>JGI26084J50262_1000458_pt1 | contig 23505 bp, 19 predicted proteins | sample SaaInl6LU_22_DNA_FD_50262 | JGI IMG/M metagenome (IMG submission 50262) | reverse complement strand
TTGCGCCAAGCATACGTATATAAGCATACGATATTAAACAAATGAGTGCGGATCCCCATGGTGCTGCCGAAATGGTGATAGGAAATTCATTGTTTGGTTGTGTTGGGTGAGATGGCAGAAAAGAAACGAGGTGCGCCGCCACACAAATGGGACCGACTCCGGGTCCACCGCCTCCATGCGGAATGGCAAAGGTTTTATGAAGATTCAGGTGACATACATCTGCACCGATGATGGCCGGATTGGTCAATCCAACTTGCGCATTCATGTTTGCACCATCCATATATACCTGTCCCCCGCAGTCGTGAATAATTTTTGTGATTTCTTGAATCGATGACTCAAACACTCCATGTGTTGATGGATATGTAATCATCAATGCTGCGAGATGATCAGCATGTTCTGTTGCCTTTTCGCGCAATTCATCTTTATTGATGTTTCCATGTTTATCCGTACCAACAACGACCACACGCATACCAGCCATAACGGCAGATGCGGGATTGGTGCCATGTGCAGACGATGGGATCAAACAGATATTACGATTTGACTCACCACGAGATTCGTGATAAGAGCGAATGACCATCAATCCGCTAAACTCTCCTTGTGCTCCGGAGTTTGGCTGTAGAGAAGTGCCTGCAAAACCAGTGACAATAGACAAATATTCCTCGAGTTCGTGAAGAACCTCTTGGTATCCTTCGACCTGATCGAGCGGGGCAAAGGGATGAATGCCCCCCCAAGCAGGCATACTCAATGGAAGCAACTGTGCTGCTCCGTTTAGTTTCATCGTACAAGAACCTAAGGGAATCATGCTGTGGGTAAGCGATAAGTCTTTTCGTTCGAGTCGTTTGATATAACGCATCAGAGATGACTCGGACTGGTATTCATGAAAAACACTTTGCGTCAGATAGGAGGTCGCCCGTTTGGCAAAAGTGGGAATACCTATTTCCTTCTCATTGTCAATAGAAGGAGATTGTTTTACATGCTCAAAAAGCCTAATCAACTCATCAACATCCGCATCATTTGTAAGTTCATGCAGTGAAATTGACAAACGCTGGTCGTTGATAATATTCAGGTTGATTCCTCTTTCCAANGCGGCTGCTTGCACCTTTTCTGTTGGGCAGTTCACAGTGATCGTATCAAAAAAATGTTTATTAACGACCTTGATGNTTTTTTCAACAAGACCGTGATAGAGNTTTTGAGTGAGGTTATGGATTTGAGTTGCCAGTTGGCGCAATCCTTTAGGGCCATGGTGCACTGCATACATACCGGCCATGACAGCGAGTAAAACTTGCGCGGTACAGATGTTGGAGGTCGCACGATCACGCTTGATATGTTGTTCTCTGGTTTGCAATGCCATGCGAAGGGCGTGGTTCCCTTGTATGTCTTGGGTAACGCCAATAATACGTCCGGGTACACTGCGTTTATATTCGGTTTTTGTTGCGAAATAGCCGGCATGCGGCCCGCCATAGCCCATGGGAATACCAAAACGTTGGGTGCTTCCCACCACCACATCGGCGTCATAGACTCCGGGTGCTTCAAGAAGCGTCAGACTCATGATGTCTGCTGCAACGGCAGTTTTGACTTCCATACCTTGTGCGTTTTCAATAGCAGTTTTGAGNTCAATGATTTCTCCGTTTTGACCAGGATATTGGTATATCGCACCAAAAAAATCAGAGGTTGGTGACCATGTGATTGAGCTACCAACAACAAGTTCAATCCCGATGGGAGTGGCACGGGTTTTTAACACCGCAAGTGTTTGTGGAAGTATATGTTCATCTACAAAAAACAAATGGGCTTTATTCTTTTTTTTCTCTGCGGTACGCAAGCTAAAAAGCATGCTCATAGCCTCGGCGGCGGCAGTGCTTTCGTCCAGTAATGAGGCATTGGCAAGCGGCATCCCTGTCAGTTCACAAACCATGGTTTGGAAATTGAGAACTGCCTCGAGACGTCCTTGTGCAATTTCGGCTTGATAGGGTGTGTAGGCGGTGTACCAACCTGGGTTTTCCAACACATTACGCTGAATCACTGCTGGCAAGTGCGTGGGGTGATAGCCTAACCCAATATAACTTTTGTTGATCTTGTTTTTTGCACCTAGTTCATCGATGTGACGGCTGTATGCGGCTTCGCTCATTGCTGTCGGAAGATCCATGTCGGTTTGCAAGCGAATAGTGGACGGAATCGTTTCCGAACAAAGCTGGTCTAGTGAGTCTGCCTGTAAAGAGGCTAGCATTTTGTTTACCTCATTTNTTCGTGGACCAAGGTGACGGTATGCAAAATGATTCGTTTTCAATACTTACTTTCTTGTTCTTACAAATGTAACATTATGTGAGTTTCATTCTACTTTTTTCAGTTTCGATATTCACAAAGTTTTTAACCATTGCGTTGGCTATATTTACAAAAAATACAAACTGGCCCAATGTCGATCTTTCGTCTTTATATCTACGCAAACATTCACGTTGCACTTGCCGTATTGTCTCTTTTGACCATTACACATTTGGCTTTTGGACTAGTATTCCAACCCGCTCTCTACCTTTTTGTGTTTTGCAACACTGTTCTAACCTATAACTTTATTCATCACACCGCATCCAAAACAGCTGATAAACACAATCGTACACCCATTCTTGTGTTTACCATTGTACTTGCTCTCGTTGGTGGATTTTCTGCTATGTTTCTGTGTCCTTACACACTCTTGTGCGCTGCTTTCATTGGTGCGTTTGGCTTTTTGTACGAACTACCGGAAGGTAAATTTTTAGGAGGTTTTCGTCAGTGGCGTTATCTCAAATCATTTGTCGTTGCTTTTTGTTGGGCTTCCGTGACAGTCCTTTTACCCTTGGTTGACCAGGGCTACCCCCTCAATTATGTTGTGGGATTGTTTTGGACACAGTTCTTTTTGTGGACTCTCGCCACGCTCCTTCCTTTTGAAATCCGTGACCTGAATTGTGATAATCCGAAGATCAAAACCATCCCTCAAGTACTGGGTGTAGTTGGTGCCAAGCGATTGGGCTATGTTATGGCGATTGGTATTATGGTTTTAGAGATTTTTATGGGAAACGCAAAAGAATTTGCTATTCTTCCCACGGCTTTGGCTGTATCGGGTATTGTGTTTTTTTTACGCATTTCGACCACCAATCAAAAACGCTATTTCGCTTCGTTTTGGGTGGAGGCACTTCCGATGGGGTGGATGGGTGCTACACTGCTCTGGCGTTGGGTTAGCCTTTGATGTCTTTGCGTGACGATTCTACTTTGGCGGCAAGACTGTGTTTGTAGGCCACAATTTTTTGTTGAAGATTACGATCGCTTGTGGCGAGAATCTGCGCAGCGAGAATACCAGCATTAGTAGCGCCATCTAGCGCAACAGTAGCAACGGGAACTCCACTGGGCATTTGCAAAATTGACAATACAGAATCCCAGCCATCGATAGAGTTTCTTGACTTTACAGGAACACCAATTACAGGCAAGGGACTTGTTGCTGCAACCATACCCGGCAAATGCGCTGCTCCACCTGCTCCAGCGATGATGACTCCAATTCCCTTTTCGTGAGCCGTTTTGGCAAACGACATCATGTAACTCGGGGTGCGGTGTGCAGATACAATATCAACTTCTGTTTCTACGCCCAACTCCTTTAGAATTTCAATTGCCGACGCCATGACTGGCATGTCTGACGCACTTCCCATGATGATTGCTACTTTCATGTCTTTCTTTTTGCAAAGATAACGAAAACAAAAAACCCTCTGAAGATGGCTTACGTTTAATAAAAAGCTAGTCTTTTATACTAGATAGTGTGCACTTTTAGCTTGGTTTTCACTTGGGCTGCTTTTTGTCTCAGCTCATCAATGTTTGTGCCGGTTAGTGTAATATGCCCCATTTTTCGCATGGGTCTTGTTTCTGCTTTTCCGTAGAGGTGGAGTTGGGTTTGTGATATGGCAAGGATTTCGTCGATACCTTTNTATTGTACAGGCCCATGATGCCCTGGGTCACCCACCACATTGATCATAATGGCGTGTTGCAAAAAGTCACAGTTGCCAAAAGGTAGTCCGATTATGGTGCGGAGATGCTGTTCAAATTGTGATGTGACCGCAGCCTCAATGCTTAGGTGTCCGCTGTTGTGAGGTCGTGGCGCTACTTCGTTAATTAAGATGTTTCCGTCGGAATCCAAAAAAAGTTCAACGGCCAACAATCCCACATGTTCAATCGCGTTTGTGAGTTGTTCGGCAAGGGTTTTGCAAGCATTCGCTTGCTGAGGTGTTAGCGTTGAGGGGTAACACACAAACTCCACTTGGTTTGCATTGCTGTTAAACTCCATTTCCACAGGGGGATAGCTTACACAATCTCCTTTGGGGTTGCGTGCCACAATGATGGCAATTTCTTTATCGATGGCAACGCAGGACTCGGTAATGCATGGCACATCGGGCAAGGCTTCCCAATGTTGTTGATTTTCAATTTTTTTCACACCAAAACCGTCATAACCAAAGCGACTTGCTTTCCAAATCAAAGGCGCTTTGACGCTGTCCCAATCGGGCTTGATGTCAAAAGATTGAAAATCGGCGGTCGGTAGCTTGTGTGTTTTATAAAACTGTTTTTGTTTTGCCTTGTCCTGAATGATGGCGAGTGTTTCGGGTTTGGGAAATACCTTTTTGCCTTGCTCTTGAAGGGTCTGTAAAGCTTCTACGTTCACATTCTCAATCTCAATNGTAATGATATCGGCGTTTTGTCCNAAATCCACTACGGTTTGGTAGTCCATCAAATCTCCCACATAAAAATTGTTGGCAAGCAGCCGAGCGGGGGCAGTCTCACTTGGATCAAGGACAATGGTATGTAGATCCCACTGTCGGCATTTTGTGAGCATCATTTTCCCTAATTGTCCGCCCCCAAGAACGCCAAGGGTTTGCCCATTCGAAAAAGCNGGATTGTCCATGCCTACAAAAGTAGGGTTTTTCCCTAAATGTTCATCCGATATGGATGTGTTATATATCTGTCATTATTCTTCGCTAACAAGTTGATATAATGGGTATCTTTGCCCGAGCATTTAGTGATTATGAAAAACATTATACTTTTTGGAAAGCCGGGAGCAGGCAAGGGAACGCAAGCCTTGTTGCTTCGTGAAGCTTTCGGTTTTGTCCATATTTCGACAGGCGATTTATTTCGTCACAACATTGGGAACAACACAGCTTTGGGAGTTTTGGCCAAGTCCTACATGGATAAAGGAGATTTAGTTCCCGACGAGGTGACCATTCAGATGCTAGAAGCAGAAGTGGACGCAAATCCAGAAGCAGGAGGTTTTATTTTTGANGGTTTCCCCCGTACGACTAAACAAGCACTGGCATTGGACACCTTTTTAGAAGGAAAATCCATGCAAATCCACGCAACAATTGCTCTGGAGGTTGACGAAACGGCTTTGGTACAACGCCTACTCCAACGTGGTGAGGACAGTGGTCGCCCCGACGATCAAGACGAACAAAAAATTCGCAACCGCTTTGCTGAATACAACAAAAAAACAGCACCTTTGATTGATTACTACAAAGCACAAAACAAATTTCACAGCATATATGGGGAGGGAAGCATTGAGGAGATTTCTGCCCAACTTGTGAGTAAACTGAATACGATTTAAGATGACAGAGGGGAACTTTGTTGACTATGTAAAAATTCACACTTCTTCTGGAAAAGGAGGTAGAGGTTCTACGCACTTGCATCGTGAAAAATACATCACCAAAGGGGGACCCGATGGCGGAGATGGTGGTCGAGGAGGTCATGTTATTTTTCAAGGAGATCCCAATTTGTGGACGCTTTTGGATTTTAAATTCACCCGCCACTATAAAGCCGACCATGGCGGAGATGGTAGCAAAAACCGTTCAACAGGTGCAGATGGTGCAGACTGCATTATTCGTTTACCCTTGGGTACGGTTGTCAACGACAACGAAACAGGCGAAAAAATCACCGAAATCGTTGATGAGAAACCCTTTATCGCTGTCAAAGGTGGAAAAGGTGGTCGTGGAAACTGGCACTTTAAAAGCCCAACAAACCAAACGCCACGTTATGCCCAACCTGGCATGCCTGGAGAAGAGNGTCATTTTANTCTTGAGCTTAAAGTGTTGGCCGACGTGGGGCTCGTTGGTTTTCCNAACGCTGGGAAGTCAACCTTGTTGGCAGCACTGACCGCAGCCAAACCCAAAATTGCCGATTATGAGTTTACCACACTCAAGCCCAATCTGGGCATCGTACGACAGCGTGATTACAGCTCTTTTGTCATGGCAGACATTCCTGGCATTATCGAAGGGGCTTCGGAAGGGAAAGGATTGGGACACTACTTTTTGCGTCATATTGAAAGAAANGCAGTGTTGCTCTATGTGATCCCAGCAGATGCCGATGACCTCTTTGCGCAGTTTTCGATCTTGCGTAATGAGCTCAAAAAATACAACCCGGAACTGCTCGATAAAAGTTATGTGATTGCAATTTCAAAATCTGACTTGCTCGACGACGAGCTCAAGCAAGAAATGAAAGNCCTAGCTGACAAAACCTTTACAGACGACAAGGTGTTATTTATTTCGTCTGTGGCTCAACANGGTTTGACACAACTAAAAGATCGGCTATGGGACGTGCTAAACTCCTAGGCATTTTGTTTTTTATTTGTNGTGTGTTGGGNTTTTCTCAACGTCCACCCAACGATCTTTTTCCCAAAACAATATTAAAAATAAACGAAACAGAACAACTTGACTTTCTCCGCAACCAATCTGCAGTAACCTTGACCACTGTGGAGCTGTTGCAGAGAGCAAATCTCTCTCTGCAATCCCAACGTTATAAAGAAGCTCTCCAAGATTTTGAATTGCTCTGTGATCGGAATCCCCATGTGTTTTCACATCAGTTTGGNCGTGCAGCCGCAGCAGGTTTTTTGCTTTCAGGCGACTTCGGAATCAGTGCCATTCGCCATGTGATTGTTTTGCGTTCAAGCTTTGCAGAAGCAGTACGTTTACGTCCTTCTTCTCTGTTGTCTAGGCGTGCCTTGCTTCACGTTTATCTTGCTCTGCCTCGCCTTTTGGGTGGTGGAGAAGCAAAAGCATGGGAGCAAGTGAAGGCCATCAAAGAGATATCTGATTTTGAAGGAATTATGGCAGCGCTTTTCTTTTCGGCACAAACAGGAAAGTCATCAGATTTTGATAGCTATGCTCGCAGTGCCTATGCNCACACGTTGAAGACGTTTGCTATCAATGATAGTCGCTATGAGCTTGCTGTTGTCGCACAGCATTATTTTGCCGACAAGGACCTGGCGCAAGCCCTCTACAAAGACTATATTGCTCATAGCACCGCCGGCGATCTGTATCCACCTGTTTATGCATCCTATCGCCTTGCCGAACTCACAAATGATGGCGCGCGACAACAAATAGAATCCGAAATTCCAGAGATTGCGGAATCACTGCTGACCTATGACCGACTAACTACTTATATTCGTTCTATAAAATCAAAATGATGCGGATACATTTTATTGCTATTGGGGGGAGCGCTATGCACAATTTGGCGATTGCATTGCACCGAAAAGGAAATCACGTCTCAGGAAGTGACGATGCTATCTATGACCCTTCACGCTCACGTCTAGACAAAGACGGTTTGCTTCCCGCGAAAATGGGTTGGGACACAAGTCGCATCGACACATCTATTGACGCCATCATTTTAGGTATGCACGCTAAGGAAGATAATCCCGAACTCCTCGCCGCCAAAGCGTTATCAATTCCGATTTATTCCTATCCTGAGTACATCTACGAAGCCACCAAAGAAAAAACACGTGTAGTGATTGGAGGAAGTCACGGNAAAACGAGTATTACCGCTATGATTTTGCATGTGCTTCACTATTGGGATAAGTCCGTTGATTATATGGTTGGTGCNCAACTTGAAGGCTTTGATGTGATGACCCACTTGACCGAAGANAACGAATTTGTAGTCCTCGAAGGCGACGAATACCTTTCATCTCCAATTGATCGCCGACCAAAATTCCATCTCTANAAACCCAATATCGCTTTGATTAGNGGAATCGCTTGGGATCATATCAATGTTTTTCCTACACAAGAAGACTATGCGGAGCAGTTTCGCATTTTTATTAAAACCATAACGGCAGGCGGTATTTTGATCTATAATCAGGAAGATGAGTTACTAGACGATTTGGTGACCAATATCGAGAATCCCATTCGCAAAATTCCGTACACGACCTCACCTAATACTGTGATCGGTGGTCAGACCCAGTTGGAGACGGAAGAAGGTCCAGTTCCACTTCAGATTTTTGGGAATCATAATATGAACAACCTCTCGGGTGCAATGCTTGTTTGTCAGCATATGGGCATTGAACCAATGTTGTTCTATGAGGCAATCGCTTCTTTTGCGGGTGCTTCGAAACGTCTCGAACTGTTTGTCGATACCCCCGCGAAACGTATTTACCGCGATTTCGCCCATGCACCGAGCAAGGTCCTTGCCACAACAAAAGCAGTGCGTGAACAGTTTCCCAAAGACCTATTTTTGGTCTGTTTGGAGCTCCATACTTATAGCAGCCTAGATGCTAGGTTTGTCAAAAATTATGAAGGTTGCCTTGATGAGTCTGATTATGCAGCCGTATTTATTGACGAAGAGGCACGAAGGATAAAAGGAAAAGAAGGATTAGACGAAACACTTTTACGCGACTCTTTTGCCCACAAAGAATTGGCTGTATTTTACGACAAATCTTCACTCGAAACATGGCTTCACAATCAGCCGGCATCCTTGTTGCTGATGATGAGTTCAGGACACTTTGGTGGACTTGATTTGGAAGGCCTCGCTAATTAGAAATCGTTTCCTATATTTAAAGAAATCAAAATCAATGCCCCGCCATCTTCCCATCAAAGACTGGGCGCTCGAGGATCGNCCGAGAGAAAAGCTTGTCAAACAAGGACAAAAATCTCTGACCGATGCTGAACTTTTAGCGATACTGCTTAGCTCGGGCACAAAAAATGAAACGGCAGTGATGCTTGCCAAACGCATCTTAGCTCATTTTGATCATCAACTCGATCGCTTGTCACAATGTAGTGTGGCACAATTGTGTGGTTTTAGTGGAGTTGGTCTGGCCAAAGCCACTCGGCTGGTCGCCGCTTTTGAGCTCGGACGCCGTCAAAAACAGACGTCACGAATACAAATGACGATTCGCAGTAGCCTCGCTATTTTTGAACTGCTCCAACCCCAGCTAGGCAATTTGCAACATGAGGAGTTTTGGGTGGTTTACCTCAATCAGGCAAATCGCTTGTTAGCGTTTGAGCAACTGAGTCGTGGTGGGATTTCTCAAACATCGGTCGATATTCGTTTGGTGTGCAAGCGTGCTTTGGAACTTGGAGCTGTTGCTTTGATTCTTGCACACAACCATCCCTCAGGTCAAATTCAGCCAAGCGCTTCCGACCATGCACTAACAAAAAAGTTTGTGCTAGCGGCAAAAAGTATTGATATAAATGTTCTCGATCACCTCATCATCACGGAAAACACTTATTTTAGCTTTGCCGATGAAGAACATCTCTAAATGATACTGGTCTATACACATCAAATCACAGCACGATTGCGCTATGTGTTCACTCATTTTTTTGAAACCTACACAGAAAATGAGTTGGAAATCACAGATGTGTTGGAGACNTTTATCGCACACTCTGGTCCAAAGTTTTCCTATACCACCCAAGAATTGAGTAACGAATATTTTGTTCACGCCAACCCCTTGCTGTTCGAACAAGGCGTACGGCCATATGATATTCAGGTGAAACGCTGGGAAGATACTCCCGTTTTCTTTTCTTGTGATGACTCGAGCGCCATACCCTACGATATTTTTGCGGCAACATTCTATATGCTTTCTCGCTACGAAGAGCATGTGCCACATCTCAAAGACGGTATGGATCGCTTTTCTACACATGGATCACTGGCTGCGATGGGAAAGTTTACAGACAAGCCTGTTGTTGATATATGGGCTAAGTTATTTTTAACTCATTTTTCAGATGCTTATCCTGAAGTTGTCATCAAGCCGCCAANACGCCAAATCCAAACGATTTTAGAAGTGCCCGAGGCCTTTGCCTATCGATCAAAGAGNTTTTTGCGCACCATTGTTGAAAGTGGNTTGGACTTTTTTAACCTTCGCTTTGTTCCTCTTTTTGAACGCTTTGCTTCTCGTCTGTCGTTTCGCCCCGACCCCTACGACATCTATTTGGATTGGATTGAANAGCATCGAAAACTCAATGTCCCAACCAAAGTGATGTTTATGTTCGCACGACCAAGTGCGAATGACCGCAACATATCGGTGTTTAAAAAACGCTTTCGTGAACGTATCAAAGACGTGGCAGATCACGTACCAACTTCTTTGCTTGCATCCTATCAATCGACAAATCAAAATCACCTTTTGCAAATCGAAGTCGCTCGACTCAGTGAGCTAATTCATCGTCCNCTGAAAGATATTCGCCAACATTTGATTCGAATTCGTTTTCCATCCAATTACAACCAGTTTGCCAATTTGGGCTTTACCAATGATTATTCATTACAGTTTGTTGATCGCCCCGGTTATCGCGCAGGAACCGGCTTCCCCTTTCGTTTTTATAATTTGAGTAAAGAACAGCGTTCCAATTTGGTTCTTCATCCGGTTGTTGCTAACGAAGCTGTTTTGCGCGCACAACTTACGCCACGACGTGGCCGGCGTGTGTTAGAACAATGCAAGGAAAACAATAAACAATACGGATCACCAGTGACGCTTGTTGTTACCAATACCATGCTTGATCAACGTACCAAAAACACAGCTTGGAAGCGTATGTTTTTAGAATTTTTAGAGAGTTATGATATATAAGAATAAGATTACAGATTTGTTTTTTGATTTGGATCACACATTGTGGGACTTTGAAAAAAATTCCGAATTGACATTTAAACAACTGATTTCAGAGTATAAACTTGATGTCGATTTATCGGATTTTCTGGCGATTTATGTCCCGCTAAACTTGGTGTATTGGAAAGCTTTTCGTGAGCAGAAAATAGATAAAGAGACTTTGCGTTTCCGTCGTCTTAAAGACACTTTTGAGCAATTAAATTATTCGATTGACGATGAGCTGATCTATACTCTGGCAGACGCATATATTCAAACGCTCCCGGAGTATAATCACCTTTTTCCTGGTGCGCTTGATGTGCTAGAGCAGCTTCAAAAGAAATATACTCTTCATATGATTACAAATGGCTTTCGTGAGGTGCAACATTTTAAGATGCGAAACTCAGGGGTTTTACCCTTTTTTGTGACGATCACCGATTCGGAGTCGGTAGGCGTTAAAAAACCGAATCCCTTGATTTTTGAAAAAGCATTATCGGATGCCAATTGCAAAGCAGAAGCAGCTATAATGATCGGCGACAGCCATGAGGCAGATATACTTGGTTCGATTGCAAGCGGAATGCAAGCTATTCACTTTACTGTCGCTGGAGAAGAGTCACACACCGATTGCCCAATGATTGACGACNTGCGAGAGCTGCTGGTCNTGCTTTAATCCTTGTACTTGTCTTTCCATCGGGCCTGTAAGAAGGCATCCATTTCCTTTTCTCTAGGGTTGTTTCCCGCTTTATAGAGGGTTTTTCCAGAGAGATCCTCGGGCATAAACTCTTGGTCTACAAAATTTCCTTTATAATCGTGGGCATAAGCATACTCCTTGCCGTAACCGAGTTCTTTCATCAGTTTGGTTGGAGCGTTTCGCAAGGGCAGAGGGACCGGCAAATCTCCCGTTTCTTCAACAAGTTTTTGCGCTTCTGCAATGGCGAGATAACTGCTGTTGCTTTTTGGTGAACTNGCTAAATAAATGGCACATTGACTCAGGAGTATTCTAGCTTCTGGCATGCCAATANTGTGCACGGCTTGAAAACAACTTTGTGCCATGACGAAGGCCGTGGGATTGGCATTTCCAATGTCTTCGCTAGCCAAAACAATCAAACGACGAGCAATAAATTTTAGATCTTCCCCNCCAGCGAGCATACGTGCCAACCAATAGACGGCAGCGTTGGGATCGCTTCCTCGAACCGATTTTATAAAAGCCGATATAATNTCGTAGTGCTGTTCTCCACCTTTATCATACTGTGCTGTGCTTTGTTGTGCAATCTGCCCTACAGATTTGTTGTCGATAACGACTTTTTTCTCTGGGTATGACATCACACACAATTCAAAAAGATTGAGCAAACGTCGTGCGTCCCCACCAGAGTAGCGAAAGAGAGCATCCGTTTCTTTGAGAACGATTGTTTTGTTTTTGAGAAGCTCGTCAGCTGCCATGGCCTGTTCGAGAATCGCATAAAGGTGCTTTTTAGTGAGAGGCTCAAGGATATAAAGCTGACAACGTGAGCGCAAAGCAGGAATTACCTCAAAGCTTGGGTTTTCGGTGGTTGCGCCAATGAGAGTAATCCATCCTTTTTCGACAGCACCAAGTAATGCATCTTGTTGCGACTTGCTAAAACGATGAATTTCGTCAATAAAAAGCACTGTTCGTTTGGAGGTCGTAAAAAGACTGTCTTTCCGCTTGGCCTGTTCGATTACCGCACGCACATCTTTTACGCCAGATTGAATGGCACTGAGTTGGTGAAAAGGTCGATTCTTGGCAATGAGCTGTGCAAGAGTGGTTTTTCCAACTCCTGGTGGTCCCCAAAAAAGAAGGGAAGGGATGAGGTTTTGATCGTCATAGGATTTGAGCACGCCCTCCGGTCCAACGAGATGTTCTTGCCCCACAAAAGCATCTAAACTTTGGGGTCGCATACGTTCTGCCAGTGGTGCATTCATGCTTTAAATATACAAATTTACACCTGTAAACGTTGCCGCATGGCTTCGTAGAGAAATATCCCAGCAGCGACGGAAACATTGTAGGAGTCCATTTGTCCNGTAATGGGGAGTTTGGCAATGTCAGTACAAAGCTTACGTACGCCAGCAGAGACCCCTTTGTCNTCGGCACCCATGACAATGGCAGTTGGTTTGGTCAAGTCAAATGTAAAGACCTCTTTGTCTGTTTTTTCGTCTGCTACAATCGANTGAATGTTGTAGGATTGAAGAAGGTAAAGCGCATCTTTGAGGTGACTCACACGACAAATAGGCACTTTGAACACTCCGCCAGCAGAAGTTTTGATGGTTTCACCTGTGATTTGAGCTGATCCAGTTGTAGGAATCACAACGGCGGTCGCATTGGCAGCTGCAGCCGAGCGAATGATCGCCCCCATGTTGCGTGTGTCTGTGATGCCGTCTAGAAGAACAAATAAAGCATTTTTTTGGTTGCTTTCGGCAAGTTCTTCAAGTGAATGAAAATTGATCTCACTCAAAGTGGCGACCACTCCTTGATGGTTATGCGGAGTGAGTTTATTCAGTTTTTGAACGGGAACATACGAATAAGGAATCTTGTTGGTATCAAGGGCACGCAATAGGCGTTGCGCACTGTGCTTATTGATGTCACGTTGAATGTGAACTTTTGAAATTGTTTTCGACGATTCGATGGCTTCAATGATCGCTTGTCGGCCAAAAATCAGTTTGGTTTCAGTCATGCCCAAAGCTATCAATTTTAGATTCAATTTCATATATTTAAAAATATTTTAAAAAGAGAATGAAAAAAGTACTTATTCTACTGTTTTCTATTGGGATTTGTTACGCACAACAGATCGATAAACCACTCGATTTACCTTCTACTTTTGAACAGTCAGCAGCAGTTTTTAATGGGGTAGTAGCTGCGAAAAACTCCTATTGGGATGTGGACCGAAAAATGATTTACACGGTACATAAGGTGCAAGTCTCTACATCCTTTAAAGGGGATGCCGAAAAGTTTCGATACGTGATGACAAAAGGGGGCACAGTTGGTCTCGAAGGGTTGATTGTTAAGCCGAGCGTGCGTTTAGCAAAAAACACTTCAGGTTATTTTATGGTAAAAGAAGTTGAAAACATTACCTTGGAAGGGTTTTCTCACAACGATCAATTGATGGAGCTTATACGAGGGTTGGATGGTTTTTTTGATTATGACATCCAGACAGATAGAGTTCAGCTTCCAGGACCACATCAAACTTCCAAGCGTAAATTTGAAAGAGCCATTAAGAATTTGTCAAAAAAAAAACCAAAATCCGTCGATGTTTCCATAGAGACGGAGATATTTAGCCAATCTTTTTTTGTTACTAATGGGATTCAAATTACAAACGTAAGTCCAACCACAATTGTTGCTGGAAATGCTGAGGTCTTAACCATTGCGGGAANTGGCTTTGGAGAATTTGAATTGNACAATAGCTTTGGAGTTGTCTCATTTAGAGACGCAGACACAGGAGGTTTGGGCTGGATTGAATCGCTTAAAACACACATTGTCTCTTGGACAGATACAGAAATCAAAGTTAAAGTCCCCTCAAATAGCGGTTCGGGTTCTTTTCGTATTACTAGGTCAGACAACACAAGCTATCAATCTACCCAAACAATCACGATTCCCTTTAGTGTTAGCACTGTCATTTATTCCATTGACGGTTCATCTAGCAACGATGTGGAATATCCGATTTTTCATGCAGGTAGCATGCAAGACGATATTACAACTGAAAACCCTATTGACCAAGATAATGTGATTGATGGCGCATATCGTTTTGTGTTAAACTCTACATTTTCTGAAAATGAATCTGCGAAAGAGTCTTTCGATACGGCGTTAAGGGATTGGGTTTGTACTACTGGTTTGAATTTTGAAATTATAGAGGAAACAACAGAAATTGAGTCGAGCGCACTAGATTTCATGAACATTGTAAATTTTGGATCAACAAATGCACTCGCAGTTACTTATTCGTATTATACTGGATGTATTGACGGAGATGTTGTCAATTGGACGTGGACAGATGTTGACATCATTTTTAATGACACAATCGATTGGGGCTATGAAACGGTGAGCAATTCCCAGTATGATTTCAGTTCCACAGCAAAACATGAACTGGGCCATGCTTTGGGCTTTGGCCATACTATCGACGAAGAAACATTAATGCATTATGCGGTAGGAGGAGGAGTTGGGCCAGTTTCGATTACGCCTTACCTTTCCGGTGCAGAAATTATTTTAGCTAGAGACATTTCGACTTCGTTTTGCGGAGTTTTGGACCCTCATGTGGTTTCGGAATGTAGCTCACTAGACCCAACGTTAGACTCCGATGGAGATGGTTTGACCGATATTTTTGATGATTGCCCAAATACTACAGTGGGAGACAGCATTGACGTTAATGGTTGCGGACTTTCGCAGTTGGACAGTGATGAAGATGGTGTAAGCGATGATATTGATTTGTGTGATAACACACCAGCAGGAGCTGTTGTGGATGCTTCGGGCTGTGCCGATACTGATGTTGATGGGATTTATGACAATGTAGATTTGTGTCCAGACACTCCTGATGGTGCTGAGATTGATAGTGATGGTTGTGCAGAATTCCAAAAAGACTCCGATGGCGATGGCGTTTCTGATGACTTTGACTTGTGTAATGCTACACCAGAGAATACAGATGTCGATGCTTATGGTTGTAGTACCTTCCTTTTGGCACCAGATAATTTTAACGTGGTTGTCACTTCCAATTCATGTATAGACACAAATGATGGGTCCATCTATGTGTCGGCTAATAATCAAAGCCTACAATATCAAGTCGAAATTAATGGCTCCCAACATGGATTGAATTCCAATTATGGATTCAGTAAGACTATTGACAACCTTGGAATTGGAGTTTATCCTGTTTGTTTTTCTGTGATTGGTCAAACCGATTTTCAACAATGCTTTACGGTTGTCTTGTCTCAACCAGATCCATTGTCAGTTCTTGCTGCCTTATCCAATAGTGGTGAGCAAGTTTCCCTAACCCTTTCCGGATCAGATTCCTATCAGATAGAGCACAACGGCCTAACGAAAACCATTTCGGCAGAAAACCTAAATGTNCCTNTATTCAAAGGATTAAACACCATTCGTATCACNACAGACTTAGATTGTCAAGGTATNTTCGAAGANAACTATTTCAACAGTGAAGATATTCTCGTTTATCCAAATGCAACCAAAAATGAGCTCAAAGTCGTTNTTGGTGGGGCAGATGAAGAAGCACAGTTTATTGTGCGTGATCTTCGTGGTCTTACGTTAATGCGTATGACAAAGAACTTGGCCAATAGCAGAACATCGACCATCAACCTCGGCGGATATGCCAAGGGAGTTTACTTTATAGAGGTGAACTCACCAACAGTCCGTCAAACAACAAAAATTTTGAAAAATGATTAATTTCCGTTCCATTAAAAAAGGAGCTTTATGCGTCATGATCGCTCTTGTTTTTTTTGGTTGTAAAGAAGAAGACCCAAAACCACCAGTATCATCTATATTGACATTGCCGAGTAATGGAGAAAATTGCAACACAGGAACATCGATCAGTATATCAAAGTCTTCCGTACAGTTTTCTTGGGAAGAGGCAGCGAATACTTCGTCCTACATTTTGACGATTAAAAACCTTCAAACCCAAGAAGAGGAGAAGCGTACAGAAATATTGACAACATCAACAACGATTGATTTGGATAAAGGCTTTGGCTATTCTTGGTTTGTGACTTCTTCTTCGGATTATTTTTTAAATGATCTCCCAGTGAGTGAAACGTGGTATTTTTATCTACAAGGAAACGGGGAGTCCAATGGCGCTCCATTTATGGCCGATTTACTTTCACCAGAAGCAGGGGAGGCCGTTTCATTAACGGATGGGTCCTTTGATCTTAATTGGACTGGCGTTGACCCTGATGGAGATCAGCTTGTTTACACACTTTATTTGGACACCATTGACGGATTTCAACCCCCAAAACAGGAGTTTACAAATCTTATGTCTTCATCTATTTCGGCTGGACTCGAAGTAGATACCGTTTATTTCTGGCGAATTTATTCGCAAGATTCACATGGCAATGATTCGTATTCTCAGCTTTATTCGTTTCGAACGCTACAATAATTCAAGTATAACGATTTGTTTAAAAGGTTATTGGTTAATAAACCTAGATAAGCTGCGTAGTCCTTACTTAAAGTTTGTATTTATTAACGAAAAACAAAAATGAATTAGCGATATGATATTTTTTGTAACTTAAATTTGTTTATTTAACAATTTTTTAACATATTTGAAGTTGCTAACCATTTAACGTAATTATGAAATTAAAAATTATTCAAACACTAACATTTGCTTTTTTAGCAGTGTTTCAAGTTGTTCAATCCCAACAATCAGTTGCTGGGACAGTGACAGATTCTGAAGGGATTCCACTTCCTGGAGCTACTGTTAATATTCAAGGCACGTCCATAGGGGCATCTACTGACTTTGATGGAAATTATCAAATCAATGCCTCACAGGGTGAAACCTTAATATTTAGCTATGTGGGTTATGTTGAACAAACTGTTAATGTTGATGGGGCTACTATAAATGTAAGCCTTGAGACAAGCAATGACCTTGATGAGGTGATTGTTTCAGGAATTGGTCTGACAAAAAAACAAAGAGCACTTGGTTATAATGTACAGTCCGTTGAAGGCGATGAAATATCATACAAACAAAATGAAGATTTTGTAAACTCTCTAAGTGGTGCAACCTCGGGTGTTCAAATAACTAGCTCTTCAGGTGATGCAGGTTCATCAACATTTATGACAATTAGAGGTTCAGGTTCAGTTTTAGGAAACAATCAACCTTTATATGTAGTTGATGGATCTCCCATAATTTCTGGTGGAGGTTTCAGCGATACAGGTGGAGTAAATTTTTCTAGTCGATCAATTGATTTAAACCCAAATGATATAAAATCTGTTAAAATCCTAAAAGGTGGCGCAGCATCTGCATTATATGGTGCTAGGGCTTCAAATGGGGTTGTTCTGATTGAAACAAAATCGGGGGTTAAAGGAGAACCTAAAATCGAATTTAAAACATCATATATTATGAGCCAGGTTTCTCAATTGCCCGAACGTCAAAATAAATACGCTCAGGGTAATAATGGAGCATGGGAAGGTGGCTTTGCCAGAACTTGGGGGCCTAAAATTTCAGAGCTTGAATATGATGGAGATGAAACATACAAATGGGATCCATACGGAAGTCTTGTAGCTAAAGGCACAGGTGGGGGAAGACCCGCAAAAGCATACGATGCTTATGATTTCTTCCAAACAGGTGTTGGGTTAAATAATCACTTCAGTATTTCAGATCGGTCAGGAAATACAAGTTATTACTTCTCCATTTCGAATTTAGATAAAAATGGGATAATACCAAACAACACATTTGAGAGAACTACAGCAAGATTTAATGGTTCATCGAAATACAAAGATTTCTTGAACATATCGTCAAGTGTAGCATGGACTAACTCTGATGAAGTTCAAATTCAAAAGGGATCAAACGTTTCTGGAATCATGCTAGGACTTTTAAGAACTCCAGCCACTTTTGATAATTCTGCAGGATATGAGTTTGATGATGGAACTCAAAGAAATTATCGTAATGGCGGAGGCTACGACAACCCTTATTGGGCGGCTAATAATATTGCCTATGAGCGAAATATAAATAGAGTGAATGCGAATGTAGCATTAGATTTTAATCTTCAAGACAACTTGAATATTAAGTATAATGCTGGTTTAGATTATTACAATTCGATTAGTTCAAATAAGTTTAAAATCGGATCGAGAGATAAGTCTACTGGATTTTATAATGAATCACAGTCTTACAATCAAACTTTTAATTCTGATTTAGTGATTGATTACAAATACGAGATTGATGATTTAGAATTAGGAGCATTACTGGGCTATAATATTTACAGTTCTTACTTCAAATCCTTATATGGGGATGCTACTGATTTAGAAATACCTGATTTTTTCCAGTTAAGTAATACGAGCAATAATACAACTTCTGGATTAAAATCAAATACAAGATCCCAAGCATTTTATGTTGATTTCCAAGCTGGATATAAAGACATTGTTTATCTTGGTCTGACAGCTCGTCAAGAATGGTTTACTACTATTCCTGAAGCTAATGATGGGGTCATCTATCCAAGTGCTAGTCTTAGTTTTGTGTTTAGCGAATTAAATGTCTTTAGCGATTTAACCTTTCTGGACTTTGGTAAAATTAGATTCTCGACTGCTACTACCGCAAATCCAGCGACAGCATATTCAACTACCAATTATTTTTATCCTGGTTCAACATCAGATGGTTGGACTGATGGTGTAGAGTTCCCTTTTAAAGAAAATACTGGTTTTGCTGTTGGGGGTACTGTTGGAAATCCAGATTTGAAACACGAAACGATGAAATCTAGAGAAATTGGTTTAGAACTGAAATTGTTTGATGGATTAGTTGATTTAGATTATGCCTATTTTCACGATGAGAATTCGGACTTATTAATGACTGTCCCTGTAGCTACATCTTCCGGTTTTGATGCTATTTACCAAAATGCAGCGTCAATGAGGAAAAACGGTTCTGAATTAAGTATTAATTTGAATCTAATTGAAAGTCAAGACATTGACTGGTCTGTTAGAGCCAACTGGTCTAAGATACAGAACTATGTGACTTCTTTGGCACCAGGTGTTGATAATGTTTTCATTGGTGGATTTACTGACCCTCAAGTTAGAGCTGTTGCTGGAGAAAAATATGGTACCATTTTTGGTTTTGATTGGGCTAGAGATACTAATGGAAATGTCTTAATTAACGATGATCCAACGGATGCATACAGGGATGGATATCCTTGGACGGATACAGTATCAATGGTTTCTCTTGGTTCAATTATGCCTAATTGGACAGCTAACTTCACAAACAATATTAGATTTAAAGATTTTAACCTATCCTTCCTAATCGATATTAAAAATGGTGGAAGTATGTACAATGGTTCTGTTTTCACAATGAATTATTTTGGAACCTCCAAGGTTACTGAGAACAGAGAAGTTTATTATAATGAAGCCGGCACAATTGATTTTGATAGAACTCCAAGTGAAAATATTGTTGTTATTGATGGAGTTTATGGCCATTTAGATGCTGATGATGCTGTAGTTTCAGATGGCACAAAAAATGTTACTCCTGTTGTTCTTGATGAAGAATGGTTTGAAGGGTACGGTGGAAATTTTGGTGGAGGTCCAACTGCGCTTGCTGTCGAACCTACTGATTGGGTTAGGTTAAGGGACATCACCCTTTCTTACAATATCAAAAACCTCCCTGAATTCTTCGACTCTGCACAAGTCTATTTTTCAGGAAAAAATCTTTGGCTAGACACCCCTTATTCAGGAATTGATCCTGAAACCAGCTTAACTGGGTCTGGAAATTCACAAGGATTTGATTATTTTAATAGTCCTGGTAGTAAATCGTACACTATAGGTTTAAACTTATCATTTTAATTAATAAAAATTTTACAACATGAAGAATATAATTTTTAAATGTTTAATGTGGACATTGTCACTCTCAGTAATCACATCTTGTGTTGATGAGAATTGGGTTGATTATGACATCAATAATGATCCTGATGCCCCTAATACTGTTCCTTTGTCTCTGATTCTTCCAGCAGCCCAACAATCGATGGCATATCATTTGGTTGGTAACAATACGGTCAGGACGACTGGAATCTGGATGCAACAGTTTGATGGTATTGCTCGGCAATCATTTACAGAAGCTCGTTACCAATTGACACCAGCGGATGTAAATACTGTTTGGGGGAGTTTATACACTGAGGTTTTGATGAATTGTAGTATTATTATGGATCAAGCTGGTGATGAATCACCCAATTTCGTAGGTGTAGCTCAGGTAATGACAGCAGCCACACTTGGAGTCTTAACTGATTTGTTTGGAGATATTCCATACTCTGATGCACTAGATGGGCGTAATTTAAATGTTACACCAATATATGATACCCAGCAAAAAATTTATGATACAATATTTGATCTTTTAGACAAGGCGATTATTAATTTAGAAGCTGATGAAAATTTTTATAAAATTTCTGGAGATTTATTTTTTGATGGTGATACTGACAGCTGGGTAAAGGCTGCTTACTCTTTAAAAGCTAGACATCATATTCAATTGTCTNAGGTTGATGCTNATGCTTACACAAAAGCACTAGCAGCTGCAGCCCTAGGATTTGAGAGCACAGATGACGATATGAAACTCGCTTTCACTTCTAAAAATAAAAGTCCTTTTTACCAATTCATGGATCAAAGAGGAGATATCGTAATGGCATCAACCATGTATGATATTTTCGATAATCTCTCAGGATCTGTTGATCCTAGAATCGACACTTATTATGAGGACTTTAGTTCCGGTGCAAGCGATCCTGGAAGCGAAAACAGCGATGTAAGTTTACCAGGAGATTTTTTGACTGCTGAAGACGCCAATATTTTTATAATGTCTTATTCAGAATTGTTATTTATAATGGCTGAAGCCAACTCCGCACTAGGCAATACAACGGATGCAGAAGGAAATCTCGCAGATGCTATTGTAGCCTCATATGAAAAGGCTGGATTGAAATCAGATGACGATAATTATGATACCTATGTTTCAGATGCTGAATCATATTCGTCAGATACAAGTCTAACCAATATTATTACTCACAAATATTTAGATGGCTTTGGAACCAATCAACCGTATTCTGATTGGAGAAGAACAGGTATACCAAGTATATCTCTTGCTGCGGGCGCTAAATTATCTCAAATTCCAACAAGGTTTCCTTATGCACAGGACGAAATTTCTTATAATGGAAGTAATGTTCCAAAGGTTAAAATAACTGACAAACTTTGGTGGAATAAATAAAACTATAATATCATGAAAAACTTTTCAAAATTATTTGCTACGTTTATGTTCACCTTAGCTTTTATAGCTTGTGAGCCACCTGAGACTGCTCAGGAATTACTTTCGAGTGCACCAAATTCAAATGCACCATATTATTTTCAATTTGCTAATGCTTCTAAGAATCTAGAAACAGGAGTAAAATATACTTCGGATGCCGTCCCAACATTAGAGTTGGTTGATATTGAAACAACAGTAGATGCTGTTTTATTGGGTCCTCCTTTAAGCGAGGATACAGTAATCCCATTTACTGTAAATTCATCTTCAACCATACCTTCAAATGAGTATTCCTTAGCTTCAAATGAAATTACCATACCAGCGGGATCAACTTCGGGTAGTGTAGTTCTAAAGTCAGTTGTTGAAAATATGATTGCTGGAGAAGATGTTAAGCTTGTTTTAGATCTGGACGCCGGAGAAAAAAATGCAACTGCAGGTACACAACTCTCCTATACAATGACAAGAATTATTTTTTGTCCACCAATATCTGGAACATGGATTCTTGATGGGGTAGATCTTTATGGAGATGGTTGGAATGATGCAGCAGTTTCTGTAAATATTAACGATGAAATAACTAGTTATACATTAAAAGATGGAGCTTCAGAAACTTTTGAAATTGATGTGCCCTCCACCACTACAAAACTTAAGTTTGAATTTGTTTCGGGTGCATGGGATGAAGAAGTTACTTTCACATTAACTGATCCTAACGGAGACGAAGTTATTTCGGCTGGACCTACTCCAACTGCTGGAGATCTTGGGTATTCCCCTTGTGACTGGGCAGATGAATTTTAATAACCAAATATGAGCTCCCTTTCGGGACTCACCAGTATGCTTTTGTTTGGTTATTGTTGTTAATTATTTTGGCTTAAAAACCAACTAGAACTCTTCGACTTGCGTTTGAATATTAGCCACTAACAACGTCAATTCAGAAACCATTCTGGTTTTATTATTCCTAAAAACCCGTTCAATTTTTGAACGGGTTTTTCTTTATTAATTCAAGAACAAGTTTTACATATTTTCACTTATTTAATTCACGTTGAATACATATTAAAGCTCATTTTTACACAAATAAAATATGTGGATTTAAATCGTTTTTTGATCTAAAAAAAATAAAATCTAAAATTGTTTGTCTAACAAGAAACTCCGACAAATATTTAAAATCTATAAAAATGGGATAATAGGGTTTGTTTATGCCAAAAATAATAGTACATTTGCAGCCCTGAAAATAAGGGAAGAATATATATAGTAGTATGCCAACAATTTCGCAACTCGTTCGTAAAGGAAGAACAGATCTCTCAAAAAAGAGCAAATCTGCAGCACTTGACTCATGCCCACAAAGACGTGGAGTATGCACTCGTGTNTACACGACAACACCTAAAAAGCCAAACTCTGCAATGCGTAAAGTTGCTAGGGTTCGTTTAACCAATGGTAATGAAGTTAATGCTTACATTCCTGGAGAAGGTCACAACCTTCAAGAGCACTCGATTGTTCTTGTTCGTGGTGGTCGTGTTAAAGATTTACCAGGTGTTCGTTACCACATAGTTCGTGGGGCACTTGACACAGCTGGTGTTGAGGGACGCCTACAACGACGTTCGAAATACGGTGCNAAACGACCTAAGAAATAANNTTAAGTAGAATAATGACGTTCAGGCTTGCTTGAACCACTCAATACATAGACATGAGAAANAGATCCGCGAAAAAACGCCCATTGTTACCAGACCCACGTTTCAATGATCAGCTTGTTACTAGATTCGTAAA
>JGI26084J50262_1000449_pt1 | contig 23675 bp, 19 predicted proteins | sample SaaInl6LU_22_DNA_FD_50262 | JGI IMG/M metagenome (IMG submission 50262) | reverse complement strand
GTCCTATAATCCAGGCGTCTTAAACCTGAACTCGAATTTGGGACATAGGTGGTCACGTAGTAGAAATCCTCGTATTCTGCGGTAATGGCACGACCTTCATTATCGTGCTCCGCAATGCCAATGCCCATCGTTACCGATAATGGCTCTACTTTAGACAGAATAGCCGTACCGCTGTACCCTTTCTTCTCCGCGCTAAAGGCATAGATATGATAGCCCTTCAACTCCGCCAAAGCTTCCTTCACTTGCTCCGGCGTAGCCTTGGTCTCCTGCAATCCCACGACATCACAGTCCAATTCGTGCAGGTCTTCAATTAAAGTTTTTCCAGCTGCGGCGCGCACGCCATTGACATTAAACGAGAGTAATTTCATTTACATATTTCTTCTATACTGTCCACCAACTTCGAACAGCGCATTGGTAATCTGTCCCAGTGAGCAATGCTTGGCAGCTTCCATCAAGACGTCAAATATATTTTCATTTTGAATGGCTGCATGTTGCAAAGCACCTATCATCTCATCGTTCAACTTGCCTTTCGCCTGTATAAGACGCTCGAGCATTTCAATCTGGTATTCTTTTTCGTTCGCCGTAGCACGAATGATTTCCGCTGGTAAGACCGTTGGAGAACCTTTCTTATTCAAGAAGGTATTCACCCCTACAATAGGGAATTCGCCGGTATGTTTCAGCATTTCATAATGCATGCTCTCCTCTTGAATCTTTCCGCGCTGGTACATGGTTTCCATGGCTCCCAATACGCCACCACGTTCTGTGATACGGTCAAATTCTAACAATACCGCTTCCTCTACCAAATCTGTTAACTCTTCAATGATAAAGGCGCCTTGAATAGGATTCTCATTCTTGGTAAGCCCCAATTCTTTGTTAATGATCAACTGGATGGCCATGGCGCGACGCACACTCTCCTCTGTCGGAGTCGTGATCGCCTCATCGTAAGCATTAGTGTGCAGAGAATTACAGTTATCGTAAATCGCATACAACGCTTGTAAGGTGGTGCGTATGTCGTTGAAATCGATCTCTTGCGCATGCAAGCTACGCCCGGAGGTTTGGATATGGTATTTCAACATCTGCGAGCGCGCATCTGCCCCATATTTATTCTTCATGGCATTGGCCCATATTCGTCGAGCCACGCGACCGATCACTGCATATTCAGGATCAATTCCGTTGCTGAAGAAGAAACTCAAGTTGGGCGCAAATTTATTGATGTCCATGCCACGGCTCAGGTAATATTCCACGTAGGTGAAACCGTTGGAAAGCGTAAAGGCCAATTGAGAAATAGGGTTTGCTCCTGCCTCGGCAATATGATAACCCGAGATGGAGACACTGTAGAAATTACGTACCTGCCAATCAATAAAATAACTCTGCACATCGCCCATCAAGCGCAGCGCAAATTCTGTGGAGAATATACAAGTGTTCTGTGCCTGGTCTTCTTTAAGAATATCCGCCTGAACAGTCCCACGCACAGTATTCAAAGTCTTGGACTTTATTTCGCCATAGGTCTTTGCATCGAGAATCTCATCACCGGTCACCCCCAACAGGAGTAAACCTAGACCATCATTACCCTCTGGCAGTTCACCTTGGTAAGCCGGTCGCGCAATACCTTGTTCGTCGTATTTAGCTTTTTTAAGAGCCTCAACCTTTGCTTCAAGCTTATTTTCCGTGATGTAGTGTTCACATTCTTGATCAATCGCCGCATTCATGAAGTAAGCTAAAAGCATGGGCGCCGGACCATTAATAGTCATGGATACCGAAGTTGACGGATCCGTCAATCGAAATCCACTGTACAATTTTTTCGCGTCGTCAAGACAGCAAATGCTTACCCCTGAATTTCCAATTTTACCATAAATATCCGGACGTCGATCGGGATCGTTTCCATAAAGTGTGACGCTATCAAAAGCCGTTGATAAACGCTTCGCAGGCAGACCTAGGCTCACATAATGGAAGCGCTTGTTCGTGCGCTCAGGTCCGCCTTCACCGGCAAACATGCGTGTGGGGTCCTCGCCCTCTCTTTTGAACGGATAAATTCCCGCCGTGTATGGAAATTCACCAGGTACATTTTCTAACAGGAGCCAACGCAACACATCACCCCAACTGCGGTATTTAGGCAGTGCAACTTTTGGAATCCGCGTATGTGACAAGCTCTGGTATGCGTTTCTATATTGATCGCTTTTCCTCGAACATGGAAGGTGTATACTGGATCTTTGTAACGTTTAACGGTTGCATTCCATTGCTGCAAACGCTCCCAGTTGTGCGGATCAAGATTCATTTTTATACGATCAAAGCTCAATTGCAATTGGCCGATCACATCCTCATCCTCCAAAGTTTCCATGGTACGATGCAGCGCATATAACTTATCCGCCACCTCTACCTGGGCCATTATTTGATCGCGGTAAATGCGGTGACTTTCTGAAATCTCGCTTAAGTAACGGGTTCGGTTTGGCGGAATGATAAAAATCTTTTCGCTCATCTCCCCAGTCAACGTAAAAGTGCTATCAAAACCGGCATTTGCCTTCTCGTTCAGCATCGCGATGATGGCGCTGTACAAACTATTGGTGCCCGGATCATTGAATTGGCTTGCAATGGTTCCATAAACCGGCATGGTATCCGGATCCTGCTCCCACAAATTGTGGTTGCGTTGGTATTGTTTCTTTACATCACGCAATGCATCNAAGGCGCCGCGTTTGTCGAATTTATTCAAGGCAATTAAATCCGCGAAATCGAGCATATCTATCTTTTCCAGCTGTGTCGCGGCACCGTATTCCGGCGTCATCACATATAAACTCGCATCACTGTGGTCTAAAATTTCCGTATCGCTTTGACCAATACCCGAAGTTTCAAGGATAATCAAATCAAAACCTGCAACCTTAAGAATATCGAGTGCNTTTTGAACGTGTGCGCTTAATGCAAGGTTAGCCTGACGTGTGGCTAATGAACGCATAAATACATTTCCATTCTTGATGGCATTCATGCGAATACGATCTCCCAGCAGAGCACCGCCGGTTTTTCTTTTCGAAGGGTCTACAGAAACTACTGCCAAGCGTTTTTCCGGAAAATCTAATAAGAATCGGCGCACCAATTCATCGACCATAGAACTCTTCCCCGCACCACCGGTACCGGTGATTCCTAAAATAGGCGTAGCAATACCTCCTGCTTTCTCCGATACCTCCTTCAGTGNCGCAGCATGTAGCTCCCCACAATTCTCTGCTGCGCTGATCCAGCGAGCAATCGTTGCCGTAGAAGCCGTGCCAAGCGACGCTGCATCTGATGGCAAGGCATCGCCCACTAAAAAGTCAGATTGTTCGATCAAATCATTGATCATGCCCTGTAATCCCATCTTTCTTCCGTCGTCCGGATGGTATAATCGGGTAATACCGTATGCGTGCAATTCTTCTATTTCTTCCGGCAATATGGTGCCACCACCGCCGCCAAATATTTTGATGTGTCCGGCTCCTTTTTCTTGGAGCAGATCATACATGTATTTGAAGTATTCAATGTGCCCACCTTGGTAAGAGGTCATGGCAATGGCGTTTGCATCTTCCTGGATGGCAGTGTCTACCACTTCTTCAACGGAGCGGTCGTGTCCTAAATGAATGACTTCACAACCGGTGCTTTGAATAATACGACGCATGATGTTTATTGCTGCATCATGTCCGTCAAAAAGTGAAGCGGCAGTAACAATCCGCACCTTGTTCTTAGGTACGTACGGAGCCGGGTTTTCCATAGTCTGTGATAAGTATTTGGGACCTCTAAGATAAGGTAGAATCGGGCAATGATTCCTTTCGTTATATTTGAACAAATCGATTTTTATGAAGTCNTTGCGCTCCCTCTTTTTCTACATGCCTCTGCTACTGCTACTTGCTGTTGATTCCGGCAGTCAGGACATCGGCCTTTGGCTGCGAATTACGGTTCTTGCGGCTGTAGGTGGCATCGGTAGCTTTTTGACGCGAAAGCATGGTGGTGAGGGCCTAAATAGTATTGCACTCTTTATCCTGATACTCCTCCTTCCCTTGGCGAAGATTGGAAATGTCAGTGCTGTCTCAGAGTTGCTTGGTTTTGGCGCTCGAATCGCTCTTTTGTTTACTTGGGTCCAATTAAGCGCTGCCTTATTTCGAAAAGAAAAATCTAGTGGTATTCTCGCCCTGGCTACTGGTGCCCAGGTCGCGTTGTTGATCGCCGGATTGAGCATCCTCCCTTCGCTAGTTGAGGCCTATAAGGCATCAAACATCTACCTGGCCAATGGACCACTTTTCACCCATAAAAACTATGCTGCAGCCACTTTATTATTGCTAGTTCCGCTCGCCTTAAATGCAAAAGAGGATGGTCCACTAGGTCTATGGATGCAACGAATTAGTGTTGGTCTAGCTATTTTATGCATTCTTCTTTTGAGGACTCGCGGGGTTTGGCTTGGTGCTTTCGCCATGACGGCCGTAGCGGTAGCCTACTATACCTTAAAAGGAAATGCACAACGTCGAAGCGTTGGCTTGCTGGCAATGGGCGTGATATCTATTGGAATTGTTGTAGCCATTTTTGCCGCAGGGAGTGAAAAAATATTTAACAGCGACACTATTCAGAGCCGTTTACACTACTGGAATGCATCGTGGGAAATGTTTATGGACCAGCCTGTATCCGGTGTTGGTGGCGGCCAGTGGAAAATAGAATACCCCGGTACTGGGCTAAAAGGCACAAATGAAAGTGTGATGAGTGGACAAACGTCTATTCTTCGACCACACAACGACTTGTTGTGGATGCTAAGTGAAACGGGTATTGCGGGTGCTATACTCTTCCTAGCGCTACTCGTTCTAGGTTTTACAAAGACGATAAGACACGATGGGGGCTTATTTTTTTCGCTCACCATTGTAGGTTTTACTGTTTATGGCTTCGGTGAATTCCCTTTGGAGCGCGCAACCATGTTACTCCCTCTGGCTACTGCCTTAGGTTTTGCTGTAGCCTATTCTAAACCAACAATAAAAACTAGCGCAATGGTGGGTATGTTATCCGCTGGTGTAGCGGGATTATTTGCGCTTTATGTTGGGCAAAACCGCGTTCAAGGTGAACGTGCAGCAAAAAACTGCTTAGACGGCTACATGTCAGGAAATGTAAGAAGCATGCAAATCAATGCCGAAAAGGCACAGAATGTTTGTTTCGAAATGGACATTTACAATAATCCCATGGCCTATTTCGAAGGTCTTAGCCACATGCGTGCGGCGAATGGACAGATACCCTCAGAGAAGAAACTAGCACAAGCGGAAACTTCATTTANAGAAGCGTTGCGCATTCACCCTAACCATATTTTATCCCTTAACCAATTAGCGGCCGTAAAACGCTACGACAGCAGTATTGGTGAAGCAATTGATTTATACGAACGCGTTATTGAGATTGCTCCTCGCAATGGCAATGCAGCCATGCANCTGATGGAACTTTACCGTGTAAAAGGCGATGTTTATGCTTCTTTACAAGCCATGAAATTGGTCTCCACCAAGGATTTAGAATGGTATTGGCAAAATTTGAATACTANGAATTACCAGCCTAAGGGCCCCGCGGAAGGCCAAAAAATGCAAATGCTTGATGCGTATCGAAAAAGCAGTGTAAATACGCTTAAGCTCTTCGCTGGGATGGATAATCCAAGACCTGCTTTGAAAAAATTACACAAAGATTTGCAGGGTAAAAAACCGGCAGAGATGTGGCAAGTCTGGCTCGATTGGCGCAGAAATTAAATGAAAAGAGACTTTTCTGTTAATTTTCAGTCGTTTGAAAGCTGAAATTCTCAAAAACACTTACTTTTATTTNAATGCAACACACAACCAAACATATTGTCAACTTCAAGAACCGCAATTATATGTGGAAGGGTTGCTATATGTATACGTGAAGGCAGTGATATAGACCAATAAACCCATTTTATAACGGAAGCGCCTTCACATTGTGAGGGCGTTTTTTTTTGATTAAAAAACGAATGAAGAATTTCATCAATACCGCTAGAAAAACTGGACCGCTCAGAACGAAAGACAGTTACAACATCACAGCGTCCATGGTCGATGCCAATGGTGAATTATCCATATGGAATTTGATGCAGATCCTAAATGAAGTTAAAAGTCGCCGAATGGAACAGCTGCTTCTAAATGCATCATTTAAAGAGAAATTCGAACAATTGGACGTGAAAATGTATAGCGCCGCGGAATTGAATGAAGACCTGTTTGTGGAGAGCAGCTTTGCGCCTAATGGTAAGCGAACAATCGACTTAAAAATTTATGTGAGTAGACGTAAGAAAGGAAGGACAGCGAAGCGTGTATGTAAAGCATTGTTCACCGTAAGCATTCAACCCAACTAAATATCTAAACCAGCCCTTGACCTGAGTAAACGTCTCATACCGAGGATTGAATTTATTTAGTAAGCGGAGGCGGTCCGTAACAAAAAAAGCCCGGCGCTGTGCGCCGGGCTTTTTTTTATCAAAGAGTCATTTTTAAAGCTCTTTCAAGCCATAGGAGCACTTCCGAAATATCCGCATCCTCCTCCATTACATGAATGGCATGCGAACACATACTGCCCGCTTTCATGAGTTGCAGATTTCCTACTGGCTCCTGACCTTTTACGTTGATCCAAACTTCGAACCTCCCCTTGGTAGCCGGAACTAAACAAGCAATTTGCTTTGAGGTACGAATGCTATAATACTTCTTTTTACCGCTGAGCTCGAATTCCAAACCAGTGGCTTGCAAGCCCTCAACGATGCGTTCGCACAACGGCTTCCAATGCTCCTTGCCCTTGAAAACGCTATCCTCTAGCTGGCTTTCATCCATGTGTAGGGAAGTATTCTCCTTGGTTAGGTGAACGATCATATTCGCATGTCCGTGACCTATACCAAACTCCTCTTTTAATCGCTTCACATTGGCCATGTGCTTCGGCTCGTTCCAAGAGCGGACCATGTCCACCCAATACGAAATAGGCTGGCCCGTTTTCTTCTCGAGTCCTGCAATGTGGCTATGAATTCCGGCGTTTAGGTCTTGACTCACGGTTATCCTTTTAAGGCTTCCAAGCGCTGTGTAATCAGGGTAATTTTACCTTCGGCATCCGCTTGCTTCTTACGTTCAGAGGCGACGACGGCCTCAGGCGCATTAGAAACGAAGCGTTCATTGCTCAACTTCTTCTCAACACCCTTTAAAAATCCTTGCGTGTAGGCCAATTCTTCTTCGAGCTTAACGATCTCCTCTTCAACATTCACAAAGGCGTCGGCTGGTATGGTATAATTAACGCCCCCAGCGACAAAACTGAATGCCGATTTCTGAACTTCGTTTACTTCGACTATAGCATCAACATTCGCTAACTTCTTGATCAATGCATCAAATGCGCTGCTGTGCGGCGTACCCTTTGCTATCTCAAGTGTTAAGACCTCTTTTGGTGCGATGCCGTTTTCGTTTCTTACGGTTCTCACGCCACCAACTACCTCCGCGAAATGATTAAATGCTTTCAATATCGCATCATCCTCTACTTTCAAAGTAGGCCATGGTGCGAAGTTGATCGTTTCACCCTCTTTGCGATCTGCTAAATTCTGCCACAATTCTTCTGTTATGAAAGGCATAAACGGATGCATAATTTCCAAGAGTGTATTGAAAATATTTTTAGTAGCCTCCAATGCCTCAGCCGAAACCTTCTCACCGCGCGCAGGCTTTACCATTTCTAAATACCAAGAACAGAAATCGTCCCAAACAAGCTTATATGTGGTCATTAACGCCTCTGACAAACGGTACTTTATGAAGCTGTTTTCTAATTCTATCANNGCCTCACCGATACGATTGCGCATCCAATTCACCGCCAGGGCTTCAGAAGGACTCATCTTATCCGCTCCAGTCTCCCACATCCCCACCAAACGGAAGGCATTCCAAACCTTGTTGGCGAAGAAGGAGCCTTGCGCACACAAATCTTCATCAAAAAGCAGGTCATTTCCTGCCGGCGCAGTCATCAACATGCCCACGCGCACCCCGTCGGCACCGTATTGCGCGATGAGATCCAACGGGTCTGGACTATTGCCCAACTGTTTGGACATTTTACGGCGCTTTTTATCGCGTACCATTCCGGTAAAATACACGTCTTTGAAAGGACGTTTGCCTTTAAACTCATATCCTGCCATAATCATACGAGCTACCCAAAAGAAAATAATGTCCTGTCCGGTGACCAAGGTACTGGTAGGGTAGAAATAATCCTCCTCTTCCTTATTGCCTGCAAAAACACTATACGGCCAGAGCCATGAGCTAAACCAGGTATCCATCACATCTTCGTCTTGGTGTACCTTGTCGGTCCCCAAGGCTTTTGCGGCCTCTTCACGTGTCTTACAAACCGCAACATTACCTTCGGCATCGTACCAAGCAGGAATGCGGTGACCCCACCATAATTGACGAGAAACACACCAATCCTTGATGTTTTCCATCCAGTACAAATAGGTTTTCTCAGTATGTGGTGGATGAAGCGTTATATCTTTTGACTTCACACCATCAATAGCAGGCTTCACTAGATCAGCCATTTTTAAGAACCATTGCATGGACAGTCTTGGTTCTATTACTGCATCCGTGCGTTCACTGCGTCCGACTTTATTGCGTAAATCCTTCGTTTCTACCAAAAATCCGGCTTCATCCAATGCTTTAGCGACGGCCTTTCGTGCATCGAATCGGTCCATACCAGCAAAGACACCACCGTTTTCATTCAATGCTGCATGTTGATCAAAAACATCGATCACTTCCAATCCATGCTTCTCGCCAAGCATATTATCGTTCGTATCGTGCGCAGGCGTCACTTTTAACGCTCCCGTACCAAATTCAATATCGACATAGTCGTCAAAAATGATAGGAACCGCCCGGCCTACGAGTGGAACTACTGCTTTTTTACCTTTTAAGTGCTGGTAGCGTTCGTCCTCAGGATTTACACAAACTGCCGTATCTCCGAAGATGGTTTCAGGACGCGTCGTCGCCACTTGCAAAGACTCTTCAGACCCTTCGATCTGATACGTCATATAATACAAACGACTGTTTTCTTCTTTATGAATGACCTCCTCGTCAGAAACTGCTGTAAGTGCTACAGGGTCCCAATTCACCATGCGTAAACCGCGGTAAATCATCCCTTTTTTGTGCAAGTCTATGAAGACATTTATAACCTGCTCGCTGCGTGTTTCATCTAAAGTGAAGGCTGTTCTATCCCAATCACATGAGGCTCCAAGATGTCTTAATTGCTTTAAAATTATGCCGCCATATTCGTCGGTCCAGTCCCAAGCATGCTTGAGGAAATCTTCTCTACTTAAGTCCGATTTTTTTATGCCTTGTTCGCGCAAGCGCTTCACCACTTTTGCTTCTGTGGCGATAGATGCATGGTCTGTACCTGGCACCCAACATGCGTTGAGGCCTAGCATGCGCGCACGTCGAATGAGCACATCCTGAATAGTATTGTTCAGCATGTGTCCCATGTGCAATTTACCCGTAACGTTAGGGGGAGGAATGACAATGGTATAGGGCTCTTTTTCACTGACTTCAGCATGGAAGTAGTTGTTTTCCAACCAATGGCCGTACCACTTAGACTCTATATCTCCCGGAGTATATTTTCCAATTTCGCGCATGAAATAATTGACTTATGTAAGCTGCAAAAATACAAGGCTTCACGCATTCAATGAACCCATAGGCTAAGAGTTTGTTAATTTCCTTTGAAAGTGCTTAAACTACTCTTACATTTGAAAAAGAAAAATTCATCTAATTACATTATGAAAAAGTTATTCCTAACGCTATTCGTTGCCCTATTTGGATTTGTTGCTCAGGCACAAGAAGAAAACACCAGTGGCGCCAAAATTTCATTTGACCGAAAGGTAATGGAATACGGAAAAGTCGAAAAAGGTGGAAACGGAACGCGTGTTTTTAAATTTAAAAACGAAGGTACTGAGCCGTTGGTTCTAAATTCCGTTCGCGCTTCGTGCGGCTGTACAACTCCAAAGTGGACACGTGAGCCTATCGCACCTGGCGCAGAGGGTGAAATCACTGTAAAGTATGATACGAACCGTTTAGGTAATTTCCACAAAACGGTAACCGTTCAATCCAACGCGAGCAACAAAACTGTGGTGCTCACGATCAAAGGACAGGTAATGAATCCTGATTCAAAGCCGTCGACGCCCACCAAGACTGGAGGTAGCGTTATTGCAAATTAAGTTTAAAGGCGTACCCAGTACACCTCGAAAGTTTAAAGAAAGCCCCGTATTTTTGCGGGGCTTTTTGCATTTAAAAAACGACTGAATTATGCCGACTGTATCTAGAAAAGGGGAAGCAATGCCTTCAAGTCCTATTCGCAAACTTGTTCCTTTTGCTGAGAACGCCGAACGTGCTGGTAAGAAAGTATTCTATCTAAATATTGGTCAGCCAGATATCCACACCCCTGAAGTGGCTCAAAGGGCCATCAAAGAAGCCGATGTTCCTGTTTTAGCATACAGTCACAGCGCGGGATTCGCGAGCTTAAGAGCAGGTCTTTCAGAATACTACCACAGCAAAAATTTACGGGTGACGAGCGAAGAAATCATTGTTACAACCGGAGGCTCAGAAGCACTGCTTTTCACCTTTGGCTCGGCAATGGACGAAGGCGATGAAGTGATTATTCCTGAACCATTTTATGCCAATTACAATGGCTTTGCCACGGCGAGCGGCGTAAAGGTGATACCAGTAGAGTCGAATATTGAAAATGGATTTGCGTTGCCGCCTGTAAGCGCCTTTGAGGCAGCCATAACTCCCAAAACAAAGGGAATTATGATCTGCAACCCAGGAAACCCAACTGGCTACCTCTACAGTAAAGAAGAGCTCAATCAACTCAAAGCCATCGTTTTAAAACACGACCTGTTTCTTATCGCAGATGAGGTATACCGCGAATTCACATACGATGGAGCGGAACATTATTCTATCTTGGGAATAGAAGGGCTTGAGGAACATGCAATTGTCGTAGATAGTTTCTCAAAGCGTTACAGTATGTGTGGCGCCCGTATTGGTTGTTTGGTGAGTAAAAACAGGCATTTTATGGCAACTGCTATGAAATTTGCGCAAGCGCGCCTGTCGCCCCCAACCTATGCGCAAATTGCTAGTGAGGCAGCTTTAAAAACACCACAATCTTATTTTGATACCGTTAATACAGAATACGTGGAGCGAAGAAATGTCTTAGTTGATGGACTGAACAGTATTGATGGGGTATTTTGTCCTAAACCAAAAGGGGCATTTTATGCCGTGGCAGCTTTCCCAGTAGAAAGCGCTGAGCATTTTGCAGAATGGCTGCTCAGTGAATTTGATCATAACGGTAAAACTTTAATGATGGCCCCTGCCGCTGGGTTTTACGCAAAACCAGAATTAGGCAGGCAACAAGCACGACTTGCATATGTCTTGAATGTTGAAGACCTTAAGGAATGTATAGAAATCGTTAGACATGCTTTGCAAGTNTATCCAGGAACCATAAAATAATCGTCCATTGATCGTACAGATTAACAAGAGCTTGAAGAAACTCAACACCTTTGGTATCGATCAAAAGGCCGAGCGATTAATTTGGGCACACAGTGCCGAAGAGATCTTGAATTACGTGCGTCATCACGGTGCACCAGCGCTTGTTTTAGGCGGCGGTTCAAATATGCTCCTCACCCAGGATGTTACAGGCGACGTACTGAAGGTGGATATTCACGGCAGAAAGGTCGTTTTTGAAAACGATGATGAAGTACACATAAGATTTGGTGCTGGTGAGAATTGGCATGATATCGTCCTATGGACGCTTAACCAAGGGCTCGGTGGCTTAGAAAATTTAAGCTTAATTCCTGGAAATTGCGGTACGGCACCAGTGCAGAATATCGGAGCCTATGGCGTGGAATTGAAGGATTGCTTTATTTCATGTGAGGGAGTACATATCGATGAAAAGCGCTACTTTGAATTGGACCTTGACGGTTGCCAGTTCAACTATCGAGATAGTATTTTCAAAAATGCGTGGAAAGGCAAAGCAATCATTACCCGGATCACCCTGAGGCTCACAAAACGCAATCATATACTTCGTCTTGATTACGGGGCTATTAAAGATGAATTGGCTGCGAATGGGATTTCCGATCCTACGCCAAAAGCCATAAGCGATGCAGTGGTTGCGATTCGTAAAAAAAAGCTACCAGATCCAGCGGAAATCGGCAACAGTGGATCCTTCTTTAAAAACCCTGTGGTGAGCGAGGAATTGGCAAATGAATTGAAAGAGCAGTATTCGGACATGCCCACCTATGCCGTTGAAGGTGGGGTTAAAATTGCTGCGGGCTGGCTGATTGAACAAGCCGGCTGGAAAGGATTTAAAGACGGTGATGTCGGTGTTCATAAAAATCAAGCGTTGGTTTTGGTAAACTACGGAAGTGCAACTGGTGCAGAAGTTCTGGCCTTATCGCATTCTGTGATTAACAGCGTTCACGAGAAATTCGGAATTCTACTGCAAGCAGAAGTGAACTTGATATGAGTAAATCGGTCGCATTTCACACGCTAGGTTGCAAACTCAACTTTGCAGAAACCTCAACCATCGCGAAGGACTTTGATACCGCAGGATTTGTAACCGTACCCTATGCAGAAAAGGCAGATGTGTATGTCATCAATACTTGCAGCGTTACTGAAAATGCAGATCGCGAGTGCCGGAACATTGTCGGCAGAGCACTGCGTGCTAATCCCGATGGATTTATAGTGGTAGTAGGGTGTTATGCCCAATTAAAGCCTGAGCAAATTATGGAGATGCCCGGCGTAGATCTTGTTTTAGGCGCAACGGAAAAATTTAATGTCACTCAATTCTTAGGTGCTCTTGAGAAACAACAGGGTCCTGCGGAAATCCACAGCTGCGAAATTGCAGAAGCCAATTCTTTCGTTAGTTCTTACAGTGCAGGAGAACGCACAAGAGCTTTTTTAAAAGTTCAAGACGGCTGTGATTACAAGTGTACGTACTGTACCATTCCACTAGCGCGAGGAATTTCGCGTTCAGATACCTTGGAAAATGTAGTTAAGAATGCAAAAGAAATCGCGGCNAAAGGCATTCCTGAAATAGTTTTGACGGGGGTGAACGTTGGCGATTATGGCAAAGGTGAATTTGGTAATAAACGTCATGAAAATACCTTCTTGGAATTGGTTCAAGCGCTTGACGAGCAAGTTCCGGTAGACCGCATACGCATCTCTTCGATCGAACCAAATCTTCTGCGCGATGAAATCATTGCCTTCACAGGAACAAGCAAAAAATTCGTTCCGCATTTTCACATCCCACTTCAGAGCGGATCGGACGAAATTCTAAAAAAGATGAAGCGGCGCTACATGACCGCACTGTACCGCCAACGCGTTGCTGCGATCAGAAAAGCGCATCCAGATGCTGGAATAGGAGTTGATGTCATCGTGGGGTTTCCAGGCGAAACGGAAGCACATTTTTTAGAGACGTATAATTTTATCAATAGCTTAGAAATAAGCTACTTACATGTGTTCACTTACAGTGAAAGAAGCAACACTTCTGCGGCAGCAATGGACGGTGTAGTACCCATTCCCGAGCGTAAACGCAGGAATAAAATGCTGCGTATCTTAAGTGAAAAGAAGACGCGACAGTTTTATGAAAACCAATTAGGTCAGTCCAGACCGGTACTTTTTGAAGGTGAAAATCGCAAAGGCTACATGTACGGATACACTGACAATTACATCCGCGTAAAGACTTTTTGGAACCCTGAATGGGCGAACAAAATCAAAACATTCTCATTGTCAACTATTAACAATGATGGAATTGTTATCTTAGATGTACCTAAGAACGCCATCAATGCCACAAATTTTCATCGAATATAAGCCCTTAGTGGGCGAAGACGCTTTCATTAAACATTGGCACCATTGCCGGGCCTCGCATATGAAAGATGGATTAATGCTTAATTCAGAATTGTACAAAATAAGAGAAGGAATGTTTCTTGGAATGATTGACTTCAATCCGAACCACAGGGAAGAAATACTCACACTCTACACAGATCACCGAAAAGACCAAAGTGGCATGCAGACCATTTGTAAAAGCATTCATTTTAAATACGCGGCCCTTCGAAAATAACGAATGAACCTCACCGATATCACGAGCGCCGTTGAAGCCATAGCAAAGGAAGCCGGCGCCTTCCTAAGAAAGCAACAAAGCACATTTTCTCAAGAACGCGTAAGCTTAAAAAGTCTAAACGCCTTAGTCAGCGATGTGGATGAAAATACCGAACGTCTCCTAGTGGAACGTCTTTCTGCGTTGTTACCAGAGGCTGGATTTTTAACAGAGGAAGAAACCACGGTTCAAGAACTTCAAAAGGATTTGGTTTGGATAATAGATCCTTTGGACGGCACCACTAATTTTGTACACGGCCTGCCCATATACAGCGTTTCTATTGCGTTAAAGCACAAAGAACATTTAGTTATTGGTGTGGTGTATGAAGTGGGTATGGACGAATGTTTTTCTGCCTTTCAAGGAGGTGGCGCAAGGCTAAATGGCGTTCCTATCACAGTAACCACCACCGAATCGCTCGAAAACAGTCTGCTGGCAACAGGTTTNCCTTATTACGACTTTGAGCACATCGACGGATTTCAAAACACACTTGCAACATTTTACAAANCCACCCGNGGTTTGAGGCGCATAGGCACAGCCGCAGTAGACCTCGCGTATACTGCCTGCGGTCGNTTTGACGGATATTTTGAATACGGATTAAGTCCGTGGGATGTGGCTGCTGGAATCGTGCTAGTTCGTGAAGCCGGCGGAGAAATTTCAGACTTTAACGGTGGTCCTGAGGCTATTGCATCAAAAAGCATTATTGCAACGAACAAAAGACTCTACCCAAGCGTTTTTAAAGTAGTTCGTAAAAACATGGGCAATGCGTGAAGCTAGAGTATGGGTATTACCGGGATTAGGTGCCGATTCAAGAATTTTTAGAAATCTTGAATTCCCATGGTCAGCAACTTTTTTAGAATGGACGCTGCCCGAAGTTGGTGAGTCATTATCGTCTTACGCGGATCGTTTGCTGGCACCGCACGATATTCAAGAGCACGATTTGCTATTTGGCTACAGCTTTGGTGGAATCGTTGCGCAGGATTGGGCAAGCCGTCACCGNGTGCANCGCGTTGTTTTACTCAATTCGCTTCAGTACAGTACGCCACTGCGTCCTCTTTTTAAGAGAATTGCTGCGACAGGTATTTTAAATTGGGCCCCGAAGGGCAGTATTCGCAAGTTAATTTTCTTCATGGCACGACTCAACAGTCGCCCATCGGCTCATTTTGAAGGCGTGATTGAAATGATGGAGCAATTTCCTTGTGACTATTACCGTTGGGTCCTAAAATCCGTATTGAATTGGGACGACCTACCCCCAAATGTCCCGTAGATAGCGTAACAAGCGACTGGGATCTTGTTTTTCCTGAGTGCGAACCTTCCGACCGCTGCTGGACGCTTAGTCGTGCGACACATTTGAGCTTCTTAACGCACGCACAGGAAATTTCAACTCTTTTGAAAGAAAAGGTCGACCCTATGCTTTCGTAAGCTTATCCTGCTATTTTTGGGGTATGCAAATCATTGAGACACCATTAGCAGGCTTGCTACTTATCGAACCGCGCGTCTTCGGGGACGAACGCGGCTATTTCTTTGAAAGTTATAATCGTGATGTGTTTGCCGCTCAAGGCATTACAGAAGAATTCATCCAAGACAACGAAAGCTTATCTGATCGCGGCGTAGTCCGAGGACTGCATTTCCAAGCGCCGCCGAAGGCACAGGGAAAACTAGTTCGAGTGCAGCGCGGTAAGGTTTGGGATGTCGCTGTCGACATTCGCAAGGGCTCCCCTACCTATGGCCAGTATTATGGCGTTGAGCTAAGTGGCGAAAATAAGCGCATGCTCTGGATACCGCCTGGCTTTGCCCACGGTTTTGCAACCCTTGAAAACGGAACGGTTTTCTTGTATAAATGTACAGATACCTATAGTCCAGAACACGAAGGAAGTGTTTTATGGAATGATCCATTGCTCGCCATTGATTGGAACGTCGATGTTCCCATACTGAGTGCAAAGGATCAAGATGGACCTGCTTTTGCAGACTTTAATTCGCCCTTTATCTATGAAAAATAAAATTGTCCTATTTGGGGCAGTAGGATTAACACTTGCATTTGTAGGTCTCAGAAGCGCTCAATCCAACGAAGCGCCGCATCCTGTGGAGGTACGTCCAAGCACGGTGAAGCCATTTCCTATTCCTGAGAATCTAGATTTTGCAGGAGAAGCATTGCCGTTGGCTGAAGCCGATGTTAAAGAAAAATTGGACCGCGAAATGCTCGTGAACAGCTATTGGCAGAGTAATAATCTTTTAATGCTCAAGCGCAGCGCTAAATTCTTTCCTATCATCGAACCTATTCTTGCGAAAAACGGAATTCCTGAAGACTTTAAATACCTTTCCTTGATTGAAAGTGGACTGCAAAATGTTGTTAGTCCAGCAGGTGCCAGTGGATACTGGCAAATCATGAAGAGCACAGGACTTGAAAACGGTCTGGAAATAAATAAAGAGGTAGACGAAAGGTACCACATCGAAAAGTCGACCCAGGTAGCTTGCACTTATTTAAAGGAAGCATACGAGAGGTTTGGAAATTGGACTTTAGCTGCAGCTTCGTATAACATGGGGATGGCCGGGACAGCAAGACGACTTAACGAGCAAGGCGTTGATAGTTATTACGATCTCTTATTAAATACTGAGACTGCGCGCTACGTCTATCGTATCGCCGCCGTAAAGCACATTCACGAAAACCTCGCAGACTTTGGCTACGTCTACCACCAGGATCAAGGCTATTCCTTTCCTGAAATGGATACTATTTTAGTCAATACAGGCGTTGCGGACTGGGTAAGCTGGGCGAAATCACAAGGGGTTACTTATAAAACGTTGAGAACATATAATCCTTGGATTCAAAGCCAGCAATTATCGAATTCGACAAACAAAGCATACCAAATTTGGGTTCCTTCTAAATGAGCGAATACATAGAAGTCTTTGGCGCAAGAGCGCATAACCTGCGAAACATTGATGTTGCCATCCCGAGAAATAAATTGGTCGTGATTACCGGCCTAAGTGGCTCTGGAAAAAGCTCTTTAGCCTTCAACACCATTTATGCGGAGGGACAGCGGCGTTACATGGAGACTTTTAGTGCTTATGCGCGTCAATTCTTGGGCAATATGGAACGTCCAGAAGTCGATAAGATTGAAGGACTATCGCCGGTGATTTCTATCGAGCAAAAGACCACCTCCCGAAACCCACGTTCGACGGTAGGAACGGTAACGGAATTGAGTGATTTCTTGCGTTTACTATTTGCACGGGCTTCAACAGCCTTTAGCTACAATACGGGCGAGAAGATGATTTCTTACTCCGATGCTCAAATTGTAGCATTGATTGCCGAACGTTATGTTGGTAGAAAAATTGCGGTTTTAGCACCAGTCGTTAGAGCGCGGAAAGGGCATTACAGGGAATTATTTGAACAGATTACGCGAATGGGCTTTATTAGAGCCCGTGTGGACGGTAAAGTAGTTGAAGTGAGCAGCGGGTATCGATTGGACCGATACAAGACACACGATATTGAAATTGTTGTAGATCGCATCATTGTTGCCGCAACAGCGGAGGCGCGCATTGCTCAAAGTGTAGAGACCGCAATGAATCATGGTGGCGGGACCATAGCCGTTTTGGATTTGGAAAGAGATGAATTGGCTTATTTCTCTAGACACCTCATGTGTCCTACCAGTGGTATAGCCTATCAAGAGCCCGAGCCAAACACGTTTTCTTTTAACAGTCCTAAAGGTGCCTGTCCCCGTTGCGACGGATTGGGNACCACGAAACAAGTGAANGAACGAAAGCTATTCCCGGACCCAAAGAAAACAATCAGGAAGGGCGGTATTGCACCAGTTGGAGAATACAAGAAGAATTGGATGTTCAANCAACTTGAAATTATTGGACTGAAGCACGGCTTTAACATGGATACCGCCGTTGAAGACATTCCTGAAGCAGCCTTAGACATTATTCTCAACGGCAGCAACGAGGTGATGACCATTGAGCATAAGGCCATTGGNGTAACAAAGGAATACAAATTGAACTTTGAAGGCATTATTAACTTCATAGAGTCTCAGGGTAAAGAAGCGAAAAGCAGAAGTATTCAGCGTTGGGCAGACGAATACATGGAACATGTAGCTTGCACAAAATGTGAAGGTGCACGTTTGAAAAAGGAAAGCCTGCATTTCAAGGTAGCGGGTCAAAGCATCGCAGAGGTGAGTACCCAAAGCTTGATACATTTTGGCCAATGGATTGACTCGTTGGAGCATAATTTGTCACCTAAAGAATGGCTCATTGCGGAGGAAATTGTAAAAGAATTGCGCGCGCGAAGCGCNTTCTTACTAAATGTAGGTTTAGGCTATTTGAATTTAAACCGGAGTGCACGTAGTCTGAGCGGAGGTGANGCACAACGAATCCGGTTGGCGACCCAGATAGGGTCACAGTTGGTGAATGTCCTGTACATTTTAGACGAGCCTTCTATAGGATTGCACCAGCGCGATAATGCAAGACTCATAGATTCCCTGCAGCAATTGCGAGATATTGGCAACAGTGTTTTAGTGGTGGAGCACGACCGAGAAATGATTGAAACTGCGGATCANATTCTTGATATCGGCCCCCGCGCAGGAGTGCATGGTGGAGCAATCGTAGCGCAAGGCGATCTCTCAGATATTCTCGCAAGCGACAGCATTACAGCGAAGTATTTAAACGGTCAGCTTGGCATTGGAGTGCCAAATGTACGNCGTCAGGCGGACGGTTGGATTGGCCTTTTTGGTGCGACAGGAAACAACCTGAAAAACGTTGATTTAAAAATCCCCTTGCGCGTATTGACGTGTATTACTGGAGTAAGTGGTAGCGGGAAGTCAACATTAATCAACGGTACCCTATACCCTATCCTTAACCACATGATTTTTCGTGCGGTGGGTAAACCGCAGCCGTACCGAAGTATTGAAGGTTTTGAGAAAATCGATAAAATTATTGATATCGATCAAAGTCCCATTGGACGCACGCCGCGTTCGAATCCTGCAACTTACACGGGCGTATGGTCAGAAATCCGGCAGCTATTTGCAGGCTTACCAGAAAGTAAGGTACGTGGGTATAAGCCGGGAAGNTTCTCTTTCAATGTAAAAGGCGGCCGTTGTGAAACTTGTGAAGGTGGAGGACTGCGCGTGATTGAGATGAACTTCTTACCCGATGTTTACGTGCATTGNGAATCCTGTCAAGGTAAGCGTTTCAATCGCGAGACGTTAGAAGTGCGCTACAAAGGAAAGAGTATTTCGGATGTACTAAACTTAAGCATTGAGGACGCCCTACCGTTCTTCGAACATGTACCTAGGATCAACCAAAAGCTGCAAACACTAAGAGACGTAGGATTAGGTTATATCCGATTAGGACAGCCCTCTACCACATTGAGTGGTGGTGAGGCACAGCGGGTCAAATTGGCCACCGAGCTGAGCAAGAAAGATACGGGCAACACAATGTATATTCTGGATGAACCTACCACTGGGCTACATTTTGAGGATGTAAAAGTGTTAATGGAGGTCATCCAACGTCTGGTAGATCAAGGAAATACGGTGCTTATCATAGAACACAATATGGATGTCATTAAACAAGCCGATCATATTATCGATTTAGGGCCTGAAGGTGGATCAGGCGGGGGGCGCATTGTTGCTGAAGGGACACCCGAAGAAATCATCAAGATCAAAGAAAGTATTACGGGTCAATTTTTAGCTGCCGAATTAAAATAATTCATCAGCGCTTTTGCGTATCTTATAGGTAAGAAACTAGTATACCTATGAAGATTCATTCAAGAAAAACCTGGACCGAGATNAAATCAGAAGACAGTTGGGCATTATTTAAAATAATGTCGGAATTCGTACAGGGTTACGAAAGTCTAAGTCGTATTGGCCCATGTATTAGTATTTTCGGGTCGGCACGAGACACCACNGAACAACGCTATTTAGACGCAGCTACGGAAATTGCACGCNAGCTAACCAGTAAAGGCTTTGGTATTATTACCGGCGGTGGCCCCGGTATCATGGAAGCCGCCAACAAAGGTGCACAACTAGGCAAAGGTCCCAGCGTAGGCCTTAACATTGACCTACCTTTTGAACAAAGTAGCAACCCCTTTATTGACCACGATAAAAATCTAGATTTCGACTATTTCTTCGCACGCAAAGTAATGTTTGTAAAGTACAGTCAAGCATTTGTAGTAATGCCAGGAGGCTTTGGCACGCTCGATGAACTCTTTGAAGCAATCACATTGGTTCAGACCAAAAAAATTGANCAATTCCCTATTATTCTTTATGGAAGTGATTTTTGGGAAGGATTAAAACAATGGATCGAAAACACGCTGAAAGCGACGGGTAAAATCAGCCCAAACGACACCGACCTTATGCACGTAGCCAACAGTGAGGAAGAAGTTGTAGGTATTATTGAGGAATTTTATAAAACCAAAGGGTTCACCACTAATTTCTAAAACCTGTTCATTTAAGGCAGTAGCATAACTGGGAATGTTTTTGCTTGGGTTTCCCATTGTACACGGAGGTAATACGATCCGTGTGCATAGTTGTTTTTCAATTCAACCCAATCATTCAATAGAACGCCCTGCTCTAGCATGCTGCCTTTGCTATTAATAAGTTGATACGTTCCGTTTTCAACTCCGGTCAGTTGAAAGATTCCATTATTAGGATTTGGCTGCAGCACTACCGCCGAATTCGCTACATCTTGAGTACCTACGTTGTTCACATTTAGCAACGCTACTTTTACGGTATCAAACACACCGGCTTGCCATTGGTACGCCGATCTATGCGGTACAAATCCTGCAAGTTTAACACTAATTGAATCCATTACATCCAAATGGGTACCTGCATCTGCCAATCCATCAATACTGCTTTGCAACGTATCGCTAGTGCGATCAAATAATATAACTGCATTGCTTAAAGGTGCACGTGTAATACTGTCGTATACTACAACATGTACGCGCGAAGCTTCGACATAGGTAGGCTCGAGAACGGACAGACCCTCTTCGATGTCTGAACAAACAATGAGTCCAGACTCAAAATACGGATACGCCCCAGTTCCCATAGAAACCGTTTCCTGAAAAAGACGGTGACGTGTCAAAATAGCCAACTTCGACAAGCAATTCGGGGTATTTTGCATCCACAATTTGAACCCCAGAAGTATAATACGAAGTCACCACCCATTGACCATAAACATGCGCATTATGAGGAATAACACTAGTGCCCAAAGAGGTCTGAATACGATCCAATTCAGTAATATTCGCTAAATCACTCACGTCATAGGCTGTTAGAAAAGCATTACCAATCTCATCGGTAGTAAACAGCACAGAATTATCATCGCTGATCCAAGTATTATGGGTAAACGCATTGGGCGTGCCGTGCGTAGCTAATGTGATTGTACTGTCTTTTACAGTGGCGTCGACCACTATGAATTTCCCTTGATAAACCGCTGAACCCCAAATGGTATCGCCTCGAACCATACCGTCGTGGAAATAATAATCGTCATACATTCCTACGTAGGTCGGATTCCAAGGATCTGTTGCTACGTCGAATATAAGCGCACCACCGTTACCTACATTTGCTCCAAACAAATAGGCGTACCCATTCTCATCGATGTACAAATTGTGAGCGGTCTTCAAGGTATCCATGATGCCTCCTGGTGTTTGAATGACCGGATTCATAGTCTTATATGTTGGGTTTGCACTGTCCACGCTATCTAAGTCTATAATCAAGAGACCNTGATCTGGAATCGTATTCCAAGCAAACGTATTGTCATGCGTTACGTAAGCATAATGATCCCAAGTTTTCAAATCACGCCAGATACTATAGGGTCCTTGAACGAATTGCTTCTTTATAGGGTTCGCAGNATTAGTGACTTCCACAATACTNACACCGGCAGTAGTGCCCNCTAATGCAAACTCACGCCCTGTAGAAGAGGTNTAGCCCCAGATATCGTTCATATCATTCAAAAAAGTGCTCTGGCCCTTCAATGAAATATTTAAACTGTTTTGGGCGGTCAAGCTATATGTAAAAACAAAGAGTAAGGTTAGAAGCGTGGGGCGCATATTAAAAATCTAAAGTGATTTGTGGTGCTTTATCGTCTGCATCATAAGAACTCTTTTCATCACGATTTGGTTCAGACGTGGCAGACTTTGATTGTTCTTCCGCTTCAGTGGGTCTTACAGATTTAACCTGCTCAACGTTAGCTGCGGCATCAATCTTCGCGGCGGTCTCGACCTCAGTACTGGGCTCAACCTTGACAATGAGTGATTCTTGCTCTGCTTCGTTTACCTCTATTCTAGTTTCATCAGGTTCAGGTAAAGACTCGAGCGGCTCTATTTTGTTAAGGGTATCCGAAGTTAATTGGTTCCCTTTTGCCTTAATGCCTTTCACCGAAATGAATGCTGCTAAATCTACTTCTTCAGGATCGCGAACATCGCCCTTTGTTTTACGATATACCATTTGAATTCTAGGCAACGTATTGTTCGAAAGGAAACTCAATTCACTTTTAGGGTGTGCTGTGATTATATTTTCCTCTTTATCACCACCTTCCCATAGGAAGCGCTTCACAAAGTAGCGTGATTTTTCGCCGTCAAAGTAAACGGCACTGATCGGACGATTTTCTTCCAACTTCTCTAGATAAATCATATCTGCATCAAAGTGAAGGTTCAATTCCGGTATAACCACGCGTAATGTCCCATTTTTCATGCCAATCAACAACCTGTCCTCGCCTTTGAAACTTCCAACTAAACGGCCACGTTCGTCACTATTCAAGCGTTGCACGGCCGGATCNAACCATACTTTTCTCGCTTCCAAAGTACTTTCACCCTTTTCCTTGAGCTCAATACGTTTAACCGGGAATTTCGTTACAATATTTCCCTTAGAGCTTCTACCCTTCACCGCAACATTGGCGAAATCTAGATCGATTTTGAGTTTTTTCAGCTTCGCTAATTGACGCAACAGCACCAACACCTTCTCTGCCTCACCATTTGGATTGGATGTGAAGTAGGAAATGTGCGATCCTTTACTTCCAGTGGTCACATCGTATTCTCTGTCGCGAGTAATACTCTGCACTGCAAAACGTTTTACATAACTCACCTTTGAGACGCCGTCTTGGTAAATGGCGTTATATACCGTCCGGTCATCGCCTTTTTTCCAAACGGCGACATGAATGATATTTTTTCCAAAGAAGGCTTTATCCTTCACTTTACTAACGCTGTATTTACCATCGGCTCGAAAAACAATGACATCATCAATATCTGAACAGTCACCAACGTATTCGTCTCGCTTCATGCCGTAACCCACAAAACCTTCTTCGCGATTCACGTAGAGCTTTTGGTTACGAATGACCACTTTTGATGCTTCTACACTATCGAAGGTGGCAATTTCTGTCTTGCGCTCGCGACCTTTACCGAATTTCTCCTTCAGCTCTTTAAAGTAGTTGATTGCGTATTCAACTAAATGGGCTAAATCATGCTGAACGCTCGAGATTTTACCTTCAAGGTCCAAAATTTTATCGTTGGCCTTATCGCTATCAAACTTTGATATACGCTTGATTTTGATTTCTGTCAAACGCACGATATCCTCCTCAGT
>JGI26084J50262_1000442_pt1 | contig 23848 bp, 35 predicted proteins | sample SaaInl6LU_22_DNA_FD_50262 | JGI IMG/M metagenome (IMG submission 50262) | reverse complement strand
GTTTACTCTCCTGCAGACCGTTTTGGTCTGTTGTCTAACAGAATCAACATTATCGAAGAAGATGACTCTAGCAGCCCGTTATCAGGAGGAACTTTAGGTGGGATGGGAAGCAGTGGGGGTTCTTCGCAAACACCTGAGGACTTTGTTGAAGTACCAACAGAAACTGAAGACTTATCTGCAGAAGACCCTGACTTAACAGGCGATGTTGACCAAACTGTCGAAGACTTAGCGTCTGAAGGAACTGTAGGTATTGACGATGAAACTTTCACAGACAGTAATGGAGTTGTTTGGGTTTTTAAAGGTAGACACCCTGTATCAGGGGCTTTAATTTGGCAAGCACAAAATCCAACAGCGCAAGATATAGCCGAAGCGGTTCGCTACTCCGGAAGCTATACACCTATTGAAGAAGGCGGACAAGGTGTGCGGATTCTTACAAGCGAAGGAGAATTCCCCACAGCCGCAGAAATAAACGGTGAAGGAACAACAGACACAACATCCGATGCAGATGTAACAGAAGACACAACAGAGGCTACAGGTGAAACAGTAGAAGCTGGAGAAGACTCGTCAACTATTGACATTGATGGTATTGCTGAAGGCTTGCTAGCTATTCTCAACCGACTACCCAACTATGGGCCATTACAAACACCAAGCGACAACAACGCTAATGAAAATGTTCAAAACACTGGTGACCAAGGTACAGGCGAGCAAAACACTAATGACCAAGGTACTGGCGATCAAAACACAGGTGATAATGAGCTAGGTGATAATGAGCTAGGTGATAATGAGCTAGGTGATGGTGGGCTAGGAGATGGAGATGGAGATGGTGGAGATGGAGATGGTGGAGATGGAGAAATAGATGTCAACGTAATTCCTATTCCTAACTTGGGCGGCGGCGGTACAGCTATTGACGAAGGTATTAGAAATACCGGAACTGGCAACCCTAGTGGTGGCGGTGGCGGCGCGTTAGGCGGCTGTCCTAGTATGCTTAATTTAGACACACCAATAGCTAACAATCTATTCAGCTCAGAGTTCACAATGGATTATTTAAGGCCTGAGCTTTTAGGCTTGTTTGATTTAAACAGAGGAAGGACTTCATAATGAGCCTATTTGACACAATAGCAAATCTTGGCACTGTAGCAGGACAGCTTTACGGACTTAACGAAGGCATATCCAGTGCTAGAGAAGTTGGAACAGAAGCGCAACAACGAGCAGAAAGGTTTGCAGGAGATGTTGCTTCACAGACTGAGTTTCGTCCGTTCACTGTGACGTCTAACGTTGGCGGTGTTACTACAACGCCTACAGGCGACTTAACAACAACGTTGTCTCCTCAGCAGCAGGCTCAGCAAGCTCAACTGCAAAACTTTACCTCACAGGCTTTTAACATACTGGGAAGCCCTGAGGAGCGTGCGACAGAGCAAGCTAACGTTATTGGTATGTTGACTCAAGACCCTAATCAACGTGCCGCTCGCGAGCAAGACATCTTTGGTCGTCTGCAAGCTACGATGTCACCTGAGCAGGAGCGTGCAAGGCTTCAGCTAGAAGAGCGTTTAGCAAACCAAGGTAGGCTAGGCGTCAGGACTGACATGTTTGGTGGTACACCTGAGCAGTTGGCACTAGAAAAGGCTATTGCAGAACAGCAGGCAGGTCTTGGCGTCAGTGCAATGGAGCAGGCTCGTCAGGAGCAAGCGTTGCAAGCACAACAGACTCTTGCAGGTTTGGGCGAAACACGCGCTAGACTAGGCTTGTTAGGTGATGTTGGACTTAGTTCGTTAGAAGCAAGCTACTTACCACAGGAAGCGCTGCTTAGAACTCTATCNCCTGCCATTGACTTGGCTAACCTTGCTANCATTTCACAGCGTCAAGGCGCTCAGTTAGGAACGTCACTGATCGAAGCAGGTTTAGAAAGTAGGCTTCAGGCTGAAAGAACAGCAACAGATTTAGAACAGCAGCGACTACAAGGTATTACTAATCTTCTGCTTGGCAGCAGGACACCAACTGGCGAAGCAGACCAAACTGGTTTGTTCACAGGACTTCTTAAAGGCATCTTCGGAGGATAAGACATGTCAGAACTCATAGATTTAAAAGGTCTGTTCAGCGATGTTGTGCCTGACCCTGCTGCAGAAATGCGTCAAGAGGCTATTGACCTATCAAGGTTAGTAGGCACTGGCGGCGGTGTTGCTGCTTATCAAGCGCCAAGGCGTATGCAACAGCTGCGTGCTGCTGCAGGTGGTTTGTTTGGTGTTGACACACGTACAGGCTCTGAAAAGCTGCGTGAGGCTATGCAAGGCGTAGACCCTAACAANCCNCAAGACTTAATACGCTTAGCTTCTATGACTGATGCTATAAACCCTGCCAAGGCTATACAGCTTCGACAGGCAGCTGCTCAGATGACAGCACAGCAACAAACGCAGCAAGAACAAGCACGCATAAGAACACAACAGCGTAATGCCATGATGGACACTGTAATGTCTACTGAAGGTATTGACCCTGCTATGCAGAATGCTGCTATTAGCGCCATTGAAGCAGGTTCTTATGACGGCAACATACAAGGTTTGATGGAAGTTATAACACCTAACAAAGACAGGTTTGATGTTAGTGATAATGGAGCTGTTTGGGATCACTTCAAAGGTGAGTGGAAGATCGCTCCTAACGAAGGCATTGGCGGACTTGAAGCAGAAAAACTAAATCCTGATGATTATACACCTGAATCTTGGTTTGCTTATGAAGAAGCAGTAGATCAAGCACGGCAAGAAGGAAGCCCAGAAGCACTAAGAAAAGCAATATTAAACCTAAAGCCAACACTTCCAGACGGATGGACGTACGAGAACGTCAGAGATGCTGAAGGCAATAAAGTGTTAGACGAAAACGGTATTCCTAAGCAGGTTCAGAAGCCTGTTGGTGCTAAACTGGCTGAGTATACGCAACAAGTTGCCGCGGCTAACAGAGGCCGTCAAATGCTTAGGGAGAAGACTGGGGACGTGTTGACTTCTATAGGCATGGTTGAAGACGCTTTAGAAGAAGGCACAGAAACAGGCTTTGTTGGCACTTTTGCAAAAATGATTCCGGGAGGGGATACGTATACACTATCCGCTGACGTAGACAGCATATTAGCTAACTTAGGCTACGGTGCATTGCAAGAGGCTAGGACAGCTTCTTCTAACGGCTCTTCTGGTTTTGGGCAACTTACCCAAAAGGAACTAGAAGACCTGAGAAGCCTCGTTACGACGCTAAAAGTTGGACTGAAGAAAGAAGACTTCAAAAAGCGTCTTGCCTTAATTAAGAGAAACTTTGAACGCGCACGCAAAAAAGCGAAAGGTAAAGTTACTCTTGACCAATGGATAGGCATTGAGCAAGTTCCAGAGGACGCTGCTGACGCAAACGACCTGACAACAGACGAATTGTTTTCTAGATACGGAGTTGGTCAATAATGGCAGATTACACTTATGAGCAGCTAATAGAGGCTGCAAAAAACGCTGATGCCGCAGGCGACGCTGACGCTGCTAAGAAACTTTTAGAAGCTGCTTTGCCTCTTCGTCCATCTGGTGACGCGCCTAAGCCTGCGTCTACTCCGTCTCCTGTAGCTGAAGTGCAGAAGTCTGGTGTTGATCGTGCTTTAGACATTACAGGCGAAGTTGTAGCAGGTCTTAATAGACCTATGACGTCTTTAATAGACTTTGCAACAACGCCTCTACGCGCTGTAGAGCAGCAAGTACGTCCTTATGCTCAGTCTATGTTAGGTATTGAGTCAGACACAGCAGCACCTTTTTCGTTACGTGGTATGGTTCCTGAAAGAGGAGAGTTTGCAGGCGAAGGTGTTGTAACAGACATCGCAGCAGGAACAGGTGAATTAACTGGCATGGTAATGTCAGGAGCGCCTATTCAGCGCTTTGTTGCTCAGACAGTAGCTAGAGGACTTCAAACAGGAACGGCTAAGAACGTTTTTGAGCTGTTAGGCTCTGGAAAGCCTATTGATGACATTATCTTTGGTACAGCAGGCGGCTTAGGCGGAGAAAGCGCTGCTGCTCTTGCAGGACAAGCTGATTTTCTACCAAAAGGCTCTGAAGAGTTTGCACGACTCAGCGGTCAGATCATAACTCCTGCGGCTGCTCAGTCTTTGTTAAAGCAAGTGACGAACTTTGCAACCAACAGGCTTTTAAACGAAGCTATACCAAGCACTGAAGCGTTAAAAGGCGCTTCTAGCTACATATACAATCAACTAGACGAGCTAGGCGTTAAAGCAGGAAAGGAAAGCACACAGCGTCTTTCTTCTAACCTTAGTAAGTTTCTTGATGACGAGATAACTAATGACCCTATGTACGGAACAGTGCGTAACCGCGTTACAAAGCTGTTAGAGTCGCTTAAAAGCGGCGATGTTACTTTTGGCACTATTGACACAGCTAGAGGAAAACTAGCTCAGCAGGCTGCTGCAGGAACTGACGACATTGCTAGAACAGCAGGCATTGCTGCTAAGTTGATTGACGAAGAAATACTTAGAATGACTGGTAGCGCTCCTAGTCAGACGGTAGACGGCAAAACTATAGCAGAGGCAGTACGCACTGCTAGGGATTTATGGCGTAGAAGCAACACAAGCAAGCAGCTAGACAAAGTAAGCAGAGATGCTCAAATAACAGCAGATGCAAACAGGGATGTTACAAACCCTAAGGCTTACGAGCAGTATCTAAGAAAAGGAATGGCTACGTTACTGAAGAACGACAAGAAAACAGTGTCGTTTACTAAAGCAGAGAAAGAAGCAATAGGCTCTTTTATAAAAGGAGGAAAGTTAGAGAACGTTTTAATGACACTAGGAAACTTAGGAGCTAAAACAGGAGCTATAGCTTCAGGACTAGTGACTGGTGCTATAGGTACTTTTGCTTATGCAACAGCAAACCCTTCTTTAGTTACTCCTATTGCTATTGGTGCAGGTACTGCTGCAAGCTCTTACTTAGTAGGAAAAGGGCTACAGCGCTTGTCTTTAGCTGCTTTGAAGAACAACGGCAACTTAATGAAGGGCATGATAAGAGCAGGCAACGACGCTGAGGCAATTGCACGTTCTTATGTCAGCAATACTCCTTCTGGCAAGAGAGACGCTAGAGTGCTGTCGTCATTGTTAATGAGAAACAACGCTGATCTATCAAGCCTTAGAGACACAGCCTTTGGTAACAGTTCTTTAGGACAGTCAACCTTTGCCTACTACGACTTCTTCAACAAAGCAGTTGCTGAAGAACAACAGGCGGAACAAGCGGCACTACAAGCAGAGCAAGCAGCGCTGCAAGCACAGATGCCTAACTAGGGCGCTAGAGGGACTGCAGCGGCGGCGGAGACGTCAAAAGAGTAACACGAGTTACACAATCTGTCAAGACAAAGGAGCATTATTATGCCAATGGTAAACGGTAAGAAGTACAGCTACACAGCGAAGGGCAAGGCAGCGGCTAAGAAGGCTGCAGCTAAGAAAGGTACTAAGCCTAAGATGACTAAACGTAAGTAACAGAATCCTCTGTGCTACCTTAGGATCGTCCCTGCGGACGTACACAAAAAAGCCCTGTAGAGATTGGGATGCTCTACAGGGCTTTTTACCATCTACAGTGTGTTAGATGCCACAGACACCAGAGGCGCATATAGCTTCGCTGTTTTCCTCAAACACCACACCCTTGTGCTTCACAGCCTCTTTATAGCTACACATCGTTAGTGGCTGACCACCACGAGAGCCGTCAGGGTAGCAAGTGAAGCCTCGAAGACGCGGTGCATACTTAGCCAAGATAGTAGCAAACTCAATAACACGGTCTTCGTTGTTCAACTCACTACCCCAAGGTGGCAGGTTGATCGTTGAAGAGATAGACATGTCTACGTAGTCTTGTACGTCAGCTTGGAACTTCAGGCGACGCTCAAAGTCATTCACCATAGACGACGATGTCTGTATCTTATCAGGGTCAAGTCCGTGTGTCTTAATCAAGTCCTCTGCAGTCGCGTCAACAACGTATTCGTACTTCCACTTGTCACCGCCGACTAGGTAGCGACGCTTGTAAGCAACAGCGTACAGAGGCTCAATACCCGTTGTAGTGCCTGCTAGGATGCCTATAGTGCCTGTAGGAGCGATTGCACGGTAGGCTACAGGGCGTGATATACCACGAGCGTCACAGAGGGCGTTAGCGGCCTTCTCAGACTCGTCACGATACACTTCCAACCAACGATGCAGCTCTTCTGTCACTTCGTAGTCACTGCCACGCTTCAGCAGGAACTCGTGCATACCCATCAAGCCCAAGCCAAGACGCCTGTTCTTGTTTCTGACAGCGTACACTTTCTTTGTGGGTAGTTCTGCAGTGAGTGTCCCTGCGACGAGGAACATTGAGGCAGCTCGAACNATCGTCCTGAACTCNTCGATGTCATCAATAGCNCCAATGTTAATGCTACCAAGATTACAAACGTCACTGTCGTCAGCACTGGTGACTTCTGTACAGGCATTCCTAAGAGTTTCATTCTCTTTGTCTCCAAAGTTNAAGCTAAANCCGGGCTCTCCAGTCATCAGAGCCTGNCTGCAGTTCTCTACAAACGTCTCAGGCAAGAAGCCGTTCTCGATAGCGTCTAAGAACTTGTCATCGTAGTTGAGGCTAATGTTGGTCATGTCCAACGGTGCAGGGAAGTTGAAGTTGTTCTGCTTAGCATCAAACACTGTAACGCCGTCAGCGATGGGCAGCGAGTGCCAGTCCTTTGCTGATAGGAAGGCTTTNGCGTCGCCGTGCTGCCAGTTTAGNGAGGCGTAGATAGCGCTGCGACGACTACCGCCCTGCATCACGTTTCTGCCTATTTCGTTTATANNGTTCATTAGTGGCAGTGGGCCTGACGCTTCGCCGCCTGTCCTGCCCAGTGGTGANCCGCTTGGACGAAAGACGCTGTAGTCGATGCCAATGCCGCCGCCGCTCATCAGACAGTCGCTTGCTCGTTGTACTAGCTTTCCCCATTCCTCTCGCGTGTCCTCTTCACCTTTGAGTAGATAGCAGTTGTTGTAGAACTTAGCCTGCCTACCTGCGTAGTAGATATAACGACCACCTGCCATGAACTTAAAAGAGTTCATAGCGTTGCGTAACACATCCATCTCTTCTTGCTCTAAGATGCCTGTACACACGTCACCGACAATGTCCTCTACCTTCTCAGCCCACGTCTGTGTCTCGTTCAAGGCGTACTTGTTACGAAAAATTGACTCACCAAAACTGTTTCTAAAATCGCTCATGCTGCATTCCTATCTGATTCTTTAATGAAGACACCTGCACCGTTCATAGAGCCTCTACGGTCTTTGATGTCGTTGTATGCTACTTCTAAGCAGTCTGCTAACGTTGTGTCTGACATGACAGCTAGGTTGTTCAACACGACCATACAGTCGCCTATGTCGTCTTTGATGTCACGTCGCTTGGCAACGTTGTCAGCTAACTCACCCATCTCACTAACTAGCTTTAGTGTCTGTGACTGCAGTGTGCCGTTAGTAAGGATTTTCCTTTCTCTGCTCCACTCAGTACACAGGTCTATTAACTTGTTAATCTTTACCATCACACTTGCTCCTCTATCAGTCTGTCCAAGTACCAACGCGCTTTGCGTAGGTCTTCTATGCCGTTCTTGTCTTTCCACCTATGAGTGTATTTGATAACGTTGCCGTTTAGATAGCCTAAGAAGGCGTCGTTAGGCAGTCGTTCTTTAATGTACTCTATGCACTCTATGCCGTTATCTTTGTAGTGGCTAGGGTTTATAGCGTCGTAGGTAGACAGCCTAGACACAACACGTTCTTCAGCCTTGATAGCCTCGTTAACGCGTCTAGCCTCTGCCCTACGCTTCTTGTTCATTGCATCCCACTCTTCAGCAGGAGACTTGTCAAGAAAGCTCATCTGTATCTCCTCCCAGACCTTCAACGATCTGATCTAGTTTATCTTCTATTTTGTCCTCAAAGCGTTCTACAAGCTCTGTGGAGTTTATGTCTAACACTTCCAACACAAGCACCTCGTCAAGCATGCTCAGTTGGTATTTAACGTCTTTGAATGTAAGACTCATTCTGCTTTCTCCCCAAACTTCTTACGCAGATAAGACATACTTATAGGCAGCTCGTCAAAGCTACCGTCGTTGACTTCGTTGAACACCCAGATTCCACGCCATGACTGGTTAGTCTGTGGCGACAGGTAGTCTTGGTCTTCTTGGTAGAAGATGCCTGCAAACAGTCCAGTCACTGAAACACCGTCAGCTCTGCGAGCGTAGGCGATGTCTCTGTCCTGCACGTGTCCCATCACGCAGCTTACCATCTTCTTAGTCAGCATCAGCTTAGCAGACGACACAGGGCGTCCCATAACACCAGAGGTGAAGTAGTGTGAGTAGGCAATGCCGTTAATCATCTTAACTTCTAAGAACGGCACTACTTCCCAACCCATCTTCTTCAGTCCTAAATCTTCAAAGGACATCAGACCTTCTAGCTCAGGGCTGTCGTTAACAGCACGTGTTATGCGATTCTCGTGGTTTCCCAGTAAGAACACTAGCTTAGGACGCCACACCTTGTGCTTGTTAGTGCGCTGTCGTGCCTGCTCTTCACGTATAGGCGCTAAGAAAGCCTCCATAGCCTTCTTACCTGCTTCTACGTCCTGCTGATAGCGACGTCCTTCAAAGGACTTCTTACCCTTGTCGTAACTAGACAGGCTAGGAAAGTCCCAGTGGTCGCCAAGGTGTACTATAACATCAGGCTTTAACGAGACAGCGTACTTCCCTGCCCACGTTAGATGCTCAATGTTAGAGTCAGGTTTTACCTGTGTGTCAGGGATAACAAAGTGTCTCATGCTTTCTTCCTCGCTTTACGTTCTGCGTTAGTCTTGCTTTGGTGACACTCTAAGCACAGCACCTGCATTCCGTCAGCCTCGCAGAACAAACGCTCTGCAAAACCTGCAATGTCTTCGTAGCTGCTTAGCTTGCCTGCAGGGACAATATGGTCGACCTGTATTTCTTTGTTGGTAAACCACTCAGAACACTCAGCACACTGATACTCGTACTTGTGTCTGCAGCCCGTCACTGTCCTCTCTGCGTCCTTCTTAACCTGAAACTTCACAGGGTAGCGTGAGTAGGCTTGACGAAGCGCTGATCGGATGAACTGCCAGTAGCGTGCTTCAGTCCAAGTCTTGCCTGCTCTAGTGCGTGGAACTAGTTGCTTGCCCATAGTGTCTGTCCTCCTTAGACCTCTCACGTGGTGGCATCCACATCTGACCTGCTCTACGACGCAGCCATAATAGCCTAGCGTTCTCTAACGCCCTGTCGTAGCCTAGTTGGTCTTCGCAAATGTCCCACATGTCAGTCTCTTTACGACAGCTACCTATCAAGTCCTCAGCACCGCCTGCGCCTATGCCGTCAACACCGATGATGTTGTCGATAGCGTCGCCTGTCAGTATCTGCTTGTAGAAGCTCTTCATGCCTGCGTCAGTGCTAACAAAGTATTCTTCTCGCTTGACGAAGTTGTAATGCAGCCCCGCCACTTGGTCAAAGTCTTTGTCAATACTGACCATGATAGGATGGTCGTTTAGGTAGGCAGTAGAAGCCGCCGTAGCTATCGCGTCGTCAGCCTCTTCACCTTCCACAACTACAGCGTCCCACACGTCAACAGCGTGGTCACGCAAGACAGACAACAGTATAGGCTTGTCCTTGGTCTTGCGATTGCCTTTGTAAGGCGCTGTTACGGCAACTTCGTTGCGGAAGTTACCTTTACCAGTGAGGTAGAAAATGTAGTTGTGGTCTGGGTAGAACACTAGAGTGTCTGCGATGAGCGAGTCTAAGGCGCGTCTAGCCTGTGCTAGTGCGGTGCTAAAGTTGGCCTGTGCGTCAGTCTCGCACGCACAAGCCACTCGATAGCAGTATATGTCGCCATCAATTAGAAGCATTATAGAGCGGCTTCTAGATCAAAGTCGACGCTGCCGCCTTCTTCTGTGTACTCATTCAAGTCTGTAATNACTAGCTTGAGACAGCTTGGCGAACGTCCTTGCTGACCTGCAGGAGACTTCCAATCATAGTGGCCTACAACGGCAGCAGCTGTTGAGCCGTTACCGACTAAGCAGCCAATCTCGTCACCGCTTGTGTTGTAAGCNCGGATGGGATTACTAGACTTGATAGTGATGAAGTCTTCTTTGTCATCNCCTTTGTTGCGTGGCTTCATTCCTCGCTCTTCTAGTGCATTCACTGCAGCGCTAGAGAGATTGCCAAGGTCAAACTGATACTTGCCTGACATAGCGTTCTTGGATGAAAGGTTAGCCCAGTACACAGTACCTTTGATGGGAAGTGGCTTGAGGTTAGTATTTGTCATTGTGTAGCTCCTTAATAAAGACAATATAGTCTATCATACGTAGTTAAAAAGATCAATGGGTTTCTGACCAGTTGTTTCCAATCTGAAACTCACCGTCCATAGGGCAACGTAGTCCAAAATCGTCGCCTGCTTTGCGGATAGCATTGCGGAAGTGTAGCCCGACAGCCTTGGCAAAAGCCTCCGGTGTCTCTACCTGAAACTCGTCATGCACGTTGGCGACCATCTTAAAAGGAATACCTGCCTCCCTAAGACTGTCAACACCGTTCAATAGAGCCTTCTTCATCAACGCAGCACCACCGCCCTGTAACAGGAAGTTGAGTGCGCTGTAGGCCTTGCGTATGCGTATCCTGCGACCGTCTAAGCTAGGTAGACTGCCGTTTGTGTCAGCTAAGTTCTCGACTGTCGTCTTCAACGTCTTCAAAGAAGGGATGTTGTCGAGGAAGTCTTTCTTTAGCTTCTTGCCGTGGGCAGCACCCTTGCCTGCAATGCTACCTATCTTCTCGTCACCCGCACCGTACAAGAACGCATAGATGAACGTCTTTGCTTGGTCACGTGTGTCAAGTCCTGCTGCAGCTTGGTTGGCGCTGTGTATGTCACCTTCCAAGATTGTCTGCACGTATTCTTCGTCCTTCATGTAGTGCGCTAGCATACGCAGCTCTAAGCCTGAGGCGTCTACGCCGACTAGCTTGTTGCCTTCCTCTACCGTCCAACAAGAACGACACTCGCCGCCTAGCGTAGCCTTCAGCTTCTGCACTGGCGTCATACTGTCCACCACCTTGCGTGTTGCAGGCACTTGAGCCATGTTAGGCGATATATGCGTCATCCTGCCTGTCGCTGCACCGCTGCTAAAGACACGACCATGCACTCTGCCGTCTGCCTCTACAGCCTCTAGCCACGAACTAACTTGGCTAGCCCTTTTCTGTACTAGAAGGTACTCAGCGACAAGCTGTGCTGATGGGTTGTCTATGCCCTCTAGCACGTTCTCGTCTATCTTGTAGCTGCCGCCTTCGGTCTTGTCAGTGAAGCGTATACCAATGCTCTGTAGGCGCTTTGCTATCTGCTGTCTGCTGCCAACGTTAAAGACTTCTACGTTGTCCTTGAGGCGCTTGCCTGTCTTCTCTGAATAACGCTCCGTCACGATAGGTGGGAACTCTGTCTGCAGCTCTTCTTCAATCTCACGCATACGATGAGACAGACGGCTGTACAGCTCGTTAGCCTTGGGCAGGTCTATCTTGAAGCCGTTCTGACGTTGTAGCTCTAGCTCTGCTGTAACGCGATGCTCAAGGTCTATAACGTCTTGGCTGAAGCGTTCTTTAGCCAACGCAGCAATCAGCTTCTTATAAACCTTGGTTGTCAGTTCTACGTCACGCTTGCAGTAAGTAATCATTTCCTCACACAAGCCGCCGTCGTAGTCTGTAAAGTCGTCCTTGGGATACTTCAGCCTTTCACCCCAAGAGCGCAAGCTGTGTCCTCCTGCCTGTGCAGGGTTATAGAGGCGAGAAAGCACCATAGCATCGCTGTGCTTCTTGCCTGTGAAGTCCATACCCCACAGCCTCTCCATCACTGGCACGTCAAAGCCTAGTCCGTTGTACGTCACTATGCCGTCGTGTTCGTTCACAAGAGCCTGCAGCGTCTTCGCTTCAGTGTGTACAGTGACTTCGCCTGTATCGACATCCTCGGCACAGGCGCACCATATCACTGTTTGCTTCATATCTGTTTCAATGTCGATTGTTAGCATTACTAATCCGTATCAATGTCTAAAATGTCCAATCCTAAGTCGTGTACAGTTTTGAGGTCTAGCCGCTCTTGCAGCGCTAAGTCACCTGTACCGCCCTGAATACACTCCACACACTCGTTGACGTAAGCGCCTGTAGAGGCGTCCTTCAACGTGGCTTCGTAGTCCGTCAGTATTGCATCACACGCTAAGCATTTCATAACAGTTCCTCCAGTGTACTTTCCACCATCCTACCAGTAGTGCTATCAAAGTAAAGGTCTGCACAGCGTCCAGTCTCGCCGCTAAAGCGATTCTTCAGTACACGCACAGCCGTTGTATTACGCACGACAATGTCGTCAGCCTGTCCGTCACGCTCAAGCCCTAGCACAATGTCGCTAAGCTGTGCTATTGACGCACTGCCGCGCAGCTGTGACAGAGACGTTGCAGCGCCTTCCTCGTGTCCTTTGTTGTCCGGCCTGCGTAGATGACTAACAACAAACAAGGCAATGCCTGTCTCCTGCACAAGCATCCGCAGCTTAGTCATTATCTCGTCTAACGCCTTCCGCTCGTCAAGATTAGACTGCGCCGACACAACTATTGAGACGTGGTCTAGAAAGACATAGCGGCAGTCTAGCGCCTTAGCCATGTAACGCACACGCCCGACAATGTTGTCCACGTCCGTGCTGCCGAAGTGGTCTAGCAAGTAAAGGCGCTCGTCAGCTAACGTCGCGTCAAAGGCTTCTTTGCGTTCCTCTTCAGTGCTTACAGTCGTGGGCAGGTGCAGCTGCTTGTTAGCCGCTAGCGACATAATAGACAAGGCTGTCTTGCGTATGCTCTCCTCAAGAAACAACAAGCCGATGTTGTAGGCTGTCTGCTGCAGCGTTGACCACACCACTTCACGCAAGAACTGAGACTTGCCCAGTCCACTGCCTGCAGTGACAGTGACAAGCTCTGCAGGGCGTATACCGTAGGTCAGGGCGTTAATACCCTTAAACGGATACACCACCTCAGCTGTCTGCATGGGTGTGTTGACTTCGTCCCACAGAGACGCAGCGTTGACAATGCCATCAGGCACGTACTTCTCAGCCTTCCAGAACGCCGAGTTAAACAACGCAATCTTGCTGTCGGCTAGGTAGTCGCAGGCGTCTTTGTAGCCGTCAAGGTGCTTCACTATCTTAGCCTTGCCGCCGAACAGCTGTCCTACTTCGTCAGCAGCTCTTGCGCCCTGCTCGTCAGCGTCAAAGCAAACAACAATCGTGTCGAAGCTGTCTAGCCACTCGTAAGAGGCTTTGCAGTCCTTCAGGGCGCTGCTAGCGCCGTTCTTGATACTAACAACAGGGTACTTGCTACCCATCATCTGATAAGCCGCTAGAGCGTCATATTCGCCTTCAGTGAGGGTAACGTACTTGCCGCCCTTGGGAAACAACTGCTGACCGAACAGACCGCCCTTGCTCCAGTCTCCGCTAGTTTGGAAACGTTTGTCAGGATAGCGTACCTTTGCCGCCACTGGTGAATTAGGCTCTGTAGGCTCAAAGTAGGGGTAAATGACCTGCCCCGACTTCAGCACCACGCCATAACTCTTCATCGTGGCTGCGCTCAGGCCTCTCTCAGGGACGCCAGAGAACGTTTCAGTAGCTAGGGCTGCCAGAGTAGCCTCAAAGCCTTCAAAGCCCGTGAGCGGCTTCTGTGGGACTCTAACGGCTACTTCTAGGTCAACGTCGGCAGCTCTGGTGAACTTCTCACACGAGAAGCAGTAAGTAGAGTCGTCTTCATTGACCGTCAGCGCGTCAGAACTACCGCAGTCGCTGCAGGGTTGGTGTGTTTGCTTATAATCAGGCATAAAAATCGTCCTCGTCATGGTAGCGAGACTCTAGCAGCTGAATGACAATGAAAGGCAGCAGCAGCTCAAAGCCGCCAATGTCAAACTGTATCCGCTCTCCGTCCTCTGTCATCCCCACCGCTGTTTGTGTCTCTACCATGCCAAAGTAGAAGCCAAAGCCGTTATTGAAGGCGATTGCCCAGTTCCATTCTGTCATTTGTCTTGCTCCTTATAGTTTCACTTATGCGCTTTAAAGCGCGTTATAGTTTCACTTCTAGCGCCGCGTGTGCTGTTTTGAAGCGCTAAATAGGCGCGTTCGGCGTTTGAGATTTGCTGCAACCCTGCAGCCCACAGGCAGTGTAGCCAATAAAAGTCTCTAACGCAACTCGGGCAGATTGTGTCCATTGATTTAATATTGCCTTTGCAGACTTCACAACATACTTTGCTCACTTCTGTGCCTCCTTTGGCGGTGTCCAGTGTCTGACAGTGCAGGCGTTTAAGGCTTCGCCGTACTTAGCATGCCATTGTTTGTGATGGCTACGACACAGCCAACGAACCTCTAAAGGCTTGGCATAGTCGTCATGGTGTCCTTCTGCCTTCTCAGCTCCGCACTCTTCGCAAGGCTGTCTTACTAGCTTGCCTGACTTTATCGCGGCGTTAACTCTATTGACCGCTTTACCCTTTACAGAGTTTTTATTTCTTAGTCTAGATAGCTCTCTGTAACGGTCTTTATTTCTTTTATAATAATCCCTGCGCATTGCTAAGCATTTTTCTTTGTTCTCTTCGTTGTACTTCTTATTGAGCTCTTTTCGGCACTCTTTGCACTGTGATTGCCTGCCTTGTATTTTATGATAAGTAAACTCCTCCTCCTTCTTCACTTCTTTACAGACACAGCACTTGCGCTCGTCTGTCTTCTCTAGCATCTCAAGTTGTTGCATCTTGTCACCTCTTCATCTATTCAGTCTGTTAAATCCGTGCTATTCTCCTGATGTCTCCCCCGCCGCTGCAGTCCCTCTGTAGCGACTAGGTGCTTTACTACCCAGTTGAGACGATGCAGCAGGTCATCTACTCTAGCGCTCTGCTTGCGTAGCTCATGCAGCTCTAGCGGTAGGTGGTCGATGTCATACATCACACGACACACGCAGGCGCTCTCTTTAACCTTCAGAGTAATGCAGCCGTTACAGTAGAGTCCCATACTAACCAACCTCGTCAATGTAGCGTTCCCAGTCATCTACGATCTGATCGTGACAACACTTAAAGGCATACTCCAAAGCCATGTTAGCTATGAGCCTGCCTAGCTCTGCGTGCTTGTTATCCACCAAAGCCGCTGCTATGGCGTCCTCTAGCTTGTTAGCCTGCTCTGCCTCGGTTGGTAACGCATCAGGCCCTAGAGCCTCCCACAGCAAAGCTCTGTCGTGGTAGAGCCTGTGCCGTGCTTCGTCTAACGTTGCTTGATCGAGCACGTCTAAATCGTGGTCTTCTAAGTAGGTCAGTCCGTCTTCTTTGTACATAATGCAATGCTCCTATGCAGTGAGTAAAGGCCAAGCAAACAGCAGCGCCAAAGCTAAGCCCGTTGCTGTAATATATAGAATCTCTTTAACAATGTAAAACATGACGCAGTGCTCCTATAGTAAGTCTTTGAGCTGCACAGCAGCCTCGTGTGTTGGTGTAACAATCTCTAGCACGTCTCGCAAGCTCTGAGCCTCATCAGCTCCGCAAACGCCGTAGCGATTGTTTACGTAGATTATGGCGTGCCTTGTTGCGTATGTCTCAGCACACCACACAGCCTCCTCAAGCGCGTGCTCTATACTGTCAAACTCAATAACCATAATGAACGTCCTCCTTTGCTATCTTTATCAGTTGCTCGCCATAGCTGCCTAACTCAGCAGCTAGGCTGTCAATGTCTATCTTGTCCTTCTTCGTTGGCTCTTTGATCTTCAGTAGCCTGGACAGCTGCCTAGCCTTAGCAGCGTTGAAGGTCACAGAACGTGCTCCTGTGCCTTTATCTCAAACGTAAAGCCTAGCTCTCGAGCCTTGGCTAACTGCTCCTTTGTAAAGGTTTTAGAGCCTAGCAGTGCAGCCAGTGAATAGGCTACGTCATTTGCAGGGTATACGCGATCTTGTCCGTAAATTGTTTTAATTGTAACTAACGCGTGTGTGTTCATGGTCTATCTCCTTCTCTTGTGCCTTCTATGGCTATTTGTAAAAGCCTTACATTATGCAGAACGCTTTCGTAGCATCCTGCTTCTAATAACTCAGGGATTTGCTTTTCGATATACTCTAAAAACTGCTTATCTGTCATGGGTTTTGCTCCTTAGTGGTTATAGTAGCGACAGCGGCAGCAGCGCCGCTAGTACGGTGATGACAGCGCCGAGCAGCATGAACTCCACGGCTTCCTTCTCTTTGTAGTGGCTACGTCGTCGCCTGTTCTTCAGCGCTAGTATCAAGCCTGCGACTGCTGTTGTGTGTCCGATGAGTCCGATGACTACTGCGAATAATAGAAACATAACTCAGCTCCTTAGTGTGCGTAGACGATTAGCGAGCCGCTGTCGCTCGTGGTTGCTAGGTTGTCTTCTAGGTCGTCGTTGTAGTCTCTCGCGTACTCTTCGACGCTCTCGTACTCTGTGAAGTCACAGCATAGCGCTATGATGTCGAACTCTATTTCCTCGCCTGTGCTTTCTTCTAGCTCTTCTAGATAATCGAACAAGGCACGCAAGCCTTGATAGCTGAAGCTGTTGGGGCGTAGGTCTTGAAAGGCTTTCTGGAAGTCGTAGAAGTTAATTGTCTGTTTCATGGTTGTAGCTCCTTAGTTAGTGTTGCGCCTCTTGCGAGGCGCTGTAGTTGTTACTGGTTGTTAGTGAGTGCCAGTGCTTCGTTGTAGATTGCGTCGGCTTCTTCGTGGGTACTGGTGTAGTAGTAATCAGCTATAAGTCCATCGCCGCCGTTGCCCCATAACAGCCAGAAGTCAAAGTCACCGCCGCCGACGTGGTCTTCGTCAGTGGTACAAAGCGCCTCCAATATCTGAGAGCGGTTGAGGCTGTCTGTCACTGTTTCTTCTTCGCCGTCGTTCACCGTTACTTTGATGCCTCTGCGTAGCAGTGCGTCTACCAGTTGAGTTGCTACAATTCTTTCGTCGATGCTTGCGTTGTTGATGCTCATGATTTTTGCTCCTTACATTCAATACAGGTACAAGGGATGCCGTAATTTTCTGCTCTCTTTCTAGTTTCAGGAGGCAGCGGCGTTCCGTTCTCCCATTGTCTTATTAAAGTTTCTTTATGTACTCTTTTCACGCCGCACCTGTTCTGCCATTCGTTTAGAGCGTAAGCCTTAGGCGCTAGGTAGTCGGGCGAGCCGCCCAGTGCTTCGATGTATTTTGCGTAAACAATTTCTAAGGTTTTTAAGTTCTCGCTAATTGCGTAGTCGCTTGGCGTGTAGTGCATGATTATTCTCCTACTTTTTCTAGTGATGTTAGTGCGCGTTGTAGTAGCCCGTCGCGTGGGTCAGTGTCTAAGCCTGCGTCGATAATGTGGCTTAGTAGTATTTGGCGTGCGTTCCATGAGTTAGTCGGAATAGCTAGCGGGTCGCTACGTAGCTCACCAAGCACCTCTAGCATTCTTTTATAGTCCGCTGTAAATAGCGGCTCAGCTGCTAGGTCTACGTGGATTCCTACGGTAATGTCGTCGATGATAGCGTCTAGGTTGCTCATTTTCTATAGCTCCTTGGTAGTGGCTTAGTAGCGCACGACCGTGTCAGTTGGGATGATTTTAAATACGTTCTCTATTCTCTTACTGCTTGGTTGTATGTCATTGCGCGCCCAATCTTGCATGACACCCTCTTTGACGCAGCTCACGTGACCGCGAGTGTAGACAAAGTAAGTGCCGCTAGTGCCTGCTAGTTCGCGCTGTACAGTCTTTAGCGTGCGGCTGCAGACGCTAACCTCTCGCACTTCATAACCCATGTCAGTGATGAGCTTCAGTGCGTGGTGTCTGTAAGTGCCTCGACCATTCTGCCTTGCTATGTGCTTAGCCATGATTGCACGCGCTCTACTGAATGCTATCTCACAGCCTACAGCCATTGCGATGACGCTACAAAAGTTAGTGTCGCGGTGATGCTTGCGGCCAACTCTCGCGCATTCCTCATACGTCATAACGTGGCGTTTTATACGTGTAATGCTTCGCATTGTGTACCCTCTTATCGTTGCTCACAATAAAACACACTAGCTGCAGTGCGCTTTAGTGTGAACAACCTTGCCTAGCTGTAGAGTGTCGATGTATATCGACTAGTAGCGTGACCATCTTACGACAACCGCTTGCGCGACATTCTCAACAGCGAATGCTACCGCTCTTAGCTAGGCTTGGTTGTTCGGGCTAGTATCCTAGGTTCTCTCGCGCCTAACAGCCAAGGCTGTCGTGGTGGCGGTGCGATACTGAAGGGCTATGCCGTCTACATACACAGTGTTTGTTCTAGGCTGCTTCCGCGCGGTACTCGTTGACTGGCTAGCCTCCTTGGCGACTAGGGTCATGCGCGGCTACGTGTCTTAGTAGCCTGTCGTGTGGCGGTGTTACTGCCCACTGTGTGCTTCCTTTGACTTTTGCCCTTGCGGTGGAAGCGCCGCCGTGTTGCCTAAGCACAACCCGAACTATATAGAGTTATTCAGCCTTGTCAACACTATTTAACAATTAATTTGCACTTTTATTTGCACTGCTCTTTGCGCCTCTACTTAGGGCTTCTGAGCGTTTTTTGCGTCTAAGCCACGATCGCCACCTACCCAACCCACTTGCTTAGCCTATGTCTAACGTTGCTCACAGAGCCTCTACGGAGCTGCTAGGGCTATCGACATAGTTGGCACAGACCTTGCTTGTCGCTTGTTAGCCTATACAACTATCGTGCCAATGCTGCCTATGCAATTAGTGTGCCAGTGTCTAGGTTGTCTCTATAGGCAGCAACACAGATACACACACTTGTCAAGTCTTGACAGTCTACCCAACCTCTGCTAGCTCTGCAGCTGCACAGCCTATGCAACAACTATGCCAACTCTGCAGCCTCTATAGATACTAAAGCAATAGCTTTACTATGTAGCCTATGCAACTATCGTGCCAACTCTGGAGGCTTTGCAGCTATGCAATAATCGTGCCAACTAAGGCGGGGCAGCGATTTAGGGCGGGGGTGCTGTGGCGGCTGTGGAGAATTATAGTGGTAGGCTNCTGAAACACAAAATAGTGCAATTTAGCAACTTAAATTTAACAAAAAAGACGGATTTAGCTATATAGTCTATGCTGCGCTAAGTAGCTGTATTNATTGAGGAAACAATTGCGTCTGCGGAGACTCTTTANTCGCCATAAATCCGCACAGTGTCACTATAGGTAACGTTGTTGCTAACAGCCTATATAGCCTAACAAGAAATAGTTGAGAAAAGACTTGACTTTTGAGCTAAAATGTGATATAAATGCTACCCAGTTCATAGCATCTATAGAGAAACTATAATACCCACGTCCGTAGGACGTTATCAGGGACTCTATACGCTCTCTAATTTGTTCCTAAAGAGGATAAAACAATGATTACAACAACAGCTTTTGTTATAGCATTTGTTATTATCTCTTATTGTTGTTATTTAGTCGAAAGCACCTTTAGCGACTTACAACACGCTTTAAGCGTTATAGAGGTTGATAATGAGCAATAAAGACTCTATAGACTCTGATGTCTCTAAAGACGACGTTAAACCAAAGAAACGGCGTGGTCGACCCCCTAAAGCCCTTGTTGAACAAAAGAAGAAGGGTAACAGAGGTCAAGTAGGGCGTCCTAAAGGTGATGCTTCAGCAATTGAAGAGTACAAAGCTAGGATGCTTGCTAGCCCTAAGAGTAGGGAGGTCATGGATAGCATATTCAATGCTGCGTTAAACGATGACCACAAGAATCAGTCAGCAGCGTGGAAGTTGATTGTTGATAGAATAATGCCTCTTAGCTATTTTGAGAGGACAAGTTAAGCAACGGAAGAGCAGCCGTTAACATTACAATTAACGGCATAGACTCAAATGAGCCAATAACGATTGGTGAGACACTCGAGGGAGACACAGACGATGACGTTTAAGTATTTTACGTTAGACGAGTTTGCTTGTAAGCACACTGGCGAGAACAAGATAGTTCCTGCGTTTGTGCGTAGGCTAGATAAGCTAAGAGCAGCCTGCGGCTTCCCATTTGTTATCACCAGTGGCTATCGTGACCCGTCGCACCCTGTAGAGGCTCGTAAGTCCAAGGGTGGGATACATACGCAAGGGATGGCTGCTGACATTGCCGTCAGTAACGGTATAGAGCGTGCTACGATCATTCGTAACGCCATTGACTTAGGCTTTAACGGCATTGGTGTCGCTAAAGGCTTTGTACACGTTGACACAAGAGACTTGCCACAAGTTGTGTGGACATACTAAATGTCTGCAACGCAAGACCTACAGATCAACCTGCTTCCTTGGCAGCAAGAAGTGTGGACAGACGAGTCACGCTTCAAAGTGGTGGCTGCAGGGCGTCGTACAGGTAAGACAAGGCTAGCGGCGTCATTGCTGCTTGTGAAGGCTTTATCGTCTAAGAACGGTAAAGTCTTTTACGTTGCGCCTACGCAAGGTCAGGCAAGGGATGTTATATGGGATATGCTGTTAGAGATGGGGCAGGGCGTTATATCAAACAGCCACGTCAACAATCTAACACTGAAGCTGATTAACGGCTCTAGCATATCACTGAAGGGTTCAGACAGACCAGAGACTATGCGTGGTGTTAGCTTACGCTACGTAGTCTTGGATGAGTTTGCAGACTTTAAGCCTGAGGTGTGGGAGTTGATCCTACGTCCTGCGTTGTCAGACTTAAAAGGTGAGGCGTTGTTCATTGGTACGCCGATGGGACGTAACCACTTCTACGACCTGTACACTGAAGCATCGTTAGGCAAGTTAGAGGACTACAACGCGTGGCACTTCACAAGCTACGATAACCCTCTAATCGACCCTACAGAGATAGACAGCGCTAAACGAACTTTGTCGTCTTATGCGTTCAGACAAGAGTTTATGGCGTCCTTTGAGGCGCGTGGCTCTGAGATGTTCAAGGAAGAGTGGGTTCAGTTTGACGAGGACGAGCCTGATACCGGAGACTACTACATTGCTTGTGACTTAGCAGGCTTTGAGGAAGTAGGAAAGAAGAGTAACAAAAGACTAGATAACAGCTCTATAGCTGTCGTCAAAGTCAATGAACACGGATGGTGGGTTAAAGAGATCATAATTGGTCGTTGGACGCTAGATGAGACTGCAGCACGCATCTTTGACGCCGTCACAGAGCATTACCCAATTGCTGTAGGTGTTGAGAAGGGGATTAGCAGACAAGCTGTTATGTCGCCTCTGACAGACCTGATGAAGCGCTACAACAAGTATTTTAGAGTAGAAGAACTGACACATGGTAACAGAAAAAAGACTGATCGTATCATGTGGGCGTTACAAGGCAGGTTTGAAAACGGACATATTACGTTAAACAAAGGAGACTGGAATGTCCAATTCATGGACGAGCTATTTCAATTCCCCAACCACTTAGTACATGATGACACGATTGACTCACTGGCCTACATAGACCAGTTAGCTAATGTAGCTTACGACTGGGGCTACATTGAAGAAGATTACGAAGAATCCTTAGACAACTACGCAGGATATTAGCATGGAAGATTACAACGAAGACAGCGTCAGGTTTATTGAAGAAGACCTAGAAAACTGGGTTATAAACAAGGTTGACAACTGGCGTGAGTTCTTTGAAACCAACTACGACGAGAAGTTTGATGAATACTATCGTATGTGGCGTGGTATTTGGTCTGACGACGACAAGACTCGTGAGAGCGAAAGAAGCAAGATTGTCTCCCCTGCCCTACTCCAAGCTGTAGAGTCCTCTGTAGCTGACGTTGAAGAGGCTACGTTTGGGCGTGGCAAGTTCTTTGACATCCAAGACGACATGGGCGATACAGATCGCTCTGACGTGCGTTTCCTACGTGAGGCGCTGTCACAAGAGTTTACTAAGAACAAGATTAGGAAGGCTGTAGGTGAGTGTCTCATCAACGCTGCTGTGTACGGCACAGGCATTGGCGAGATTGTACTTGAGAAAAAGAAAGAGATGGTTCCGGCTACAGAGCCTGTCATGGACGGTGCTATGACTGCTGTGGGCGTTAACGTCCGTGACCGCACTGTCGTCAAGCTACGTCCTATTCAACCCCACAACTTCCTCATTGACCCTGTAGCAACAGACATTGAGAGTGCTGTAGGTGTCGCCATTGACGAGTTTGTGTCAACGCACCTTGTAGAGCAGCTACAGGAAGAAGGTGTTTACAAGAANGGTTACATTGGGCGTGCAGCGCCTGANCTAGACCTAGAGCCTGACGAAGAGCTGTGGCAGCAGCCTGAAGACAAAGTAAGGCTGACTAAATACTACGGCCTTGTNCCACGTCACTTGCTAGAAACAGCGTTTGACGAAGAAGAAGACGAGATGGTCAACTTTGACAGTGANGTTGACGATGAAGGTCGAGACAGCTACTACGTAGANGCTATNGTNGTTATTGCTAACGGCGGTACGCTACTGAAGGCTGAGGCGTCACCTTACATGATGTCTGACCGCCCTGTAGTGGCTTTCCCGTGGGATGTAGTGCCTAGTCGCTTCTGGGGCATGGGCGTGTGTGAAAAGGGCTTTAACAGCCAAAAGGCGCTCGATGCAGAGCTACGCGCTCGTATTGACGCTCTAGCCCTCACTGTACACCCAATGCTCGCTATGGACGCGACACGAATGCCTCGTGGCACTAAGCCTGAGGTGAAGGCAGGCAAGCTACTGTTGACCAACGGCAACCCTGCAGAGGTCATACAGCCCTTCAACTTTGGGCAGGTTAGTCAGATTACGTTTGCACAGGCTGACTCGCTACAGCGCATGGTACAGGCTGCTACGGGCAGTGTTGACACAGCACAGCAGGCTATGAACGGCGGTGGTACAACGTCTGCAGGCAGCTCTATGAGCTTAGGCGGCATCATCAAGCGTCAGAAGCGCACGCTAGTGAACTTCCAAGAGTCGTTCCTGATGCCCTTTATCGAGAAGGCTGCGTGGCGTTATATGCAGTTTGAGCCTGAGTTGTTCCCTGTTAACGACTATAAGTTCATTGCTACAAGCACACTGGGCATCGTTGCTCGTGAGTACGAAGTAGCTCAGCTAGTACAGCTGTTACAGACTATGCCGCAAGATTCTCCTGTATACCCTGTCATTATGCAGGCAGTCATTGACAACATGAACATCACTAACCGTGAAGACTTGATTGAGACAATGGTACAGGCTCAGCAGCCTAACCCTGAGCAGCAGCAAATGCAGCAGGCGTTAGCAGAAGAAGAAAGAGCCTTTAAGAACAGCCAAACAGCGGCTCTGAACGCTCAAGCAGCAGAGTCTAACGCTAGAGCGCAGAAGATTGGTCTAGAGGCTAGAGGCGTACCTGTGGAGCTTGAGACAGACCGTATCAAGGCTATAGCGGCATCACAGAAAGCCTCTGAGAACGATAAAGAGTTTGAAAAGAGGATGAGAATAGCTAATCTTGCTATTGATGAAAAGAAACTAGGACTAGAAGTAGCAAAGGAGTCAAGAAATGGTCAGCAATAAAGAGTTGGAAAGCGTGGTAGAGCAGATCAATGTTGCCTATGCACGGCTAGAAAAGCGTCTTGCAGCGCTAGAAGAGGCTGCTGCAGCGCCTAAGACAAAAACCTCAAAAAAGGCTTGACATTTCTTTTGTTTTGTGTTATAGTCCAGCGCTATAGCACATATGCCATAAGAAGTCAAGCATTATTGTCCTAAGGAGGATAAACAATATGAATGAGGCAGATATACAGCATTACGAGCAAATACAAGAAATGCTAATGACAGACGGGTGGAAGAACGTAGAAAAAGAAATGACCGCCCTAGAGAATGCAATAGAGGGCATTGAGTCTGTAAAGGACGCCAATGAACTCTATTACAA
>JGI26084J50262_1000441_pt1 | contig 23850 bp, 20 predicted proteins | sample SaaInl6LU_22_DNA_FD_50262 | JGI IMG/M metagenome (IMG submission 50262) | reverse complement strand
CCAGGTCGTGGTTCTGCAGCTGGTTCTGTAGTTGCATATTGTTTATGGATTACAAATATAGATCCTATTAAATACGATTTACTTTTTGAGCGTTTCTTAAACCCTGAGCGTGTTTCTATGCCAGATATTGATATCGATTTTGATGATGAAGGACGAAGCAGAGTTATGGATTATGTAATTAACAAATATGGTGCAAATCAAGTAGCACAAATTATTACTTATGGAACCATGGCTGCTAAATCATCTATTAGAGATACAGCAAGAGTGTTAGATTTACCTTTATTTGAAGCAGACAGAATTGCAAAATTAATACCTGGGGTAAAACTTCAAAACATATTTGGAGATGATGAAAAAAGTAAAGGTAAAATTGCTGGTTTACGAAGCGAAGAAAAAGCTATGGTTGAAGAATTACAAACCATTGCTGCTGGTTCTGATTTAGCTTCAGAAACTGTAAATAAAGCTGCAATTTTAGAAGGCTCTGTTAGAAATACTGGTATTCATGCTTGTGGTGTAATCATCACTCCTGGAGATATTACCAATTATGTTCCTGTAGCTTTAGCAAAAGATTCAGACATGTATGTAACTCAGTTTGACAACTCTGTTGTTGAGTCTGCTGGGTTATTAAAAATGGATTTCTTAGGATTAAAAACACTTACATTAATAAAAGACACTGTTAAAATTGTAAAAGCCAAACATGGTGTTGCCTTAGATCCTGAGAGTTTTCCTTTAGATGATGAAAAAACATATGAACTCTTTCAAAGAGGAGAAACTGTAGGTATTTTTCAATATGAATCTCCAGGAATGCAAAAACATATGCGTTCTTTAAAACCTACTGTTTTTGGAGATTTAATTGCTATGAATGCTTTGTACAGACCTGGACCCATGGAATATATTCCTAGTTTTATCAATAGAAAACATGGTACAGAAGAAATAGAATACGACTTACCAGCCATGGAAGAATATTTGGCTGAAACTTATGGTATTACAGTCTACCAAGAGCAAGTAATGTTACTTTCTCAGAAGTTAGCAGATTTCACCAAAGGTGAAGCTGATGTTTTACGAAAAGCCATGGGTAAAAAGCAAGCTGCTGTTTTGGCTAAGATGAAACCTAAGTTTATAGAACAAGCCAAAGCTAATGGACATGATGAAGAAAAGCTAGAAAAAATCTGGAAAGATTGGGAAGCCTTTGCAAGTTATGCCTTTAATAAAAGTCACTCTACTTGTTATGCTTGGATTGCCTATCAAACAGCNTATTTAAAAGCACATTATCCTGCAGAATATATGGCNTCTGTNCTTTCTAATAANATGAAAGANATTAAAGCTGTATCCTTTTTTATGGAAGAATGTAAACGAATGGGATTAGAAGTTTTAGGACCAGATATTAATGAATCTTACCTTAAATTTTCTGTAAATGCAGCAGGAGCTGTTCGTTTTGGAATGGCAGCAGTAAAAGGAGTTGGAGAATCTGCAGTAAAAGCTATCATAAAAGAACGTAAGGAAAATGGCAACTACACTTCTATTTTTGATTTGGCAAAACGTGTAGATTTACGTGCAGCAAATAAAAAATCGTTTGATAGTTTAGTAAAAGCTGGTGCTTTCGATTCTTTTACAGATACACATAGAGCTCAATATTTTGCTTTAGATGAAAAAGGAATGACGTTTTTAGAACGTGCCATGAAATTTGGTAGTAAATATCAAGAAAACCAAAATTCAGCACAGGTTTCATTATTTGGTGAAGCTTCTACAGTACAATTTCCAGAACCAGATATTCCTAATTGTGATACTTGGGGAACNATGGAATTATTATCNCAAGAAAAAGAAGTGATTGGTATGTATATTTCTGCTCATCCTTTAGATGATTTTAAAAACGAAATGATTTTTTGCAATGCAAGATTAAAAGATTTTAAAGGAGAACTTCAAAAAATAGTGGGTAATAATTTATCGTTTGCTGGTATTATAACAGATGTACAACATCGAGTTTCTAAAGCAGGAAAAGGTTGGGCTGCATTTACTATTGAAGATTATAATGATAGTCATGAATTTAGAGTTTTTGGAGAAGAATATTTAAAGTTNAAGCACTTTTTAGTACCTAATTCTTTCTTGTATGTAAGAGCNACAATTCAACCTGGATGGACCAATAAAGATGGAGTAACTGGAGAGCCAAGAATTAAATTTACAGACTTTAAGTTATTGCATGATATTATGGATGAGTTATGCAAAAAACTCACTATAAAAATACCAGTTAATGAAGTAAACGAAGAAAATATACTTAATCTAGAAAGCATATTAAAAAACAATGCTGGTAAACAATCTTTACGATTTACAATTTGGGATGCTCAAGAAAAAATTGAAGTGAATTTACCAAGTAGAAACACTAAAATTAAAGTATCAAATGAACTATTATCAACTCTTGAAAAGCAGCAAATAAATTATAAATTAAACTAATATGATTTTTTATCATCAAGGAAGTAAAAAGAAATCAAATNAATTAGGTGTTGCAAGTGGTTGTGTATTATTTATAGGTTTTGGAGCAATCATTTTCTTTTTTACATTACTAGATNACATTGATGATTTAAGCGATTATTTATTTGAAATTATTGGAGTTTTAGTGATGGCAATAAGTGTTACTTATGGCTTATTTTCAAAAAAAGGAAAGATTGCTAATAAACATATTACTATTAAAGATGACTACTTTAAAATTGATAAAGTAAGTGTTCTTTTAGATACAGTTACCATTGATTGTTTTATGATAGAAGGTAAATTTTCAAGATATTTTTTAAGAGATTCTCAAGGAAAAATTGCTATTTACTCCGTTTTAAATGATGATTTAATTGCTTATTTTTTAGAGAAAAAACCTCAACAAGTTACTATTTTAGAAGAAACTTATCATAAATACGAAGGACCTTACATTACTGTAAAAGCAAATGATAACAGTTTATATTATGATTTAGAAAGTGGTAAATACACTATTAAAAAACAAGATGAGCCTTCTGTTAGTTTTACTCCTGATGTTTATGATTATGATGCCAAATACAAATTAGGAAAACCTTTATTTAAAAAATAANACATTTTTAACTGGTTTACATAAAATGGTTTTGTAATTTAANAAAATCAACCAAAAACCATTAAAATGAAAACTACTAAAATTTTATCACTNTTGATATTATGTTGCTTTNCCTCTATTTTTCAATATTGTAAATCTAGCAAAGAAACTACTAAAACTATAAAAAAAGTTTTTGAAAACCCAGTTACNTATACCAAATAACATTAAACCTATAATGTTGCAAAAATGTACTCCNTGTCATTTTCCTGAAAGAGGTAGAAAAAAAATGCTAAATNCCTTTAGTTCAACAAAAGAAAATATAAAGGATATAATGANTAGNGTACAATTACCTATAGGAGATAAAAAATTTATGCCTTTTAANAATAAAAGNCCTGCCNTAACTAAAGAAGAAATTCAATTATTTTCTGATTGGATTGCACAAAGTATGCCTGAATAAATTTAATTTGTTACTTCTCTAAACAAAGTCTCTAAGCTTTTATTTGTTGATTTTAACTGATTCATATCAGTCTTAAAAACAATATTGCCTTTATTTAGTATAATTACTTTATCTGCAACTGCTTCTACTTCTTGCATAATATGTGTAGAAAAAAGCACTGTTTTTTCTTTACCTAATTCTTTAATTAAAGTTCTTATTTCTACTAATTGATTTGGATCTAATCCTGTTGTAGGTTCATCTAAAATTAAAACAGTTGGATTATGTAATATAGCTGCAGCTAACCCTACTCTTTGTTGATATCCTTTAGANAGTTGATGTATTTTTTTATGAGCCTCTAGTGATAAACCAACTTTATCTATACACGCTTCTATTTNTGTTTTATCAACTTTAAAAATAGCCGCCTGAAAATGTAAATATTCTCTAACATACATATCTGCATACAGAGGATTATGCTCAGGCAAGTAGCCAATATTTTTCTGAGCTTCTAAAGCAGAAGTTAAAACGTCTATTTCATCAACTAAAACCTCTCCAGAATTTGGTTTAATAAAGCCTGTTAATATCTTCATCATCGTAGATTTACCTGCCCCATTTGGACCCAAAAACCCTACAATNTCACCTTTACCAACTTCAAATGAAACCTCTTTTAAAGCTTGTTGTTGATTATAAAATTTATTAACTGATGAAACTTGTATAGACATTAAATGTGTGTTTGCATATTAAACGAAACTAATATAAAATTAGTTTACTGATTTAGATCTAATTTTTCTAATATTTTTCATGCGTAACCAAGCTAATTTATGNCGTTGTTTATACAACCATAAAGAGNCTAAATCTAANCCAAAATANAANAAACTAATTCCACTTGGTGGATTGTAACTTGGCAAAAAGTCAAATACACCCCAAGCAGTAGAAGGCCATTTCCAGCATAAATAATTTGTACCTATAATTTCTAAAACAGCAACTGTTATATACATAGTTAGGTAAAACAAGCGTTCTCTTGGTTTATTTCTTAAAATAAACAAAGTAGCTACTGTCATTACAAAACCAAAAACATCATTCTTAAAAATTAGAAATACAGAGGCATATATAAATATAAAAATGGTAAATATTTTTTCTAAAGAAATTTTATGTTTGGTTATTGAGCTTGCTTTAGAAAAATACAATACAGAAATATAAACTAGTGCGTGACCTAGAGGAATATAATGAGGTACATTTTCTAACCTGTAGGTATACATCCCTAAAACAATAGAAAATAAATATTCGCCTATTATTGCAATAAGAATTGCAGTAATCATTTGCTCCTGGTTTCTTTTTGTTACATTAAAAAACACAATACCAGTAACAATAAACATAGCTGCATTTGCAAACCACTGTGCATGTGCTGTTATTTTTACAAAATGGTAACTATCTAAAAAAAGACCAGTAAGTATAAACAAATACAACAGCCCTAAACTTTTACCTGTTGCATACCAAGGAGATTTTGATGCTAATAAACTCATGTTGCGAAAATACTAAACAAAACAAAAAAAGGCTCTAAAAGAGCCTTTTTAATTAATTCAAATTAGATGATTATAACTGATAACGTACTCTAAAAGTTATTAACCTAGGTAATATAAATGTTTCGTTAATAGAGTTTGAGATATTTCCATTATTAACAGAAATTCTAGATTCTGTCCCTAAAATGTTACTTGCTTCAAATTCGTATTCCCATTTTGCATCTCTGTCTTTTCTATAAGACATAGAAAAGTTTAAAATATCAAAAGCATTTTGAAAAACACCATCTTGTCTCACTTCATTGTAGGTATAATCAGCTCTAACTGTTAATGATTTCCATAAATAGGCATCAAAATCAATAGATGGTGAATGTGTAACAGTTTTAAAATTAAACATATTTCCAGAACCAGTTTCTACTCTATCTTGATCATTAAATGAAGCTCTATACCTTAAGCTCACATTTGGCGCTTTAATATAATTAGTTCTTATACTTGGACTTACACTATAATTTTTTGTGTTGATTTTAGTAGTGTTAATATTTCCAGAACTTAAATCAAATAATTGATAAAATTCAGCATCTGAATAACTACCACCAATACTAGTTCTTATTTTACCAAAAGTTTTAGTAACTGTACCAAAAGCATTAAAACTTTCAATATCAAATGGTAAGTTTAAGTTTGTTCTTGTAGATACAACAGAACCAGGAACGAAATTTGCTATAGAAGAAATTTGTTCCATAGTTTTATTATATGATAAACGTGCAAAAACAAAAGTGTTATTGAATAAATTAAAACTTCTATAATTTAAGTTTGCTGAATGTGCACGAGCGTTCATAATATCATTATTCCCAAAGAAGAATGAGTTAAAACTATTAGCTACAATACCTTCTGCTATTTGGTTTACATCTGTAAAATTTACGCTCTGTCTATAATCAAAAGTCATGTTTTCACTTTTCTTAAATTGAGCAATAATATTCAACTCAGGTAACACTCTTACAAATGTATCTTTAAAATAATTTGTACCATATTGTGTATTATTAGCATTATAAGAATGTACAGTAAAACCAGGTCTAAAAGTAAAAATACCTGTTTTTACTCTATAACGCATTCCAGCATATAAATCTGTAAAATTATACTCAGTGTCATTTGTATTTTGCGCATTAGCTACATTAGGAATATTCAAATTNGGGTCTAAAGAATTTCCATTATCTAATACTTGAAAAAATCTTGAATCAAAATTTTGTTGACTTAAAATTGTACCTCCAACAAAATTTAAGTTACTCTTGTCATTTAAAATATAATAGTAATCTAATTTCGCATCTAATTGATTCGATTTTACTCTTCTATTTTGATCTAATCTATAAAACTGTTGCGATTTATTTAAACCTAAAACATCTGCTACATCATCAAAACCATCTACATTATTATTTGGGTCTGTATCTGCATTTTCTATAGACGCCATATAAAAAGGGTCTTCATCTTGCATTGCATGTTGCATCTCTAGTGCAAAAATACTTTTTTCACTAGCTGTGTAGAAATAACTTAAGTTTTGAGTAATGGTAAAAGGTGTTGCATTTTCATTTTCTGTAATTGGTGTATTGCTACCAATAACTTGAGAAAAACCAACATCATTTCTAAACTCGTTTGTAAAACGACCATTTAAATCGTAGTTTAATTGGTTGTCTACATTCTTCTTATAAATTGCTTTAAAGTTTAACAACCCAGAATTACTGGTTTGGTCTGTAGTATTATCAGTAATATCGTCAGGAATACTTGGGTCATTATAATCAACAATGTTACGATTTCTTTGTCCATTAGAATTACCAGACCAAATTAAATATCCACTTAAATCTAATTTTTTATTTGGTGAGTAGCTAAAGTTTAAAGCTGTTAATTTTGTTTCAATTCGGTTTGCATTTCTTGCAGTTGCTGTTAAAAATCCAATACCTGCACTTGCTAAACTAATATTTGTTCCATTAGATGGACTTTGACTTCTAAAACCACCTCTTAAACCTCTAACATCTCTTCTGTCTAAAACAGCTTCTCCAATATTATTAATATCACCAATAATATTTAAGGTATATTTAGGTGTGTAATAAAATAATTTTGGCTGAAATAAATATAAACCTTCATTTGGTGAAGTTCCTGCACCAGCATAAACATCTCCAAACCAAAAGTTCTTTTTACCTTCTTTTAACTTAATGTTTATAGCAACTCTATCTTGATTATCTTGTACACCTCTTAATTGATTTACATCTGCAAAGTTTCTTAATACTTGTATTTTATCTACAGCATTAGAAGGTATGTTTTTAGATGCCAGTTTTGTATCTCCACTAAAAAACTCTTTACCATCAACAGTAATTTTTTCTACAGCTTTACCTTCTACTTCTATTTGGCCAGCATCGTTAATTTCTACTCCTGGTAATTTTTTTAGTACGTCTTCTAGTTTACGTTCTGTTCCATTTTTAAAGGAGTCTGCATTATATATAATTGTATCTCCTTTAACAGTAACAGGCATTTTAGAAACTATATTAATACCATCTAACATGTTGTCTTCGTACATGGTATAGTTTTTTGAAATATTAGTAGTGCCTGTTTTAATAAATTCACTTATTTCTTTAAAACCTATGTAACTTATTTTTACATTATATACCTTGTTTTCATCTAAGTCTAATTTAAAATTACCTTTAGCATCTGTAAAACCAAATGAGCTAATTTTTTTAGCAACAGTATCTAAAGCGATTACATTTGCCATTTCTAGTGGTACACCTATAGAGTCTTTTACAACACCTGTAAGTTTAATTTGAGCACTTGTTACTAATGACACCATAAAGATGGTGATAAGTAATATTTTTTTCATGAATAATTTATTTGATTAGTTTTTTTGTTTGGGTAATCTTATTAGAATCTTCCTCTACCTCCTCTACCTCTACCTCTAAAATTTTGGCGCATTTCCTCCATTTTTTGAGTGATAGTCTTAGTATATTTTTCTCTTTTAATTTTTTCTCCTTTAGTTGGAGCTTCTATTTCGATTTTTTCAGAAGGATTTAAAACAAGTTCTGTACATAAAACAGTTGTTCTACCTGAATTAACCTCTAAGATTAAACCTGGTAATCCCCAATATTCTCCAGGACCATTACTAATAGGAATTTGTGGAGTATACCAAGCTGTAACTTCAATTTGTTTTGGCATTTCTATTTCATCAGAAATTTTAGTAACGTTACTCGAATCTTTTTTAGATTCATCTTTTTTGGTATCGTTATTTCTTCTTCTTCTCATGTTAGTCCAGTCTAAAGGATCAACATCTTTCATCATAGTTGCTTTATAACAAGTGTAGTTTCCAATTTTTTTAGTTTCTGTAGACATCTCCCATTTTGGTTGATCCATTTCATCAGAAACTAAAAAGTTTTTACCAAAAAACTCAGTAGACTCTAAGGCTACTTTATCTTTAGTATTTTTATATTGTGTTCCACTGCCACCAAAACCACCAAATCTAAATCCTCCTCCAGCACCAGGTGCTTCTAATTTTTCATCTTCTTTGTAAACAGATTCGTTTTTTGTGAATGTTAAAGTGTATGTTTTTTCTAACATGTTTTTCATTCTTGCAGCAATTTGCTTTTTTTGAGCTTCAGACATTTGTCCATTTCTTCCCCAAGAACTCATATCTACTGTTGTTTTAGACATGTAAGTTGCTTTACCAGCAATTTCTTTTTGTGAAAAAGTTGTAATAGATACTGCTAAAAACAGTAGTGTTAAAAGGTTTTTCATTTTGTAGTGTTTAATTTTTTATCAAAAGTACTTTTAATTTATTGGGGTAAGACTTAAAAAAAACTTAAAAGTTTAATCTTATCAAATAAAAATAAAACAGCTTTAACAAAATTTTAACCTCCTATTTTTATGTTGATTCCATTACCCATATCTACTCCATTTCTACTTTTAAAACGCTCCATCATCTCTTTAGATTTTTTTCTGCTAATTTCATCATATTCTGTTTGGTTCACTACAGTTCCTTTTTCAGGTTCATTTATTTTTATTTTATCTGAAGGATTTAAAACAATTTCTGTGCATACAATAGTGGTNGTACCATCATTTATTTCTAANATTAAACCNGGTAATCCTTGATAATCATCTGGACCATTANTTACAGGTATTTGTGGTGTATACCAAGCAGTAGTTGTTACAGAAACAGTTTCTTTTANTTCTTTAGATTCGCCATTAACTATACTNANTNTTACATTTTCTACATCTCTNGTAAATGANGCTTTATANCAAGTATAATTACCTATGTTTTTAGNTTCTGATGACATTTCCCANTTNTAAGTAGGTAAAGAATCTTTTACAAGAAAACGCTTACTCATAATTTCTGTTTGGTTCGTAAACCTGTCTTCTTTAATGTTTTTGTAATAAATACTACCTTCTCCAGAACCACCAAAAGACATTACCATTACATTTGCACCACCAACATTTGGTTTTGGAGCTTTTAATTTTACATCTTGCTTATAGGTAGATGTATATTTATCAAAGTTTAAAATGTATGTTTTTTGATTCATTTTTTGAAACCTTGCTTGTAATTGTTCTTTTTGCTGATCTGTTAATTTTGAATCACCACCAATTTTAAAGTTAGATTTTCTACTAGTTTTATAAATTGCTTTACCTGTAAAATCTTGTGCATTTATAGAAAATGATAAGACTAAAGTTAAAAATGTAATAATAGTTTTCATGATTTAGTTTTTGTATTTATTAGATATTTTTATGATTGATTTTACGCCTTTTTTAGCTCTAAAAATTAAAGAATCTATATCTTTTGTTTGTCCAGATACTTTAATTGAACTTTTAATTTTGTATTTAGAATTTGGATAATTTAATGCAAAGCTTATTTCAATTTTTTCTGAACCCTTATTTGAATTAAAAACCTCTTTTATTTCTCTCCAATCTATACTCTGTAATTCTTTTGCACTATTAACAGCGTAAGAAACAGCTGTAATTTTTACTTCTGACTTTTCATTTATTATTGATAAGTTATTTTTTTGACTGTAAGCAAAAAATGAAAAACTTAATAATATAATTAATAAAATTACTTTCATAATATAGGTTTTATAGTTATACACTACAAAGATGCTTATGAATTATATATTTTATAGTTAATGAGTGTTAACGAGTGTTAACCAGCTGTTTTTCTATTTTTTACATCCTATATTTGCTATATGAACACCAAAAAATACACTTGGCTTTTCTATTTTATTACACTTACAATTATTACAACGATTGGAGTGCAGTTCTATTGGAATTACAAAAACTACGAAGAAAATAAACAAAGGGTTGCCAACGAAATTCAATTAAGTTTAGACAATGCAGTAGAAGAATATTATTCTTATTTAGCGAAAAGTAATTTTATTACTATTATAGGTAAAAACACTACAGATAGTAAAAAACTTAAAATTTTTGATGCTATTAGTAATGACAGTAATAAACTAAAAAAGAGTACTAAGAAGTTTGGCAGTAAAATCACTTTAAATAGTATAAAAATTACTACAGATGAAAACTATTCAAAAGAAAAGATTGACTCTATTTTACTAACCACTAAAGATTTTGTGACCGAGTTTAATTTAAAAGAAGATTCAACAAAATCTAAATCATTTTTAGACACCTATAAACCACAAACACAATTTAAAGATTCTATTAACGGTCTTCATATTGATAACCATGGAAATAAATCTGAGATTAAATATTTTAAAGGTAAAGCTGCTGCAGACAGTTTAAAACTACTTACCAATTTAAAACCGATTTTTATTTCATTTTTAGACCAATCTATTGAATATAAAAAACTAGATTCTTTAATTGAAAACCAACTGAATAAAAAAGGTATTGATTTAAAAACTAGTTTTCATCACATAAAAAATGATTCTATTCTTAAAAAAACAAAAGACACTACTTTAATATCTGATCTTTTTTCTGTGGATTCTAAATCTACCTATTTAAAAAAAGGAGAAGCCTTTAAATTGTACTATGCTAATCCTAATTTCGAAGCTCTAAAAAGAGGTTTTGGAGGCATTTTATTATCTTTTATTTTAGCTTTATTAATTGTTTCTTGTTTGTTTTATTTATTAAAAATCATCAAAGAACAAAAAGAGCTTTCTATAATTAAAAATGATTTAATTAGTAATATTACTCACGAATTTAAAACCCCAATAGCTACAGTTTCTCTGCTATAGAAGCCATAGAGAATTTTAATGTATTAGATGATAAAGAAAAGACTCAAAAATATTTATCATTATCATCTATTCAGTTAAAAAAATTACATCAAATGGTAGAGAAACTTTTAGAAACAGCTACTCTTGATAGTGAACAATTATTATTAAAAAAAGAAACAATAGATATTACAGAAGTAGTTCAAAAAATAGTGACTAAACACCAGCTACTAGCAAATAATAAAACACTTAATTTTTCTACCAACCTAAAACCTATATATATAAATGTTGATGCTTTTCATTTCGAAAATGTAGTTTCTAATTTAATAGATAATGCTGTTAAATATGGAGGAGATACAATAGAAATAAATATAAATTCAATTTTAAACAATACAGAAATTACAGTTGCAGATAATGGAAATGGAGTAGAAAAAAATCAACAAGAAAAGATTTTTGATAAATTTTACAGGGTTCCAAAAGGTAATACACATAATGTTAAAGGTTTTGGTATTGGCTTATATTATTGTAAAAAAATTATTGAAAAACATTTAGGAACTATAAGTTTAGTTTCAGATAAAAACAACACCATTTTTAAAATAAATATTCCAAATGAGTAAAGTTAAAGTTCTATTAGCAGAAGATGAAGCTAGCTTAGGAATGATTGTTAAAGAAAGCTTAGAAACAAGAGATTTTTTAGTTTTTTTAGCTGAAGATGGAGAGCAAGCAGTAGAGATTTACAAAAAAGAACAACCCGATATTTTAGTGTTAGATGTAATGATGCCTAAAAAAGATGGATTCTCTGTTGCAGAAGATATAAGAAAAGAAAACAAAAGAATTCCCATAATTTTTTTAACAGCCAAATCGCAAACAAGTGATGTTTTAGAAGGTTTTCATAAAGGAGGAAATGACTACTTAAAAAAACCCTTTTCTATGGAGGAATTAATTGTTAGAATTAAAGCTTTATTAGATAGAATAGAAATTAAAAGTAATGTAGAGCACATAACTATTGGAAAATACGTATTCAATTTAACCAAACAAACTCTAGAAATAGATAATAATTTAGAGCAATTAACTCATAGAGANGCAGAATTNTTATTTTATCTATTTGAGAAAAAAAATGAAATCTTAGATAGATCTTTTATCCTTAATAAACTTTGGGGTAATGATGATTTTTTTAATGCTAGAAGTATGGATGTATTTATAAGTAAATTACGTAAAAAATTAAAAAAAGACGAAACCATACAAATACTTAATGTTAGAGGTTTTGGATATAAATTAATCTGTTAAGCTTTTAAAATCTTTTATTTTTAGTAACTTTGATTTCTCTTTTTTAATCATAAGATACTATAACATATGCATGTTGCAATTGCAGGAAATATTGGTGCAGGTAAAACTACTCTAACCAAACTTTTAGCCAAACATTATAAATGGAAACCACATTTTGAGTCTGTTGATGAAAATCCTTATTTAGATGATTTTTATGCAGAAATGGAACGTTGGTCTTTTAACTTACAAGTCTATTTTTTAAATAGTCGATTTCGACAAATATTAGAATTACGCGAATCTGGTAAAAATATCATTCAAGATAGAACCATTTACGAAGATGCCCATATTTTTGCACCAAACCTGCATGCAATGGGCTTAATGACAAATAGAGATTACAGTAATTATAGCTCTTTATTTGAATTGATGGAAAATTTAGTATCACCTCCAGATTTATTAATTTACTTAAGAGCAGACATCTCTACATTAGTAGGTCAAATTCATAAAAGAGGTAGAGAATATGAAAACTCAATATCTATAGATTATTTGAGTAGATTAAACGAACGTTATGAAGCTTGGATATCTACTTACACAAAAGGAAAATTATTAGTTATTGATGTAGATAATTTAGACTTTGTGAAAAATCAAGAAGATTTAGGATACATTATAGATAGAATAGATTCACAAATAAACGGACTTTTCTAAAAATCTAATAGTTATAAATATAAAGAGACCGCATTTCTGCGGTCTCTTTTTTTGTGAAATAAATCACTCATGATAGATAGTCCCCCAACTTTCTATCAAATTGTAATTGAATGATTATATTCACTTGGCATATTATAAAGCAATTTTAGAAATTAAAATTGGTTAGTATTTCAAAAAATTTAGCAAATATAATTTATAAAAACTTAATTATCAAGTTCATATTTATAAAAAAAGAAAATTTATTTTATAATACTAGATATAGCCAATATAATTAAAAAATATAAAAATAGAACATAAATATCAATAAATCAGATTTATAGGTTTTATTATTAATAATAAAAAAAATATTTTTTAACTTTTTTGTAACAAAAACAAACTTTGTTACGTATAATAATTTGAGCATTAGTATTAATCCTTAAAAAATGCAAATTATTAGATGAGACAGCTTAAAATTACAAAGCAGGTTACTAACAGGGAAACTGCATCTTTAGACAAATATTTACAAGAAATTGGAAAAGTAGACTTAATTACTGCTGATGAAGAAGTAGAATTAGCACAGCTTATTAAAGCAGGTGATCAAAGAGCATTAGAGAAATTAACAAAAGCCAATTTAAGATTTGTTGTATCAGTTGCAAAACAATACCAAAATCAAGGATTAACTTTACCAGATTTAATTAACGAAGGAAACTTAGGTTTAATTAAAGCCGCAAAACGTTTTGATGAAACACGTGGTTTTAAATTTATATCATATGCAGTTTGGTGGATTCGTCAATCTATATTACAAGCATTAGCAGAACAATCTAGAATTGTACGTTTGCCATTAAATAAAATTGGTTCTATTAATAAAATCAATAAAATGTATGCTTTCTTAGAGCAAGAAAATGAGCGCCCACCAAGTGCTGAAGAAATTGCTAAGAAATTAGACATGACTGTAAATGATGTAAAAGAATCTATGAAAAATTCAGGACGTCATGTATCAATGGATGCACCTTTAATAGAAGGTGAAGATTCTAACTTATATGATGTTTTAAACTCTGGTGAGTCTCCAAATCCAGATAGAACTTTATTACATGAATCTTTAAGAATCGAGATTAATAGAGCTTTAGAAACATTAACTCCAAGAGAAGCAGATGTTGTTAAATTGTATTTTGGTTTAGGTGAGCACCAACCAATGACTCTAGAAGAAATTGGTGAAACTTTTGATTTAACAAGAGAACGTGTTCGTCAAATTAAAGAAAAAGCAATTCGTAGATTAAAACATACATCTAGAAGTAAAATTTTAATGACTTATTTAGGATAATCATTATATAAATATTTTATTAAAAACTCTCGAACTAAATTCGAGAGTTTTTTATTTTATATACCTATTTTTGTAACCTTAAAACACAACTTTATACAAATGAGTAATTTAATTGCACCTTCAATCTTAGCAGCAGATTTTGCTAACTTACAGAGAGACATAGAAATGGTAAATAATAGTGAAGCAGATTGGTTTCATATAGATATTATGGATGGGGTTTTTGTACCTAATATTTCTTTTGGAATGCCTGTTTTAAAAGCTATTTCTAAACATGCTAACAAAACAATTGACGTGCATTTAATGATTGTAGACCCTGATAGATACATACAAACTTTTGCAGATTTAGGTGCAGATATTTTAACTGTGCATTATGAAGCTTGTACACATTTACACAGAACTGTACAAGCTATAAAAGCTGCAGGAATGAAAGCTGGTGTAGCACTTAACCCACATACACCAATTGCTGTTTTAGAAGACATTATAGCAGATTTAGATTTAGTGTGTTTAATGAGTGTAAATCCTGGTTTTGGTGGGCAGTCGTTTATAGAAAACACCTATAAAAAAGTAAGCCAATTAAAACATTTAATTGAGTTTTCTGAATCTAATTGTCAAATAGAAATTGATGGTGGTGTAACTAATAAAAATGCAAATGCTTTAATTGAAGCTGGTGCAAATGTATTAGTGGCAGGAAGCTATGTTTTTAAAAGTGATGATCCAACAGCAACCATTGCAGACTTAAAAAACATAGTTGGATAATTGTACAGTGTTGTAGACATAGAAACCACAGGAAATGGCTATAAAGGTCAAAAAATTACTGAGATTTCTATTTTTTTATTTGATGGTAAAAATATTATTGATGAGTTTACCTCATTAGTAAATCCAGAGCAACACATCCCTCCTTTTATTACCAATTTAACAGGCATAACAGATGCTATGGTTAGGTATGCTCCAAAGTTTTACGAAATAGCAAAACAAGTAGAAGAATTTACCAAAGACACCATATTTGTTGCTCATAATGTTAACTTTGATTATAACATAATTAAAGATGAGTTTAAAAACTTAGGTTTCGATTATAAAAGAAAAAAACTCTGCACAGTTCGTTTATCTAGAAAAATTATGCCAGGTTTACGTTCTTATAGCTTAGGAAATATTTGTTCTGGAGAAAATATACCAATAAATGGCAGGCATAGAGCTAAAGGTGATGCAGAAGCAACTACAGAATTATTTAGAAGATTAATAGAAAGAGATGACCAGTTTATCATCAACTCGTTTTTAAACCCACGTTCTAAACAGGCTACTTTACCCCCTCTTTTAAATAAAAGTGATGTTGAAAATTTACCATCAACACCTGGAGTTTATTATTTTAAAAATGAAGCCAAAGAAATCATTTATGTGGGTAAAGCTATTAATATTAAGCAAAGAGTAATCAGTCATTTTTACGATAAAAAAAAGAAAGAAAGAGAAATGTGTCTAGAAACAGCAAGCATTTCTTTTTCTGAAACTGGTAGTGATTTGTTAGCCTTGTTATTGGAATCATCAGAAATTAAAAAGAGGTATCCTAAATATAATAGAGCTCAAAAAAATAATAAAGAAAGTATAGGGTTATTTACTTACGAAGATCAAAAAGGAATTATTCATTTGGCTTTTAATAAAATAAAATTGGTTTCTAATGCAATAATGACTTTTTACTCAATTCAAGAATGTAGAAACTTTTTAGAAAAACTTTGTGAAGAGTATAAATTATGTCCAAAATATTGTCATTTACAGACCAATGTTAAAGTATGTTTTCATCATCAATTAAAAGAATGTAAAGGGGTTTGTTGTGATAAAGAATCACCAAAAGAATATAACCAAAGAGTAAAAGAAGCTATTAATTCTATTGGTTTAGCTTCAGAAAATTTAGTCATCAAAGAAAAAGGTAGATTTAAAAATGAAATTGGTTTTGCCTTAATTTTAGGAGGTGTATACCAAGGATTTGGTTATATAGATAAAGAATTAGACAATCAATTAGAGTTGGCTGAAGATTATCAATTTTATGTACAACCTAAAAGAGATAATAGAGATGTGCAGAGAATTTTAAGTGCTTATTTAAAAAAAGAAAAAGAGCTTTTAAAAAGCTCTTAATCTATTATTAGTTTAATTGTGCTACTAAATAGCGACTTAAATCTGTAGAAGTTACTATACCTAAAAGTTTTTCATCTTTAACTATAGGTAATGCATGAAACTCTTTTTCTACTAACATTTGAGCAACCTTTTTAATTGTAGTATTAGGTGGCACCATTGTTAAGTTTTTTGCCATTATTTGTTTTATGGTAAACATCTCATAAATAAAAGCATCTATTTCAAATTCTTCATTTGTTAAGTCTGCAAAACTTAATCTTAATAAATCTGAATAACTTAACATCCCTACTATTTCACCATTATCAACAATAGGTATATGTCTAATATTATTTTTCTTAAATAATTTTTCTGCGTTTTCTAACTTATCACTACTACTTAACGTTATTACATTTGTAGTCATAATATCTTTTACTGTTGCTGTATTTTTCATGACTATAAGTTTTAAAATCTTACATCAAATTTCAATAATTATTTTATTAAAAAAGATGATTTATGTCATCCTTATGTCATTTTTTTAATTTATAAATAACAAAAATTCACAGTTAATAGCTAATTGATATATTATCTTTGTGATTATGAAAAAGTCTGACTATAAAATTCATATCATTGGAGCTGGAGTTAGTGGTTTAATTGCTGCTCAAATTTTAGAAAATCATGGATATTCGCCAATTATAATAGAAAGTTCTAAAACTGTTGGTGGTCGTGTAAAATCTGATGTTGTTAATAATTACATATTAGATCATGGATTTCAAGTTTTATTAAGTGCTTATCCAGCAGCAAAAAAATACTTGAATTATGAAAGTTTAGATTTACAAGAGCTATTGCCTGGTGCCACTATTTATAAAGAAGGAAAATCTCAATCAATAGGCGATCCTTTAAGAAGTTTTTCTTTGTTGTTTCCAACATTATTCTCAACAATTGGTCATTTTTCTGATAAGCTTAAAATCTTAAAATTAAATTCAATTTTAAAGAAAAAGAAAACAGCTGATATTTTTAAAGAAAAAGAAAAAACAACCTTACAATATTTACAAGATTTTGGTTTCTCTGAGGATATCATTAATAACTTTTTTAAACCTTTTTTTACTGGAATTTTTCTTGAACCCAACTTAGAAACTTCAAGCAGAATGTTCGAGTTTGTTTATAAAATGTTTGGAGATGGTTTAGCTTTAATACCAAAAGAAGGAATACAAGCTATTCCTAATCAATTAAAGAATAATTTAAAAAAGACAACTTTTAAATTCAATCAAAAAGTTAAAGAAGTATTAGATGCTAAAATTATTTTATCAGACAATTCAGAAATAAAAAGCCATATTACAATTATTGCTACAGAAGCTTCTCAGTTAATTTCAAATTTAAAAAACCAAGAAACTGAGTGGAAATCTTGTGATACTTTATATTTTGAAATAAATACAAAACAAATAAATAAAGCTTTAATTGGTTTAATTGCAGATAAAGATGCCTTAATAAATAATATTTTTTATCCTACTTCTGTTGCAACAGCATCTAAAGGAAATAAAGAATTATTATCTGTAACTGTTGTTAAAGATCATGATTTAAATGAAACAGAATTAATTGAAACTGTACAAAAAGAATTAGAAAAATATTGTTCTATTTCAAATACTACTTTTTTAAAATGCTATAAAATTAAAAAAGCTTTACCAAAATTAAGTAACTTACAATACGAAATTTCAAGTACAGAAACCAAGTTGAAATCTACTATATTTTTAGCAGGAGATCAATTATTAAATGGTTCTTTAAATGCAGCTATGATTGCTGGAGAAAGAGCTGCATTAGGAGTGATACAAACTTTAGAAGATGGCTTAATTGTAGACGAGCTTACTTCTGAATATCAATAATTAATGATTAAAAAAGATTTTATGAATCAAAATTTTGATACTTACTACAGTTACTTATTTGAAGAAGATTTATTAAACGAAATTAAAGAAAAAGGCGTTTTTAAAAAGTTTTCTGCTGATACAAATATTATTGAAATTGGCGACTATATAAAATCTATGCCCTTATTAATAAATGGAGCTATAAAAATACTAAGAGAAGACGAAAATGGTGATGAACTTGTATTGTACTATTTAGAAAAAGGAGACACTTGTGCAATGACTTTATCTTGTTGTATGGGTGAAACAAAAAGTAAAATTAGAGCTGTTGCAGAAAATGATGTAGAGCTAATTTTAGTTCCTAAAAACAATATGAATAGCTGGTTAAGTAAATACACTTCTTGGCAATCATTTATTTTACAAAGTTATCATAATAGAATGGACGAACTTTTAGAAGCCATAGATACTATTGCTTTTTTAAAGATGGATGATAGACTTTTTAAGTACCTAAAAGATAAAGCCATGGTTACTAATAATGACGTAATTACAACTACACATAAAAAAATCTCTGATGACTTACACACTTCTAGAGTGGTTGTTTCAAGAATTCTAAAAAAGCTTGAGAACGAGAAAAAAATTAAACTGTTTAGAAACAGTATTCAAGTTCTCGAATTATAGATATCTCTATAAAATAGAAAATCTTCTTAGTATTACTGAGTAACTTTTGTTACTTATAGAAATAGTTTTTGANTCTAATTTTGCATCATAAAAATGATGTAAATGAAGAACATAACTTTTTTTATNACCACTTATTTTATGCTACTNTTTATAAAAGTAGACGCCCAAGAATATACTTTGTTAGATAAATCTGATGTCTTAANTAAAGTAAAAGCAGAGAATTTAAGTCTTAAAATTTCTCAAGAAGAAATTAATAAAGCAAAAGCAGAATATGTGCAAACCAAAGCTGTTTTTTTACCTTCTGTATCTGCAAGTCATACAGGATTTTCTACAACAAATCCTTTAATGGCATTTGGTTCAAAACTTAATCAAGGTATACTTACACAAGCAGACTTTAATCCATCTCTTTTAAACAANCCAAATAAAACNCAAAACTTTGCTACTAGGTTAGAAGTGCAACAACCTATNTTAAATTTAGATGGAATCTATCAGAGAAAAGCAGCTAAAAATATTTTAGAGGCAACAATTTTACAAAAACAAAGAGCAGAAGATTATTTAATTTTTGAAATAGAAAAAACATTTATGGAGCTTCAGCTAGCCTATAAATCTTTAGAAGTTTTAAATACTAGTTTAAAAGCGGCAAACGAAAATAAAAAAATAATTGAAAATTACTTTGAGCAAGGGTTAGTGCAAAAATCTGAAGTTTTAAATATAAATGTAAACGTCACAGAAAATCAAAATCAAATACTAGCAGCTAAAAGCAACATACAAAACATCTCTAATTACCTATCTTTTTTAATGAATGAGAATAGTTTTAAAGTTTACAAACCTGTAAAAGAATTAGCTTTAAATGCTGCTGATATTACTGCGAATGCTGTACCTGGCAATAGAAGTGACATTAAAGCAAATGAACTTTCTGTACAGGCTTATAGTGCAATGAATAAAGCAGATAAAATGGCATTTTTACCACGTTTAAATGCTTTTGGCTCTTACGAATTATATGATAATACTCTTTTTAATGGAAATGCAAATGGTTATTTAATTGGCGCTTCTCTAAGTTGGGATATTTTTAAAGGATCTAAAAACATTGGTAAGGCACAAAAGAGTAAAGCTGCATTAGAACAGCAAAAATTAGAATATAAAAAATATGTTTCTAAAAGTAATTTAGAATTAGAAAAAGCAAAAAGAATGCTTTTTGATGCTCGAAACAATTTATCGCTAAATAAATTGGCAGTAGAACAATCTCAAGAATCACTTAGAATTTTAAAAAACAGATTTACTCAAGGTTTAGAAAAATCGAATGATATTCTAGTAGCTGAAGCTAAATATGCTCAAAAGCAATTAGCCTATTATGCTACAATTTACCAATACAATTACGCACTTATATACACCCAGTTTTTAACAAAAGAATAAAAAAATGAAAAACATATACTACATACTAAGTCTTTTAATTTTAATAGCAAGTTGTTCATCTAAAACTGAAACAATAACTGAAAATGAAAATCCAGTAATAAAAGTTAAGGTTGCAAAAGTGGAAGAAAACTCATTAAATAATTTCTTTACTGCTAGTGGAAAAATACAAGCAGTACAAAGTGCTGATTTAAGTACTAGAATAATGGGTTTTGTAGAAAAAGTAAATGTAAATGTTGGAGACAAAGTAACTAAAGGACAACAATTAATTAGCATAAACAATACTGATTTAAAAGCTAAAATAGGTCAAGTTAAATCGAGTATTCTAGAGGCAGAAGCAAGCTTTAAAAATGCTGAAAAAAATTACTTGAGATTTAAAAAATTACATGCTCAAAATAGTGCTTCAGATAAAGAAGTGGATGATATTACAACTAATTATAATATGGCAAAAGCTCGTTTAGAATCTGTAAATGAACTAAAAAATGAAGTACAATCTCAATTTGATTATGCCAATATTAAAGCTCCATTTACAGGTATAATAACAAATAAATATATAAAAGAAGGAGATATGGCTAATCCTGGTATGTCATTACTAACTATTGAAAACGGAAATGATTTAGAGGTTATAGCTACAGTTTCAGAAAACGAAATTATTGATATTAAAAAGAATACTAAAGTATATGTATCTATCTCTTCAGTAAATAAAAGAATTGAAGGAAATATTACTGAAATAAGTAGTTCTTCAAAAAATACTGGAAATCAGTTTTTAGTAAAAATTGAATTAAAAAACACACCAAAAGAAATATTATCTGGCATGTTTGCCACTGTTGAATTTTATTTACCTAAAATAGAAAAGCAAAATTCTAAAATATTAATCCCAACAGCATCAATCATAAAAAAAGGTGAATTAACAGGTGTATACACAGTTAGTCAAACCAACAAGGCTTTATTACGATGGTTAAGATTAGGAAAAGTTTATGGTGAAAAAGTAGAAGTGCTTTCTGGGTTAAATACAACTGAATCTTATATTATTTCATCTGAAGGTAAACTTTTTAACGGTGCTAATATTAGCATTCAATAAATCTAAAAAATTATAAAATGAAAGAAGGTTTTGCAGGTAAAATTGCCAAAGTATTTATAGACTCAAAATTAACCATACTCTTAATGATTGTTTTTATGGTTATTGGAGTTTATAGTTCTTTTTTAATTCCACGTGAAGAAGAACCTCAAATAGATGTGCCTATGGCAGATATATTTGTAGGATATCCTGGAGCTAGCCCAAAAGAAATTGAATCTAAAGTGATAAAACCTTTAGAAAAAATAATCTCTAATATTAAAGGTGTAGAATATGTTTACTCTACTTCTATGCAAGAAAAAGGGATGGTAATTGTACAGTTTTTTGTAGGTGAAGACATAGAAAGATCGTTTGTAAAACTGTATAATGAGATCAATAAACATATGGATGAGATACCAAAAGGAGTCTCTTTTCCATTGATAAAATCACGTTCTATAGATGATGTACCTATGCTTGGTTTAACATTATGGAGTGAAAATTATGACGATTATGAACTTAGAAAAATCACACAAGAATTAGAAACCGAAATTAAAAAAGTAAATGATGTTTCTATTACTAAAACCATTGGAGGTAGAAATAAACAAGTAAGAGTGGTTTTAGATAAAGAAAAATTAGCTGCAAGCGGATTAGATTTTTTATCTGTTTCTGAAATGATTAAAGCTAATAATGCACAATTAAATTCAGGAAAATTTCAAAGTAATGATACAGAATACTTTGTAAAAACAGGTAGTTTTTTACAATCTAAAAATGATGTAGAAAATTTAATTGTTGGTACACAAGACAACAATCCTATTTATTTAAAACAAATTTCTGAAATTATTTACGGTCCAGAAATATCTCAAAATTATGTCTCTTTAGGCTTTGGAAAAGGAAGTGATAAAATAGCATCTTATAATTCAGAATATCCAGCAGTAACACTCTCAATAGCTAAAAGAAAAGGTGCAGATGCTATGCAAATTGCAGAAATTATCATCAATAAAATAGATAAATTAAAAACAACTTTAATTCCTGATGATGTTCATGTAGAAATTACAAGAAATTATGGAGAAACTGCTTCTCATAAAGTATCAGAATTATTACTTCATTTAATTGGTTCTATTATAGCTGTAACTTTAGTAGTAATGTTAGCTATGGGCTGGAGAGGTGGTTTAGTTGTTTTCTTATCTGTACCCATAACTTTTGCTTTGACTTTGTTAAGTTATTACATGCTAGACTATACATTAAACAGAATAACCTTATTTGCTTTGGTTTTTGTTACAGGTATAGTTGTAGACGATTCTATAATTATTGCAGAAAATATGCATAGGCATTTTAAAATGAAAAAATTGCCTTTTAAAAAGGCGGCTTTATTTGCAATTAACGAAGTTGGTAACCCAACCATATTAGCAACATTTACAGTAATCGCTTCTGTTTTACCTATGGCTTTTGTATCTGGCTTAATGGGCCCTTATATGGCTCCAATGCCAATTGGTGCTTCTATTGCAATGATTTTATCATTATTTGTAGCATTAACAATTACTCCTTATTTAGGTTATTTATTTTTAAATGAAAAGCATAAAACAGATGATAAAATTTCTTCTGATAAACCAATAGAAGATACTTTTATTTATAAAATTTATAATAAAATTGAAAGACCTTTATTAGATAGTAATAAAAAAAGGTGGTCTTTTTTAGCTGTAACTTTTATTTTATTAATAGCCACAATGACATTGTTTTTTACAAATGCTGTGGCTGTAAAAATGTTGCCTTTTGATAACAAAAATGAATTTCAAGTGGTTATAGATATGCCAGAAGGCACCACTTTAGAAAGAACAAATTTAGTGGCTAAAGAAGTAGGTTTGTATCTATCTACAAGACCAGAAGTAGTAAATTATCAAAATTATGTTGGCACTTCTGCACCAATTACTTTTAATGGTTTAGTAAGACATTACGATTTAAGAGGTGGTAGTAATATGGCTGATATTCAAGTAAATTTAAAAGATAAAAAAGACAGAAGTATTCAAAGTCATGATATTGTTAAATTACTTCGTTCAGATATTCAAAAGATTGGCAAAAAATATAATGCAAATATAAAATTGGTAGAAGTTCCTCCTGGACCTCCAGTATTGTCCACAATTGTTGCAGAAGTATATGGCCCTGATTACAATGAGCAAATAAAAATTGCTAAAAATGTTCAAAACATTCTTAACAATACAAATGATGTTGTAGATGTAGATTGGATGGTGGAAGATGACCAAAAAGAATATCAGTTTGAAGTAAATAAAGAAAAAGCGATGTTGTATGGT
>JGI26084J50262_1000437_pt1 | contig 23970 bp, 25 predicted proteins | sample SaaInl6LU_22_DNA_FD_50262 | JGI IMG/M metagenome (IMG submission 50262) | reverse complement strand
ATCTCATCGGGACCGATTTCTCGAATTGGAAACTCGCGGATCTCCAACTTCCTAGGCTCCACCAAGACAGCCGCACGTGCCGTTCGACTACCACTGGATTTGTTAACCGGTTCTACTTTAGCAGACCCAGTTGTTGCGGCAATAACTTCGCCGACAATACGGCTGATCTCTTCTTCGCTTACATTCATCTTAAATCTATTCTCATAAGCAGCATCAATTCCATGAGTCGCTACGATAGGCAGTTATAGAAACAAAATCAGGCGTCCCATTAAAGACGCCTGATGATTGAAATACATAGCTATGAATTAGATGCTCAAGCCAAGTTGACCGAAGGCAAGTGTGCGCTCTTCGAGCAGCTCATCGTTTGACGCTTGGATCTTTTCTTTAGCGTAGTCTGTGAGTTTAACTCCTTCGACCACACGCCAGTTACCAATACCATCCACTCGAATTGGAAGTGATGTTATGATGCCAGCCGGAGTGCCATATTCACCGTTGGAGATCACACACACGCTGTGAAAATCACCACGGGTTGGTGTGACAAGATCACGCACCGTATCGACCACCGCATTTGCAGCAGACGCTGCAGATGACGCGCCACGGGCATCAATGATTGCTTTACCACGCTGACCAACCGTCGGCACGAAAGTATCTTTAAACCATGCTTCGTCTGCGATAACGTCAGTCGCGAGTTGGCGACCGATCTTCGCATTATAAAAGTCAGGGAACATGCTCGGGCTGTGATTGCCCCAGACACAGAGTTCAGAGATCTCTTTCACCGCAACACCAGCTTTCTCCGCGAGTTGAGACTTAGCACGATTTTCATCGAGACGAGTCATCGCAAAAAACTGTTCATTCGGAATATTAGGTGCGCTCTTCATTGCGATGAGGCAGTTCGTATTACAAGGATTGCCGACTACGACGACACGCACGCTTGGCTTAGCGTTGTCGTTGATTGCTTTGCCTTGCCCCACAAATACCTTGCCATTGATACCGAGTAGATCGGCACGCTCCATACCTTGCTTACGTGGCACTGAACCCACGAGCAGAGCCCAATCGACATCCTTAAAGCCTACACTTAAGTCTGAGGTTTGCACGATCTCTGTAAGTAGCGGAAATGCGCAATCATCAAGCTCCATTGCGACCCCCTTGAGGGCAGCCATACCAGGTTCGATTTCGATCAAGTTCAGCGCAACTGGCTGATCAGGACCAAACATTGCACCCGATGCGATGCGGAAAAGTAGGGCGTAGCCAATGTTGCCAGCTGCGCCAGTGACTGCGACGCGAATAGGATCTTTTTTCATTAAATGTAAATCTCCGTTAAGATTACAGTTACTTCATCTTGTCGATGATCATATCAGTGATCTGCTGAACCAGTGCTTCATCTGTATTACCGACTGAGACTGATGGGCCAGGAACGTGGCAACTGCAAGCGGCGGCTGGCTGAGGTGCGGTGTTCACAGTTGTATCGCCTGCATCACAAAGTTCGCACTCTTTAAGTTCATCGAGGCGGTGATCTGGCATACCGAGGCTCTTACGAAGGCCGATAAGCTCTTTAAGCTTATCCGGGCCGTATTGCTTAGGGCCACCGATTTGCATAGTGATGGAAACGGTTTGGCAAAATGCATCTGTGTTTTCCATCTTCCAGTAAGCGTCTTCGACGTCCTTACCCCAGCAGATGACACCGTGATTTTGCATCAAAATGGACTGGTGCTTTTTAGCCAAGCGCCCGACTTCTTGAGCATTCTCTGGAGAACCTGGAGTCTGGTAGGAAGCAAAACCAATTTCACCGAGGAACACTTCTGGCTCAGGGATGAGGCAAGAAGGAGGTGTCACACCAGCTACCGCGAATGCAGTGGCATAGACTGGGTGAGCGTGCACGCAAGACTTCGCCTTAGGCTCGTTCTTCATGATACCAAGGTGAGTATTTACTTCAGAGGTGCGTGGGCGTGTGCCTGCAACTTGATTNCCATCGAGATCCACCATGCAAATGTCGTCCGGACGCATGAAGCCTTTAGAAATAAGTGTCGGTGTGCACAACACAAGGTTGTCGCCAACACGGACTGTGATGTTACCACCGTTACCATCTACATAACCTTTATTCCAAATACGCTCGCCAATGCCGCAGATGCGTNCTTTGAGGGCTTGAATCTCTGGTGAGTAGAAAAAGGCTTCGAGCTCAGCAGCAGTCTTCGGGTCNCCTCCAGGCTTCCAGTTGTATTCAGCATCTGGTAAGATCGGAGTGTGAATACGTAGTGAGCCACCATCGCTGGACGCGACTGGTGCAGCAGCGGCAGTTGTAGAGCCAGCTGTTACTTTATGTTTACGCAAGATGTCGCGTGCCATTGGCGTTAATTTTGCATTGGCTGGAACGGTGCCGAGGCACTGTCCTTGAGCGATCATCTTTTCGAGATCTTTTGCTGTGTATAGTTTGCTCATAATTTTTAAAAGGTTATTGGAGGTTGGAAATAGAATCAGTAGTGATTACTGCGTTGGTGGTTCGTATTTGTAAGTATCAATGAGTGCGACGGTGATCGCATCGAGCGGTATCGGGCGGTCGAAAGGTTGCATGGCTTCGGCACCTTCAACATAGAGGACTTCGTCCCCTACTCCTGCACCGAGGTCATCATATGCAACCAGTGAAAACTGCGGTGAGACTCCACTAGTGTTTTTGCCTGTCAATTCATCGCCGCCCATGGGAGAGATCATCACCCAACGACCTCCACGAAAGGATGGATCGCGGTGCCCTAAGGTAACTGTGCCGATGACTTTTCCTGGTTTCATAACTTAATCCACAAATCCCATAACTTGGTTACGAATTGGTGAATGATCGTCGTGAACGGTATCTTGCGTCCATGAACCGTCGGTTGTGACATACACACGTGCGTGCATCCCAGCACCGAGCGGATCGACAGCTGCAAAAGGCGACCCTGCGTTCGCGCCAGCCTCGTCGACCGGAGTGCATAGCACTATCGTCTGGCCGATGAGACTGTCATGGCCCATACTGGTAACAACATTGCCATCTACACGTGCGAGAATCATTTTATGGAAAAGCTGAAAAGCTTAAATTAAGAAAGAACTAAACGATGTTTAGGTTATTCACCAACGTGCAACGACGGTAGCGAGTAAAGGTGCGTGGTGTTGTAATACCCTCACCGGTAGTGGTTGCGATGGAGAAGCTGATAAAGCCTTCACCCCCCATACCGAGACCGGCCACACATGGGCCGTTCTTAACGAAAATCGTGGTATCCATGGCTCGCCCCATTTCAGTCATACGGGCGACATTCATGGTGTGGATCATCGCCGAGTGCTTGTCGCCGTGCTCAGACTGCTTTGCAATGCTGAGCCCTTGGCTGAAGTCATTCGCACGAACGATTGGAAGCAAGGGCATCATTTGTTCTTCTTGAACAAATGGATCGTTGGCATCCGTTTCGGCGATGAGCATTTCAACACTTGCATCGATATTCAAACCAGCAATTTTTGCGAGTGCGTCAGGATTTGCTCCGACCCACTTGCGGTTCAAGACTGGTGTCCCACATCCGACGCCATTCTTAAAGTCGAAGACTTCCTTTTTGATGGCTTCAAGTTGTTGTGCATTCAAAAGAACGGCACCTTGGCGTTGCATAGCTGCAAGTGTCTTCTGATAGGAATCACCCACTGCGATGATTTGCTTTTCACCGATGCAGAGCAGATTGTTGTCGAAACCACCACCTGTGATGATGTCACGAGCCACACGGTCGAAATCAAGCGCGCTGCAATCGTCAACCAATACTGGAGGATTACCAGGGCCTGCGCAAATGGCACGCTTACCAGTTTTCATTGCGGCGTCGACGACACCAGGACCACCTGTGATGCAAAGCATGTTTACATCTTCGTGTGTGCAAAGAGCGTTGAAAGAATCAAGCGATGGTTTTTCGATTGTGCAAAGCAGATTCGAGATACCTGTTTCCGCCTTAATCGCTTCATTGAACTCGTCAATTGCGAGTGCTGCAACCGCCGCGCCACCTGGGTGTGGATTAAATACAATCGAGTTACCAGCAGCCACCATGTTGACGATGTTGCCAGCAATGGTTGGGACTGAGTGAGTCAATGGAGTGATCGCAACGATTACTCCCCAGGGGGCCGCTTCGTCCATCGTGATACCAAAGTCACCACTCATACCTTGCGGTGTGAGGTATTCTGGTCCGAGCACATTTTTGACGCCCTGAAGCTTCGCAGGTTTGTGCGCAAGACGACCGATCTTTGTTTCGTTGAACTCGATCTGGCCCCAACGCTCAGCGTTGTCGACACACATCTGTTTAACAAGCTCTACGATCTTAATACGCGCCGCCCAGCCTTTTTTCTGAAGCTGTTCAAAACCGCTGCGTGCGGCTGCCACTGCTTGCTCGGGATCATCAAAGACTCCGTGCTTGCCTGGGCGAGTTTGTATATTAGGCATCGTGCCTAAGGACTGCATCTGCGCAAGCACTTGGCTCACTACATCGCGTATCGCTGATTCACTTAATTGACTCATGTAAAAATCCTTGTTCTTTCAGGGGTTAACCGTTCTTTGCCTCGTAGGTCTTCTTGCCTAGGATACTGACCGTATCAACCAGGCCAACCACTGCGGCATCGACAGGCAGTTTCTTCAGACCATCGGCCTGACGAGCGGAACTGCCTTGAGCAAACATCACTAATTCGCCTTCTCCAGCGCCAAGTGTATCAATCACGACAATCGTATTATTGCCAGGCTTCAACTTACTTGGATCTTCCGGATCGACCAACATCGGGCGAACCATGAGGAGCTTGCGCCCTCTCATGCTTTCGTCCTTTTTCGTCGAGACGACGGAACCAATGATTTTACCCAAATACATCGGATTTACTTAGCTGCGCGTTTAGCTGGTGCTTTTTGAGAAGGAACGATCACTTCGACGTCCTCGTGTGGGCGAGCGATAACGTGAGCACTCACGACTTCGCCGTAACGACCTGCTGTTTCTGCGCCAGTTTCGATCGCTGCCTTGACGGCTGCTACGTCACCAGTGATTACTGCACTTACAAGTGCGCTACCGACACCCTTCATAGGGGCAGTGAGTTCAACGTTTGCTGCTTTGAGCATAGCGTCTACGCCTTGGACAAGAGCGACAAGGCCCTTAGTTTCGAGAATTCCGATTGCTTGTGTTGCCATAATATTTTATTGGTTTGGTTGAATTGATATATGTAATGAAATTTTGAATACGGACGTCGTATTTTATGATTGCACGTTACGGTAAACTTCGCGAGCGATCACGAGTTCTTCGTTTGCCGGGATCACGACCACTTTGATCGTTGAGTCTGGAGTGCTGATAACGCCCTCTTTACCACGAATGGTTTGAGCGTTGGCAACTTCGTCGATTTTAACACCAAAACCTTCAAGACCAGCACAGACTGCGGAGCGCAGTGCTGAGTCGTTCTCACCGATTCCTGCGGTAAATGAAATCACTTCGGCGCCGCCCATCTTAAAGAAGAAGGAACCCGCCCAGTGGCGAATACTGTCGATTTGCACATCCAGTGCATGTTGTGCATCTGCGTTGCCAGCGGCTGCGGCATCTTCAATGTCGCGAGCATCGTTGCTCACACCTGAGAGACCTAACATGCCACTTTCTTTGTTTAGTTGGCGCTCTGCCTCTTCGACCGTGATTCCAAGCATCTTGCAGACGTAAGGAATGGCCATTGAGTCGAGATCACCAACACGATTGTTTTGCGGTAAACCACTTTGCGGACTGAAGCCCATACTGGTGCCAATCGACACACCATTTTGAATCCCCGTCACCGAGCTGCTACCACCTAGGTGGCAGGAGATCACACGAACAGGGTCGCCGGTATATTCGCCTGGGCCGTCGACATATAGGCGACGCACACGATCGGCGACCGCATCGTTGCCTAAGAGCTCTGCGGTGCGCTCAGCGATAAACTTGTGGCTTGCACCATGAAAGCCATAGCGACGGATACCAAGATCGCGCCATGCTTTCGGAATTGCGTAAGTGGATGCAGCCAAGCTGACCCATTGATAAAAGGCAGTTTCAAACAAGGCTACACGAGTCACCTCTGGTAGCATTTTTTGAAAGCACCGGATACCTTCAACGTAAGCCGGATTGTGAGCAGGAGCCACCTCCTTGAAGCCATCTAAGGCTTCAAGGACGCGCTCATCCGCTTTCACACAACCGCTGAGGTCTTTACCGAGGACTGTTTTAAAGCCCACGGCATCAAGATCTTCACCGGATTGAAGATGCCCCTCGCCAACCAGTGTCTCGAGCATTTCTTCAATACATGGAGTATACTCAGTAACGCGTTCGAAACCTCCCTTTGCCAACAGTGCGGCATCGGTATCGCTCATCTCAAAAAGACGATACTTGAAGGAAGTGGAACCTAGATTGGCAATTAGAATCTTCACGAGGCTTATGTAAATAAAGTTATCCGATCCAGCTACCTAGCTTAGAGAGGTCCTCGTGCGGACGAGGGATTACTTGAACAGCAACCACTTCACCGACTTGACCTGCTGCGTCTGCACCTGCTTCAACCGCTGCTTTAACCGCCGCGACGTCGCCTGTAAAAAACGCTGTTACCAAACCACTACCGATCTTTTCCCAGCCTGTCATTGTGACATCTGCAGATTTAAGAGCGGCGTCGCTTGCTTCGATAAGGGAAACAAATCCCTTACATTCGATCATTCCTATTGCTTGTTTAGCCATGATATTTTTCCTGTTTAAAATTATGCTTGAAAGTATTTAAGCAGTTCGTCGTGCGGACGTGCGATAACGTGAGATGCTACCAATTCGCCTACGCGATTGGCTGCTTCTGCGCCAGCTTCGACCGCAGCTTTAACGCTGCCGACATCACCTTTAACGAGAACGGTCAAAAAACCGCCGCCAATGGAGATTTGTTTTACAAGGCTAACCGAAGCTGCCTTTGCCATAGCGTCACTGGCTTCGATTGAGCCAGTGAGACCTTTTGTTTCTACTAATCCGATGGATTCACTCATGATATTTTATGGGTTGTGTGGAATTATTGGTTGAGATTTGGGTGAACTATTTAATGAGCTCACAAGGAACATTCGGCCCGAAACCGCAGGCATTGCCTTCATCGGTATCGATGTGAACCTCTAATTTGAAAGAGGGATCTACGCGCACGAAAATACGATCGAAGGTCACGCCGAGCTCACCACCGACGCGCAACTTCATAAAAGACTTGTTTTCGACGCCATAGTAAGCGGCGTCTTCAGGTGCCATGTGCACGTGCGGTGCCGCACGTATCACACCTTTATCCATTTTAAGAAAACCTGCAGGCCCCATCAACATGCAGCCTGGTGTGCCTTCAATGTCTCCGGAATTGCGAACAGGAATATCAAAACCGAGCGATATTGCATCAGTATATGCCAATTCAACCTGGTCGAAATCGCGACACGGGCCAAGAATGCGTAAGTTCGAAATGACACGACTGCGAGGACCTATCATGGTGACAGATTCTTGTGCCGCATACTGCCCATCCATGTATAAATCCTTCTTAGGCGTGAGCTGATGCCCTTTACCAAAAAGGATTTCGACGGATTCTTGCGAAAGATGACAGTGGCGCGCACTAATATTAACAACGAGCGGATTCGGACCCACTGCTGGTTGCGGCATTGCGGCACCCGCATGACGCGCCAAACTGACACGGACCATTTGCTCGATTTGAGCGCGATTCAGAAGTTGATTACTGAGTGATGACATAGGGAAAATCTGTGTTTAGCCCACATAACCCAAGTTTTTCCAACATATGTCAACATATTTCTTGCATAAATGTGGATATTTTCAATTATTTACCACCAAAACACAGAATATCCCAAAATGCTCGCACACGAAAGACATCAACAGATCCTCACACTCCTAGGAGAGCGCGGCACGGTTCGCACAATCGACCTCGCCGAGGAACTGCAAGTGACCGACGAAACGATTCGTCGAGATCTTCAATCACTTGCCGATGACCAACTTTTGACTCGTATACATGGAGGCGCCAGCAATGCCAGTGGGCGCCCTAAACTACAGTCATTTATAGAGCGCAGCAATACAAACATCGAGAGTAAGCAGGCAATTGCCAGAGCTGCTGTTGAAATGATCCACCCAGGTCAGACCTACGCCTTCGACAGCAGCACTACAGCAGTAGCCTTAGTCCACACCCTCCCCGATCTCCCCTTTCGCGTCGTCACCAATGCACTCGCAGTGATCGACCACGTCACACGCCTCGAAGAAGTAGAGCTCATTTCAACTGGCGGGCGCTTTCACTCGAAAACGAATACGTTTGTTGGCGGCGACAGTATCAATACGCTACGTCGCCACCATATACACACCGCATTTATATCTTCGATTGGATTCGAGACCGAGCGCGGTGCGAGTGAAGGCTACGAGCAGCAAGCCACTTTCAAAGAAAGGCTCGTGCAATTCTCGGAAATCATCGTGCTATTAATTGACTCCAGCAAATTCAACGTGAGTTCTGAGTATTATTTTGCAGAGACAGGTCGGATCTCACGTATTATTACAGACAGCGGCATCAAACCAAGCATTGCCGACGAAATACGAGGGATGGGCATCAAACTCACTATCGCCGAGTAACGTTGAAAATACACGCCAACAACTTACCTAAATAAACACACTCTCTTATACACATGAACCAACAAAAAATATATCTCGCAGTCGACCTTGGCGCAGGCAGTGGCCGAGTTCTTGCAGGTGAATTCGATGGATCACGCATTGAGCTTCACGAGCTGAATCGCTTCGACAACACCCCCGTGCACCTACCTAGCGGCTGGCACTGGAATATCACCGACCTCTATCAAAAAATGCTCGAAGGCCTCAAAAAGGCAGCGGAGATCTACGGTAATCGACCCATTAGTATTGGTATCGACACCTGGGGCGTAGATTACGGACTCTTTGATAAAGACGGCCGGATGCTGGGGCTGCCCTACCAATACCGCGATAGTCGCACAGACGGCATGCAGGAATTCGCCTTCGAAAAAGTCTCCAAAGAAGAAACATACCATGCAACCGGCATTCAATTTATGTTTTTCAATTCGATTTTCCAGCTTCTATCAGAAGTGAAGAATGAAAACCCAGCATTGGATCTCGCCGAGGACCTACTCTTCATTCCAGACCTTTTGGGCTACTGGCTAACCGGCAAGAAAACACAAGAGCGCAGCTTCGCCAGCACGACACAACTATATAACCCAAGGCTCAAAGACTGGGACTATAATCTAATCGAGAAACACGGCTTACCCAAAAAACTATTTAAAAAGATAAGCGACCCAGGTGATGTGCTCGGAGAGCTTCGACCCGATATCGTTAACATCACAGGCCTAAGCCATACCAAGGTCATTACTGTCGCAGGTCACGACACCGCCAGCGCCGTGGCAGCGGTGCCAAGCCAAGCTAAAGTTCCAGCCTTCCTCAGCAGCGGCACTTGGTCGCTCATGGGGCTGGAACTCAAAGAGCCGGTCATCAATGAAAAGTCCTACCAAGGCGCTTTCACCAATGAGATCGGCATCGGCGGCACCGTCCGTTTCCTTAAGAACATCTGCGGTCTCTGGCTCATTCAAGAATCCAGACGCCATTGGATCCTTGAAGGTCAAGACATCCCATACGGAAAGATGGGAGCTCTTGCAGAGGAGGCCGAGCCATTCAGATCTTTGATCGATCCCGACGACCCACGCTTTATCGAGGCGGGTCGTATGCCAGAAAAGATCCAAGAGTATTGCCGTGAAACAGGACAGCCCGTCCCAGAGAGCAAAGGCGAAATCATCCGCTGTATTTACGAAAGTCTGGCATTACGCTACGGACAAGTGTGGGAAAGCCTCATCCAACACGTCAACGAAGCACCCACGACACTACACATCGTAGGCGGCGGCTGCCAGGACAATCTACTGAATCAGTTTGCAGCAAATGCAATCGGTATCAATGTAGCTGCCTGTCCTGTCGAAGCAACAGGCCTTGGCAACATCATGGTGCAGATGCTAGCTGACGGTGCCATTGCCGACGTAGCCGAAGGTCGCAAGATCGTGCTCAACTCTGCAATCGTCCTAACCTTCGAACCTGAAGACCAAGACACTTGGAAAGCGGCAAAAGACACATTTGAAATCATCTGTAAACAATCACGATCCGAGGCAGCACCCGCTTCCGACTTCGAAATTTAAAAATAGGATTTCAACATTCAACTTTGTGCGTTAAACACAATCCACCAACATGAGCCTCCTACATACACCACCCAATCGCCCGACCGGTAAATCCGTCCAACTAATGACGACCTGCCTCTGCGATGCGTTTTACTCCGACGTCGCCAAAGCAACCGTCGAGATCCTCGATTTCCTCGGCTGCGAAATCGAACTACCAGACGGCCAAACCTGTTGCGGGCAACCCGCCTTCAATGCTGGCGATTGGGCAAACTCTCGCAAAGTGATTCGCCATGCGGAGAAGACCTTTTCTGGTGACAAACCAATCATCGTGCCATCGGGTTCCTGTGCTGCGATGATCTTCCACGGCGCCCTACTCGCCTTTGAGAAAGAGGAGGATTTACCCGCAATCAAAGCATTCGGCGAGCGCACTTGGGAACTGGTCGACTACATCGTCTACGGTCTCGGCATTACCCAATGGCCCGGCAAGTTCGATGCGAAGATGACCTTCCACCGCAGTTGCCACTTACGCGGCTCTAGAAGCCCAGAAGCGGTCAATGCACTCCTCACTTCGGTCGAAGGCGTCGACTTGCAGCCCATTGACGAAGTCGAACAGTGCTGCGGCTTTGGCGGCACCTTCTCCGTGAGCTTCCCCAATATTTCCGAAAAAATGGGCGAGCTGAAGATCGAAAATCTCACCGCATGCAAACCAGATGTGGTTGCAGCCGGCGACATGGGCTGCATGATGCACTTTGGTGGCATGATGGATAAGCAAGGCATGCCCTACAAACGTATGCACATCGCTCAAGTGCTTCGCGACTCACTCAAAAACGCAGGTAAACTTTAACACCATGAAGTCCAAACAGAAAATCGACTTGGTCGCTCGCGACCTCACCAATGAGGTGCATGAAGCCAACTTCATCGGCGCGAAGATGAAATCAGAGCGGCGCTACGCTGCACTCGGACGCGACTACGCAGACCCCGATAAGCTACGCGAAACCGCAGGCCTCGTGAAACAGCATACACTCGAGCACCTCGACAAATACCTCGAACAAGCCGAAGCCTCCTTTGAACGCAATGGCGCCAAGGTGCACTTTGCCTTCGACGAAGACACTGCCAAAAAGACCGTCCTCAATATCATGAACGAGCACGGCTGCAAAAGTATGGTCAAATCGAAGAGCATGCTCACTGAGGAACTCGAACTCCTGCATTACTTGGAAGATCAAGGCAAAGAAGTCATCGAGACCGACCTTGGCGAGTTCATCCTGCAAATCGACAACGATCACCCTTCTCACATTGTTACGCCGATCGTGCATAAGAACCGCCGTGGGATTGCCAAGAGCTTCGAGCGCGAAGGCCTTGGAGACTACAATGACGACCCAGAGACAATTACTCGTCGCGCACGTGCTCACTTGCGGCAAAAATACCTTGATGCCGACATCGGACTCACTGGTGCAAACTTCGTATCCGCAGAGTCGGGTCGCATTGTGCTGGTCACCAACGAAGGCAACGCTCGCTTCTGTATGGCAGCGAACAAAGTGCATATCGCCATCGTCGGGATCGAAAAGATTGTGCCTACAGACCAAGACTTGGGCCTCTTTCTCAATTTGATCGGGCGCTCTGGGACAGGACAACAGCTCACCGTTTACAATCAATTCATCGGCGGCCCTAAATTAAAGGACCAACCCAATGGTCCCGAGCACATGCACGTCATCTTCGTCGACAACCGTCGCACCGAAGTGCTCGCCAGTGATTGCCGCGAAATCTTGCGCTGCATCCGTTGCGGTGCCTGCCTGAACGTCTGCCCGATCTATCGTCAATCCGGCGGCCATGCTTATCGCAGCGTCTATCCGGGCCCTGTCGGCGCTGTGCTCAGCCCGTTGCTTGCTGGCAACCGATTCCCAGAACTCGCCGACTTACCAAAGGCATCGAGCCTCTGTGGTGCGTGTAACGAAGTGTGCCCTGTCAACATTCCGATTCCAGATCTACTCCTTCGTCTACGCGACAAAGCAAAACGCGAAGGCGCCAAGGAAGCGATGAAAGGCACGCCAAACTTAGCAATGTGGGCGACCATGTGTTCGCAACCGACCATGTGGAAAGCAGCCCTGACTATGGGACACACGATGAACCACATCCCAACTCAACTGATCCCACACCCCTCTGCAATGTCATGGCAAGGCACCCGTAAACTGCCGAAATTCGAAGGCGGCGAATTCCGCAAATGGTTTAAAAATAGAAAATAATTTTACTATGAGCTCTGATAGAGAAAAAATCTTTTCCGCCATCCGTGCGGCACTCGACCCACTGCCCAAGCGCACCGCAAAACCTGAATGGAAACGCGAACTAATCGTCTGCAACCCATCTGGAGAGTTCAGCAGCCTCAAAGAGCAACTAGCTGACAAGCTAGCCTTCGCCAGTTCTCGCTACTGCGATTCGTTCGATCAACTCGCTGAAACTCTCAAAGCAGAAAACAGCACCTTCGGCTATTGTGACCCCGAGCTCGCACCTCTGTTCGAGAAACTCGACGGCATCACCTTTGAAACCGAATACGATGTCGCCAAGGTAAACGAATATACNTTTGGTATCACAAAGGCATCTGCAGCCATCGCAGAAAGCGGCACGATCGTGCTCAAAGACGGCGACACCTCCTCACGCATGGGCGCACTCACGCCATGGATCCATATCGCTGCAATCAAAGAATCCGACATCGTCGCAACGATTCCCGAGGCAATCGATCGCTTCGGTGACGACCCCTCCATCGTGTTCTGCACCGGTCCATCCAAGACGGCTGACGTCGAAGGCATCCTCATCGAAGGTGTGCATGGTCCGGGCATTCAAATCGGATTCATCCTGTCATGATTTACCTACTAATTCGTAATCTATAGACAAGCCACGCCTATCCAGCAGTTACTACCATACGAGACCATCTAAACAAAGTAACCTAAACACAGATCCAATAAGGTAATTATTATGAATAGTGATATGCAAAAATACGTCGATTACATCAACAACATGAACGGTAACATCCTGCTGGGATGTGATGGATTTGTTGACGAGACCTACGAGATTGTTGAGCAGCGCAATAGTCAGACAGACTTCAGCACCATTGAAAATCTGAAGGACTTTGGCGAACTAATCGTCGAACGCTCCGGTGGTGGTGTCGGTGTCGAAATCGTCCCCAAGCGTCGCTGCGAAGGCGGCTTTGCAATCAACACTGGTCGAATTGCTGGATGTCTAGGGCTCAAGCCAGTGCTCCCAGGACTTTACGGCGAGAAGGAAATCGACCCCGCCTACCAAGAATTTGCAGATATCTGCCAGCTGACTTCCCTCGGAAACCCAGCCCTTACACTCGCCTTCGAATTTACTAACGGAAAACTGTTAATGAGTGACCTCGGTGCCGTATCAAACCTATCGTGGACCGACTTCGAAAAGCACTACAGTGAAGCAGAGATCAAAGAACTTTTCACTGGCATCGACATTTTAGGACTGGGTTATTGGTCACTCACTTCCAACTTCGATGAACTTTTCTTAGGCTTCATGAAGCAATACGATAGCCTCACACCACCTAAGCGCATGTTTTTTGACTTCGCAGACATCAAGAAGAAGTCCAGCGAATCTTTCATGAAATCATTGGAGTTGATCCAGCAATACAACAGTAAGATCCCCATGACATTCAGCCTAAATCACCACGAGATCATGGAGCTATTCGCTCGTGTGGATGTCGAGTGTGCAGAAGCTAGCCCAGAAGCAATCGCCGCGGCCTTGCCCATTGCTCGTGACAAGATCGGTTTCGACGAACTCGTGGTCCACACCCCAGATTTTGCGGTCGCCTCAAGCACCGCAGAGGGCGAAGCAGTTGCCATGCAGGAGCGCCAGACAAAGGTCGTTCGCCTCGCAGGTGCCGGCGACAGCTTCAATGGCGGCTACATTTGCGCATCGCTCGGAGATTTACCAATTAAGCAGCGCCTCGTTTTGGCAAATGCGACCACCGCGTTCTTCGTTACTCAAGGAACAGGGCCGAATAAGGAGCAATTGATTGCTCAAATCGAACAAGCCACCGACAAGTAATCACCGAAGCCACTGGACCCAGATGAAAACACTCTATAAATTACCACTACTCGACCCAGAAACAACAGAAGGCTTTAAGCACATTGATCTAGATGATGACACTGGCTGGTCTGTCACGACATACACCCTTCGTGGCGGCTTACAAGAAGGCGTCCAAGTCGTCGAAATCAACAATGGAAAACTCTCCTTTGCAGTCCTCCCGACTCGCGGGATGGGCATTTGGAAAGGACAATGTGGCGACATCTCGCTCGGCTGGGATTCCCCAGTGCAAGACCCCGTGCACCCTGCATTTGTCAACCCACTCGAACGCGGCGGCATCGGCTGGCTAAAGGGCTTCAATGAGTGGATCGTGCGCTGCGGACTCAGCAGCATGGGTGCGCCCTGCACAGACACCGTTCTTGATAACAATGGCAATCCTTCCGAGGTCTCTTTGACATTGCATGGTAATATCGCTAACACACCTGCCCGCTCCGTTTCGATCGAAATTACCGACGAAGCCATCACCTTAAAAGGCGAAGTCGACGAGACCATGATGTTCGGTCCAGCTCTGCGGCTAAATACCGAAATCCGCACGGAACTCGGCTCTGGAAAACTCACGATTAGCGATACCGTCACTAATCTGGGCAACAACCCAACAGAGCACCAACTACTCTATCATGTTAACTACGGTAAATCGCTGCTCGAAAAAGGCGCTCGAATGCTCGCACCGTTCAAACAAGTCGCTCCTCGCGATCCGCGCGCGGCCGAAGGCATCCAAACCTTTGACCAATACGATGCACCACAGGTCGGCTTCGTCGAACAAGCCTACTTTTATGAACTAGCTAGCAAGCGCGGCAGCCGCGAAACAATGGCGATGCTACATAATGCAGCCGGCAATCAAGCATCCTTGCTACGTTACTCACTCAAGGACTTCCCATGCTTCACGCTTTGGAAAAACACCGCAGGTGCCGCCGATGGCTATGTCACAGGTCTCGAACCCGCAACCAGCTATCCCAACCCTCGTGGCTTCGAAAGAAAGAAAGGACGCATTCTCAACCTAGCGGGAGGCGAGTCCCGAAGCACCACGCTCGTCGTCGAAACACTCGACACCAAAAAAGCGATCAAAGCAGCGGAAGCAGAGATCAAAGCGCTGCAAAAAACAGTTAAAGCGACAGTCCATCCACAGGCCATCGCTCGCTTTTCAGACATTTAGTCAACCAAACCCCAAAGAGCACTGTCAGCACAATACGAGCTGACAGTGCTCTACATTTATCCAACTTCAAATACCTCACGAATGGCAGTCTGTTACATAGGCTGCGATGGCGCTCTCGCGCATCGCATACAATCCGATCCTACGTTTAAAACCCAGGAAGTCATCGAGGTGCACTTCCCGATCACGGCGTCCGAGTATCGTATTGATTTTCTAATCGTGGGTCCTTCGATTACAAAGCTCACCCACCTTGCAGCCACGATCTCAGACTGGGCGATCCCACCTGTAGCGCTATTCATTCTCCCAGAGGATCGCTATGCAGTCGAAAGTGAACAACTACTTCATCATCCTCGTGTAGGACGCTCCATATTTCTCAGTGAAGATACCGAGGTAGATATCTCCTCAGGCTTTGCGACGATCCAAGCCTTCTATCAAAAGCGCGAATCGCTAGCTCTCGACCACTCAGTTTCGGGCAACTACAACATCAACAATATTTCACCACGATGGCTGTTCCAAACACTCATGGAACACTTGGATGAATACATCTATTTCAAAGATGCCGACTCCCGCTTTCTCGCCGTCAGTCGCTACTTAACTGAAAATTGCGGTAAAGCCGAACCCTGCGAAGTTATCGGTAAAACCGACTTCGATTTGTTCGATTCAGGACATGCGCAAGAAGCCTTCAAAGACGAGCGAGACATCGCTACCGGCAAACTGAAAGAACTCTATAAAGAGGAATCGGTAGAAAGAGGTGGGAAAACAATATGGGTATCCTCTAGAAAACTTCCACTGCGCACACGCTCCAATTATCTCGCAGGAAGTTTCGGTCTCTCGCGCGATATCACCGACGAGAAAGAACTCCACAAAAAACTCGAAGAGAATCACGAGCGAATGCAAGCAGAACTGCTTCTCGCGCGCAATCTACAGAGCACACTCATGCGGCAAAACGTGCCCACCTTCCAAACTACAGATGGGCAAACGCAACTAGAACTGACCACGAAATACATCCCCTCGTTTCACCTCAGTGGCGACTTTTACTCCGTGATCAAAACTGAAAATGGCGGTGCCTCCGTCCTGGTAGCAGATGTCATGGGCCACGGCGTGCGAGCAGCCATGGTCACCGCAATGATCCAGATCGCCGTGCAACAGTTACAACCCTACGCTGAGCAACCTGAGGAATTCATGAATCGTCTAAACGATATGATACATCGCACCATGCAGCCAATCGGGCAGACAATTTTTGCAACCGCAGTCTACTGTTATTTCGATTTAGAGAAAAAAGAACTCAGCTACGTGCAAGCAGGTGCCCGGCACGGTGTATATGTGCCAACCGATAAAAGTGAAAGCGCAGCGATCTTCCCAAATGAAAGCATGCGCCCTGCGCTTGGGCTTATCCCGAGCACAGAATACTCGGTGACCTCACAATCGCTTAAGGCAGGAGACGAAATCATCTTGTATACCGATGGAGTCATTGAAGCGGCCTTGGGCGAAGAAGAATATAGCGAGGATCGATTAATCGCTTTCCTAGCCGAACACCGCCGCGACAACCTTCATGACATGCTCGATTCGCTTATCGAATCCGTTCAAACATTCACCAATCGCACGGATCTCGATGACGATGTCTGTTTGATTGGAATGCGTATTAGGTAACGCAAGCACCTCGTCGGCAAGACGTGGAAATGACCTAGCATCATAGATTTCGATGCCGTATAAATGGGCATTTATATCTCCTTATTCGTGTTGATTTGTGCCTGTTCGTGCTTCCAACTATCNTCTAAGTATCATCAATATGGGCTGTTTTCACTTGCCTCATATTTTCCTTTTTCACCTTTCCAAAGAATAGACACATGAAAGACAAAAAAATAGGCTTTGTCGGCCTCGGCCGTATGGGCGGCAACATGGCACGTTGCCTGAATGACAAGGGTTATCAGGTAACCGCAGTCTTTGATATCACCCCCAGCGTCGCTACGGATCTTGCCAACGAAATCAACACGATTGCCTATGAGACGCTTGCCGACGTCACTGCAAATGCCGACATCATCTTCACCGTCGTTACCAACGACGAAGCGATGGACGCTATTTTCTTTGGTGAAGACAACCTCTTTACTGGAGCCGAAGGCCGTCTATTCATCAACTGCGCAACGCTCACACCTGCCATTCATCGCCACCTCGAAGCCGCCGCGAGCAAAGTCGGTGCACGATGCCTCGAAGCCTGCATGGCCTCGAGTATACCTCAAGCGCGTAGCGGTGAGCTATTCCTCATGATCGGCGGTGCAGAAACCGATTTCAATGCCAACAAATCAATACTCCGTGAGCTAAGCAAAGCCCTCCACTACGTCGGCGAAGCTGGTAAAGCTTCGGAAGTCAAAGCACTCGTCAACATGGTGATGAATATCAACACAGCAGCCCTCGCAGAGGGTCTCGGTATCGGCCACGCGCTGGGGATCGACCTAAAGATGCTCTGTAATATTTTCAGTCAAACTGGCGCTAACTCGCGCGTGCTGGAAACGGATGCTGAAGACATGATCCTACGCGACCATGAGTGCTACTTCTCCNCCACACATGCCGCAAAGGATTCAGGTATCGCGCTCGCGCTCGCCGCGGCAAGTGGAATTCATACGCCACTCGCGCAAGCGACCTTCGACCAATACACCAAACTCACCAAAATGGGCAAAGGCGAACTCGACAAATCCGGCATCGCAGAGCTCACCTTCAAGGACCGCAACTAGTCACCACTTTAGTTTAATCTGCTAACATGCAGCGCGCTCTGATGGATAATGTAGGGGCTTCACTTGTGAAGTCCGCCGAGCAAGGACCTAAAGGACTGCGGTCTTCACAAGTGAAGCCCCACAGCTCGGCTAAATGATAATTCCACTATGAATCAAACCATCAAAAACTCTCTAGGCGAAACACTCGACTACACATTCACAACTGGAGCAGAAGATTGCCGCGATGACAAATGGCTGGTCATCCTCGGACACGGCTTAACGGGCAACAAAGATCGCCCCGTCATTGCCGACACCTCTAAGGCGCTCAATACCGCAGGCTTCGACACGCTTGCCTTTTCCTTTGCAGGCAATGGGCAATCCGAGGGCGACTTCTGCCACGCGACCATTTCCAAAGAAGCTGGTGACCTAAGCGCCGTGATCGATGCAGTCGCCCATACCTATCCAAAGATCGCATATGTCGGCCATAGTATGGGCAGCGCAGTCGGTGTGATTCAGGCCACGCGGGACGGTCGTATTAAGGCACTCATATCAATTGCCGGTATGATCGACACTAAGGCATTCGCNACCACCGAGTTTGGCAGCGAAACACCGGATGCAGGCCTCATGTGGGAAGATGAAGCCTNCCCCCTATCTTCAGCGTTCATGCAAGATCTCTGCGAAACCATCGTCACTCTCGAACCACTCGCCGACTGTGTATCCGCGCAATGGCTACTGATTCATGGCACTGCAGACGATGTCGTGCTACCCAAAGACACTCAGTGTGTCAAAAACCTACAAGGCGACGCTGTAGATACGGTCCTAATCGAAAGTGCCGACCATTCTTTCACGCAACCCACCCATAAAGCACAACTAACAGAAACCATTGCAAACTGGATGCGTAGCCGCCCATACTGATCGCAAGCTCCATTCCCACGCCTACTACAAATCGCATCCGTCAAGAATGTCCCTGAAGAAATTAACCCACGCACAGACCTCACAGTCTAGCGTGAAAGTCATCAAACAGCGTGTGGTCGGTGGCAAAGCACAGAGCCCACAAGAGGATTATTTAGCCATCGAAGACCCCCTGGAGGTCACTCTCGCTTATCAGCAAAATACCGGGATGGTCGAAAAGAAGCTCATCGTCACAATGCGAACACCTGGGCACGATGACGAACTACTTCACGGCTTCCTTTATAGCGAAGGGATCATCCAGAGAGCGAGCGACATCGTCGAAATCACATATACGGGACCTAAGCTCAGCGCAGCAGCGACTCAGGCACGAGTTGAACTCAATGCTAAAATCGATCCAAGCGAGAATTCCTGCGAACGCAATTTTGCGGTGCATTCAAGTTGCGGTGTCTGCGGCACTACTGACATTGGTCATTTATCCATTCCAAAGGCCTTGCGTATTGCTGATAGCACTCAGATCGATGCGAGTTTGATTCACCAATTACCCGCTCAAATGCACAATGAACAAGACATCTTTCGTCGGACAGGTGGTCTACACGCGAGCGCACTATTCTCAGCATCTGGCGATCTCTTAGTCGCCCGTGAAGACATTGGCCGCCACAACGCACTCGACAAAGCAATCGGCGCCAAACTCATAGCAGGAACTTGTAGCAGTTACGGACAAGTCCTTTGCGTCAGTGGCCGCATGAGTTACGAGATTCTACAAAAAGCTTTGATTGCCCGCATCCCTATCATCGCAGGCGTCGGTGCTCCTTCGAGCTTAGCGGTGGCCCTCGCAAATGATTTTAATATTACCCTCATCGGCTTCATACGTAACGGGGCTTACAACATATACAGCTGCCCAGAACGAATCACCGCCGAACATTAATCCACGCCAATGTCTCAACACCCCGATCCCGAACCACCACGCAAGCTAGGACAGCTACAACGCTCCAAACCTAAAGACAAAGCTGTCGGGAGAAAGCCGTTACCAATTCACTCATACACGTTAAACGACAAGCTGGCGCCGCACGTGGTGCGCAAGCACTCTATCGCCTCAATCAGAAAAACGGCTTCGATTGCCCAAGCTGTGCGTGGCCAGATCCAGATGGTGAACGCTCCACTTTCGAATTCTGCGAAAACGGCGCTAAAGCGGTCGCGACTGAAACGACCAAGAAACGCGCCGATCGCGACTTCTTTGCGAAACACTAAGTCTCCGAACTAGCAGAACAATCCGACTTTTGGCTGAACGATGCAGGCCGACTGAGCGAACCTTTCATCCTAGAAGAAAGCGCGGCGTGAGACAACTACCTTAAGAATGTTTTCAGCTATTATCCTAAATAAATGAGTTGAACCACGAATGGACACGAATCAAAATCTATAAACACTTTATATTCAAAGCATCTCCCCTCGAATATCTCAGAACTTCATTAAATTTAAACTTCGCCATATTGGCGACTTATCAGATTCGTGTGTATTCGTGGTTTCTAAAATTGCACCTAAGCCTACTGCCGAATTTAGGATTATAAGAGGTGGGGTCGCCTCGCCGAGGCGACCGTTCTGTAACAGGCACCGGATACCTAAAGAATGCGGATTACTCAACTCTATCAAACGGCACGCACCACCTTTTGGCTAATCGTAGGCAACGGGTAAACGGTCACCCCGGCGAGGCGAAATTCTCTTAAGGTAGTGCCATTCGAGACACGCCTGCGCTACCGGATCAAACAATACTAGAAATGGTATTAGTAAGCCCGGCCGTCTTTATTCTCGTAGTAATTAATAAAGGCACGATTCAATGTAGAGAATCCACCGGGTGTCGGATAGTTACCGGTGAAATACCAGTCACCGTTGTGAAAAGGTATTGCAGACTTCATTTTGTCGACTGTTAAGAAAATGATATCCAGATCACCCTTCCATGTAGTATCTTTCGGATACACCAACTCGGCGATCTTGCGCGAAATTTGCGTATCAGTATAACGATCGTAAATACGTTTAACATGATTGACCATCTGGTTCGCTGGCAAGTCTGCTTGAGCGATACAATCTTGATAAACTTCCTGCAGAAGGTCTTGACTACAATCATCTTTCACAAGCTCGACCGCTGCCTTAAAAGCAATAAACTTTCCTAGCTCAGACATATCGATTCCATAACAGTCTGGATAACGAATTTGTGGCGCCGTCGATGCGATAACGATTTTGCGTGGTTTAGCACGGCTAAGTATCTTTAAAATCGACTCTTTCAAAGTGGTGCCACGCACAATCGAATCGTCGATACAAACGAGGCAATCCTTTGGCTTCACAATACCGTAGGTAATGTCATACACGTGAGAAACGAGCTTTGCGCGGCCTTCTTCTTGCGAGATAAAGGTGCGCATCTTAATGTCTTTGTGCGCAATCTTCTCTCCACGTGGCCAGTTGCCCATGATTAACTCATCGAGAAGTTTATCATCGAGCGTTCCCGCTTCTTGCGCTTTCAAAATTGCGGCTTTCACTTCAATGCGCCGATGCGAACGCACAGAATCGAGCAATCCGTAATAAGCAACTTCCGCCGTGTTCGGAACAAAGCTGAACACACTGTCTGCAAAGTTGTTATCTATCGACTCTACAACCTGCTCTAGGAGTGCACCTCCGAGCGCCTTGCGCTCAGCATAGATGTCCGCATCGTTTCCGCGCGAAAAATAAATGCGCTCAAATGAACATGGTGTAATTGGGCGCTCCTCAGTGTAACGCTCACAATAGATCGCACCATCGCTCTTGATGACCGTCGCAGTTCCAGGCTCAAGCTCGCAGACATTCTCAATCGGTTGATCAAAAATCGTCATTAAAGCGACACGCTCGGAAGCGAAAGCAATCACTTCATCATTCTGAAAATAAAAACAAGGACGTATGCCCTGCGGGTCACGCATCACAAAGGCATCACCATTACCGATAAAGCCAGCAATACTGAAACCACCATCCCAACCTTTTGTGGCACTGCGTAGAATACGAATCGGATCCAATTCTTTACTGATGATTCCTGGTATCTTACGCCCATCCACATTCTGATCACGCATCTTGTGATAGATCGCATCATGAGCCTCATCTAGGTGAAAGCCGATTTCTTCAAGAACCGCTTGAGTGTCGGTGCCAAAGATCGGGTGCTGCCCACGATCAATGAGATCATTATTCAAATCCTTTTCATTGGTAATCGTGAAATTACCCGCAAGCATCAAATTCTTTGTTGGCCAGTTGGATTGACGCACAAAGGGATGGCAATTGTTGGATGAATACACACCAGAAGTGCCGTAACGAAGGTGCCCCATCAAGATTTCACCACCAAAATCGAAGTGGTTCTTAACCGTATCTGGAAACTCCGGGTGAATCGTCCCCTTTTCCACCATCTTTTGATAGTCGTTGAGCTGACCAGTGAAAATACGCGCCAAAGGATTGGTCTTAATCGTGCGCTCACGAGCCATATACGGCTTACCGGGGTCCACGTTCAACTTCACACAGCCGATACCAGCACCATCTTGGCCGCGGTTGTGCTGTTTCTCCATCAGCAAAAATAGCTGATTAAAACCATATAAAGGCGTGCCATACTTTTCTTGGTAATAAGAAAGTGGCTTAAGGAGGCGGATCATCGCGATACCGCATTCGTGCTTCAAAAAGTCGCTCATAGGTGAAAAGACAAGCGCAGGGTAAAAGGCTTTTTTAGGCCGTGGCGATGATAAGTTGCATTTTTGTTAAAGTTCTCTGGTTAAAGCCGATGAATAAACACCTAAATACCATATCTACTAGCCGATTGAATCCTCTAAGTCAGAGATGCCACGTTCTATAATATGCTCATTATTAGCGGGTTCCACATGTATCAACACCTTTGAAACCTCTGGGTGCATTTCCTGAAGTCGGCACTTCACGTCTTTGGCAATTTCGTGCCCTTTTTCTACCGTCAACATAGGTTCCACCTGTAAATGGAGATCGACCTCGAAAACATCGCCGACTCGACGCACTCGGAAGTCATGATACGCCAAGGCACCTGGTGTCGGTAAGATATGCTCTCGAAAATCCTCAATGATCTCTCGTTCAGGCGCAGCATCCAGTAGGTCTGAGCATGCACGACGAAAGATCTTTGCCGCTTCAAAGACTAAATAGCAGCCGAGCACAAGCGTGACCGCACCATCTAAAAAGGCCCAACTATCACCTCCCAACCAAACCGCAAATAAGGCCACCGCGACCCCGAACGATGAGAGGCTATCTGTGCGATGATGCCACGCATTCGCCATCAGCAAATCAGACTTGAGCGCCTTCGCCACGCCTCGCGTCCACCAAAACAAACACTCCTTTACTACCAACGAAACCATCGCCACTAGGGCCGCAACCCCTGCTTTCGGCGCATCAACGCCTGAATGAAACCCCAATAGAGCAGTGATAACCAAGCCCGTTGCAAACAACAGCAAGCAGCCACCCACAAAGAATTTTGCTAAACTCGCGAACTTATGATGCCCAAAGTGATGACTCGCATCCTCAGGTTTGCGCGCCATCGAAAGCCCAATTAAAACTGCAATATCCGTCAACAAATCGAGCAAGCTATGCATGCCATCCGCAATTAAAGCCTTCGAACCCAGCCACCAACCCGCACAAGTCTTCACCACTCCGAGGAGTAGATTAAGGAGCAACCCGATCCAAGTGATCCGAGTGCCATCTGTGTGGAATGCCATACCTTATCGCTAACCATCAAGAGGACACTTGTCGCCAATATTTTCACGGATGCTCTGAAAAGCGATTTGAAGCTAAATTGGGTCCCTTAGAGTGAAAAGCGCGACGGCAAAGCGACACATCAACTTCCAGAAGCTGCTACCATCTAGTCCGTAAGTCGCTATAGATAAACTGAAGACATAGCTATCAACAAAGCCTCTACGTCTTTGGTG
>JGI26084J50262_1000435_pt1 | contig 23982 bp, 22 predicted proteins | sample SaaInl6LU_22_DNA_FD_50262 | JGI IMG/M metagenome (IMG submission 50262) | reverse complement strand
TGAAGGATGACCTGAGCCCTGAGCAAGTCACTGGTGTGATGCGCCGCAACGGCGAGCAGACGGTCAGCCATGAACGCATCTACCAGCATATCTATGCCGACGATAGCTTTGCTAGGGGTGGAAGCTATGCTTCAGTTTCGCTGGCTTCTGCCGCCACTAAGATCCGTTTGCGCTGCTTTTGACTATTGGCCTGTCCGAATTCGCTGCGCCAGAAGCGCCAGGGCAAGAGCACGATGCCGATGAAGAAGAGCTGGCTACTTACGAAGGCCATCATCCACAAAAAGCCACTATCAGTGAAACCGTAGGAGTGTAATCCAACGCCCAGCAAGTTGGTGCCGAACCATGACCATGCGGTGATAATGTTGCCACAAATAGCGAGTGCCATGAGGCCGCGTTCTTTACAAATTCCACCCCAGCGGGCGTGTAGGAAAATGGCGGCCATCACGACGATCATGAGCGCGCCATTTTCTTTTGGATCCCAACCCCAGAATCGACCCCAGCTCTGATCTGCCCAGATGCCGCCGAGAATAGTGCCGACAAGGCTGAAAAGCGCAGCGAAGCAGGTGATGCCGTATACCATACCGCTAAGGGAGCGGGCGGTCTCTTTATTGAAGTGCTTGCTGAAAATCCCGAGCAGTCCAAAGACGAGTGCCAGTGCGCCTGCGAGAAACATCGCAGAATAGCCAAAGGTGATGACGGTTACGTGAGTTGCTAACCAGAAGTTTGAGTCCAGCACGGCGCGCATCATTTCGAGTGTATCGCCACTCATGGCTAAGTGGTGAGCAACGATCAATGTGCAAAAGCCGACCAGCGAAGCCATTGCGGCGCCAATACCGTTCTTGTAGAATTTCTCAATCAGCGCGCCGAGTAAGACGGCGCCCCAACCCACAAATACCGCGGAGGAATAAAGGTTGGTGACGAAGACGCCGTAGCGTTCCTGAATATACATTCGAGCGAGCAGTCCAAAAGTATGAACCACAAAGGCTGTAATGAGAATCCAAAAGGCGCAGCGGCTAAGTTCTGTCGGGAAGCAAAGCCATGAGATACAGACCATTAGGAACACCAGCACGTAAAGCTGCATGGATAGATAGAAAGGCTGTGTATCGTTGAAGAGGCGTTCAAAGTGCACACGGTTGATGTCTGCTGGGAAATCGGCAATGAAGCGTTGCCGAAGTTCGGCGACTTCATTGTTGAAGGCCTCTGGCTCGTCTAAGCGATAGGCCATTGTGAGCGCTGCATAGCTGGTGACATAGGGGCTCAAGCCTTCTCCCTTCATGACGTCGAGTAGCTCTAAGCCGATGTTTTTCCAGTCTTCCATCGGGTCGATCGGTGCTGGCGGTGGCACAACGCTCAAGTGTGCCGTTTTGGAAAGCTTAAGATATTCGTCTCCGAAGAAAATGAAACTGTTGAGGATCGTGGAGTCGTATGCTTCACCCACTTGCTGCTTGCGTAGCTCCGCCATGCCGGGGCCGATGAGGCTCGCGTAGGTTTGATATTCATCGACTAAACTGTTTAGGCGCTTGGCATCTCCGATCGGATGGAGAGAATGCATGACTCGATGGTAAAGCATCAGGCCTTCATTCAGATCGACGATTTGCTTTTCGTATGGACTGCGCTTTTGGGGCTCTGGGTTGACCTCTTGGTAGAGCTTATGGAGCTCATTGAAGTAGGGTTGCAAGTCGTTGAAAGAGTAGTAGCGCTGCCCCTGCTCTGCGAGGCCCGCAAAGCCTAGGTCGTCGGGAAACTCGATTTTAAAGACGCGGTAGGTGTCGGCTACCTCAGGGCGCATGGTGAGGTCCATGAACCATTCAATGGGGCTGATCGTCTTGCCATAAGGAGTGATGACTTTTTGACGTGCAGATAACACGAGCAGTGTATTGCGAGCAACTGAGTCGAGAGGTTTGATGCGTCCGCCGACTTGCACAGGAAGCTCTGCAAAGTTTTCGATATCGAAATCACTCGCGTATTGAGCGGGTTTCAATTCTCGACCNATCAGCGCGATAGCGAAGACGGCGACGAGGATGTAAATGAGTTTTTTCATCGTGATCTAAGCGGAGCGCTTTCCGAGGAATTTGACGAAATGGATACCGAACTGAACGATCATGCCGAGCCCCATTAGGAGCACGCTGACATAGGGCAATATCCAACCGGGGTTGCGCACGACCTGAAAAATCGAGGTCTTGTCGTTGTTGGCAAACGACGCTTGGTAGAAGGTGAGCCCTTCGTAACGCAGTGGGTGGTTCATGTAAATCAGTGCCTTTTGATTCTTAGTGGAATCGTTGTGATGCACCATGACTTCGCTGGAGTAGTTGAATGGAATCTCTGTTCCAGGATACTTGTCGTGTTTGAAATCGATGAGCTCGACTTCGAATGGGTGGTAATAGCGTGTGAACCGCAGGGCGATTTCCCAAGATTGATCGCCTAGTTGAACCATTTGTGGAGGGAAGCGCTCGTCGATCACGTTCGATACCATCCAAACGCCCAGTGAATCCTCTGGGCCGAGCACTTCTACATATGCGGTGGCGGTGTTAATGGTATTCTCTGAGTAGACGGCTTCCTTTGGGTTGACGACGATGCCCATTTTGACGGCAGCTCCTTGAGTCGCGGGCGATGGAACGGCTTGCCCGCTCGTTGCGCGACCAATTTCAGCGTTAGGGTAATACTTAACTGTTCGAATGCGTAGTGGTGAGTCGGGAACCTCGATCGTTTTGCCAGGTTTCAGTAGCTTCGCCGGAATCGAGTGCACCGTGTCGTGGTCTGGATGGCTGCGATCAATGAAGACGAGTTCGTTATCTCGGAACGCCTGTGAGTAGTTATTGCGCCCCCCTTCATCCACTGGCATCTGGCTTTCGACGGATAAAAGGTCGGTCATGAGCTCGCTGACAAGGAGTAAGATCAGTCCGAAGTGCACGAGGAAAATGCCACTTTTCTTCCAACTCATTTTGAAGCGAGTGATGTGAGCGGCGATCAAGTTGATAAATAGTAGGCCCCCGAGTGCGTATCCGCCAGGCATGGGGATGTGTAGCCAAAACAAGGCGTCGTATAGGGCGGCTTGCTTGGGCACAGAGTAGATGACGAAGAAACTCTCAAAATAATCTTTCTGTGTTTTCCAAATACCAGTGTCGACTTGCGCCAAGGTGCCGAAGAAAATCAGCATCATGGAGAATCCGAGTAATACGACGGTAAGCTTCAGTGAGCTGAAAAAGTTGAAGAGGTTTTTCACGATTTAATGGTGTGTATCTGGCAGTCGAACCGAATCTAAGAAGCTTTCAAAGGCTTCATTATTCGCGAGCACGGTATCGGTGCTGCCTTGTAGTTTGAAAAACCAAGTGTTGCCGTGAAAGGGGAGTAGCCCTCCGAGTATGCTATCTGTTTCACCTTGGAGTGTTACGATGAGCCCTCTGTGATTAGAGATGGTGTAAGNCTTTGTGAATGGCGGCAAGTCATCGGCTGTCACTGGATCGAGTCCGATTTGTCCNCGCCAACGATTTATATTGGCAAGGCGACCGCCGACGTCTCCTGGGAACACTGTAACGGCCAATTCAGCACTACCGCTATCGCCTTCGATTCGGAAGTTTGCTTTGCGGATGCCACTTGAGGGCATCTCTGTCCAACCTTCAGGGATGGTGTAGGTGAGTTCACCTGCGGCGTCGGCAGCTTGTTGCATTCCGGGGAGCACATTCATGCCACTTGCGGTGGCTGCCTGCTTCTCAGGAGCTGCGGGCATCGGTAAATTTACTTCGCGCGTCTCTTTCGGTATTTGGTAGGCGCTGGGTTGCGCTTGGTCGCAGCCAGAGAAAAGCAGGAGCGCACCCGATAGGGAGCAAGCACTTAGGAGCTGAAATTTGGTAGCCATTTTCTGGATATGAAAAGGATTTGGTGATTGGGCCGAGGTCAACTCTATGCAGTTCGGTATTTGGTCAACTAATGGTGTCGATTAGTTGTTGAACCTGAAGAGCGTGACGTCGCCGTCTTTGAATTCGTAATCTTTACCTTCAAGGCGATATTTACCTGCATCGCGGGCACTCGCAACGCTTCCTGCGGCGATCAGATCCTCGTAGGCGACCACTTCGGCTTTAATAAAGCCGTGTTCAAAGTCAGTGTGGATCACTCCAGCGCATTGGGGTGCTTTCATTCCTTTCTTAAAGGTCCATGCACGCACCTCTTGCACACCTGCGGTGAAGTAAGAGGCCAGCCCAAGTAAATCGTAGGCCGCTCGGATGAGTAAGGATACGCCTGAATCCTTCACTCCGAGTGATTCTAGGTATTCTGCCGATTCAGCTTCATCGAAATCGATGAGTTCTGCCTCTACAGCTGCCGAAATGATGCAGATTCCTGCTCCGTGATGTTCTTCTGCGTATTGTTTGACCTTGGCTACATAGTCGTTGGCGGAGGTGTCGGCGAGGTCGTTTTCCGCCACGTTGCAGGCATATAGCACGCGTTTTGCAGAGAGTAGGCAAAGTCGCTTGAGGACAACGAGTTCGTCGTCCGTCATATTTAGAGTGATTGCTGGTTTGGTTTCGTTTAGGTGCGGTAGCAGACGATCTATAAGCTCGATGTTTTCGGCCGCTTCCTTGTCGCCACCACGTGCACGCTTAACGAGTTTCTCTTTTTGACTCTCTAGTGAGGTGATATCGGAAAGAATGAGCTCTGTGTTGATCACCTCGATATCGCGAATGGGATCGATTGAGCCCATGTTGTGGATGATGTCGTCATCGTCGAAGCAGCGCACTACGTGAGCGATCGCGTCGACTTCGCGAATATTGGCAAGGAATTTGTTTCCGAGGCCTTCCCCCTTACTGGCGCCTTCGACGAGGCCAGCAATGTCGACGAATTCGATCGCTGCGGGAATGACTTTATCCGTCTTTGAAATTGCGCGCAGAGGCTCGAGTCGAGCGTCCGGGACTTGGACGACGCCCACATTTGGGTCGATCGTGCAAAACGGATAGTTTGCCGACTCAGCTTTACGCGTGCGTGTAAGCGCGTTGAAGAGTGTGCTTTTGCCCACATTGGGGAGACCTACGATACCAGCTTTTAGCATAGCGGGTAGAAGATGCGATCTGTTTGACTGGGTGCAATGTTAAATACTTCGAGGACTCAAGTATATGAGGCATAGATTGACAGCTCGTAGCTTGATATCTTTTACTCTATAATCATCCACTGATAAACATTGTGAACGAATCTCAAAATATAAATACATAAGGCTCTAGAATTCTTGTTGTCGATGACGACGAGATTATCCGTAAATTGCTGCGCCGTGTATTGGAACGCAATGGTTTGGTCGTGGATNAGGCCGATTCTGGCGAAATTGCGATTAAATGCATCGAAGAGAATGCCCCCGATTTGATTCTATTGNATGTGATGATGGATGGTATTGATGGATTTATCNCATGCCGTAAAGCCAAGGAAATGCCAGGGATGACAGAGGTTCCGATCATTTTTGTGACAGGACGTTCGGATACAGGGTCAATCGTTGAGGGGTTAGATGCGGGAGGTAGTGACTATATCACAAAGCCGATCAATCGTCATGAGGCCTTGGCGCGTATTCGTAATCATTTGAAAATGCCCAAATTAATGCGCTTTCAGAATGAATTTATTGCGGGATTGAAACAAGCGAATCTAGCTAAGAACCGGATTATCGGGATGGCATCGCATGATTTGAGAAACCCGATTGCCTCGATTCGAGGGCTTTCTGAATTTCTCGAGGAGCTTGGTCCGCTAAATGATGAGCAAAAAGAAATCGCAACGACGATTCAGACGACGTCCGATTCAATGCTTCATCTCGTTGATGAGCTTCTNGACCTCTCAGTGATTGAAAGTGGTGAAGAGNGCACCGAGATGCAGCCTTACCCTGTTCGTGAGCTTGTTGCTTCTTCGTTGAATATCTATCAATTTACAGCCAACAAGAAATCAATTAACCTTGAGTTGATTGATGATGGTCGTGTGCCTGATATGCTGATGCTCGATAAGATGCAGTTTCGCCGCTTAATTGATAACTTGTTGAGCAATGCGGTGAAGTATTCGCCAACAGGTTCCTACATTCGAGTCATCCTTAAGCAAGAGGGACGCCGGATGTTGATCCAAATCCAGGACGAAGGACCGGGAATACCTGCAAATGAGATGCACAAACTTTTTACCGATTTTGGTAAGACCTCGGTTCAGCCGACTGGTAATGAAACGAGCACTGGCCTCGGGCTTTCGATTTGTCGTAAGATCGCGGAGGCACATAAAGGGCGCGTTTTGCTGAAAATCGTGATGATCGCATCGGCGCACGGTTCACCGTTGAGCTCTATGAAGAGCTCATAGCTGTAGGTGCTTAGTTTTTGGATTGAATGGTTTTGCTGATCGAATTGATTCGAGCTTGATTCAGATCAGCCTTTGATCGCTTGGTATTGTCAATGTGCTCAAGCGAAACTACCGCCGTGAATTGCGATTTCTAATTCAAGTGCCTTTTTCTTTTCCATTTGTCAGTCGTTGGTTAGATAATGATGACTCAATAAGGACTTAAAACAATTGAACACGCCGTGGATAAGAATTCGTTAAAACAACAACAAACTGCCTACCGCGCACTGGTGCGAAAGTTACCAGGGATCGCATATACTGATGATGAAAGTCGTTTTCGTGCCTCGGTGGATAATTTGCGTCTTTCTTTTTTACCAGATGTTGTGATTCGGGTAAAAGAAGCCAGCCAAGTAGGGGAGGTCTTGAAGTTGGCGAATCGGTATACAGTTCCTGTCACGCCTCGCGGTGCCGGGTCTTCTGCAACGGGCTCCGCGGTTCCTTTGCATGGCGGCTGGGTCTTGGACCTTTCCGATCTTAATTCGATTGAAATTGATGTAGTTGGACGCATTGCCACAATAGGCCCGGGTGTGATTACCGCAGATTTGCAAGCTGCCGTTGAAGACAAAGGCTTGTTTTTTCCGCCAGATCCATCCTCTAAAAAGTATTCTACGATCGGTGGCAATGTGGCTTGCAACGCAGGTGGAATGCGTTGCGTGAAATACGGAGTGACTCGCGACTATGTGCTTGGATTGCAGGGTTTTATGGCAGATGGAAGTCCATTTGTATTTGGTTTACCACTGAAGAAATATGTTTCAGGTTTAAATCTACGAGACCTCTTGATCGGTTCAGAAGGCACCCTAGGTGTGATCACTTCGATCAATTTAAAGCTGATCCCTAAACCCGAGAAACGCTGGACAGGCATGTTTGCGTTTAAGTCCGAAGCCGCCGCATTGAAGGCAGTTGTCGGTTTATTTAAAGCTGGAGTGAGTCCGTCAATTTTAGAGTTTCTTGATCGCCAATCAGTTGCTTGTGCCGAGCGCTATACGGGCAAGGTGATTTTCGAGGGCTTTTCACGCTCGTCGATTCTTTTGATCGAACTGGATGGTCACCCCGCAGAAGTGCGTGGGCAGCGGAAGTTGTTATTAGGCTTTATGCGTGAGCGTGCATTGGCTACCCGAGAAGCGAAGACAGCGCTTTCAGCTGAGAAGCTTTGGCAAGTCCGTCGCACCTGCTCGCAGTCGATGTTCTCAATTGCGGATACTAAATTAAACGAAGACGTGGTGGTGCCGATTGCAAAACAAGCTGAGTTGATTCGCTATACGATTGCACTGAAGAAAGAAATTGGTCTTGCCACGCCAACTTTTGGCCATGCGGGTGACGGTAATTTACATGTGCACATCATGTATAATCGAGGCAGCAAGGCGGAGATGAAAAAAGCCAAAGCTGGTATCAGAAAACTGATGGAAAAAGTCGTCGAGCTTGGCGGTGTCATCACTGGCGAACATGGAGTGGGACTTGCCAAAGCGCCGTTTATGTCCTTGCAACACAGCAAAGCAGAAATCGCGTCAATGAAAGCTGTAAAGGTGGCACTGGATCCGAAGGGAATTTTAAATCCTGGGAAAGTCTTCGAGCCATTCGAGGTTTGGAAACACGATAAAGTCGAAGTCGTGCTGCCGTGGGATCATCGATGAAACTCGGGGCTGTATTAGCCGCCCGTCATCGGAGGTAGGAATGCGATCGAATCACCATCTTTGAGCTCCGTTTCATGGGCGGAGAGTTCATGATTGATGGCGACTTGTAGCTGTTTAAAAGAGTTCGGAAAATGGTAATTAGCCTGCAGCTCATCATATAACTCGGAGGGCGAAACGCTGTTGAGCTCACGTGTTTCTTCTGTTTTTCCAGCTAGGTCGGCGAGTTGTGCGAAATAGAGAANCTTGATTTGCATAGTCTTGATCGGAGCGAAAGTTTATTTCTTTGCGTGATGGCTGTGTGCACTGTCTAGGNCGGAAGTGTTTCCTACCNCTTGGGCGTATTCCGTTGCGGTGTTTATATTATCCAGACTGTTCGGGTGGTCTTGTTTGATGAGTCGTGCTCCCTTGATAATGAGTAGCTTACGTGGGCAACTTTTTCCAAGTTCCTGGGAGAGTGCTAGGAGTTCGGCATCGCTACCGCTTGGATAGATCGCGCACAATGGCTCGGGTAAGCCGTCGTGTGTGCTTTGGTAAGCGGTGAGCTGTGGCAGGTGTTGTTGAAATTCTAAGCTCAGTTTTTCCAAGGTGGCTTGCGTTAGAAATGGTAAATCGCATGCAAGCACCAACCAGTGGGCGTTTGGATGTGCTGCCATCGCCGAGAGGATGCCACAGAGTGGGCCTTTAACGTCATCGATCGAATCGTAGATGGGTTTAGCAATGGCCGGACACTCAAANCTTTGTTCTGTGCGCTGAGAGATAAATACACGATCACACACCGTATNTAGCAGTGTTGATGTATGTTCAATTTGTGTGCCTTGCTTGCCGTAGCNTAGCAGTGCTTTATCGCTTCCCATTCGTTGGCTTTTACCACCAACCAGCACGAGTCCGTAAATGGGTTGATTCATCGTGAGTAATCAGATTTGCCGCCTGTTTTTTCAATGAGTCGAGTGGACTCGATTACAATGTCTTTAGATGCGGCTTTGCACATATCGTAGAGGGTGAGTGCCGCGCCGCTAACGGCAGTGAGCGCTTCCATCTCAACGCCTGTTTGATCGAGGACTTTGACCCGTGCTTCGATCCGTAAGCGCGCCTCGTCAACCGGTGTGATCTCAATTTTTACCGATTTTAAACTGAGTGGGTGGCAGAATGGAATCAGCTCAGAGGTTTTCTTAGCTGCCATCGTGCCCGCGATGATAGCGGTGTCGAGGATCGGTCCTTTTTTTGAGCTCCAGCCTGCGTCTTTGAAAGCGGCCATGATCTCAGTGCCTAAGTAGACAAAACCTTCGGCGATCGCGGTGCGCGACGTCGCGGTTTTTTCAGAGACATCAACCATGGTNGGTCGCTGATCTTTATCAAGATGTGTAAATTCCATAATCTAGATGAAAGCAGGGAATCTCCACTCTTGAGTCATCGTAGCTTACTCGTAAGTGAGCGCCATTGTTCCGATTNCAATTGTGCGATCGTTGCCANAAGAGCGGGCGCTCAGAGTCAGTGAATCACCTTCGTCGATAATCTTTAAGAGTGCACCTGCCTGTTTCGCTTCAGGAGAGTCAGGGGAGCCATATGCTCGAAGGATAAAATCACTGTCGACCATTTTCATAGTCGTATTTTCGAGAATGGTATGGATCAACAGTGCAGAAGTGATGAGCGGCATTGGTGTTTCTGCGATGACTTCAAAATTATAGGTCTGTTGTGCGAGTTTATCGAGCCACATGTTTTGATCGCGAATGGTCACGCCACTCAAGATAGGCTCTGGCGAGACAGGTGCGTCAGCAACCTTTTCTTCGGCTGTCTCTGTTGTGCTAGCTGCTTCTGCAGTGACCTCTTCGCTGCCTTCTTCGGTTTCTGCAACTACTTCGGTCGTTTCCGCTTCGAGCAAGGCATCTGGCTCCGTCACGATGGTCAAATGGTGAGCGATAATCTGGTGCGTGCGTAAATCAAGCAAGCGGAAGTAGAGATAGTTTACACCTGCTGATGCTTCAATTAGCTCAATCGCGAGTAAGGCGAGTTTGTCGTCTTTAAAACCTTCAAGGTTGTCGAAGGTCAGTTGTGCAGAGTCAGCCTCTTCGTCTAGCTTGAGACCTTGCGGCACGCTTAGCGCAAAATGTGTGCCATCGATATCGATCAATTTGTCGTAGACTTTATTGCGTGCACTGGGTGTGGAAGCGTGCGTGCCGTCTTGGTTTGTCTGAAAGATTTCGTCGAAGAATACTGTTTTGTAGCCCTTGGTTCTTGCAGTGGAAAGTAAGGCCTTGGCGCTTTCTATGAATGCGTTTTCGTAGGTGTCAGTTTCGAGTGTAAAATCAAATTTCACCGCTTCTTTCGCCAGCACGACTTCGCGCTCAGCTTTGACCGTGGAGAGGAGTGAGACGAGTTCACTTTGCGCATTCCGGAGGCGCGCCTCTGCTTCTCCGAGGAGTTTTTTACCTCGTTGATTGACCTTAGCGACTTCTTCCTTGGGGTTGAAGGCGCTGGGCTTCGTATCGATCATGAATTGAGCGGAGCTTATGTCAGACTGTGCTTGCTCAATCTTTCCTTCGAGCTGTAACAATGAGATGCGCTGCGACTGATCCATATGAACGGCCAACTGGTCGCGTTGTTGAACAATGCTTAGATCGATCGGTTCTGCTTTTTTAGGGGCAGCGTGTGTGCTCAATGTGAAGGCGAATAGGCATGATAATGCGATATTGCGGAGGCAGTTCTTATAGATGTTTTTCAACATAGGTGGGGGGGACTCGGGGATGTCTAATGAAATTGCGACTAGTTCCAAAGGATATGCGGATTTGCTAAGAACTGCCAAGGAATTTTTCGTGCCTATTTCGCCTATTGCATTCGCGCAGCGTGACTATTAGCGGAATCAATATGAGGTGGATTGACAGTATCGGGATATTGAATCTGTGTTGAAGTATGAATTTTAATGATGAACTGATTCTTTCTCGGGATACGACCGCGACAATTATCCCCGCAGGTGAAGTGCATACGCTCAAAGCTGGCACCAGAGCTGTGATTTCTCAAGCATTAGGTGGCACTGTTACCATACGCACAGATTCAGGGCTCTTTCGTCTCGCGAGTAAGGATTGGGACGCTTTGGGTGCCGCCGCTGCTGCAGAACTCGAGGCCGCAGCAGATGCAGCAGAATCTGATCACGCGGATGTGCCATTTAGTGAAACGCTCGTATGGGAGGCAATGAAGGGGTGTTTCGACCCAGAAATCCCTGTAAATATTGTCGACCTTGGTTTGATATATGATCTCCAAATTAATGATGCAGATGCCGACGGGAAGCATGCAGTTCAGGTGAAGATGACGCTTACCGCACAAGGTTGCGGCATGGGGCCAGTGATTGCGGAGGATGCGAAGCAAAGTATTGAGGCACTGCCAGCAGTCTCGCAAGCGCAGGTCGATATCGTATGGGATCCGCCATGGACGCCACATATGATCTCGGATGCTGGCCGTCAGAAACTTGGTATTGAGTAAGCCGCCGGGGCTAGAAGCCTCGGTTTGGCAATGTGCTTATTTGACCTCTGCGTGCGGTGTTGTTTTAGGGCGAATCGATTCAACTCTTTCGAGCACACGCTGAAAGATCGATTCGCTGTCGAGCCCGACACTCGCGCGGAGTCGTTTCACAGAGCTGCCGTGCTCGACAAAAGTGTCGGGCCAGCCAATGCGCTCGACCGGGCGTAGGCAATTCCCCGTTTGAAGTGCTTCCATGACCGCTGTGCCAAATCCACCTGTGATGACGTGATCTTCCATTGTTACAATCAGGTCAGTTTTTTCTGCAGATGCTAGGAGTGCTCGCGTGTCGAGCGGTTTTGCAAATCGTGCATTCACGACACCTGCTTTGATGCCGTGTTCACTCAGGCGTGCCGCCAGGTGCTCGGCATCAGCGACCATGCTGCCAATCGCCCAAATGTCGATTTCGCCAGCATCTTCTATGCGCACGGACTTTCCCACTTCGAGGGCGACAGGAGATTCTTTAATGGGTGTGCCGACACCTTCACCGCGGGGGTAGCGGATGAATGCTGGACCTTGATATTCGATACCAGTTGCCATCATGTCGGCGAGTTCGTCTTCATTCGCCGGAGCCATAATGAGCGCGTCGGGAACACAGCGAAGGTAGGAAATATCAAACAGGCCGTGGTGTGTCGCACCGTCGTTTGGTGAAAGTCCGGAGCGGTCCATGCAAAAGAGCACAGGCAGTTTTTGCAGTGCAATATCGTGGATGATTTGATCGTAAGCACGTTGCAGGAAGGTCGAATAGATGGCGCAGACTGGGTGAAAGCCTGAAGTCGCCATGCCTGCCGCGAAGAGTGCGGCATGTTCCTCGGCGATTCCGACATCAAAAAACTGATCTGGTAGCGCTTTCTCGAGAATGTTCATACCTGTGCCAGCAGGCATAGCGGCAGTGATGCCAACTATGTTCGAGTCGTTTCCAGCGAGTTTGACCATAGTTTGCCCCATCACGTCTTGATACTTCGGTGGGGCATCCGTAGCGCTGGGTGCGCCTTTGCCAGTGTTTACATCAAATGGGCTGGCGCCGTGGAAGCGCTCTGGGTTCTGTATGGCGACGTCGTAGCCTTTACCTTTGGTGGTTAAAACGTGGAGCAAAACGGGTTGCTCGGCATTTTTGGCAAATTCAAGATAGTGCTCCAACTGCTTTTGGTCGTGACCATCAATTGGCCCGATGTAGCGGACATTAAATTTTTCAAATAGTGAGGAAGAAACGAAAAAGTCTTTCGTTTCTTTTTTCCATTTAGAGCCGAAGTTGATCAAGGATTCACCTCCAGGCACTTTCTGTAGAAGCGCTTCGATATCGTCATTCAGACGGTTGTAAACTGGATTGGTAATGAGCTCGTTAAAGTAGCGGGGAAGTGCACCTACATTTTTAGCGATCGACCACTTATTGTCGTTGAGGATGATGACTAAGCGCTTAGTGGAAGTGGCGACATTATTAAGCGCCTCCATGGTGATACCGCAGGTAAAGGCAGCGTCGCCACATAAGGCGACTACATGTTCGTCGCTGCCACGCTTATCGCGAGCCGCTGCCATGCCGAGTGCTGCCGAGAGTGCGGTGCCTGCATGCCCAGCGCCGAAGGCATCGTGCTCGCTTTCATTACGATTCAAAAAGCCGCTAAGCCCTTCATCCAAGCGGAGTTTATCGAAGCGCTCATCGTTACGCCCAGTCAGTAGTTTATGGACGTAGCCTTGATGGGCGACATCGAAGCAGAAACGATCCTTTGGTGTATCAAAAACACGATGNAGCGCGATGGAGAGCTCCACGACACCTAAGTTCGGGCCAACATGGCCGCCATTCTTGGAAGTCACCGAAATGATACGCTGCCGAATTTCTTCGGCGAGTTGCGGTAAGGCGTCTTCCGTCAGTGCTTTCACATCTGCTGGAGATTGAATCTTCTCGAGTAGAGACATTTAATTAAAGAGTGCGTGATTGGGTCGTGCGAGGTGCTCTAATCGTTGGCAGGATCGTCGTCGAACGCTTCCACTTCACCTGTTTTGAGGTTCAGCTTTTCAATTTTTAGTTCGGATTCTTTGAGTTGAGCTTGGCATGCCTTTAGTAACTTGGAGCCTTCTTCGAATTTCGCAACTAAATCGGCCAAAGCGATATCACCAGTTTCCATGGATTCGATAATGTTTTCAAGGCGCTCTAAGGCCTCTTCAAAAGTGGGAGCTTTGTTAGTCTTTGCCATGTTTTTTAAAGTATAGGGAGTGCGTGTCGCTTAATCATCTGCTTTAAATGCATCGCGGATCACGTCGATATCAATGTTCTTGGTAATAAGATCTTTAATGATTGGGATTTTGTCGGCATCGCTTGGCTGCGTTTTGACAGTCATGTTATTGATTTTTGAGGCGACACCGTAACTTTCGTCCTCGCAGATCACCACGGGAATACGAGTCTTTGAAATCATATCCATCAATTTCGGATGTGGCTCTACATTCCTAGTGAGCACGAGCCCAGAAAGCATACGTTTGCCAGCGATGCCTTCAGCGGCGATCGCGGCAAGTATGATATCTTCACGATCGCCCGGCGCAACGATGAGCACGCCGGGTTGGAGGAAATCGACTAAGCCCTTGGCAGCCATCGCTCCGATGATCACTTTGTCAACGCGCTCTCTACCGCCTTCTTTCTGTCCATTCAACCAGCGGCCATTTACCTCGCTCGCGATTTGATTGAGGTTGGGGCGTGTCAGCTTGTGCTCTATGGGGATACAGCCCAGCAGGGAGATGCCCATTCGCTCGAGTGCGATGCGGCAGTATTTGTCGACCATTTCCAGTTTGTCAGGTTCGACTTTATTGATGATCGCTCCGATGACTTCGACACCAGCTTGGTCGAACAAAGCTTTGTTCATTGCAATCTCATCAATTGGGCGGCCGATGCCTCCCCGTGCGACGATGACCACCTTTGCATTGAGGTCGCGTGCGACATCCGCATTCGATAATTTAAACACTGAGCCGACGCCAGCATGGCCAGTGCCTTCAATAATGATGTATTCATTCTTATAGGCGGCGCGGTCAAAGGCGCGGCACATTTTATCGATGAGTAGTGCGTGGCTTTGGTTTGGGTTGTCTAAGAATTCACGTGTAAAAGTGCTGTGCACTGCAATCGGGCTCATCGCTTCGATTGGTGTCGTTACATTAAATATTTGATTGAGTAGCACTGAGTCTTCATCGACTTGATGCCCTTGCATTTCGACAAAACGCTGGCCGACTGGCTTGATGAAGCCGACGTTTTGGGTGAGTGTGCGTAGTGCAGCAAAGAGGGCGAGACTCGTAGTGGTTTTACCATCATTCATACGCGTCGCCGCGATGAAAATACGCTTCGTCGACTTATTGCGAGGCTTGGTCAGGATGGTATCGTCATCCAGTTCTGTGAAGGGCTTTTGAGTCTTAGCCATAGCGAGTGCGCTCTAGCGCTACAGTGATTAATCGATTTTAGTGATGTCTTCGTTCAGCTCTTCGCCATCGGTTGGATAGAGAAGCTTGTGGTCGATTGCTTGAGAGGCGACCATCACTGCGGTGCCGAATATATCACTGGCTGTGGCACCGCGACTGATTTCGGCTGCAGGTTTGTTAAGCCCAGTCAATACCGGTCCGTAGTTGCGTGCTCGTGTCAGCACATCGATCAGCTTTGATGCAATATTTGCAGCGTGTAGATCGGGGAAGATTAATACATTTGCGCGTCCTGCGACAGGGCCATCGATTTGTTTTGTTTTCGCGACGACTGCATCGAGGGCGGCGTCGACTTGTAGTTCGCCGTCGATCTCCATTGGGAAGCCAAGTTGTTGCGCCTTTTTGCGTGCGAGCACCGCTGCTGCCTTCATCTTGGCTACTGTGGGATTTTTGCTGGAAACGCTCTTACTCGAGTAACTGAGTAAGGCGACGCGTGGTGTCGAATTAGTCAAATGGTAGCGCATTGCCGCGGTCGTGACGGCGATATCGCAAAGTTGCTCACTCGTTGGGTCGGGGATAACCGCACAGTCGGCGAGAAATAGTTCGCGATCTTTACCTGTTTTCGGGTCTTCTAGATCGAAAATGTTGAGCGAGGACATACTCGCCACGTCTTTATGTAAAGGAATGATCTGCAAGAGAGGGCGCAGCGCGCTAGAGGCAGTCGATGTGGCACCCGAAACGATGGCATCGGCTTGTCCACTCGCCAGCATCATCGTCGCAAAGTAGTTGGGGTTTTCCAGATAGGTCTCAGCATCCTTTCCCTTCAGGTTCTTAAAACGGCTTAGCCCTTGGAATTTACTGACAAAGTTGTCCCACTCGCTGCTACGGCGTGGTTCGATGACTCGGATGTGCTCTAGGCTGATGTCTAGTTTTTCTGCATGTTCTTTAATTTTGGCACGGTCACCGAGTAGAATGGGGATGCCTAATCCGCGAGTCGCAAATTTGCGTGCAGCTTGCAAGATGCGTGGGTCGCTGCCTTCTGGGAAGACAACACGTTTCGGGTGGCGTTTGAGGCGTTCGGCTAGTTTTGCGATGAGTGGCATGGTAATAGTCTGTTAAGTTACTTATGTGATAGAGTGTAAAAATGTTAAATACTGGTCGTAAGCATCCACATAGAGCACGAAATATACAATTGCCAAAGTTTTTTCCCAAGTAGTTTCTTATGCACCCGCAGGATTATATGCAAAATATCGATATATGCCTAGTAAACTGAAGAACATTGCCGTGGTCAGCCTCTCGACTGTAGGCTCGCGTGTGCTTGGATTGCTGCGCGATATACTGATTTTTGCAGCTTTAGGCGCGAGTTTGTGGAACTCTGCCTTTATTTTAGCGTTTACCCTGCCGAATCTATTTCGCCGCTTACTGGGGGAGGGCGCGCTGACCTCCGCTATCGTGCCAGTCTTTTCGGATGTGTTGGAGCGTGATGGGCGTGAGGGTGCCTTTGTATTTCTGAATCAAGTATTACTGCGCCTGACGCTTTGCTTAACCGTGATAGTAACGGCTGGCTGCGTCCTGTTTGGTTTTTTGGCGCGTAGCGATCTGCTTTCAGGGCGCTGGGCGCTCGGCTCCGAGCTCGCCGTGGTGCTGTTACCCTACATGCTATTTATCTGCCTCGCAGCGATTGTTTCCGCAACGCTGAATATACTCGGCCGCTTTGCCGTCGCTGCGGCAACGCCGATTTTGCTGAACTTAGCGATGATTGCTGCCGTGGCTGCTGGCATGTGGCTAGAGGCTGACGCGGCGCGCCTTGTGTATTGGCTGTGTGGCGGTGTTTTAGTGGGTGGTTTACTGCAGCTGGCAGCACCCGTTTGGGATCTGTTTCGGCAGGGCTGGCGGCCCCAGTTTCGCTTGGCTCACACTCAAGCGATGTCGGAGCTGTGGCAATTGTTTCTGCCTGGCTTGATGGGCGCGGCGATTTTACAGGTCAATATTTTGGTGTCTCGTTTGCTGGCGTATACTTTGGATGATTCGGCAGTCTCGGTGCTGTATTTGGCCAGCCGTCTAATGGAATTACCACTCGGTATCTTCACGATTGCAGTGGCCACTGTCTTTTTCCCGCTTATGGCAAAGGCCCTATCGGCGGACGACTCGACTGAATTTTCGAAGGCCTTTCTACAGGGGATGCGCTTAGTGCTTGGTATTTCGGTTCCCGCTGGCGTGGGGCTTTGTGTGCTCGGCGAGCCGATTCTTGAGTTACTTTTCCAGTGGGGTGCTTTTGATCGAGCGGATGTTGTCGCGACGATTCCTTTGATCGCGATTTATGGCATTGGGCTACCATTTTATTCAGCAGCGACCTTTGCCACACGCGGGTTGCATGCAGGAAAAGATATGAAGACGCCGGTTCGAATCGCGGGCATTTGTCTACTCGTCAATGCAGTGTTCGGAGTGGTGTTGATGCAATTTTTTGGTGCGAGTGGTCTTGCGGCTGCCAATGTGTTCGCGGCATTGGTTCAAGCGGTCTTGCTTTGGTCGGCATTGTCAAAAAGCCGCGGTGAGATTGCATTTCAATGGCTGCGTTCGGCAGTTGTGAAGATTCTTGTTGCGGGTGCGCTAATGGGCGTCGGTTGTGCGGCAGGTCTGCGGTTGGTCGAGCATTTCCATCTGATAGAGAAATTACACGCACTGGTTGCCGTGGGAGCTTTAGTTCCAGGGGGTGTCGCGCTGTATTTCGGACTGCTTTATTTGTTTAAATTCGAAGAGTTCGATCGTCTCGCAGGCTTGTTGAAACGCTTTCTGCCGAAAGCTTAGTCGGATTTCGCATCTCTTGCGTTGAATTCAGATCACCCAGTGGCATATTGACTGTCATGGCGGATCTACCCCAAGACATTATTCGAATCAAGCGCGACGGCCGGGCCCTATCGAAGGGGCAGATTGAACAATTTGTCGCAGGCGTAGTCTCGGGTGAGTTTCGTGATTATCAGGCAAGTGCATTGCTCATGGCGATTGTGTTGAAAGGCATGACGGCGGAAGAAACGGCCCACTTGACGGATGCGATGATGCGTTCGGGGCGCGTGCTTGCATTACCTGAGGTTCAACGACCGAAGGTCGACAAGCATTCGACAGGTGGGGTGGGTGATAAAGTTTCCCTAATCCTTGCGCCACTTGCTGCGGCGTGTGGTTTATGTGTGCCAATGATGAGTGGGCGAGGATTGGGGCATACGGGAGGCACGCTCGATAAATTGGAAGCGATCCCTGGCTTCACCGTGTCGCTCGATGATCCGGCGTATCGTGCGCAACTGCTGAAAATTCATCAAGCCATGATCGGGCAGTCGGCAGATATGGTGCCAGCGGATCGTAAGCTCTATGCCTTACGCGATGTCACCTCTACGGTCGAGAGTGTGCCACTGATTTGTGCGAGTATTTTAAGTAAGAAGCTCGCCGAAGGTATCGACGCTCTGGTGCTAGATGTGAAGTGTGGCAGTGGAGCATTTATGAAGACCGAAGCGGATGCGCGCAACTTAGCGGAATCACTTGTGCGCATTAGTTCGGCGATGGGTAAGCCGACCACCGCTTTGCTCACACGGATGGATGCACCGCTTGGCCTTGCGGTGGGCAATGCACTGGAAGTGAACGAAGCGATTGCTTGTTTGAAGGGTGAGGGCCCGCAAGATTTAATGGAAGTGACCTATGCGCTCACTGCTGAGATGTTACTCCTCGGCGGGCTATATACGGACCGGGATACGGCGCGAGCGCGCTTGGAAGCCGCTATTGCAGACGGCTCTGCATTGCGTGCATTTAGGGAGCTTGTCGCGGCGCAAGGGGGCGATCCACGAATCATTGATGAGCCTAGCCGATTGCCGGTTGCGCCGCACACGCATGATGTTTGCTATCCGTCAGAGACGCCTGCATTTGTCGAGTCGATCGATGCGCTGAGTATCGGCGAGGCAGCACGTTTACTCGGCGCAGGGCGGGCGCATGCGGATGCGGAAATTGACCTCTCTGTCGGGATTGAGTTGATGAAGAAGCCTGGCGATTCGGTGGTTACAGGTGAGCCGATCTGCCGTGTTTATTATAGTCAACCCGATGAGCTTGCTGCCGCCTTGAAGCGTATAGAAAACGCATTTACTTTTTCACCTAACGCGCCTGCGATTCCAGCATTGGTAGTCGACCGTATTTTCAGTCATTAAACGATTATGCAAGATTCACAAATACCCACCGAGCTCACGGAGTTTAAGCCAGAAGTCGGACTCATCTTAGGCTCAGGTTTGGGCTTTTTTGCTGACGACCGAATCGAAGTCGCAGGCCGCATACCCTATGGCGAAATGGATGGGTTCCCTGTATCCACAGTTCCAGGACATGTGGGGCAATTTGTTTATGGGCACTTAGATGGAAAGCGTGTGATATGTATGCAAGGGCGCTTTCATTATTATGAAGGCTATACGATGCAGCAGCTGACGATGCCGATCCGCTTGATGGCTAAGGTTGGAGTGCACACGCTCTTCGTTACGAATGCCGCAGGCGGCATTAATCGTAGCTACACTCCTGGTGACTTTATGCTGCTCAGCGATCATATTAACTTTCTTGGCACCAATCCTCTCATCGGGGCACACTCCGGAGAAGGTGTGCGCTTTCCAGATATGACTGCGGTCTATGATGCGGATCTACGCTCGATCATTCGCACATGGGCGGCGACTAAAGGAATCGAATTAAAAGAAGGCGTTTATCTTGCGACGACTGGACCCAGCTTTGAGACGCCCGCCGAGATTCGCGCGTTTGCGCATTTAGGCGCAGACGCCGTTGGCATGTCCACCGTGCCGGAAGCCATCGTCGCTCGCCAGCTTGGTTTGCGTGTGATCGGTATTTCCTGTATCACTAACGCTGCCGCAGGTATTTCACAATCGTTACTGACACACGAAGAAGTGTCTGAAACTGCCGACCGCGTGCGACCACAGTTTGCCGAACTACTCGCCAGTTCGGTCGCCCTCGCGTAGAGAATCGAGTATTACTGGGCCGATGAATCTCCAGCTCACCGCCCCTATCTTGACCAAAGAAATTACATTGTTTTTAATTCCCAGCCCTGACTCTTGAACCCTTTTTATACATGTCTATTGAGCTCTCCAGTCATCCGCTAGTTCGTCATCATATTACTATCCTTCGTGACTGTGAAACTCACGCCGACGATTTTCGCCGTGCGTGCACAGGCATCACCAATGTGTTGATGATGGAGGCCGCTAAGCAATTAGAGCTGGAGACGTTCTCGGTGCAGACGCCTCTAGAAAAGACAGATGGTGCACGCATTACAGGTGATGTTGTCTTTGTGCCCATCTTACGCGCTGGGCTAGGGATGCTCGATGCAGCGATGGCAACGGTGCCGAGCGCAAGTGTTGGTTACATTGGTCTTGAGCGCGATGAAGCGACTGCTGAAGCCAGTTGCTATTATTCGAAAATGCCCGAGCTCGGTGCTGCGCAGATTGTCTACGTGCTCGATCCCATGCTGGCGACAGGAGGCTCCGCGATCCAAACGATTGAGCGAATCAAAGCCGATGGCGCAACGCGTGTATCGATGGTATGTATTATCGCTGCTCCCGAAGGGATTGCCGCATTGCAAGAAGCTCATCCCGATGTGACCATCATGACCGGAGTGATTGATCGTGGATTAGACGACAATAAATACATCCGCCCTGGTTTAGGTGACTTTGGCGATCGTTTGTTTCGAACCTAGTGAGTTCTTTCAACGACGATGCCTTATACGAGTTGGTGCGTGCCGCGCCGCAGCTTTTAAGCCCTGTGTGCTTAATCTCTAGTGGTGAGTTTTGCGATCAGGTAGTCGGTCGGGCTTTTATGGCGGATGCCTGTCGCGCCAGGGTAGACGACCTCGCAGTCTATTCCAAGTTCAGTGCAACGCTCTTGAAGTTTGACGCCGAAGTTCGCGGTATGTGTGGGGTCTTTTTGCTGTTTTCCGATCGCTGGCGCGGCTTTGAAAATCATGTAGACTGGTGGGTCGTCAGCACTCACCAATGCATAGGGCGAATACTCGGCGATCCATTGTAAGATGCTCTCTCGTTCTTCTAGAAATTGAGCGAAGTTTTTCTTCCCGAAAGCATGGCCGCCGTATCGACTGTTTGGCGTCCATTCGACCATTTGTTGAGGGTCCAAAGTTGTCTGTGGGCCGACAACGGCCGCGCAGTAGAGCCTTGTGGATTCGCGCGCGATGGGGTCCTTGCTGTTGGGATCTGCGAGGTCGTCGTGATAGGCGAGCCAGAGGCTAGAGCAGCCGCCTGCAGAACCACCCGCTGCGCCTATACGGGTCTTATCAATGTTCCATTCATCCGCTTGACTGCGGACAAATTGAAGTGCGCGTGCTGCATCGTGCAACGGAGCTTTGACCCGTGGGACGACGTCTTTAGAATGTTTCATCAAGCGGTAATTGATGGCGACAACTGAGATGCCCGCATCGAGCAGTGCTTGGGTGTCGGCAAAGCGATGTAGCCGCTCTTTGCTACCGCCGCTCCACCCACCGCCGTGGATCACAAAAACTAAAGGAGTGGGCTTGTCTGATTCGGCTTTCCAGAAGTCGAGAATGTGTCGCTCGTGCTCACCATAGCGGACGCCTGACAGAGTCGCTTTGGGCACGGAGCTGTCATAGACTTCTGCTTTTGTCGCGGGCGTGGGTGATTGCGCAAAGGCTTCAGGCGTCAGTGTGAGTATACTAGCAAGACAGTAGGCAACTACAGATTGAATTTTCATGATGAATCCTTGCTCTGGGGTGAGGTTGAATGATTCGATATCGCTCGTTCGGCAAAACCGATATGCTTGGTGCACGAGTTAGACAGTGCTCATTTATGCGCANTTGGCAACAGCTAGTCTGCAAAGCCCTCAGCTACAGCCTAGGCTAGTGCCGCAGTTTAAACAGCAAGCGCAGGTGCCNGTTACTTTGACTTTGCCACTGCCACACTCAGGGCAAGTAAGGTTACCTTCGCTTTGGGTTAAGAACTCGAGTTGGGCTTTATCCACTTTGGGGACTTCGATGTCGTCTTGTTTAAAGATCGCTTGCCCCTTGTCGTCGGTGATCTCGGCACTACGTATCGACCACGTTTGTTCATCGTATGGGTGAACTGAATCGGATGAGAAAACACGAGGAATTTCAAGGGAGTAAGGGGCTTTGCTTGGGGTGGTGGCGTCGTCTTTAGGCATGATGGTTGTTTGCTTGTTTGATACTATATGTGGTGTCGGTTTTATCTATTTTTACTATATGTAGTTTAAGGTGCCTGCGCTGCCCTAGAAAACCACGAATAAATTTCCGCAGTTCTAATGTTATGAGCGGACGTTTTGGAGACGATTAAGAAGCTTTTAGTTTACAGCGGACTTTCTGTGGAGTCCTCAAAGAGTCGACTTCGTATCGCATCAGTGCGATATGAGTCGCTTACTGGATTTCGATGCTTTCCTTCACTCAAAGCACAAAATCGGTAGAGTGCTTGATCTCAATGCGGCTTGGTATTAACCCTATTTACACTACTTCGGGTCCTTNTTGGTCCGAGCCTCATCCACTCTCCTTACGCAAATCTACCCTTATGAGCGATCCGACCCGCCGCACCTTCCTTAAAGCAGCCGCATTTACCATTGGTATGCCGACAATTATTCCAGCTAGTGTGCTGGGCAAAAACGGTGCAGTTGCACCGAGTAATCGAATTGTCTTAGGCGCCGTAGGTCTCGGTGGTCGGGGGCGCAAAGTGCTCGACTGTTTTCTTAGCCAGCCAGACCTGCAGTTTGTCGCCGTCGCCGATGTTCAAGCTGAACGTGCGCAGCGCGTTCGCCGTATGGCGATGGAAAAATATGCTTACGACGACTGCTACACGACTTCCGATATGTTTGAAATCTTTCAACGTAAAGATATCGATGCGGTTCTCACAGCGACAGGTGATCGTTGGCATGCACTGGTCTCGATTCTCGCGGCTAAAGCAGGCAAAGATATCTACTGCGAGAAGCCCTGCAGTATGACGATACGTGAGAGCCAAGAACTTGCTGACACGACCAACCATTATAAGCGTGTCTTTCAAGCCGGCACACAACGCCGCAATATTGATAACTTTAGTTTCGCTGCCAAACTTGCTCGTAGCGGTCAACTCGGCCAGATTCATACGGTTCATGCCTCCATACTTGAACTAAAGCCAAACAAAGAATGGCTCCCAGAACAACCATTGCCCGATCCTGCTGTTTGCGACTGGGATCGATGGCTCGGCCCCGCTCCATGGCGCCCCTATAATAAAGCCTACGTTCAAAGACATTGGCGTGGCCATTACGACTTTCATGCAGGTGCTGGCTTGCCTGATTGGGGCGCACACACTGTCGACCTTTGCCAGTGGGCTGCCAATGCCGACGAGACCATGCCGAATCGATTCGAATACAATGGCAACACGATCACCGGTTATTACACAAACGGCGTGAAACTCGTGATGCGACTTGGTGGCTTTAAAGGCGAAGGCGATTGGGTCGTGCCTGGCACTTGCCCTGTGCGCTTCGAAGGCGATGAAGGTTGGGTGGAAACTGCCGACACTGGCGAGATTGCTGCCAGTGCCGACTCGCTGCTCGTTGGACAGCCCGCCGCCAATATCAATGGCTTAAGCGCGCTTCAGCACGTCCGTGATTTTCTAGACTGTGTGAAATCCAGAGAGGCCCCTGCAGCAAATGCAGACGTCACTCGACACGGCCATATCGCCTCTCACGCCGCCGCCATCGGTTGGCAGCTCGGGCGCGATGAGATACATTTTGATCCAGAGACCGAAGCCTTCATCAACGACGACGAAGCCAACCGTATGTGCAGCAAAGAGCGCCGCGCTCCTTGGAATCCGTCATCACGCTTGGTTTGATGGTAAAGAAGTAAACCACTGAAGGTTAGCTTTGGATTCCCATTGCTTGTTTCGTGTTTTTGGTGCCTTTCGTGGTTGAAAATACCTAGGAGACGTGGCGCTCGGGGACGTGCGCCGCTACCTTTGCTGCTCGGACGCCACGGTGGACTGCAGTGTGACTTGTGAGTGGTTTCTACGTTCCTGCCTTTCTTACAAATCGATGAAATTGTCTCAATTTTTTTGAGCGGGGCTCTTGGAGG
>JGI26084J50262_1000431_pt1 | contig 24095 bp, 17 predicted proteins | sample SaaInl6LU_22_DNA_FD_50262 | JGI IMG/M metagenome (IMG submission 50262) | reverse complement strand
CAAAAGCTTGTGTGGCCTATGGCTGTAGGGAGTGGTGATAAATGAATACGGCAAATAGCCAAATAGTCGGTGATCGTGAGGCGGCGGTGATTGCCTTGCAGGCGCGGTTTGGCGCCCAGCTAACGCGGGCTGACGCCTTGCGCCAGCAGCACGCCAATACGGTCACAGGCCTTGAAGAACAATGGCCCGATGCGGTGTTATTCGCCCAATCGCGCGACGATGTTGTGACGGCGGTGGAGATTTTGGCGGCTCATAAATGTCCAGTCATTCCGTTTGGTATTGGTACGTCTTTAGAGGGGCAGGTGAACGCGCCGCGTGGCGGTGTGTGTATCGACCTGTCGCGCATGGATGCGATTATCGAGGTTAACCAAACCGATATGGTGGTGCGCGTGCAGCCGGGTGTGACGCGCCAACAATTAAATGAATATTTGCGCGACACCGGTTTGTTCTTCCCCATTGACCCGGGCGCTAACGCCACTTTGGGCGGCATGGCGGCGACCCGCGCCTCGGGCACAAATGCGGTGCGCTATGGCACAATGCGTGATGCGGTTATGGGGCTGGAAGTGGTGCTGCCCAATGCACAGCTTATTCGCACCGGCGGACAGGCGAAAAAATCAGCCGCTGGCTATGACCTCACGCGGTTGATGATTGGCTCAGAAGGCACGCTGGGCATTATGACGGAATTGACCATTCGGTTGCACGGCATTCCAGAAGTAATTGCGGGGGGCATTTGTTCTTTCAATTCAATTGGTGACGCCTGTCGGGCGGTGGCGACGACCATTCAAAGCGGCATACCCGTGGCCCGCATTGAATTGCTCGACACCATGCAAGTGCGCGCCTGCAATGGTTATTCGGGCTATGATTTTCCTGAAACGCCGTTACTGCTGCTTGAGTTTCACGGGTCGGCACAATCGGTTGACGAGCAATCAAATGCGTTCACCGCCATTGCTGAAGCCGAGGGGGCAGGAGAGTTTATTTGGTCAAGCGATACGGATGAGCGCAATAAATTATGGCAAGTGCGCCATGACGCTTATTGGGCCTCTCTGTCGCTCATTCCCGGCAGCCAAGGTCTGACCACTGATGTTTGCGTGCCGCTGTCGCGCTTGGCCGAATGTGTGGAAGCCACACAGGCAGATATTGAGGCGGCCGGTTTGACGGCACCGATTGTCGGCCATGTCGGCGATGGCAATTTTCATTGCTTGCCTCTGGTGCCGCCAGACCAGCCAGAGATGGTCAAGACGATTCAAGAATTTTCCAAACGCTTGTCGTCGCGCGCCATTGCCATGGGCGGCACATGTACGGGTGAACATGGCATTGGCCAAGGCAAGATGGATTATCTCGTTGAAGAGATCGGCGAAGCGATTGGCGCCATGCGGGCAATTAAACAGGCTTTCGATCCAGATAATATTTTCAATCCGGATAAAATTTTCAGCCGCTAGTCAATTAGTCGCCGCAATAAACAATCGCTTCAATCTCGATAAGCGCGCCTTCCAGCACCAAATCAGAGACCACTGTGCTGCGCGCTGGATAGGGGCCGGCCCCGAAATAATCGCGATAGGCATTATTATAACCAGCGAAATTGGCCTTGTCGGTAATCCACACAGTGGTTTTGACAATATTTGCCATGCTGGCGTTTTGCGCTTTCAGCAAGGCTTCTATATTGGCCAAACATTGGGTGGCTTGCGCCTCAATGCCGTCTGGCAGATTACCATTGGTGTCAAAAGCCAATTGGCCAGATAGAAATAACAGGTCACCGGCTTTGCCAAATGGTGACATTGGGATGGCGGATAAAGGGCTTGTGGTTTCGGTCATAAATTGGCGCTCCAATCGGTTCTTAATTGACATAAAGATTTCAAAAAGTGTTATCATTGCCTTAGCACCAATCAAAAATCTTGGGGAGAAGTTTATGCGTATTTTTGTGGCGTCATTTGGTACGGAGACGAATGTGTTTTCGCCTTTGCCAACCGGTAAACAGGATTTTACCGACACCTATTTTTTCCGCGATGGCGGTCTTTCTCAACCGCCGGTGATATTCAACGTGCCACTGCATATATGGAATAGGCGGGCCCAAGAAGATGGCCATGAATTGATTTCATCGATCGCTACTTTCGCGCAACCGGCTGGCCGCACTGTGCGCCATGTCTATGAAGAGTTTCGCGATTTAATTTTGGATGATTTGCGCGCCGCCGGGCCGGTTGATGTGGTGCTTTATATGATGCATGGCGCCATGCAGGCCGAGGGCTATGATGATTGCGAGGGCGATTTGTTAGCGCGTACGCGCGAGATTGTCGGGCCCGATGTTATTCTTGCCTCTGAATTTGATTTGCACGGCCATTTNACCGAGGAAATGATGAAGCAAGCCGATTTGCTGATTTTCTTCAAACATTACCCGCATGACGATATTGATGACCGCGCTGAGGAGCTTTATTCATTGGCCATGGCAGCGGCGCGCGGCGAAATTAAGCCAGTAATGCGGCAATGGGATTGCAAAATGATGGGTCTATATATGACGCCGCTCGAGCCAATGGCCAGTTTTGTTGCTGAGATGAAGGCTGAAGAACAAAAGCCCGGAGTGTTGTCTTTGTCTTTGGTGCATGGTTTTCCGATGGGCGACATGCCGGAAATGGGCACGCGCATGTTGGCGATTTGCGACGGCGACGCCGATTTAGCACAGCAGACCGCTGAGAAATTTGGCAAACAGATTTGGGATTTGCGAGAAAATTTCCGCACTGATTTTGGNGGGGTTGAAGAAGCGCTCGANTATGCGCAGACAACCAATAATTTGCCTCTCGTATTGGCTGATACGGCAGATAATGCTGGCGGCGGGGCGCCATCTGACGCCACTTTCATGCTGCATAGTGTTATTGAGCGCGGCATGAGTGATGTTGCTATGGGTATTTTCTGGGATCCGGGCGTGGTCAAAATCTGCCAGAGTGTTGGCGAGGGCGCGCAATTGGATATATGTCTTGGCGGCAAACATGGGCCAAGTTCGGGCCTACCGGCCAATATTCACGCTAAAGTGATGAAAATCACCGATCAGCTGACCCATGCTTTGGGCGGCTCGGACGCGGAATTTACCCTCGGCAATCTGGTCTGGCTACAGATTGAGAATAATGTCAATATTCTGGTCAATGATCTGCGCACGCAAGTGTTTAGCCGCCAGCCATTTTTCGAAATTGGTATCGATCTCAATGCTATGCGGACGATTATTGTGAAGTCGACCAATCATTTTTACAACAGTTTTGAGCCCGTCGGTAAAGAGATCCGCCACGTCGCCACGCCGGGGGCAATGAGCATGGATTTCATCAACGCGCCTTATCAACATCGCGACGATAATTTTTGGCCAAGGACTGAAAACCCGCACGCTAATAAGTCATCTTAGTTAGAGAGTTTCATGTCGCATTCCACCGCACAACAAGGCGTTACCCAATGGCGCGGCTATACGCTGCTTCTGCTGACGCTGGTTTATACCTTCAGTGTTCTTGACCGTTTTATTCTTGGTATTTTATTGCCGCAGATTAAGCAGGAATTATTGCTGAATGATGCGCTCTTGGGGCTGCTAACTGGCGCGGCATTTGCGGTATTTTATGCCAGCCTCGGCGTGCCCATTGCCCGTCTGGCAGAGCGTTATGGGCGCAAACATATTATTGCCATTTGTCTGGCAATTTTTAGCGTGATGACCGCTGTCTGCGGCATGGCCAANAGTTTTCTNGGGNTGTTTCTTGCCCGCGTTGGTGTTGGCATTGGCGAAGCAGGCACCACGCCTGCCGCCACCTCAATTTTGTCAGATTTGTATAATAAGCAACAACGTGCGGGGGCAATGGCTATTGTTTCTGTCGGTGCCAATATTGGCATTTTGATTGGTTTTGTTGTCGGCGGCTTTGTCGCCGCCCATTATGGCTGGCGGGCCGGTTTTTTTGTGATTGGCGTGCCGGGTGTGATTTTGGCCGTGGTGCTTTTTTTGACCATGCCCGAACCTGTGCGCGGCGCCGTCGATGGTTTGGTCGAGNATGACACGAAAGCGGTGCCGGATTTGCGCGCCACATTGGGCTTTTTGCTGCAGCAAAAAAGTTTTGTTTGGGTTTTGGCCGGGCTGACGCTGATGGTTGGCTTGAGCACGACGACAATCACTTGGTTACCGTCTTTGCTGACCCGCTCGCATGGCATGGCGGCCGACCAAGTGGGGGTGACTTTGGGCTTGGCGATTGGTCTTTTGGGGCCGATTGGGACGGTTCTTGTGGGCGGTTTTTTGGCCAATCATTTATCAGCCCGCGACCTTCGTTGGGGCGCTTGGTTATCGGCCATTGGCGCTTTGGTTCTGGTGCCTTGCTATGTTTTCTTATCGCTGGCCAATAGCGGCACCATGGCCATGGCGGCTTATTTGATACCGGCGATTTTGGGAGTTTTCTTTCAAGGCCCCAGTTTGGCGCTTTTGCAATCAGTGACGCCGGTCACCATGCGCGCCACATCGGCAGCCATTGCACTATTTATCGCCAATATGATTGGTCTCGGTTTAGGCCCGCTCAGTGTCGGCCTTTTGAGCGATGGTTTGAACGCAAGCTATGGGGTTGATAGTCTGCGCTATGCGCTTTTGATCGTGCCGTGTATGGCGCTTGCTGCCGGCTATGTTTATTGGCGCGGCAGCGGTTTTATTCTTGCCGATATCAATAGAGCAGATGCTGCCAGTCAAAATTAGGCAAAAATACTAAGCCTTTGCCGCTTTGCATAGGCAAAGGGCGCGGGATTGATTTCCGGCTTGCGGCCCGCAATCTGGTCGGCCAATAAGCGCGCCGAACCAACCGCTTTGGTCCAGCCCAAATGGCCATGGCCGCAATTTAACCACAGACCTTGTATTGGCGTTGGGCCAATGAATGGTCGGCCATCGGATGACATTGGCCGCAGACCGCACCAGTTCTCAGCCCCCTGCCAATCAACTTGCGCACCCACATCAGGCAATAATTGCTCGAAGAATTGCCGCAGCATGGTTAGCCGGTGTGGGTCGAGCTGGCGGTCCATGCCGATAAATTCAGCCATGCCCAAAACCCGCAAATGCTGGCCCAGCGGGGTGACGGCAATATGCAGGCTGGCATCGGCCAAAGGGTGCACCGGTTGCACGGCGGTTAACTCATCGGCCTTGAGGGTAATCGAATAACCTTTGGCTGGACGGATTGGCAATTTGACGCCTAATGGGGCAGCCAATTTTGGCGCGCCAACGCCGGCACATATCACCACTTGGCCAAACAAATCTTCTTCGGCCAAGCGGACGCCCGCCAGCTGACCATTTTTGACCAAAAGCTTTTGTGCGGTGGTGGCATATCTAATCTCGCCGCCTCGGGCGATGGCATGATCGGCGAGGCGCGCGCAAAACAGCCGCGCATTGCCGACGCGGTCATCGGGGAATAATAAAGCGCCGCTAATCGGTGTCGCCGCATTGGCCACTGACGGCTCGCGCTTCAGCAAAGCGTCGCGGTCGAGCACTTGGTGGCTAAGGCCGTGCGGTGCCAGAAAATCAGCCAGACGCAGCGCCGCCTCGCGCTCCTGCGGGTTGCGGAAAATCTTCAGCGTGCCGGGGGCGGCATCTTCAAATTGTAGACCCAGCAATTGCCGCAAAGCATCGGTTTGACGGGTTGAGTAATTGGCCAAGTCAAAATTTGCCTGGGTGATGGCAAGATGGCGCGACAGCACAGAATTACGCAAAAACTGCAGGCCCCAACCGAGCAAGGCAGGCACTTGCGCCAAGTGAAGTTTAATCGGCGCATTGCGATCAAACAAAGAAGCCAAAAGTACGGGCGCGATATTTGGCGCGTTCCACGGGTCTGGCAGGCTCGGGTGCAGGACGCCACCATTGGCATAGCTAGTGCCTTGCGCTACGGCGCTTTCGCTATCGATGAGAATCGCCGGTATGTCGCGGCTCACCAATTCGTAAAGCGTGGTCACACCGGTTAGGCCGCCACCAATAATGATGATTGGTTGTTGTTTACTCATACCAATTTCCTTACGCGATTGGCGTTCATTGCCAAGGCTTTGGGCTAGTTGACTTGTCTTTCTTTATCGCCCCAATAGGGAATACGCAAATCTCTTTTGAGCACTTTACCGGCGCCGGAGACCGGCAGCGGCGTGTCGCGCAAAGCAATTGAGCGTGGCAATTTATAATTGGCAATTTGCGGGCGGCAATGATCGATAATCTCGTCAAGGCTTGGCGCGGCGCCGTCTTTGGGCACAATAATCGCATGCACGGCCTCGCCCCATTTATCGTCGGGAATGCCGATAACTGCGACTTCGGCCACCGCCTCATGGGTGGAAATGGCGCTTTCGACTTCCGCCGAGAACACATTCTCGCCGCCCGTGACAATCATATCTTTGATACGGTCAGCGATGAAAATAAACCCATCTTCATCGAGATAAGCCCCGTCGCCCGTGTGCACCCAGCCATCGACTAGGGTCGCGGCGGTTTGTTCTTCGAGTTTCCAATAGCCTTGCATGACACCCATATTGCGGGCGACGATTTCGCCAACCTCGCCGGTTGCGACACGATTGCCCTGGTCATCGACAATTTTAATCTGCGTGCCCGGCGCGGCGCGNCCGGCTGAACGCAATTTCGATTTNTCGCTACCCAGCACATGAAATTCTGGCTGAAGCGTTGAAATAATCGGCGCCAGCTCAGTTTGTCCATAGCCCTGAACGATTTTCAAATCCGGCATGCGTTCGATGAGCGTTGTCAGCAAGCCTTCCGGCATGGGTGAGGCGCCATAGAGCAAATATTGCAATGAGCTGAGACGTTTCGGGTCGAAATTTGGGCTGTTCAGCAACATGCCAATCATTGTTGGCACCAAAAGACCATGGGTGACCTGATGGGTTTCAATCGCCGTCATCACCGCTTCAACATCAAACATCGGCACATAGATATGGCAAGCGCCCATGGCTGACATGCCGCCGCCAGCGGCCCCATCGGCCAAATGAAACATCGGCGCGGCGTGCAAATAGCGCGACTCGGGTTCGCTGCTCAGCATTTTTGCGACCACCAGATTATTATACCAAAGCGCCCGATGCGGCAGCATCACGCCTTTGGGAAAACCGGTTGTGCCACCCGTGTAATAAAGCCCCGCCAAATCCTCGCCTTGGCGTTCGGCATCGGCGCAGGGTTGGTGATTGGCGATCAAATCTTCATAGGCCAGCATATTGTCGGGCGTGTCATCATCAAGGTAGATGATGGTTTTCAGGTGCGGACAATCATTTTGAATGGCCGCGACAACCGGCGCAAAGGCTTTGTCGACAAAGAGAATATGCGCTTCTGAGTCATTTAATGAATAAGCATTTTCAACCGCCGTCCAGCGCACATTCATCGGCACCACGGCGACACCGGCCCACCAGCAGGCATGGTAATATTCAGTATAGCGGTCGGAATTTAACGCCAGAATAGCGACGCGATCATTGGGCTTGCCGCCCAAGGCGCGAATGGCGGCGGCCAAGCGACTGACCCGATCGCGATGCACGGCCCAGCTGTACTGCCGGTCACCAAAAATAGTGGCGATGGCATTGGGCCGCGCGTCAGCGGCGGCGTGCAGAAATTGTGTGAGTTGCATGATGTCCTCCAGAACAAGANTTACCGCTTTGAGCCTATTGAAAACATCATATTGGTTCAAGGNTAACGCACGGGCGGATGAAATTTGCTAGCCAATTGCCCGCCTTATGTTAAAATTTTTTAGGATTTGCTTTAGGGAGAGGATATCCGATGCATATGAAACAAGAATTGGCCGAAGCCCTTGTGGCGCCGGAGACCTATAAAGAGCTGGATCGGGTTCATCAGCTTTTCACCGAATTGCGCACCACAGCGCCGGTCGCTTTAGCCTCTCCGAAAGGTCATGAGCCTTTCTGGTTTATCTCCAAATTCGCTGATGTGCAGGCAATTGAAAGCGACAATGACTTATTCCACGCGGGCGATAAAGCNACCGTGTTGGTTGACGAAGTGACCAATCAATTGACGATTGAGGAAATTGGCTCGCCGCACCGTTTTTTGACTCTGGTGCAAATGGATGGCGAAAAGCATAAGGCCTATCGCGATTTAACCGCCTCTTGGTTTGGCCCACGGTCGCTGCGCAATCTTGAGCCGCGTATTCGTCATTTAATGGGGCAGACGATGGCGCGATTGCAACAGGCCGATGGGAAGTGCGACTTCGCGCCGGATATTGCTCTGCGCTATCCTTTGCGGGTGATTATGAATGTTCTGGGGGTTGAAGACGAGGCCGAGGACATGATGCTGCGTTTGACGCAGGAAGTGTTTGGCAGTTCCGACGCCGAGGCCAATGCCACGGGCAAAATTTATGAGACGCCGCAGCAACAGCAGCAGGCGATTAGCGAAATTTCCATGGAATGTTTCGCGTATTTTTCAGCCCTCACCGAAGCGCGCCGCAAAGACCCGAAAGATGATTTGGCCAGCCTATTTGCCAATGGGCAAATTAACGGCGCACCTTTGGGGGAGATNGAAACCTTTGGCTATTATGCCATCACCGCGACGGCGGGTCATGACACAACCTCCAATTCAACCTCGGCCGGCATGATTGCGCTTTGCGAAGACCCGTCGCTTTTGAAAAAATTGCAGGATGATCCGTCATTGATTCCGGGTTTTGTAGAAGAGAGCATTCGTTGGGAATCACCGGTCAAACATTTCATGCGTTCGCCAACCCGCGATACGCAAATTCGTGGTGTCGACATTAAGAAAGACGATTGGATGATGATTAATTTCGCCAGCGCCAATCGTGATGAAGATGTCTATGAAAACCCCTTTGAGTTTGACATCACCCGCAAGCCCAATCGCCATATGGCCCTCGGCTATGGCGCTCATGTCTGCCTTGGCCAGCATTTGGCGCGTTTGGAAATGCGGATTTTCTGGGAAGAGCTTTTGCCGCGCTTGAAATCTGTCGCCTTAACTGGCCCGGTCAAACGCGTTGGCGCCAGTTTTGTCTCTGGCCCGTTTTCAGTGCCGATTGAATTTACCCTGAAAGATTAGAGCATTAGGCGAGCGGCAATCTTGTTAATTTAGCGCGGCTTCAGTGAGAGGGTCGCCGGCAATGCGTGAATGGAACATCACGCGTGGCTCGCTAAAATTCCAATCGCAGGCGCGGTGCATGAGGCAGCGATTGTCCCAAATCACCGCATCGCCGACACCCCATTGATGTTGATAAACCCGCGCCTCATCGGCTGTGGCAAAGTTAATAAGCTGGTCGAGCAAGGCCTGAGATTCGTCGGCTTCGAGGCCAGGAATGCCAAAAGCATGGCGCCCTACGGCGAGGCTGGGTTGTTGCGTTTCAGGGTGTAATTTCATCAGCTTGCGTAGCGGGATGTTCTCAACGTCGAGACCATAACCGATATATTCGCTGTCGCTCTCTTTGGTTTCCTCGCCCAATTGTTTTTGGCTATGGGCCAGTGAATGATAGGCGCTGAGGCCAGACAGGCGTTGCTTTTGTTCTTCGGGCAGGGCTTGCCATGCGGCCCGCATATCAGCAAAAGCTGTGTCACCACCCGTGCGCGGAATTTGCTGGGCGCTGAAAACNGCGCCCTTGGCTTGCAATGGCATGTAAGTATTATCTTGGTGCCAAGCCATATTGCCGCGAATGATTTTCATCATATCATCGTCGNCNGCNGTTCGGAGCGTCCCATCGGCTAATACATTGGAAATCTCAACCGCTTCTAGCCCTTCAACCAAAGCACCAAAGCGGCTGGCAAATTTTTGCTGTTCATCTGGGGTCAGATTCTGCTGTGGGAAAATAAGCAAAGCGTAATCGAGCCACAAATCATAAACATGTTGAAACTGCACATCGTCTAGCGCGGTGACATTAATATCATCAATGATGGCGCCAAATGTTTTGTCCAAAGCGGTAACGCGAAACCCGAAATCCACGGCACTCTCCCTTTCAATCCCCAATCTTGAGAGAGTAAATTCAAACCGGCGCTGAAATCAATCCTGAAAACCGACATTATTATGCTAGGGTAAAGGCACAAAAGGAGTGTGTCATGAAGTCAATTGTTATCACCGGTGNCTCGTCTGGAATTGGGCGGCAAATTGCAGTCACTTTGGTGGCTAATGGGTTTCGGGTGTTTGGCTCTGTGCGCAAGGCGGCCGACGGTGACAGTCTGGTCGCTGAATTGGGCGAGCATTTCATCCCATTGGTTTTTGACGTCACGGATCGTCAGGCGGTGGACGCGGCGGCGACTCAAGTTGAAAGCCATTTGAAGGGCGAAAAATTGGCAGGGCTGGTGAATAATGCCGGCATTGCGGTTATTGGCGCGATACAAAACCTGTCGCCGGAAGAGTTTCAAACCCAATTTGACGTCAATCTCATGGGTGTGTTTCATTGCACGCAAGCGTTTATGAATGCGCTCGGTGCCGACCCATCGCGCAGCGGCGAGGCGGGCAAGATTATTAATATTAGTTCCGTGTCAGGCGCTGTCGGCATGCCCTTAATGGGCGCCTATAATATGAGCAAATTTGGGCTGGAGGGGTTCTCCGAAGCGTTGCGGCGGGAGCTTATATTGTTTGGCATTGACGTGGTGGTGATTGCCCCGGGGCCGATTAAAACGCCGATTTGGGAAAAATTCGACGCCGAGGCTTTGTTGGCGCGTGCGAATAATTCGGCCTTTCAAAAGCCCTTAGAGACCATGCTGAAAATGACCGGACAAATGGAAAAATCTGGCTATGCGCCGGAGGTAATTGCCAATCGGGCGCTGGCAGTTTTTCAGGGCAAGGCGGCGAAAACCCGCTACACGCTGGACGCGCAATGGATGCAAAACGGGCTTTTGTCGCGCTTGCCAAAACGCCTCGCTGATCGCATGATTGCCAAACAAATGGGGCTGAGCAAAAAATAATTGCGGCGGCGCATTGAAAAGGAGTCTGATTATGGATTATTGGTTTTTAATTATGCAGCCATTCTATCTTTCGCGGGCATGGTGTTTCATGGCTTTGTCGGCGGGCGAATTTACATGGGTAATATAAACAAGACCGACATGGAGCCCTTGACCAAATCACTATCGCTGGTTTCGTGGCATGTATTTACGCTGTTTTTAGCTGTTGCTTCATTTACCTTTCTCTATATTGCGCATATGCCGAGCGCTTATTTGGCGGCCTATCCGCTGATTGCGGTTAATTTATTGGTGGCACTATTGTTTATTGCTTTGGGCATGAGCGGGCATCGCCAGCTTTTGACATTGCCTGGCGCTTATTTAATGGGCGCCACCGGTTTGTTCGCGTGGCTCGGCATAAGTTGAACGCTCGATTTCAAATGTGAGCCGGCCCTTCCGGCATACCTCAAAACTTTGACTTTCTCCTCGTCTTAAACTCGTATTCGAAGGATTTCGGGCTTACCATGTTCATGGTATTTCCCCGCCGTTTTATCCAGCCTAGATTGCTAGGTGAAAGTTGGCTGGTTTCAGGAAATGCTCGGAAAATCAACAAATTAATAGTTGCACATTCTGACATGCAAAAATCTGTCAATTTCGGTTTGAGCGGAAGGAGCGTTGTGTTTCTGAGGCCTATAGAGGTGAGGGAGGTTGAAATTGTTTGTTGTTGGCTGGTCAAACTCACTTATGTTTTTCATCACCCTCGCCTGTTTGTTCTTCGTGACACCGCCAGCGCAGGCGCAAATGCCGACGTCTTTGGATGATTTGCTTGTGCGCGTGGAGTCAAATCCGTCCTTTCAAATATCTGAGTCGAAAGTCGACGAAGCTTCATTCCAACTCAGTGTGGCTCAGTGGGCGCGCTATCCGTCATTGACCTATGGGATGAAAAATCGCCGCGAAGGCGTGCGTGAAACCACCGTTACGCTTGAGCAGCCCATATGGTCTGGTGGTGCCATTGTTTCTGGAATTAAAGCCGCTAATTTGGATTTTATATCCTCTCAAGCTGGCGCTCGCGAGACCAAGCAGCAGGTCATTAAACAAATAGGCACTAACTATATTTCTTTACGCCGTGCTTCAGAAAAATTAGAGCAGGTAAGAGCAAATATCGCGGAGCTCAGTAAGCTCGAATATACGATTAATAAACGCGTGGAAGGTGGCGTCAGCCCGCGATCGGACCGGGTCACAGTGCAGGCGCGGATTTCGCAAGCCAAATCTGAAGAACAGCAACTGATTGGCGAAGCAGGACGCTTGCGGGCAAACCTTATGGCACTAACCGGGCTCTCTGTCGGCGATGTGCGCAAGCTCTCGTGCCTTGTTCCGGAAGGATTATCGGTAGATATTTTGGAGCGCGACGCGACGCTAATTTCCCCCGAATTAGCGCGTTTGAGGGCAAAAAGAGAAGCCAATATGGCCCTTATATCGCGCGCTCGAGCAGAATTATTACCGCGCTTGGTCGTCGGTGTGGAACATGTCAAAGAAGAAGACACAAGTTTTCCGCGGGATGACACGACCACCTATTTTGCTGTGAGATATTCGTTGGGCGATGGCTTGTCGAGCCTGTCCAAAATGCACCTTGCCCGCCAAGAGGCGGAAACCCGTTCTTTTGAGATCAAAGAGGCCGAGCGCGATCTGCGTGAGGAGCTGGCAACCCTATTAGTTGGCTATAAGGCAACCCATTCTCGCCTTCCGTCTTTGACCGATTTGGTCGCATCTAACCTTCGGCTTATCCAATCTTATTTGGCGCAATACAAGGTTGGCCGAAGAACATGGCTCGATGTTGTGAATGCCCAACGTGAATATAACCAGTCTTCTATAGGCTTGATTGAAGCTCAGAACTCGAAATGTGAAGCAGCTTTTTTTCTCGGAGTCTTGAGTGGCAAAAAATTTGTGAGTGACAGTACGTTATGAGTGACGAAAAAATGACGAATGATGATGATACCCAAAAGGCGGCCATGAAACGAGGTTGGGCAGTTGTGCTAAGCCGTTACGCTGGGTTCCTTGGCCATGCGGTGCCGTCATTTCGTTTGGAGGCGGCTGAGTTTTCTGTCGACGGCATTGCTTTATCGACATTGGAGCCAAGATCTGCCGTCGAGCAGCTTTGGAAAACGCGATTCACTTATGCCACCGCANATACTGCTGATATCTTAGACAGCCAAAATATTGATTTCCCGCTGTTATATNTGGAGACGCAAACCAGCGAACTGCTCTTGCTGAGAGGTCGCGCTGGTAAGGATAAATATTTGGTCGAGCGCGCTGATGGACGTGCGTTCGAAATTACTGGGGAAGACATTTTAAGTGCATCTGACGGTGTGTTTGTTTTGCCGCCAACCGATAGTTTGTCGGCCGCTGATGCAAATCAGCGCTCGGCAACTCAATGGTTTGTTTCGTCCATGCTGGCCTATCGTTCGGTATTTATCGAGGCGCTCTTTGGGGGCCTATTAGCGAGTTTTGTGGGTCTTGGTGCGGCCATGTACACAATGCAAGTATATGATCGGGTTGTGCCAACGCAGGGCTATTCAACCCTCACCGTGCTGACCGTGGGCGTGTTAGTCGCCATTCTGTTTGAACTCATTATTAAACAGTCGCGTGCTTACATGGTGGATCGCGTTTCCAAAGCAATTGACCAAGACTTGAGCGCTGTATTTTTCGGCAAAGCGCTGGACATTCGCTTGGATGCGCGGCCGGGGACTATTGGCACTTTTGCATCACAAATCCGCAACTTTGAATCGGTCCGGAATTTTTTAACATCCTCGACCCTATTTATGTTCGCCGATGCGCCTTTTGCCATTTTCTTTATCGGGGTGATTGCTTTGATTGGCGGTAAAGTCGCTCTGGTTCCCCTTATGGTTCTGCCCATTCTCCTGGCTGTCGGCTTGCTCTTCAGAAAGCCCATTGAACATTACAGCAATCAGAACATGGAAGAATCGCACAAGAAAAACGGTTTGCTGATTGAAGCGATTGACGGCATTGAATCTCTGAAAGCAGTGAACGCGGATTGGAAAACATTGGCGAAATGGCGCACGCTGACCAACATTACCGCTACCAGCGAACTTAAGCTGCGGTCATTATCATCGCTTTCGAGCAATTTAACGCAAACATTTCAGCAAATTAGCTATACGGGAATCGTCGCTCTGGGGGCTTATTTGATAACCATTGGCGAGTTGTCTATGGGCGCGCTTATCGCCTGTTCGATCATTGGCGGGCGTGCGCTTTCACCTTTATCGCAAATTCCATCGCTTATTGTGCAATGGCAGCAAGCCAAACTGGCACTGGCTAATCTGGACTCAATTATGGCGCTTCCGGGCGAGCGGGCGACGAATATCAGGTTGCTGGTTCCAGATGAGATTGTTGGAAATTTACAACTCAAGAACGTAAGCTTTGGATATGACCCAGACGGGCAAGCGGTTTGCGTTGATGAGCTGGTCATACGGCCGGGCGATCGATTGGCCATTCTGGGTGCCGTGGGGTCGGGGAAAAGCACGCTTCTCAAATTATTGGGCGGTTTTGTGGAACCACAAGAAGGCCAAGTGCTGATTGATGACCTTGATTTATTCCATGTGGCGCCGGAAATTATTCGCGAGAAGATTGGTTATTTGCCCCAAGATGTTCGATTGTTCAGCGGCACTTTGCGCGACAATCTATTGCTTGGTTTGCCGCTGGCTAGTGACTCCAAGATTTTGGAAGCCTGTCAGGCCACCGGTCTTTCGCAAGCTATTAAATCTCATCCGAAAGGCTTGGATCTGCCTATTTCGGAGGGCGGCAAGGGTCTTTCCGGTGGGCAGAGACAGCTGGTCGGTATCACCCGAATGCTTTTAGGCAAGCCCAAGATTTTAATTATGGATGAGCCAACCGCCTCAATGGATACGCAGACTGAGGTGCGCGTTATGCAGCAATTGTTCAAAAATATGCCTGCTGATCACACCATTATTGTGGTGACGCACAAGCCGGGCCTGCTTCCAAATGTAAATCGCGTTGTTGTGATGAACGAGGGCCGCATTGTTATGGATGGCCCGCGCGAAGCGGTTCTCGGTGAGATTAAGGAGCGCGTCGAGCAACAAGTTAGGCTCAAACAAAATCAGGGGGAGCCGGTTTCGTCGACAGGGTCGGACGGTGATTTATCATGAAGTGGCTTTGGTTGATTTCGCAGGATACCGATCGTTTTTCTACTGAGGACGTTCGCATTGATATTAAAAACAAGCAGCTGATGATCAGATTGGCGGCGCTTATGTTGTTGGTGTTTTGGGTTTGGGCCTCATGGGCCGAGATAGACCAAGTGACCCGGGCTGAAGGCGAAGTGATTGCCAGCTCCAAAACCCAAATTGTTCAATCTGAAGAGAATGGCTCCATATCGAAACTATATGTTCAAGAAGGTGACTTCGTCCGGCAAGGCGACGTATTGGCTGAGTTGAATAGTATTGAAGCGGAAGCCGCTTATCTCGAAGCGCGGTCGAAAAGATTTGCTGTGGCGATCACATTGGAACGATTGGCGGCGGAAGTTTTTGGCACGGCGCTCGACTATGGCGAGGAATTTTATCACTACCCGCAATTTGTCGAAAATCAGCAGCGTTTGTTTGCCAAGCGCAAACAGGCGTTGGAGGCAGAATTAGGTGCTCTGAATGAGATGGAATCTCTGGCCCGCCAAGAGCTCGCTTTGAATGAACCTTTGGTTGCTGAGGGTCACGTCAGTGAGACTGAAGTTTTGCGGCTGAAAAGTAGGGTGGCTGAATTGGAGTCGCAGCAAACCAACCTGCGCAACCAGTTTTTCCGCGATGCTCAGGCTGAGATGAGTCAGTACCAAGAAGAGTTGGCAGTAGCAGAGCAGGCTTCAGTACAACGTCAAAAGCGTTTGACAATGACAAAATTAATTTCGCCAGCCGATGGGATTGTCGCCAATATTCGTGTTCGAACCAGCGGTGGTGTGGTGCGTGCATCAGAAGAAGTTATGCAAATTGTGCCAGCCAATGATGTGTTGATTGTTGAGGCGAAAGTGTCGCCAGTGGATATTGCTTTTTTGAGCCCCGGCCTTCCCGTGACGGTTAAAATATCTGCCTATGACTACACTATATACGGCGATTTCCAGGGCGAGTTGGTCTACATCAGCGCCGATACGCTTTTGGAGGAGCCACAAAGGGATGAAAAACCTTCCTATAGAATTCGCGTTAAAACTGAGACCAATCGGTTTCACGGGAAACTTGGCGATAATTTGAAAATCCTCCCCGGCATGACTGCCACTGTGGAAGTCATTACCGGCCAGAGCACAGTGATGTCATATTTGGTTAAGCCGCTTGTTAAAACCTTCTCAGAATCTCTTGGGGAGCGTTAACCTTGATTGATGGATTCGGAAAAATTGTGAAAGTTTCAGCTATCGGCCGTGCCGATAGCGATGAACGAACTTTGGCAAATGACGAATCTGTTTTGGCATTTTTAGCCGCCCTCAATGAGCTAAAAACAGCCCCGAAAAACGCCGATTTAGTGAGCGCCAGGGCGGAAGCTTTAGGGGCCGAAGATGTGGTTTTTATCGAGCGGGCCGATGGCCGACAATTTATAGAGATGGCACAAGCGCAGCTTGTGGTTGACAATAATATTGGTCAGCAAGTGTCGCGTGAGGCGAGCAAAGAACAGTCCGTAAAAGAGACAAGGAAAATCCCCGATTTGGATGAACTTTGGGGGGAAATCCAGGGCTTACTTGAACCCGACCCCCTGCCCACTGCCGCGCCGCCTCTGCCGATTGAAGTGGCTCCGTCAGAAGGTGACGAAAAACAAAATAAAACGACCGACTATAAAGAAAAAAGCCTCTTGGAAGAGGGGTGGTTTCTGCCTAATTGGATTTGGGCGCCTGGGCTATTATTTTTAACGGCGGGCGGCTCAGCTGGCTCACCGGTGGTCCCGCCAGTGGTTGAACCGGTCATCCAGCCTATTATTAATAGTGTTGCGATTACTAGTGCAGTGGGGGTTGAGAATGGTTACCTAAATGCCGGTGATATTGTCACTCTCACGGTAAGCCTCGATCATTCTGTCGAGGTGAATACCTCTGGCGGAACCCCCTATATCGCCCTGACAATAGGCAATGCGACTAAGCAAGCCGGTTATGTGTCGGGTACCGGCTCTTCCAGCCTGTTATTTAGTTACACGGTAGAGGACGGGTTAGAAGACACGAATGGCATAAGTATTGGAATCAATGCGCTGGCATTGAACGGCGCTCAGATTGTCGCAACCAATGGCGGCGGTGCCGCCATTTTGACGCATTCGGCGGTCGCCGATAATGCCAGCTATAAAGTAGATACATCGGCTCCCACTATTCTCAGTAGCTCGGCCAGTTTTGGTCCTAGCTTGAACGGTTCAGAAGATGACAGCGACGCTAGCTTTACGGTTCTGACCAGCGGGGTGGAAGATGGCCAGCTCATAACTCTCACTCTTGCGGCTACGACCTATACCGCTTCAGTGACCAATAATACCGCTAGCATAATTTTGCCAGCTATCGTTTTACAGGCGCTTAGCGCAGGCACGATTTCTTACTCATTGGATGTGAAGGACGCTGCCGGCCAGGCGGCAAATTCTTTCAGCGGCAGCTTCACTTATGATGCAATCCTGCCCATTGTTACCAGCATGTCGTCTGACGGACCTCAGGGGGCCGCAAAAATTACCTTCACAATGAGCGAGGCGATGGACCCGCTCTTTTCTCCATTAGATACTGACTTCACAGTTACAGTTGGTGGTGCGGCGAATAATGTCACCGGCGTGTCGGTTTACGGACAAATCATTGAATTGGCCCTGGCAAATGGTTTCTCCTCTGGGTCTTTGGTAAATGTTGTTTATACACAGCCAATCGCAGGGTCATTAGATGTTGCTCAAGATCTAGCAGGAAACCAATTGTCTGGTTTTGCCAAGGGCGTTTTGTCTGATGGCTATATTCGTGGTGCTCAAATTTACCTTGATGCCGACGCTGATGGCATCGCCGACGCATCTGAAATTCTGGCTGGAACAGTCACCGATAGTGCCGGTAACTTCTTTGTTTCCAGAGATGCTAACCCAAATAATTATGCAATCATTGCGGTTGGCGGGGTGAATACCGATACCGGTGTGTTAAACACTATCCCACTCGGCGCGCCGGCGGGGTCCACTGCGGTTAACCCAATTTCTACTCTGGTTCAATCGGTTATTTCTAATGGCGATGCCACGGATTCTGCCGCTGCCTCGGCAATTATTGCCGCTGCATTGGGGCTAGAGCCTGGCACTGATCTGACCGCCTTTGATCCGATTTCCGAGATTGCCTTAGGGACTAATTCCGGCGCTATCGCGGCACAAAAGGCAGCAGTACAAATTGTGATGATTGTTGCCTTGGCTTCTGCCGATGATAACACAGATTCAGCCTCCGCTAAGGGTGGGGCAATCTTGTCCAATATCGCCTCAAGCATGGTGGCGGCGGCGAGCAGTCAATCGGTTGTTGATTTTTCTGCTGCCGACACGATCACCAGCGCTATTGGCAATGTAGGTGTCTCGGAAGCTTTACAGAACACCATCGCCTTAGCTAATACAGCAGTTAGAGAATTGCCAGAAGATGCCTCTGTGCTAACTGGCATAACTAAAATTCAAAGTGAGTTTTTGGACACGATTGCGCCAAATGCGCCGACCAGACTGATTGTTGATACGCCAACCAATAACACAAGGCCGGATGTTCGAATTTCTTTAGACACATCAGACCAAACTGGGCGTTCCGTCGTCGCTGGCGACACTTTGTTTCTTTTGGATGGAGAGACATTATTGCAAAGCAAAACCATTGCATCGGAAGACTTGGCGCGTGGATATGTCGATATGACTTTGTCGGTTGTTGGTGGCGATAGCTACAATCTATCTGCCTATCTTGTGGACCAAGCTCAAAACCGCAGTGCGATGTCAGACGATACTCAATTGCTGTTGATTGATACAACGGCACCAACAACGCGATTGAGCACGTCAGTCGACGGTTTATCACCAGGCGCCAGCGCTCAAATGACTATTGTGTTTAATGAACGAGTGACAGGTTTCAGCCTGGAAGACATTTCCGTAGCCGCAGGGCAAGTCAGCAATTTGAGCGACCCAACGGTATTAGCGAATAGGTCTTTTAGATATACGTTTGATTATACGGCACCGACTGTCGAGCAAGCTTCATTGCAGATAACANTTGAGTCTGGCAGCTATACTGATTTAGCGGGCAATGTTGGCTTGGTTAGCAATACGATTGACTTAAGGGTTGATAGCCCGCCAAGCGTCACAATAAGTGATGACCATTTGGGGGTTGCCACCGGACCGGTTGTCTATAGTTTTAACTTCAGCGAGGCGGTCTTTGGGTTTTCACAAGATGACATCACATTCAGTGGTGGCACCGGATCAGATTTCACCGCTTTGAGTCCGGCGCTCTATACTTTCACCGTAACCCCAACCGCCAATAGTACAGCGCCCATTCTCGTTAGCCTCGCTGACAGCGTTGTGGTTGACGCCTCCGAGCAAGGCAATGGTTCAGCCAGCGCCGGCTCCCAATCAGTAGATACCGCAGCCCCGGCAGCTCCGATTGTTAATCTTGTGGCCCTCGATGACGAAGTCTCTAAAGATGAAAAAAGCGCTGGCGTTGATATTAGCGGCACGGCAGAAACCGGTACCGAAGTCAGAATTGATTTCTCAGGTGAAGCTCGGGTCGTGTTGGCAGATCAGGTAACTGGCCAATGGTCTTATGGTTTTTCAGCCAATGATTTCTCGCTAATGGGTGAGGGCACAGAGACACTGACGGTGACGGCGACGGATGAGGCGGGCAATATTAGCGATGCGAGCGTTAAGAATATTGTGATTGATACAAAGTCGCCTGTGTTTGGCATTGGGCAAACCTTTTCGGCCCTTGATTTATACAGTTATTACGCGGATGCTGATCCGTTTGTCGTGTACCAAGCGAGTGTAAAGGCGCTGTCGCGCGTGACTTATTCTCTGGTTGATAACATTAGCCCGTTTAGCGTTAACGCGACCACAGGTAGCGTCTTTTTTGCCCCAAACTCGGAGGCGGCCGTCATCGATAATTTCATCACTCGCCCGAGTTATGATTTGAACGAAACTTATAGTCTTACTTTGCGCGCCACTGATTTATACGGTAATTTTAAGGATCATGATTTCCAGTTTTCCGTGCTGCCGCGTGTGAATGCTCTTGCCATGTCACAGGCGACAACTGGCGATGTGAGTATCGTTATCACAGATACGCTGGATGGATTTGAGGTCGATTATCTGTCCCCTAGTATCACTCAAGCGTTTCAGGCTGATCTGCATTTTGACGTCAATGGCGGTGATGCTTTGACAGCTAGCTGGCACGCTTCTTTTGGCGATAATATTTATTCAGTAGACTTGTCGAGTTCGGGTGTTGCGTCTCCTCAGGGAGAAGATGATCCGCTGGTGTCTTACATCCAAACTGGCGTAAATGGAGAAGATGTGGTGCGCGTTGGTGCCCTCACTTGGGTCGCTGAAAATGCGGTTCAAGAGAATGAAACGATTCTCTCTCTCGATGTTAGTGAGGCCGATAGTGTTTTCCCGACATGGATCGCGCTCGATCAGATGATCCTAGAGGGCGCAGTGCAAACCGACGATTGGATCGTCGAACTCGTATACGGCTCTTTCATGCAGGACACTGTTCTGGGCACGGCAGCATCAGAATGGTTCGATATTATGGGCAATGTGACCATCACCACAGGCAGTGGCACGGACATATTATCGTATAATTATTTTACCCCGTCGGAAGATGTCGCGGTAACCGACTTTGCCTCGGGTCAAGATATTATTGATTTCAGTCCGGCGATGAATCGATTGGGCTATGTCAGCAGGACAGGGGCGGATGCCACAGCGAGCGATAGTGAGTTGCGCGTTCACATTGCTGAAGCAGAAATAAGCGATACGCTTTTGGCGCAATTGGCTGGCATTTTTGAGGTTGATACCGCATCGGCCACATTGGCTGCGCTTGACATAGCTGTGAAAACTGACGGCTTGGCCGACAATGCCACAGCTGCCGCCTTATTTGACAATGCTTTGGTTGGGTTCTTCGATCAAGGCACACAATCTCTTATGGTGTTTGCTGATCTCAATGCAGCAGCCGATACCACTAAAATTGCGACCACAAGCTGGTCGCTGGCCAGTCAAATTTTTGACCCAGAAGACGTTAATGTTTTGTCCAATATTGTACTTTAGCGCCTCGCTAAAATTTTTAGTCTGGCAACTGAAGGCGAACAATAGCTCCACCTTCTTGTGGTTCGATAGAGAATTCGGCGCCAATATTTTCAGCTCTTCGCCGCATATTAGCAATTCCCTGCCCCGCCCGATCGGTAACCGAATAAGTTTGCCCACCGGAATTGGCAACTTCGATAATAAAATGGCCAGCTTCATTTTGTGAAGCCTTGATGGAAAGTGCCTTGCACTTAGCTCGGTTGGTGGCGTTGTGGAGGGCTTCTTGGAGAATTCGAAAAATCTCCATATTAATCTGCGGATTGTGGGTGGTATAATTGAGCAATGCCAGCGTATTCCATTCTACAATCACCCCAATGGCCCTTAGGGGCACAATTGTTTGCTGGCTCAGGGCCGAACAGGTTCTAAAAAGTGAGGCGTCCGGCTGACCGGTATCGGTTTCCATCATGACACGAATTTCATTAATCGCGTTTTTGGATAATTTAGTTATCGTCTCACTATTGTCGGATTTCCCGAGTTCAGCAACCGCGTGAATATTCGCCAAATAGCCTAGAACCCCATCATGAAGGTCGCTATGGAAGCGTAATTTTTCTTCTGATACTATTTTGTCGTGCTCAAGCTTGGTCCGTGTCCGGAATTCTGACTGAAGCTGTTTGGACTGATTGTTCAAAGCTGTTTCCAGCCGCACATTGTTCATTGTAATAGCCATTTGCGAGCGCTCATTATCAAGCACGGCAATGACTGCGATGACGAAAAAGAATGTCAAGAAACTGACTTGCGTTAGAAGCACATTGTCATTTATCAATCCTATGCGCTGGATATAGTCGTGAGCAAAGGAGACAGAAAAGCTGAACATAGCCATTGCGAATGCGTATATTTCAAGTTTTCTATTCGTCTTTTTAGCCTGTTTGACGCATTGATAGGTTGCAATCAAACAGAAGGCCAACATCGCGGGTACGGAAAAAAGAAAATTAACCCAGCGGAGATTCAACTCTCCTGAAGCGCCGAGAGCCAATATAATAATGGTCAGAATAATAATCGGCTTAAGGAAATGGGTAGCAACCAGATTGATCTCTCCCTCTGCTAAATCTTCGATATATTTCCCGGCAGCTATCACCATAGCTGGCCCTAGTGTCAACAAAGATAGCCAGTATTTCGACGTGAGAAAGCCAATGCTTTCTATTGAGGCGGCCTCGAAAAGTATCATGCAGATAACGGTAAAGATGAGGGGGCGAAATTCCTTCTTGAAACTTCCAGTTAGGGAGAGAGTTAAGAGAAATAAAAGGGTGAAAATGAGTGCGCCGATATTCGCAACACCCATAAAATCATAGTACAGAAAGTGGTTTCTCAAGGCTGGTGCAAAGTCTTCAGCGTCGCCGAAATAGGCAACAGACGCACGCAATGCATTGGTCGTCTTGCGAGATATTTCCATGTCGATCGGGTCGCCAGATGCATAGTTGGTTGGTAGTTCCAACAGCAAGGGGGTTACCAAGACCGGCAGGTCCGGGATGTTGTTTCCCGCCGTGTCAAAAAACACCTCTCCATTATATGACATTTTAGCTTCGCCAGCATGAAAAGGAAAATACAAATGGCTAGGATCCATTTCGCGTGCTTGCGCTGGTGGCACTATGGTCACTTTGAGGGGCGCTGTTTTAGCCTCGTCATCAAAGCCAATAAATTTGAATAGTGGCAGTGGCAATTTTTGCCCGCTTTCGGCTTCAATTAACGTTTCAACTTTGAACTGATATTGCTCTACCTCCAAAAAATAATGCGCCAATAGAAAAAGCAACAAGGGTATAGCGAATAAACCACCAATAGCGTGTGCGTCTGATCTGGCGATGGTTTTGATCACTGTAAAATCCCCCGGTCGCGGGCAGCTGAAAGTGCTTCTGTGCGATTATGCGAGTGGAGTTTTCGATAAATATTTTTTACATGCACGGGCAATGTGTTCTCCGAAATTCCCAAAAGGTCAGCCGTTTCAGCGTAAGAAAAACCTTTTGACAGAACTTCCAAAACTTCAATTTCTCGATTGGTTAGCGCGTCTTGTGCATCTGGCGTCGGAATGTTTGAACCAGGTTTATTTGTCGGGCCACTAGGATCTTGAATGGTCGAAACAATTTGTCTCGCAATAGATGGTGAAATTGGTGACTTTCCCTCAAGGGCGAGCTGAATGCTATGCATGACTTCGCTTGCATCATCGTCTTTGTGTAAATATCCGACGGCGCCAGCTGCTACAGCTTTAATGACAGTGTCGGCATGCGAACTGGATGAAATGGCAATTGATAGACAATCCGGATTTTTTTCGAATATGGCGCTTATGCTTTGAGTGCCTGAGCCGTCGGGAAGACCAATATCGGCCAGAAGAATATCAAAGTCGCCTAGCTTGCCGCTCGCCAGAAAGCTTGCATTATCACCATAGCATTCGACATGTTCAACCATGGAAGAGGCGCGCAATATTTTAGACAGGCGCTTTTGAATGATGGTTTCATCTTCCAAAATTGCAATTTTTAATGGGCCTTTGGGTTTCACACTCTGGGGCAAGACCTCTCCTCGGTAATCAATGGAACACATGTACACCAGTCAGTCTTAATTGGTTTTGCTCCAGCCGTGAAGATAAAAGCGGAGATACTATGAACATGGTATTTTCGTCTGTTGTGTTTGCTACTACGATTTCCTCAAGGTTTTAGGTGTAAAGCCATTTTTTCTGGCGCTGATCGGTGCCGTTTGTTGGAGAGTCAAAATGTCCATTTCCGTTTTATCACTAAACATTGTTAGTAATGCACTGAATGGTTATCTGAATGTCGGTGATGTCGTTTCAGTTACTGTAACAATGGACGGGGCGACAATCGTCACCGGTTCGCCGACGATTGCCCTTGATATCGGCGGGACGACGAAACAAGCGACTTATGTTTATGGTTCAAACAGTACATCTCTGGTCTTCACTTATACGATTGAGGCGGGCCTAACCGATGCCGACGGTATCAGCATTTCTGCCGGTTCTATTGCCCTCA
>JGI26084J50262_1000428_pt1 | contig 24133 bp, 26 predicted proteins | sample SaaInl6LU_22_DNA_FD_50262 | JGI IMG/M metagenome (IMG submission 50262) | reverse complement strand
ATTTGGATTCGCGCCATGTGCTGTGGTACTGACAAATTGAATCCAACCGTCCTTTTGTATTGCACCCAAAACTCTACCGTCGTTGGTTTGAAGCCCTTTGGTAGCGTCTGTAGTATCTGTATCGCCTTGTTTTCCGTTCGGCGGAACTCCGTAGGGTACATTGCTTATTAAGGCTTGTGCAGTGACGGTAGTATCCGAAGTGCCTTCAGTTAGCGTGATCAAGAATATTGTATCGTTTTGAAGATCAAAGTTTCTATTGCTTAAAAACTGAAGTTGATCGCTAATGTTGTCGTGCCCTCGAACAGGGTGGAGGTTGCGAACAAATTTCCCATTATAAGAGATTTGAGTATAAACAGTGGCATCCACGCTGCCACCCGAAAACCCCTCGCTTTTATTTAAGTGCCAAATAACGGAGCCATCAAAGCCTACCTGCCAACTAACGTTCGGAATGATGAGGTTAGCGGTTATAACAAGCCCCGTTTCACTGAGCGCTATGGCAGGGAAATCAGTCCAGCGGTTGTTGTTGAGTGGATTTCCTGTTAAACTGTAAATGTACCAGGGATCCGTTGGGTCGTTGGTGGAAGAAAAGCATACGATAATCCGACTGTTTGCAGCATCATTATCTTTTAGAAAAACGAGGACGAATCGGTCCGTGGTGGGATCGTAAATAAGCTTAGGATCGTAATAATTCGAAAAGCTAGACCCGTTCGCCATTTGTTGCAAGCTGAAAAGTCCGACTGGAGAAGGCATGATGAGTTCGCCTGTCTTCGTATCCATTGCCCAGAATACGCTGTTCACAGCTGCGCAAAGAATTCCATCTTTACTAATGGCCATGGCATTGTCGTTGGGTATGCCGCCAGTGAAATCAAAGGGATTGCCTTGTGGCGTTAACCGATAGATGGGAGTTCCAAAACCTGCCACTGGATCAGGTGCAGTCGTCGTTTTCATCGTTTGACGGGCTGTTGGGAAATTTTTGTAGTTCTGTAGTGCTTTCTGTCCGGCAAGAAAGCTTTTGTACTGATCTCCACCAGGTACGGGTGCGCCCGTGGGGTAGAGAAAAGATATGACTTCGGTTTGCGCTGACTTTGGGTCAAACGTACCCTCATAGTTCGCTTCTACCGTTTTTTGCACAAAACCCTGACTAAAAGCGGAGGTAGTCGCAATCAAGAAAACAAAAATCCAATTTCTCATTAGGTCTGTATTACACCCGGATTGTAACGTCTCATTTCCGGATTATTATTCGACATTTCTATACCGTAACTAAGCCATTCACGAGTTTTTGCAGGATCGATGATTGCATCAACCCACAATCTCGAAGCTGCATAGTAGGGACTGGTTTGACGTTCGTAACGTGTTTCAATATCCTTCTGTAAGTTATCCAATTCCGCTGGAGTGAGTTCTTTTCCGCTGCCTTTTAGACGGGACTTCTCTATTTGAAGCAACACTTTTGCCGCTTGTTGACCACCCATAACGGCCAATTTCGCATTGGGCCAAGCCACAATAAGACGAGGATCGTAAGCCGTTCCGTTCATTGCGTAATTCCCAGCGCCAAAGCTGTTGCCAACGATNACCGTGAATTTNGGAACTACCGAATTTGCCACGGCATTTACCATTTTAGCGCCGTCTTTGATGATACCGCCGTGTTCACTCTTACTACCGACCATAAAACCAGTGACGTCTTGAAGGAAAACGAGCGGAATGCGCTTTTGATTGCAGTTGGCTACGAATCGGGCCGCTTTATCGGCACTGTCGGAATAAATCACACCGCCAAATTGCATTTCACCTTTTGCATTTTTGACTATGGCTCTATTGTTGGCCACAATTCCTACCGCCCATCCGTCTATTCTGGCATATCCGCATAGAATAGTCTGACCGTACGTTTCTTTGTACGGCTGCCAACTCTCTTTATCTATNATACATTCAATAATACGTAGGCTTTCAAAGGGTTTACCGTCTCTAGGCACAAAGCCGTAAATGTCAGTGGTGGCGTGTTCAGGATCTAGGGGAGTGGTGCGATCGAAGCCTGCTTTGGGAAAGGCGCCCATCTTGTCGACTAATCCTCGGATTGTAGTGATGGCTTCCTGATCGTCCTCGCATTTGTAGTCGGTTACACCACTTATATCACAGTGGGTATCGGCTCCTCCGAGCGTTTCATTATCTACAGACTCGCCAATAGCCGCCTTAACTAAATAGGATCCTGCCAGGAAAATACTGCCGGAGCCTTTGACGATCAAGCTTTCGTCGCTCATGATGGGGAGATAAGCACCACCGGCAACGCAACTGCCCATGATGGCTGAAATTTGCGGAATTCCCAAACTACTCATGACTGCATTGTTTCGGAATATGCGTCCAAAGTGCTCACGATCTGGAAAAATTTCATCTTGTAATGGAAGGAATACACCTGCGCTATCGACTAGATAGATGATGGGCGTATGGTTTTCAAGAGCGATCTGTTGCGCACGTAAGTTTTTCTTTCCGGTAATTGGGAACCAAGCTCCAGCTTTGACCGTAGCATCGTTGGCAACAATAATACATTGCGTTCCTTTGACGTAAGCCAGTACAACGACAACGCCGCCAGCAGGACAGCCACCGTATTCTTCGTACATGCCATCACCAGCGAAAATACCGAGCTCCAAACAGGGCTTTTTAGCATCGACAAGCGCTGCCACACGTTCTCTGGCGGTCAGTTTACCTTGATCACGCTGTTTTTGAAGTTTCGCCTCACCACCACCTTTGGCTAAGATGGCTTCGCGACGCTTGACTTCACTAAGTAGGAGCTTTAAGGCGTCTTCGTTTTTGTTATACGTTAGGTCCATAGGTTGCTGTGGTTCTTACTGCTGTGATGGTTATTTGAGCGCATTGAGGTAATCCCAACTGCTACGCCCTAAGTTAAAGAACAGATCTAAGGCACTCAAGTTGTTTTGAAAACCAATTTTATGCTGAAAAACTTGTCCGTACAACGGGAAATTCATCTGAGAAGTTTGCTTTGGGTGGATGTCTCTAAATCTTTTATCCCAGTATTATCAGCGTATTCTGAAGTTTCTTCTTTTAGTAGCTCTAGTTCAAGCCACTGCGAAAACAATGCAATACTTGCTGTATTTAATTCCCAAAGTGTTTCGAACTGTTGGCACAAAAGGGCTTTTACATCCGGGTAAAGCACCTCAAAGTAAGGTGCATTTGCATAAGCGCTTTCAATGGCCTTACTATGATCTTTCACCCAATTTTCGCTGTAGCTNATCTGAACCTCTTTGATGGCTTTGTTTTTCCGCTCAACGGGTACACTGAGTTTTTGCAGACCGTTAGGCCCCGCAATGTGAGTGCGCGATCGATACGTCTGTTTTTGGAAATGCTCATTTGCCTCAAGCACAACACCTTTGGATTGAACGGCCTGAGCCATCCATTCAATAGGAGGGAAGTAGGCAGTGCTGAGCAGAACGTACATTAGGCAGCCTTGCGCTTTCTGCGAATTGTAATCACGATTTGATAGAGGATCACAAACACCACGAAATACCAGAAATAACTGGTACGCTCGCCATTAGCATTCACCAGAGTGAATACACGATCGGTTCTGATTTTCGCCAGACCCTCTCCGTGCTTATCATAGCTCATCCATATAAAAACCGGTTTCCCAACGATGTGATCGGACGGAACATAACCCCATTTACGACTGTCTAACGAATTGTGTCTATTGTCACCCATCATCCAGTAATAGTCCTTCTCAAAAGTGTACGTAGTTGACTCATTACCATCGATATACACCTTTCTATCTTTAGTTATTTTCAGATCGTGTCCTTCGTATTCTGCGATGACTCTTCTATAACTATGCAGGTTTTTCTCGGTTAATTCAATGGTCACGCCCGCTTGTGGAATGTAGATTGGTCCAAAGTTATCCCAGGTATCATTGTATGGACGTTCACCGTGGCCAGTATCTGGGTTGGGAAATAAAATTTCTTCAGCTTGACCTGCTTGTATTTGTAAAAGTCCAGCGGGCAAAGTACTGTCTGCGGCTGTGCCAGGTCGTTCAGCGCTGATAGGCCAAAGAGCCTTAACAGAGGGTAGCGATTTGATCGCATCTACATGACGTTCTTGAAGGAACATGATGTATTCATTTTGGCTGCGTTGATATACGTCTTGATCTGTTGGATACTTTCGTTGCTCTTCCGAAGTCAAATAATTGATATCAAATTTTTTCTTAAGCCATTCCTTATTGAAGCTCGTTCCATCGGTCTTGATGTAGTAGAGGAATTGGGGATAGCTGTTATCCGGAAATTTGAAGGCATCGCCGTTGAGAAATACGGTTCTGTCCACAATGGTCAATGTATCACCAGGAGTACCNACNCAACGCTTAACNTAGTTTTCTTTTTTATCCACCGGCATGGCATCCATCGGGTAGTTAAAGACTACTGGATCACCTGCTTTAACATCTTCTAGAGCAGGTAAACGCAAATAAGGAATCTGTGGCCAACTCACATAAGAGGGTGTACCTAAAAACGGAATGCGATTGTGCACCAAAGGAAGACTGAGTTGCGTCATCGGAATGCGCACACCGTAATGCATTTTAGAGACAAACAAGAAATCGCCCACCATAAGGCTTTTCTCCATGGAGCTCGTAGGAATGGTATAAGCCTCAAATGTGGTAGAACGAATAACGGTTGCAACTACAATCGCAAAGAATATGCTGTTTACACCCTCACCAAGGTTCTTTTTTATATACGCCTCATCGCGACCCCAATACTTCAATTTTTCTTTATAGTTCAGGTAGCCCAAATAGAGTCCTAAACTGCCCATTACGGCCGCGGTCTGCCAGGTCTTACGAAACTTAAATACGTGTAACAGCTCGTAAATCATAATGATGCCCATGACAACCCCTACGACAGGAATACAATATAACAAGACCCAATACCAAGGGCGATCCGCTATTTTAACCAGAACATAGGTATTGTATACGGGCACAAATGCTTCCCAGGCCTTGCGATCTGCAGCTACATAAAACTTCCATGAAATAACGCCGAACCACAGCGCTTGTACTAAGGTGAAAATGATAAATTCCATTCGGGGAAACTACTTTATTATTTGCTAACGATAAGTTAGTGTATTGTGAAAATTACAGGCCTAAGACATCCTTCATGCTGAAGGGACCTTTTTTACCAGGTATCCATTCTGCGGCGATTACTGCGCCCAAAGCAAAGCCGTCTCTGCTGTGCGCTTCATGTTTTAATTCGATCGTATCAATAGGACTGTCGTAGGATACAATATGTGTCCCGAAGTAAGGATCCTTGCGTTCGGCTGTTATTTGTAGTCCACTTGAACGGGAATCCATGGTCCAATGCTCCAAAGTAGGATAGGCCTTCAATATTCCTTCCGCCGTCGTTATAGCCGTTCCTGAAGGTTCGTCTTTCTTTCCGGTATGGTGTATTTCATGAATACTAGGCGCATATTCTAAATAGCCTTTCATCATGCTTGCCAATTTTTCATTCAACGCAAAAAATAGATTTACGCCGAGCGAAAAGTTAGAGGCATAAACAAACCCTGCAGCTTGGGACACTGCCACGTCATCTACCTTGTTTTTAGCCTCAAGCCATCCTGTAGTTCCTGAGACCACGGGTATGCCCGCTGTCAACAGTTTTGTAATGTTATCCGCTGCAGCATCCGGCTGCGTAAACTCAATGGCTACATCCGCCAATGCAGCTTGTTCGATAGCAAGGACGCCATCATTATTGATATACACAATTTCATGGCCTCGCTCAAGTGCAATGCGTTCAATGGTTTTACCCATTCTACCGTAACCGATGAGTGCTATTTTCATTTAGAGTGCAAGAACTAAGGTGAAGCCGGGNGCCAATTCTGTAGGCCTGTAAGCTCGTGTATTCGTATTNAGTGAAGGACGCAGCGACAAATCATCACTCACATCAAAATCAAACAAATGAGCATCGATGTTNGCATCNAGNATATTCAATAGATAAANCCCTAAAAGACCAAACAGCGCATATTCTCTTTGCGTACGCAATGCTTCCATGTAACCCATCGCTTCTTGCGCTACACCGTTGGTTGAATTTTGGTAAAACGGCGCGGGCAGCCCGCTGAATAGCTCTGGCGCAAATGTTTCTAGCTCCGTTCTAGTCTGTAAAGTGGGCTCGTCAATAATGAGTTGAAGGACAGATTCGTAACTATTGAAATCCTGCGTTAAGTCCACATAGTAATACGTAACTCCTCCCAAGGCCCCCCATACAAGCGGTGCCTTCCAATACCTCTTATTATAAATTTGACCTGCACCTGGAATCAATGCTAGGGTAGTGGCCAATTTAATATTGTGTGCTGCTGCCACAGTATGGCTGTGCTCCAATGTATCCTGTACCTGTGCCGAGGATTCAACAGAGAAAAAGATAAACAACGCTATGAGCGCCGTTCTAATCATTGAGCTTCGAAATTATACGCTGCAAATCTTCATCGGAAGCGAAGGAAATTTGAATTTTCCCTTTTCCTTTACCNCTGAGTTGAATGGCAACAGGTGCATCGAAATAGCCACCCAGTTGAGACTCTAAATCAACAACGCCGGGATGCTTAGGGTCAGCTTGCTTCGGTTTAGGTTGTTTTACCTCTTTTGCGAATGCCTCCGTTTGACGAACGCTTAGTCCATTTTTAAGGATGCGTTTATACAACTCAATTTGCTCGTTTTCACCAGGTAGATTAAGTAGTGCACGTGCATGTCCCATTGTAAACACAACAGTAGAGGCACCATCTGCATTCTCATCATGACTTTCGTTTCGATTCAAATCCCGAAGTTCGGCCTGAATGATCGCGGGCAATTTAAGTAGGCGTAAAAAATTCGTTATGGTTGAACGACCTTTCCCAAGTCTACTCGCAACTTCCTCCTGCGTAAGCCCCAACTCATCCATCATCCGCTTGCATGAATAGGCCATTTCGATAGGATCTAAATCTTCGCGCTGTAAATTCTCTACAATGGCCAATTCCAACATGTGACGGTCATCCGCCAACCGAACATAGGCTGGAATTTCGTCCAAACCTGCAATCTGAGAAGCTCGAAATCTACGCTCACCACTGATGAGCTCGAATTGCATACCGTTCTTACGAACGGTAATGGGCTGAATGATACCGACTTCGCTGATGCTCTGGGCAAGCTCAACGAGCGCGTCATTATCGAAATTAGAGCGGGGTTGAAAGGGGTTCGTGGTAATACTGCTTAAGGGAATCATGGCTACAGAACCTACAAGCTTTTCAGCCCCACGATCCGTGACCTTATTGACCTTTGCAGCTTCGTCGCCTAAAATGGCAGACAAACCTTTTCCCATTGCTCTTTTTGCCATGATTTAGCTTGCTTTTGCGATTAACTCTTGTGCTAAAGTAAGATAATTCTCTGCGCCTTTGCTTCCAGCGTCGTAGGCGATAATGTTCTCGCCATGGCTCGGCGCCTCACTCAACTTAACGTTTCTATGAATAACGGTTTCAAAAACTAAGCCTTCAAAATGACTACGCACTTCATCGCAACTTGATTAGAAAGTCTCAATCGACCGTCAAACATGGTGAGAGTAACCCCTCCACATCAAGGTTTTCATTGTGCAATTCCTGCACCTTTTTTATGGTATTTAACAACTTACCCAAACCTTCCAATGCGTAATATTCACACTGAATAGGAACTAAAACAGCATCAGCTGCAGTAAGCGCATTTAACGTTATTAATCCTAGGGAAGGGGCACAGTCAATAATAATGTAGTCGTAGGTACCTCTTATGTCTTCCAAAGCTTTCGCTAAGAAAAACTCACGCTTCGGCTGGTCTATAATTTCCAATTCCACAGCGACAAGATCTAAATGCGCTGGAATGATTGATACGCCCGGCGTGCTGGTCGCTTGAACCAATTCTTCCGCTTTTTTAGCACCTTCAATCAGTTCATACGTCCCTTCGCCAGCCTCTTCAGGCTGTAAACCCAAGCCGCTCGTCGCATTAGCTTGAGGATCAGCATCTATCAAAAGAACGCGTTTTTCTAATGCACCTAGGGCTGCGCTCAGATTTACCGCGGTTGTGGTTTTTCCCACACCGCCTTTTTGATTGGCAATAGCTATTACTCGTGACATATATGATGCGTTACATTGTACAACCAAAAGTAAGCGAACCGGCTGCGAAAAGCTAAAAAAGTAATGAACAGATTGTTCTTAATTTTCCTCCAAAGACGAGTCCAATTGTAAGGCCACCAATTCTGCAAAGTGACCGCCGGCTTGCTCCAGTTCTTCTGCAGTTCCCCGTTCAATGACACGTCCGTCTTCAAGACAGATGATCTGATCACAATGTTTCACTGATGAAATTCTGTGCGCAATAATCAAGGAAGATACGTCNTGTGTTGCAGCTTTGATATTCGTTAANATGATCTCTTCAGTTTCAGTATCTACCGCACTCAAGCAATCATCGAAAACCATGATTTCTGGTTTTTTAATCAAAGCTCGTGCNATACTTACTCTTTGTTTTTGTCCTCCTGATAGGGTTACACCTCGTTCTCCAACCCGCGTTTCGTAGCTTTTTGGGAACTCAATGATATTTCCATGCACACCGGCTGCTTTCGAAGCTGCGATAACCTCCGGTAAATTGAACGAATCCATCCCAAAGGAAATGTTGTTCGCAATAGTATCACTGAATAAAAATGCTTCTTGGGGCACCCAACCCAGATGACCTTTTAAGGCCGGTAGGTTCCACTCTTTTAAATTCACTCCGTCGATATAAATGGCCCCNGATGTTGGGTCGTACTGTCTAACAATGAGTGCTGCAATGGTACTNTTNCCAGCACCGGTTTTCCCTAAAACGCCCAGGCTTTGTCCAGATTTGAGCTCGAAGCTGACCTCTTTTAATGCCTGAACGCCGCTGTTGGGATAGGTAAAGGAAACTCGATCAAACACAATATGACCTTTGAATTCGGTCGGTATGAATTGGCCACTTTCAAAATCCGGCGCCTCATTTAAAAATTCATCCAAACGCTCCATCGATGCAGAGGCACTTTGGACTAAAGACGTTACCCATCCAATGGATGCTATGGGCCACGTCAGTAAATTCACATAATAAATGAATTCAGTGATGTTCCCGGCACTGACTTCTCCCGCCATGTACAGCTTACCTCCAACATAGATGGTGATCAACGTGCTGAGCCCAACCATGAAGATCATGAGGGGTTGAAATACAGCGTTTACACGGAACAATTTTTCATTGACACTTCTATATTCGAGCGCTTGGTCTTTAAATTTTTCAAAGAACCACGGTATCTTATGGTACGATTTAATCACGCGTGTACCCGAGAAGGACTCTTGTGCAAACGTACTGAGGTTCGACAACTGCGATTGAACGGCATGCGATCTTTCCTGGATTAAATTGGCCACCNTATAAATTAAATACGCTAAAAAGGGTAGAGGAATGAGCGTTAAAAGCGTCAACTTCGGACTTACGCTGATCATAATGGAAATGACCAAAATTATCGTGAATCCGGTATTGAGGGTATACATGATTGCCGGTCCTACGTACATTCGAACCTTACTCACGTCCTCAGAAATCCGGTTCATCAAATCACCTGTATTGTTTTTCTTGAAGAAACGCTGCGTTAACCGCTGGTAGTGATCAAAAACCACATTTTTCAAGTCATATTCAATGTGACGCGACATCACGATGATGGTTTGGCGCATGAAGTACATGAAAATGCCCTGTAGAACNGCTGAAGCAATGATGTATAGCCCGTAACGAACCAATTCCCATCGAACCNTCTCGTCTTCTACGGCACCGTTTTTATAGTCTTCAATCACGCGCGCTATGGTATCGAAGCTGTTGCGAATCATTAACGCAGGAAAAAGCTTAAAAACCACCGATATGATGACAAAGGCACCCCCAGTGATCAATAGCCATTTATGCTTGAGAAAGTAGGGATTGAGTTTTTTTAATGCATTCATAGGTGGAAGAGCGTTAGTACCGCTGTATATTTGCCGCAGTTAAAAAGTCCTTTGCATGCGGTTTGTCAAAAATAACACCTCTTTAGTGAATTCGGTTCTCGAAAAGGAACATCCGCATACAATCTTATACCACATATGATAACTAGACGTCACATCAGAATTAAGGTGATGCACCACCTCTATGCCCAATCTACGGATTTAGATATGGGTGCAGCCGTGCTTTTACGTAACCTGGATAAATCTCTTGACGAAGTTCATGACCTATTTGCTTGGGACATTAGTGCGTTTTTGCGTTTAAATAAAGAAGCAAAGGCGCATTACGATCGCATTGAACAACGCGCTAAGCCTGATCAAGATGTCCTGGATCGNATCGAGCGATTTACAGGAATTTCCTTTTTTGAAAAATGTGAGCAAAGCAGTGCGCTTTCGGCACTTATTGAAGGCTCTCACGTCAATTGGACAGACTATGCGCATCATTTCCGGAATTTGTGGGAGACTATTTATGCTTCCGATCGCTTTGAGGAGTTTACTTCTCAACCCGCCACACATGCTGGAGACAAGCGCTTCTTGAGAGAAATGTATCAACAACATATAGCGGAAAATGAATTTATTCATGACCTCTATGAAGACCAGCACGCGCAGTGGAGCGACGATCTAGATGCTGCCCAAATGATGACGGCGAAAGTACTTTCCAGTTGGAAAGAAGGGGATAAAGCGCTCACCATTCCTAAGCTTTTCAAAGATGAGAGTGATGCAGCTTTTGGTCCTTTGTTAGTTCGTAAATATTTCGAATTCAATGGCGATAGTATTCGTAGAATTGAAGAAAAAAGTAAAAACTGGGAAAGTGACCGAATCGCGAAAATGGATGTTTTATTGATGAAGCTCTGCATCGCAGAATGGCGCGGATTCGAGGAAATTCCTGTAAAGGTGAGTTTGAATGAGTACTTAGATTTAGCGAAGGAATACAGCACGCCGAAAAGTTCTTCGTTCATCAATGGCGTACTTGATAAAATCGTTGCTAATTTGCGTGAGGAAGGCTTGATGAATAAAGTCGGCCGAGGAATGATTGAATAATAAAAGAATAAACATGAAAAAAGTAGTACTTCTAGTATCGGTATTGTTTTTTGCCACCGCGTGTAATGACGCTACCAGTAGAATTGAATCGTCTAATGAAGTTTCCTCTGAGGAAGCAATGATGGAGGCTTTACCCACCATCGCATTTGAATCAGACTTTCATGATTTTGGCGAAATTCAAGAAGGCGTGGTTGCAGAGCACACGTTCACTTTTAAAAACGAAGGTGAAGGACCGTTAATCATTTCAAATGCCCAGGGATCTTGTGGTTGTACGGTGCCAGATTGGCCACGTAATCCAATAGCACCGGGTGAAACAGGCGTAATTAAAGTAAGCTTTAATAGTCAAGGACGTGCNGGTCGTCAAGACAAGCGTGTTACCCTTACAACGAANGCAGTACCACAAACTAAGGTTTTGAATATCACTTCAACCGTATTATCTAGCGAAAACAAATGATGAATTTATTTTTACAGGCTGCCGCAGGCGGCGGCGTTATGAGTCTTTTACCGTTTATTATGATCCTTGGGGTCATGTATCTTTTNTTCTTCCGTCCACAGATGAAAAAACAAAAAGAAGANACGAAATTTAGAAGTGAGGTGAAAAAAGGCAGCCGTATNGTTACCACGAGCGGTATTCATGGTAAAATCCTTGAAGTAGCCGATAATTACATCATTTTAGAATCTGAAAATAGCAGATTAAAATTGGAAAAAAGCGGCATTAGCAAAGAGCTGAGTGCACAGTATTCCACTGCTGAGAAGTAATTTAGAAACCGGCTCAGGCCGGTTTTTTTATGCGTAAACTNTTCCAACATATCCGTATTGAAGCATTNCTGTTCCTAGTNTTTGCTGCATTGATATGGTTTGTAATGACAGTTTCTGCCACAACCCTTGAGCGGCAATACACGATCAACTTTACTGCGGACGCCTCTGTAGTAGACGCATTTTGGATGCAAGACAGCACCATAGCTGCTTTAGTTACNGTACAATCGAAAGGCCTTAGCGCCCTCTTTATGCGTCAGTTCAATGGGGTTGATATATCTTTTTCGGCAAACAATGCGCTTCGAGCGAATTCGAAAGGGCTCTTTATGTTGCCCACGGATTTAAGTCGCATTCTTACGGAACGATTTGGTGGTGATTATAACTTTAGCTTTTCCTCGCAAGCGGATACCTTTTATTTCTCCACTTCAGCGCTCGTTACGAGAAGTGTACCGTTGAGTTTTGAGACTGAAAATATTCAACTCCCTGANGGGTACAGATGGATCACACCGCCTTCGATTGTTCCAGCAGAAATTCAAATTACAGGACCAGAATGGGCCATTCCTGATGGTCCCCTTGTTATTGATTTGCCGGAATCGGAATGGAAAGGTCGAATAAGAGAAACGAGCAGCCTTCGAGAATTGGGCAGGCAACTTACCCAATCCGTAAATAAGGTAGTCATTACCGCGCAATCAGATTTATGGGTAGAGGATAGGTTCGCCACTCAAGTAACCTGGGAAGGTCATACTCATGAGGTACAAATTTGGTTGAGTGGGCCGTTTACATTCTTGAAGCCAACTAAATGGGAAGCTAATCTCAATGTTGCACTCCATGCCGTTGAAGAAGGCGTAGGTTTAGATGTGGATTCAGAAAATCCGCATGTTACGGTATTGTCTTACAGCCCAAAGATTTTGGTACATTCACAATAATGAAAAAGATTGTCTGTATTACNGGAGGAATGGGGTCTGGAAAAAGCACCGTTGCTGGTTTGCTTTTGGAAGCGGGTTTCGCCGTCTACAATAGTGATGCTCGTGCGAAAGAGCTGATGCTTAAAGAACCGGTACGTACGGAAATCAAACAACTTTTAGGAGCACCTGCATATCTTGATGATGGATCCTTAAACAANCAGTTTCTCGCCGATCAAATCTTTACACACCCGGGAAAGAAGAATTCTTTGGAAGCCATCGTACATCCTGCCGTGCGAGCAGATTTTGAATTCTGGTTAACGCGCACAAAGGGCCCAGTAGTTTTTAAAGAAAGTGCACTAACCTTAGAAAAAGGAGATGCCAGTTGTACTACAATCTTGTTGGTTGATTGTCCCGTACACATACGTTTTAAGCGTATTCAACAACGCAATCCAGATTGGTCGAATGAAGCTATTCAAGCACGACTGGGTCACCAACTCTCGGACGTTCAACGTCGCAACAGTGGTGCAATTCTGTTAGATAACTCAGGTTCTTTAGAGGCGCTGAAAGAATCCTTGGATCAAGCTTTAGCTAAATGCATTTGAACCAATCCATTCGGATACGTTTTAGTTGCAATATTTTTCCAATTGGCCATGCTTTCATTTGANCTAAACAANGGAATGCCTGCGCCCAATGTTGTTGGGATATANGTTAAAATCATTTCATCAATGAGCCCCGCGCGGTGAAGTTTTGCATTCGTCGCGCCTCCGCCAACAATCCAAACGGTTTCAAATTTTGATGTTAAGCTCATCAATGCAACATCGGCGGAATCATTACTCACGACAATTCCATCAGAGACTCCATCAGCCAACGATTCTTTACTGCTTAGTATAACGGAATGCTTATCCGGATAGGGGTACGCCCCTTCAAATGATTTGATCTTCTCAAAGGTATTATGTCCCATAATAACGGCATCAATGCTCTCGTAGAACGCATTGTATCCATAGTCTTCATCGGGAAGACGAAACAACGGATGGTCTAGAAAATCAATTCCACCGTTGGAATCGGCAATGTAACCATCTAGCGTCACTGCAGTGTAAAGAATGGCTTTAGGCATGGTTGGTTAATTTTAGAATTTTTTAAACTATAGCAAATCGTTTGCCAAATTTGCCAATGCGGAACGTTCTCCTTTCTCTAAAGTGATGTGCGCATACATATCGTGACCTTTAACGCGATCAATCAAATAGCTCAACCCGTTGCTTTGCTCGTCTAGGTACGGAGAGTCAATTTGTTTTACGTCCCCAGTGAAAATAAATTTAGCTCCATCGCCAGCGCGGGTGATTATTGTTTTCACCTCGTGAGGCGTAAGGTTTTGACTCTCATCAACAATAAAAATGATGTTTGCCAGCGATCTACCACGAATGTAAGCGAGCGGGGTGATCACAATTTTTTCCTTCTCAACCATTTCGTCCAATTGCTTGTATTCCTTATCGCGATCGCTAAACGTATTCTTGATCAATTTCAGATTATCCCACAAGGGTTGCATGTAAGGGTTGATTTTCTCTTTAGCATCTCCTGGTAAATAGCCAAGGTCCTTGTTTGATAGAGGGACAATGGGACGTGCGAGGTACACTTGTTTAAAATCGCGTCGTTGCTCCAACGATGCGGCTAAAGCGATAAGGGTTTTCCCGGTTCCAGCAACGCCTGTTAGACTTACTAATTTGATGTCTGGATTTAGTACGGCATGAATGGCAAAGGCCTGTTCTGCATTCCTTGGCTTTATACCGTAAACGCTGCGCTTCTCTACATGATCTAAAGTCTGATTCGCAACATTATAAAACGCCAAGCCACTGCTGTTGTCACTTTTTAAAATGTAAAAAGAGTTCGGGAAGGGACTAAAATCTGGATTTTCTTCTAGAACAGTATCTATGTCGAGCGATTTCTTCTCGTACAATTTACCCAACGTTGTAGCACTGAAATTTTCAACGGTAGCCTTTCCTCTAAACAAAGAATCTACATCTTTTACCTTGCCCGTGAGGTAATCCTCAGAAGCCAAATCAAGCGCTTTTGCTTTGAGTCGTAGATTAATGTCTTTTGTGACCAGAATGGTTTTTCGCTCGGGCGCTTCCTCTCGAATATTCAGGGCTGCATTGATGATTCTGTGGTCCATCTTACGACCTAAAATACGCTCTGCATCGACACCCGTTCTACTGGTATCCATGATAACCTTGATTGAACCTGTTTCCGCGCCGTTTAACGGGATCCAATTCGTAAAATCTTTACCCTCAGTTATTTTATCTAGTGTTCTAATAAACTCCCGGGCCTCATAATTCTTCGAGTCGTGTCCTTTTTTGAATTCATCCAATTCCTCCAAGACCGATATAGGCAGCACCACATCGTGTTCGTCAAAACAATGGATTGCGTTATGGTCATATAGGATTACGGAAGTATCAAGAACGAAGATCTTACGTGGTTTTTGAGCTTTCTTTTTAGCAGCCATATAGATTTCAGAGATTAGTTCCCTTAATTTACTCTTTACGAGTAGTATAGATGTACTTCAAAGATTAACCTTGCACGAAGTTTTTAACTGCGCTTTGTTGATATCCGCAGAATCGCTTTGCTAGAAAAGAAAAGAGCGGCTCTACAGCCGCTCTTTTACACACACATCAATTCAAACTTTGCGCTAACGCGCATTCGAATACACTCTAGGTGCAGCAGAGCGTACCTCGTCGCTGGCTTGATCAGCGAATTCTTTAAAGTTAGCAATGAATTTTTGCGCTAATACTAATGCGGTCTCGTCGTATTCCTCTTCCGATTCCCAAGTAGATACAGGATTTAATAACCCAGTAGGAACCCCTGGAACGGCATTAGGCATTGCTAAACCGAACACTGGATGTTCAGTATAGCTCACATCATCGAGGTGACCGTTCATGGCCGCTGTGATCATTGTTCTCGTGTAGCTTAACTTCATGCGTTTTCCAGCACCATATGAGCCACCAGACCAACCTGTATTAATCAACCATACGTTGGTATCTGCTGCTTTCATCTTTTGGGCTAACATATCTGCGTACGCCGTGGGATGTAAAGGCATGAACGGTGCACCAAAACAAGCTGAAAATACGGCTTTAGGTTCTGTAACGCCTTCCTCGGTACCCGCGACTTTAGCCGTATATCCGCTTATAAAGTGGTATGCTGCTTGTGCTGGGGTTAATTTGGAAATAGGAGGGAGGACACCGTACGCATCGGCGGTTAAAAAGAATATATTCTTTGGGTTGGATGCCAGTGAGCCGGGTTGAATATTTTCTATATGATCTATTGGATAACTAACACGCGTGTTTTGAGTAATGGAGGTATCTGCGAAATTGACACTTCCGTCTGCGTTTAGTACAACATTTTCTAGGATAGCGTGTGGCTTAATCGCATTGAAGATATCAGGTTCTTTTTCGGGACTGAGATCGATCACTTTTGCATAACAGCCACCTTCAAAGTTAAAGATGGTATCGTCATTGCACCAGCCGTGTTCATCATCACCGATCAACTTGCGCATAGGATCTGCACTCAGTGTTGTCTTTCCGGTACCCGATAGGCCAAAGAATATTGCGGTATCTCCATCTTTTCCAACATTCGCAGAGCAATGCATGCTTAAAACATCCTTTTCAAATGGAAGAATGAAATTCAACGCGCTGAAGATGCCTTTCTTAATCTCGCCCGTATAGCCTGTACCACCGATTAATATGGTTTTATCCGTAAAATCGAGTATCGCGAAATTTTCCTGACGCGTTCCATCTACATCTGGATGGGCTAAAAAACCAGGCGCATTGATAATCGTCCATTCGTGTTCAAAGTGGGCCAATTCATCTTGGGAAGGGCGCAAGAACATGTTATACGCAAACTGATTCGACCAAGGATATTCGTTAATGACTCGAACATTCATTCTGTAGTCGGGATGGGCCCCTGCAAATGCGTCCCGAACATATACGTCTTTACCGTCGAGATAGGCGCAGACTTTTTTCTTTAGCTTTTGAAATGCAACAGCATCGAAGGGTTTGTTGATCGGCCCCCACCAAACAGCATTCTCTGTAAGGGCGTCTTTGACAATGAAGCGGTCTTCTGGAGAACGTCCTGTGAATTTTCCGGTATTCAGAGCAATAGCTCCGTGAGCTGTACGCACGGCCATATTTTTTGAAAGACTGTGCTGCTCTAAGGTATCCGGGTCAAGGTTACTAAAAAGAGTCTTAGGCCCTATGCTCAATGAGCTTAGGTGTTCCTGGTGGTTCATAACAATAAGTGGTTGGTTCTATAATAGGTACTACAAAAGTAGAAATGCTATTGAATTGAGCCCCTTGAATTGTCAAAAATTATCTTGGGTTGTCCACAATTTAACTTTAAGCGCCTGATTTAACGACGATTTACAAAAGCTACGCCTACCCAACCCACGACGAAAGCAAGACCGCCAATGGGTGTAATGGGACCTAGAAAATTCAAATTGAGTCCCAACAATTCATCCGTTGAAAGTAGATAAATACTAAAGCTAAAAAGCACAATACCGATACACCAGCTGTAGCGCGCCCAATTTGGAACATCACTTTTCAGAGAAGCAAAGAGGGCGACAGAATGAACCAATTGGTAAAGAATACCCGTTTTAAAGGAATTCAAGGCGGATGCTTCCATGTAAGGAGCCAGAGTATGGGCGCCCAAAGCACCCAATAAGACTGCGCTGGCTCCAAAAAATGAGACGAGATACTTCATGGGATAAAAATACATGCTCTTGTTAAACTTCGTAGTGTTATTATTATAACTATATCATAACTATTGTTAATTTTAAAACAACTTCAAATTAAGCAAATGACAAAGCAAATCATACTCATCGGTGCGGGATTAAGCACGCAAAGTCTAGTTCCGTATTTGAAATCTAAACTCGAGATGTACGATTGGAATTTATGCGTACTCGATAAGGATTTGGCCACGGCAGAGCGTCGCTTAGGTGAGGTTAATGAGCGTTGCTCTGCAGGTAGTTTGGACATCACTGATGCTATTGCTCTTGCTAATGCTTTGAGCGGGGCACATTTAGTCATTTCGATGGTACCGGCGCACATGCACTTGAGTATTGCGAAAGCATGTATAGCGCATAAAGCACACCTGGTCACTGCGAGCTATTTGACTCCTGAGATGCGAGCATTAGACCTTGAAGCCAAAGAGAATGGTCTAGTCTTCTTAAACGAATGCGGGCTTGATCCTGGAATAGACCATATGAGTGCTGCGCGTCTTCTAGACGGCATAAGAGCGGATGGGGGCGAGATTGTTTTATTTGAAAGTTTCACAGGAGGATTATTAAGTCCTGCTTCAGAAGGCGATAATCCTTGGCGCTATAAATTTACCTGGAACCCGAGAAATGTCGTGCTCGCCGGTCAAGGAGGGGCTGTCAAATTTATTCAGGAAGGGAAATACAAATACATTCCCCCGCACATGGTCTTTCGTAGGACTGAATTTATGAACGTGGAAGGTTACGGACGATTTGAAGGTTTGGCTAACAGAGATAGCTTAAAATACCGTGAAGCATATGGATTGGAAAATGTCCCTACATTGTATCGTGGAACGCTCCGTCGTCCGGGATTTGCGCGAGCTTGGGATAGCTTTGTAAAACTTGGCATGACCGACGATTCCTACACGATTGAGCACACGGATACCCTGTCGTTCAGAGAGTTTACAAACCTCTTCTTAGCTTATAATCCTCACGATTCTGTAGAATTAAAGCTCAAATATTATTTGGGCATTCCTCAAGATTCCGACATTTTTACCAAACTCCAATGGGTAGGATTGTTTTCCAATCAAACATTCCCATTCACCTCAGGGACACCGGCCCAATGTTTAGAATATATCCTAAAGCAAGTATGGACTTTACATGAAGAGGATCGAGACCTGATTGTTATGTTTCATAAGATTGGTTGGAAAAAAGACGGTGAATTAGGCATGATAGAAAGCTCGATGGGAGTGGAGGGCAAGAATTCGAGTCAAACGGCAATGGCATCTACAGTAGGTCTGCCACTCGGTATTGCAACAAAACTAATTCTGACCGGTGAACCTATGGTTACGGGGGTTCAAATGCCCATTACGGCACAGTGGTATCACCCTATCTTAAATGAATTGGCCAATGATTTTGGCGTGATTTTTCACGAGAAAGAACTTCCCTATGCAGGGTACTAAAGACTATCGTAAAAGGGGCTCAAAACCTCGTGGGTTTCAGAGGTGTAAGATTGGTCGTTAGTGTAAATAGTAATAGTTCTGTGATGCGCATCTCCAGTATTGATTTTACTGAGACCGAAAATGCATCTGTTTGCTTCGCGATTTTCTTTAGGCTTAATATGGATGACTTCATTTAGAAAAAGTCCTTCATCTAAGGCAGCATCAAGGAATCGATCTTTTCTGTCACAAGGAAGAATAGCCCAAAAACTTCCATTTGGCTTTAAAAGTCCAGACACACTCATGACCAAACTTTTAAAATCTAACGTAAGTGCATGGCGCGCCGCTGCAATACCGTGATCACTTTTAGTAGGTCCATCTTCGAAGTAAGGCGGGTTCGAGACAATAATATCGTAATAGGTATTCATTTGAAATTCCTGAACCGGCTGGTGATAACAGACCATTCTAGCGTGAAAGGGGCTGTTTCTGAAATTATCCATGGCCTGTTTTGCACTAGGACCATGTATTTCAATCCCGTCAACAAATGCTTTTGGAAACCGTTGAGCGAGCTGCAGCGCAATAACGCCACTCCCTGTGCCTATATCCAGGGCTCTTTGAACTTCTTCGGTGGCCGTATTCGAAGCTGCTAAGGCTCCTAATAAACAGCCGTCCGTGTTTACACGCATAGCACACTGGTCGTGCGCTACCTCAAACTCCTTCATTTTGAAAGGCTTGGTATAATTCATATGCCTTCGTTAAAAGTAAAAATCTTGGGACGCAAGGTGATGAAATAGATAACATTCACCAAAGCAAAGATGAAGTAAAAGAAATTGGCCTCAATGAGGGTGTAGGAAAGTAGTAGAATTGTTGCGAATTGAACCACAATCCATTGCCATACATGCACCTTTGTCAAAGTACGGAGTTTATCTTCCAATTCTTCTTCGGCGCTGATGTGCTGCATTCCCTTGGTCCATATCCATTTTCCGAAGAATGCGTTTAAACCAGCAGCGACAGGTGCTGCGGTATTCGTAATACGGGTAATGTCGTAAGAAATGACGGCTGTATCCTGTGCTGCATAGAGCACAACAGAAGTGACCACCAGTTGCAGAAGCAATAGCGACGAATAGATCAAATGCAGTGATCTAGGATCGTAAGGAAGTGGTTTTTTCATCTTGATTTAAAGGTCTAATAAACCTTCGGGTAAATCAAAATAAATAGATTTTTTCTTGTGATCGATACGTTCAATGAACGGCTCAACGACCGGAATCAAATNCTGGTTTTCTCCCGATTCTATAAGGAACAGATTTTGACTCGATTGTTCGATGATTTCAATAATTTGACCAATACTTTGATCTCCAGTGTATGCGGTATACCCTGTGATGGCTTTGTCGTAAAAGCTCGTATCCTCTTCCGGTTCAGGCAACATACTGATCGGAAGATACGCCGGGGCATCTACTAGTTTCTTCGCTTCTTCAGGGCTAATATCTTCGAAGGTAAGAACGAGTTTCTTACCATTTAAACCACCTCTTTCGGAAACAAAAAAAGGAACCAGTTCCTGGTTAATTTCCAGGAGAACTGATTCCAATTCTTTAAAGTACTGTGGGGTAGAAGAGTCGATGTGGAGGACCACTGCTCCCTTGTACCCGTGGAGTTTCGTGATTTTACCTAGTGAAAAACACTGCTCCTTTTGCACAATTACTCTGCGCTTTCTTCAGCTGTAGCTTCTTCAGTTGCTTCAGCAGCAGGAGCTTCTTCAGCCGCTTCTTCTTCAGCAGGAGCTTCTTCTACAACAGGTGCGTTAGCTGCCTCAATAGCTGCTTTACGTGCCTTGTTTACTTCAGCTTCTGCAGCTAGACGTGCAGATTTGCTCGCCTTTGCAGCATCATTTAATGACTGAACTTTTCCTTCAATCTTGTTTTCTTTTTCAGAAACCCAAGCTTCGAATTTAGCCTCTGCTTGTTCTTCAGTCAAAGCACCTTTACGAACACCTTCCAACAAGTGTTTTTTCATCATTACACCACGGTAAGATAAAATAGCACGTGCAGTATCAGTTGGCTGAGCACCTTTCATGACCCAAGTTAAAGTAGAGTCGAAGTTCAAATCGATTGTTGCTGGATTGGTGTTCGGATTGTAAGTACCCAATTTTTCGATGAAACGACCATCACGCTTTGAGCGAGCATCTGCTACAACGATTGAATAAACTGGACGACCTTTGCGACCACCTCTTTGCAAACGAATCTTAGTTGACATAATTAATTGTTTTAAAAGGGTCCGAAACCCCGTTAATTAATAAATAATTGAGGCGCAAAAGTAATGAATTAATTCATAGGTTGTATTACGACCTACTTATCTTTCAACATGGATGATTTTCGAGCCTTCCGTTTCCATGTTAAAGCTAAAGGGCTCAGCATCAATATCCTTCATTGCTTGATCCAACGAACCATGCGATGCAACCGGCGCATAGAAAAGCATGAATCCGCCACCACCTGCGCCCAACAGTTTACCACCTAGCGCACCTGCAGCACGACCTGCAGCATATGCTTCGGTGATGCGAGGGTTGGTGATACCAGATGCCAATTGTTGTTTTAAAAGCCAATTTTCATGCAATAACGTTCCGAAATCATTCAAGTTTCCTGCTTCTAATGCATCACGTAATTCATAAACCAAACCTACCATTGTTGTTAAGGCTTGAAATTTCGACTCTTGCGAGGTATTTTTCTTTTGTTCAGCTAAAATGGCACTCGCAGAGCGTTGATTACCGAGGTAATACAGTTTTAAATTGGTATTNAGCNTTTCTCTCGTNNCTGTNGAAATACGAACGGGANGAACAGCCACTGAACCATCCGGGTTNAANTCGATAACATTCAAGCCACCAAANGCNGCGGCATATTGATCCTGCTTGCCAATAGGCTCCTTAAGCAAATCTATTTCTACACGACATGCGCCAGCACCTAACTCCTTTTTCTCATAAGATCTTCCTGTATAAGCGCTTAGGTTGTGGAGTAGGCCCACTGTAAAACTCGAACTACTTCCCATTCCTGTACCTCCGGGAATATCTGCTATAGAACTCACTTCAATACCATTGAGATTAAAGTCCTCAAGTACGGTACGTAGTATAGGATGCTGTAAGTCTTTTACATTATCTACCGTTTCGGTTTGAGAGTATTTACAACGGATTTTATCCTTTTCAAAAAAGGCATGGGTACTGATGTACATGTATTTATCAATACTCGTACTCAACACTGCGCCGCGCTGCTTTTCGTAATACGCGGGAAGGTCACTTCCACCGCCAACAAACGAAATTCTAAAAGGGGTCTTGGTAATAATCATGCGCCTAAAGTAGCTAATGTTAATAAAGTAGAGTTATCAATAATGGATAATAATGATACATTTTGAACGTAGATTTAGAAGACTAAGAACAAAACCAATTGAATCCTATGACTTATCACTAATCCTTTAATCGCTTTTTAACCGCTGATAAAGATCACTCTAAATTGGGAAAGCGACGATTTAATTCAAGTGATCTAATTACCAATAAACAATTAAAAAATTACTATGCCATGTATGAGTCAAGAAGTATCATTCAGAGCAAATATTCATTTGAAGTACAACAACTAGCTCATAGCGCTTTGAAGCGATTAGATGAGTATCACAGACCTTACTTGCATCGAGCAATGCAGAGGTGTAACTATTATTTATCCGAAACGATAGTGAATTATCAAGATTCATTCTCCCTTCAAAAGCAAATTTCAATGTATCGAAACTTCGTCNTAAGGGTAGCAGAATTATGGAGTTTACTAGGCCAGTGGCCCGATGAAATCTACTTTCCAGGNTTGCAAAATATGATCGAAGGTGTTAAACAGTTGTATTTCGATCTACTNCAAGAACTCGCACGAAAGGAATTGCATCTNCTTCAAATTAACGAAAATCAAAAACCCAATTAATCATGGATACNAAAGTAAGTCAGCCNATCTACCANGAGGCATTAGCTATTAACAGAAACATTCAGTCNNTAACAAAAGGCTACCACAGTAATGGCACTTTTAACCTCGCTTTTAAAATTAAAGACGATATCATCAACGTGTGCAACCTTCTTGATATGGGAGTAAGTGCAAGATTTGAACATACCTTTGAAGAGTACTATACAAAGGCTTTACAGGAATCTGAACTGCTCTTAGAGCATATACGGATTGCTAATAAAGTGCATATGATTAGAGGAGGATTTCCAGAAGAACTCATCTCGAGAATTGAGTTGTTAAAAATGAAAGTAGTTTTAATGCTTGAGTTGTTTCGCAGCGAGGTGCCGTTGGATTATCTTAACCTCTCTAATTGGGCCAGACAAAAATTAACCCATACCTAGGTATTGTGAATGATCACGAAATAGCATCGCTCGTTTGGTGGGCGGAAGAAAGAGTCCGGGGATTTATGACAGGTTTGCATAAAAGCCCGGACTTTGGTTATAGTGTAGAATTTGCGCAACATAGGGCATATGTACCAGGAGATCCACCAAAACATATCGATTGGTCGGTTCTAGCGAAGACGGATAAATATTTGCTAAAGCAATATGAAGCAGAATCTAACCTTCGAACCTATTTCTTCCTAGACTCCAGTGCCAGTATGCATTTGCCGCTGGAAGAGTCGAAATGGACTAAGGTTGTTCAGCTGCTTACTTTGATAGGTACGTTACTTCAAAAACAACGTGACGCCATGGGNTTGATAGAGGTAAACAACACTGGAAGTCATTTTTTTGAAGCAAAAGCCACTCGGGAATGGATCAAATTAATGTTGAGCCATTTGACTTNAACAGAAGGAGGAGATAAAAAAAACGCCAATATTCCCGCTGAGATAGAGGGGATGTTGGTCAAAATTCCTCGACGTAGTCAGGTCATTTTATTTATTGATCTCTTTCAGGAAGATATCCACGCGATTATCGATGCAGCCGCAGTATTGGCCTATGAAGGACATTCTGTTCGATGTGCCTTTATATTCCATAGTGATCTAGAGCAAAACGCCGAGCTTTACGCTGGTCGACAAGTGATAGATAGTGAAACAGGAGCGAAAGCGTACCTTGATCAAAATGATGCCAAAGCCTATGTAACGTTCGTTTCGAATCAAAAGAAACGTGTACTTACCTTATGTCGTAACGTGAATGTAAACGGAAAAGTGCTCGATGCAAGACGCGACCCTATGTATTTATTACGCGAATTATTGACATAAAAAAAGGCTCAGTATTCACTGAGCCTTTTTTACATAACCGCAGTACATAACTACTTATTGTCTTT
>JGI26084J50262_1000425_pt1 | contig 24209 bp, 22 predicted proteins | sample SaaInl6LU_22_DNA_FD_50262 | JGI IMG/M metagenome (IMG submission 50262) | reverse complement strand
ACATACTCGTGAGTATGAATCGAGAAGTTGCACTAACTAAGCTTCGCTCAAAACAAGACCCATTTGACATCCTAATTATAGGTGGCGGTGCGACAGGTTTAGGTTGCGCGGTCGACGCGGCAAGTCGTGGGCATACCGTCGCACTCATCGAGCAAGCGGACTTCGCCAAAGGCACCTCAAGTCGCAGCACCAAACTCGTCCATGGCGGCGTGCGCTACCTCAAACAGGGCAACATCGCACTCGTGCTCGAAGCACTCAAAGAGCGCGGACGACTCTGCCTGAACGCTCCACACCTCGTTACCCACCAATCCTTTATCGTCCCCATCTATAAATGGTGGGATGGCCCGTTTTACGGGATTGGACTCAAAGTCTACGATATGCTCGCGGGCAAACTCGGACTGAAACCCTCCAAGCAACTCAGCAAAGAAGAAACACTCGAGCACATCCCTACCCTCAAAACAGATGGCCTACAGGGCGGCGTCATCTATTACGATGGACAGTTCGATGACTCTCGCCTTGCCATCAACTTAGCCCAGACCGTGTTCGATCATGACGGCATTGCGGTTAACTACGTCCAGGCGACTGGCTTCGTAAAGGGAAACGGCCTCATCCAAGCAGTCACCTGCGAGGACATCGAAAGCGGACACACATTCTCCATCCGAGCCAAAACCATTATCAACGCCACGGGCGTCTTCACTGACTCCGTGCGCCGTATGGACAATCCGGATACACATAAGATGATCGCCGCGAGTCAAGGCGTGCACCTAGTCCTGCCTAAGGAATTTGTGCCAAAGGAAGCCGCCATAATGGTCCCCCAAACAACTGATGGACGCGTCCTTTTTGCCGTGCCTTGGCACGACCACGTCATAGTCGGCACCACCGACACCCCAGTCGAAAGCATCGACCTCGAACCTGTTGCCCTCGAAGAGGAAATTGAATTCATCCTGAAGAACGCCGCCCAATACTTAGCCAAAGACCCCTCGCGCAGCGATGTGCAGTCCGTCTTTGCCGGGCTACGCCCCCTCGTGCAATCCAACGGCGGCGATGATACTTCCGAAATTTCGCGTGATCACACCATCGTCATCTCCGACAGCGGTCTACTAACGATCGCCGGCGGCAAGTGGACCACCTACCGCCAAATGGCCGAAGACGTCATCAACCAAGCCGAAACCCTCGGCGGCTTAGATTCAAAACCGTGCCTGACGGTCGAACTAAAAGTCCACGGCGCAGGTAGGGACGCCCTCCCTCAGGCGTCCGCAGCTGAAATGAACGGACGGCTAGAGGCAACCATCCCTACCCACTTTTCACTATACGGTTCCGACTCGACACGCATTCAAGACATCATCCATGCAGACTCGTCCCTAGCGGAGCGCATCCACCCCTCGCTCCCCTACACACATGCCGAAGCCCTCTGGTCGATACGCCACGAAATGCCACGACGCGTCGAAGACATCCTCGCGCGCCGCACGCGCATGCTCTTTCTCAATGCCCAAGCCGCACACGACAGCGCCGCGCTCATCGCACAAATGCTAGCGGATGAACTCGGCCACTCACCCGAGTGGGCCACCAACGAAGCTGAAGCATTCCGAAAATTAGCCCAAGGCTATCTGCTTACGTAGTTGAATTCCCCAATGAAATCCGTTTGCTTAGCTGCAATATGGAAGCCAATGCAAACAACGCCGTCGTCGGAATCATCATGGGCAGTCAATCAGACTGGAGCACCATGGGTGAAGCCGCTGCCTTACTCAAGCAGCTCGAAATCCCTTTCGAGACAAAAATCGTGAGTGCACACCGCACACCGAAGCTCCTCTACATCTATGCTGAAGAAGCTGAAGCACGCGGCATCCAAGTCATCATTGCCGGTGCGGGTGGCGCGGCCCACCTCCCGGGCATGACCGCTGCCATGACACATCTTCCAGTTCTCGGCGTGCCCGTGCAATCCAAAGCACTCAGCGGACAAGACTCGCTGCTTTCCATCGTGCAAATGCCCGCAGGCATTCCAGTCATGACACTGGCAATCGGTGTTGCCGGCGCGAAAAACGCGGCGCTCTCTGCAGCGTCAATCCTTTCGCTCAATAATGATGGCGTGCGCGATCGCCTAAAGGCGTTTCGTGAGAACCAAACCAACACCGTGCTCGGCACCGAACTTCCTGAAGCCTAATGATCACACCTGGCAGCACCATTGGCATACTCGGCGGCGGACAACTCGGCCGTATGCTCACTCTAGCAGGCCGCTCACTCGGCTACCGCTTTCACATATTTGAACCGGGCGGCCCCTCACCCGCTGGCATGGTAGCCGACCACGAGGTCAATGCACCCTATTCCGATGAAGCAGCATTGAAGGCCTTCGCTGAAGGCGTCGACATCATCACGCTTGAATTCGAAAATATTCCCGCGGACGTGATCGACTTTCTCAGTGCAATTAAGCCAGTCATGCCTGGCAAGCAAGCCCTGCACATTTGCCAGCACCGCCAACGCGAAAAGGACTTCCTAAAGGCAAGCGGCTTCCCCTGCGTGCCCTTTGAGTATGCAGACTCTCCAGAAAGCCTGAAAATGGCAGTCGAGAACGTCGGCTTCCCTTGTGTGATCAAAACCGCGGCCTTCGGTTACGACGGCAAAGGTCAAATCAAGCTCAACAAGCCCGACGAAGCCGAAGATTGCAATTACCTCTGGAACTTCCTAGAACGACCGCCACGTGTGGTCGTTGAAAAGTGGATTCACCACATAGGCGAGTTCTCAGTAGTGTGTGCCCGTAAAGCTGACGGCAGTAAAATCACTTTTCCAGTGTCGGAAAACATTCACGTGCATCACATCTTGCACGCATCGATAGTTCCCGCACGCATCACCGAAAGCACAGCACAAGCAGGTGAGAAACTTGCTCGCGATATCGCAGACAAGCTCGACGTTGTTGGTCTCATTGCCGTCGAACTCTTCCTCAATGAGGACGGCAGCTTGATCGTCAATGAGATGGCACCGCGCCCACACAATTCAGGGCACTATACCATCGACGGCTGTATCACCTCCCAGTTCGAGCAACACGTGCGCGCAGTCACGGATCTGCCATTCGGCTCCACCGATCTCAAGCACGCCACAGTGATGATTAACCTTCTCGGCGATGTGTGGCAAGGCGGTGAACCCGACTGGTCCGGCCTACTCAGTGATCCGAACGTGAAACTCCACCTCTACGATAAAGGCGATGCCCGCCCCGGTCGCAAGATGGGGCACTTCTGTGTCATCGGTGACGATGTCGACAGCACCCTCGAAGCTGCAGAAGCACACTTCAAGAAGTTGAGCGAAAATTAAACCACTCGTAGAAGCGACACTCCTGTCGCTTCTACATATTTTAAATTTTTATTCGACGTTCAGTGTTGGACGTTCGATGTTCAAAGTTCTCATGAAAATTCAGCCCTCCAGATCCGAATTCGATGCCCTATGCAAACAGGGTAATACCGTGCCGGTGTATTTGGACCTCACGGCTGACTGCGAAACACCCCTCGGCGCATACTCCAAGATCAAGGGCGACGGCCCAGCCTTCCTATTCGAATCCATCGTTGGCGGAGAAAACATCAGCCGCTTTTCATTTCTTGGGTCGAACCCGCGCAAGGTAATTCGGGTGTTCGAAGACGAAATCACCATCTCGCACAAAAACGGCACGACCGAAACCCAAGCGACTCCTAGCGATCCGCTGAAGGTGATCGAAAAAGAGATGGAGCGCTACCAACCGGTCGAAATTCCGGGTATGCCACCCTTCACGGGAGGCGCGGTAGGCTTCGTCGGACACGAGTTTATTCACACCATTGAGCCCACTGTCCCCAAACCAGAGGAAAATCCGCTCAATGTGCCGATTCTATACTATTTGATCACCGATTCGGTCCTCATTTTTGACCATGTGCGACAAGTTCTTCGCATATGCGTGCATGCTCATTCAGAGGACGGAAATTCAGAGGCTGCATACAACCTAGCAGTTAGCGAAATCGAACGTATTTGCGACCAGTTGGACCAGCCACTCCCATTCGCTCACCGCCCGATCAGCGAACCTGGTGAAATCACCGTTCCGGCAGGCAATTTCACCAAAGAACGATTTGAAGCGGCTGTCGATAGCGTCAAGGAGTATGTCCGCGCAGGAGATGTCATACAAACCGTTCTATCGCAACGCTTTGAAAAGGAATTCAAGCCTGCGCCAATCGACCTCTATCGCGCCTTGCGCACCGTAAACCCATCGCCCTACATGTTCCTAATGGAGGATGCCGAGTTTTCAGTCGTCGGAGCCTCTCCTGAGGTGCATGTTCGCCTCACGGATGGCAAGGTAGAGATTCGCCCGATTGCCGGCACCCGCCACCGCGGTAAAACGGAGGCCGAAGACCTCGCCCTGGAAGAAGATTTGCTAGCGGATGAGAAGGAAAAGGCCGAACACCTCATGCTTGTTGACCTAGCACGCAACGATATCGGCCGCGTGTGTGAGTATGGCTCCATTTCGGTGCCCGACTACATGACGATTGAGCGTTATTCACATGTTATGCACATTGTCTCACAAGTCGTGGGAACAATTGCTAAGGGCAAGACCGCATACGATCTCATGCGGGCCACTTTCCCCGCTGGCACACTCAGCGGAGCACCTAAAGTCCGTGCACTTCAGATCATTGCCGAACTCGAACAGAGCCAACGGGGCGTTTATGGAGGTGCTTTGGGCTATTTCGGATTTGGCGGTAACCACGATTCCTGCATCGGGATCCGCACCGCAGTCGTCAAAGATGGCAAAATCTACATACAGTCCGGCGCTGGCATAGTCGCCGACTCGGTCCCAGAAAACGAATTCATGGAGACCATCAACAAAGCTAAAGGAATGTTAAAAGCGGTCGCATTGGCCGAGAAAATGTTCGAATACTAAGATTTTCTGAATCTTTCGTAAGGCTGCCACGATTACTTCGATAATTGTGTATGAAACATGGAATATTTTTCCGTGTCACTACTCACAATGGAAAGCACATCAGCCCTTCAAATCGAAGAATCAATCATGACACAGGCCGCAAAGAAAATAAACCACCGCCGTCCACAAGAGCCAAAGGGCTCACGTGTCCCACGTTCTCAGTCAGAAGGTGCTGAAACGGTAACAGATGTGCGCGAGCTCCCCTCAGCGGATCGAAACGTAATGCGCACCTACATGCAAGAGATGGCAAAGACACCTCTGCTAACTGCCAAAGAGGAAATTCAACTCGCCGCACGTATCAAAAAAGGCGACAAGGCCGCACGCGACCACATGATTTCTGCGAATCTTCGTTTGGTCGTGAAGATTGCACACGATTACAACAATTTCGGTCTACCACTTCTAGATCTTATCAGCGAAGGTAACATAGGTCTGGTGAAAGCCGTGGAGCGCTTTGATCCCTCCAAAGGAGGCAAGCTGAGCACTTACGCAGCTTGGTGGATCAAACAATCCATCAAGCGCGCACTAGCCAATCAAAGTAAAACGATTCGCCTGCCCGTGCACCTCGTCGATAAGATTGCCAAGATCCGCAAGGTCACTGCTCAACTCGCAGACGAACTCGACCGCGAGCCAACCGACGAAGAAATCGGCTACACCATGGGCATTCCGGTCAATAAGATTGCCCACCTAAAGTCCGTCAGCGTGCGCCCTGCGTCTCTCGACGCTCCAGTTGGTGAAGACGGCGATACCAGTTTCGGTGAACTCGTCAGCGACGAGAACCAAGCCACACCTCTCGAAAACCTCGAAGGCAAGTCCATCAGCAATGATATCACTTCCGTAATCGGCTTACTCGATGAGCGCGAAGGAGAAATTATTCAACTCCGTTTCGGACTGGATGGCAGCCGCCCACTCACACTCGAAGAGGTCGGAGAAAAATTTGAAATCACGCGCGAGCGCGTCCGCCAGATACAGAACATCGCGATCCACAAAATGCGTCGCATCATGACGGAAAACGAACGCCAACGCTCCAAGGAGGAAGTCCACGAAGAGCGTATTGAACAAAAGAAAATGGAGGTTCTCCAAGAGTTCTTCAGCTCACAAGGCGCGAACAACTGATTTCACCCACGTTGTTTCTTAAAGGTAATGCCCTTCGGTCTCCGGACCGAGGGGCTTTTTCATATCGACTAGGCTTGAGCAGCTTCCCACTCACGGCGGCGCTCATCGGAAAATCCAGGAATACGCCCTTCGTCAAAATCTATCATGTCCATGACTGAATCAATCTTGCCGATCATCTCTGGCGTGCCCATATTCGTGAGCGACTCGGCGAGGAATTCACGTCCCGCAACCGTCTGCCCCTTATGAGTCACTTCTCGGTTCCATTCCACTATCTTCAAATCCTCAGGAAAAAACTCTCCAAGCAAACGATCCAGCTCGATCTCATCGTCGCCTGCCTGCTCAACCGCCTCTAAGACCTGCTTCGGGTCCACACCTAAGTGCATCGACAAAAATCGATCAAAGCCGCGGCAGAAATTTTTCTGATACGACTTCGGCAAATCTCCCGCAAGATGCTTGCGACATTTCGCAATGAAACGCGGCAGGTGTAACAGTCCGCATGGATGCGGCTCATAAGGTGAAGGTAAATCGAAACAAATTTCGCCAGTAGGTCCTAGATCAGCATCACTCATAAGTGCTTCATCAAAGTAAGAAGAAATGTGGATGCAATAGAATAGTATGAACTCCGAAACGAGAGCTTACTTCCGTTACGACGCACCCAGAAGGTCTCAAAAAATCTGAGAATCTAGGTTGATCTTATTGAAAGTCTCTTTCAATAATAGCTACTTAATCAAATGATACATACACATACAGAATGCCACAAACGAGCTTGGCTCGATAAAATCGCAATCAGCATGGCGGCAGTTTGCGCAGTTCACTGCTTACTCATGCCTGTCTTGATCGTGCTACTACCGATATTTGCGACTTCCTTTTTTGTGCATAAGGATTTCCACTTGTGGATGCTCTTTCTGGTCTTCCCGACAACTGGTATGGCTATTTTCATGGGCTGCCGAAAACATAAGGATAAGCTGGTGGCGATCTTCAGTTTTATGGGCCTAAGCATTTTGATTCTAGCGGTCATCCACGAACGAACACAATTTGCCCAGCAAAGTAGCGTCGATTCCTGCTCGACTGTTTGTGCACACTGCACTGGCAGTATCACTGAAGCGTCCCTACATGCTGGCGCGTGGATCAATGTCCTTGGGGGCTTGTTCTTAGCATGCGGACACATACGCAATTATCGCCTCTGCCGCAATGCTCGCTGTCAGCACAAACATTAGTTCTTACGCCCGGCAATCTTCACAGACTCCGTAAACCTCCAATAAATGTGAGATTTGCGAGAAGCCCTTTGCTTTTGCTTTNGCTTCCATGCTTTTGGANAGACATACATCCAATCGCTCCGCTTTGTGGCAATGACGACAGATCAGATGATGATAATGCTCTCCAGGGGCAGTCAGTTCAAAGAGATGTGTTCCATTTTCAAGTGGTAGACGTTGTAGAATTTGAACCTTTTGAAACGCCTCTAAATTCCGATACACAGTGACCAGATCACTTGGGGCCAGCCCTGCACGTTCACGAACCTCTTCGGCAGTAGCGGGACGATCGAAGCTGCTTAACGCCTCAAGAATCCGTTGGCGCTTCTGAGTCATGCGCGCTCCGCTCCCCTTCAGCAGACGTATAATTTCTGGATCGATATTGGTAACAGACACAGCTCCAAATGGTGATCACATTAATGCCATAATCAATCGCATATTAAAAAGGCGAGGCCTACTAATGGCCCCGCCTTGTGTGAAGTATTCAATTTGAACTTGGTGTTTAAAACTCTAAACGCGCACCCAGAGTAAAGTTGCGCCCAGGGAGTGGAGCCAGATCCTTTAAGAATGATGTATGATGGCGAATCTCCTCGTCNAGCAGGTTCTCTGCACGTGCAAATACGGTTAAATCGACACCATTGCCCAATTCGAAGGTATACCCAAGATCGAGTTTAAGCTCAGTATAACTGTCGGTATCTGTTTCGAGTGGATTTGTGTCATTTTGCGAGAAAGCATGACGAACGAGCAACCCTGCATCCCAGTCACCATAGCCGACACGTAGCTTACCTCCAATACGCACCGGTGGAATACGCGGAAGATGATCACCAGTGTCACGATTTTCTGCGTTCACAAAATCGCCGAGTATCGCAACACGAACCTTGAATCCGTTTTCATCGATAAGCAAGTGCTCCAGTTCAGCTTCAAGCCCCCAAAATGTGGCATCTACCGCACCGTAAGCATAAACAGGCAAATCGCTGATCTCATCACCCGCTGCTTCAGCAAGAATATAATCATCAAAATAGACATAGAAGACCGACACTGAGGATTCCCAACGTTCACTCCGATGACGATAACTCAAGTCTAAGCCATAAGCAGTTTCCAATCCAAGGTCGTCATCGCCCACTTCAAATTGACGTGTGGCGAGGTGCTCCCCATTCGCATAAAGCTCGGAGGAAACAGGATGACGCTCAGAGCGCTGAATTGACAATGCCAATGAATTTAACTCATCAATATTATAGATGATACCGGCCGCGAGACTAAGCGCCACATCACTATAATCGGACGCAGTGCCTTCGACATTGATCTGCTGAGCTTCAACGCGACCTCCAAATTCATAATGCCAGTCGCCTTGGTGAACGTGCTCTGAAACGAAGATTGCTTGGCTACGTGTATTCGTTGCAGGACCAAAGGCTGCACCTTCCTCACCCTCAACTTCGAAGTCCTTATCGGATATGTTGATGCCCAAAAGTCCTTCATCGATGAAGCCTAAGTCTCCATGAGAGGCCTCCGCACGCAACTCCCAGCTCTCACGACTGAAGCTTGTCGGCTCGTGACCATGCATTTCCGCTTCCGCCCACTCTTCATGGGTCTCCTCTTCACCAAACTCGAGCTCTGAATGCTCATAATCGGTATAAGCGAAACGCACACGGGCTGCTTCAATCCAGTCGGTCACATCAAAGAGTGCGAGCTCAAGATCAAAACGCTGACGCTCAAGATCGATCGCTACACCACCCTCGCTGTGCGCTTCATGATGTTCCTCCTCTTCCCCCTCTTTTTCATCATGCGCTTCCTCGTGATGCATATGCCCTGACACCCCGTAGTAAGATTCAAGGACGGAGAACGACGCACCAATATAGTTTTGCTCACCGAAGAACCAAGTGCCACCAATGGAGACATAATCATTCTCAACGAAACTATCGCTCAGCTTATCACCTGACTCTTCTTCGGCATGATGCTCATCCTCGTCATGCTCTTCTTCATGCCCATCATCATGGTGAATCTCGGCATCGCCTGGGATCTCATAGTTGTCGGACTCACGGCTCAAACCTGTGACGCGAAGCGCCCAGTTCTCACCTCCGACAGTTCCATAGCCAAGATAGGTCTCTCCATCGGACACAGTATCGTAGCGTGATTCAAGGGCACCCTCATACCCCTTGGGGTCGACTGGCTGGCGGGGGATCTCCTTACCCATCACATTCACGACCCCACCAATAGCCGAACTACCATAGAGCAGAGTCGAAGGACCACGTAGAACCTCTACACGATCAATGAGCAGTGGTTCGACAGCGACCGCATGATCTGGACTGGTTTCAGATACATCTTGCGAGCCAAGACCCGACTCAAGGATCCGCACACGCGGTCCATCAAAACCGCGAATGATTGGGCGACTGGCACCGCCGCCAAAACTTGTGGATGCGACACCTGGTTGACCCTCGAGAAGCTGTCCCAACGTGCCAGCATTAGAACGTTGTATAGCATCACCATCGAGCGAGGTTACCGGGCTCGCATAATCACTCAGTGGACGAGCGATGGGCCCGACTGACACAAGGTAGTTTTCGAGCTGATAAACTGGACCTTCCTCGTCCGCGTGGAGATTGGATATAAGAATTGCAGCACCAACGATGGCGCTGCTCTTAATTAAAAAGTTATTCATTATTTTGACTGTAAAAAATTGTTTCAAACAACCGCCTCGTGCGGATGCTTAGGTGACTAAACAATTTTTACAATCGGAGGCGCTCGCGCACTTAACTGGAGTGGCGCTTGACCACACCAAATACTCTGCGCCTCAATCGACACTTCATCCAACACCTCATCAAGACGTAACAGCGCAGAGATTGAAAGTGGAGCCGTCGCACCCATATCTAGAATCGTTACCGCACAAATATGAGCACCCTCTTCTTGGGCAGGCGCTTCATCATGATGATGGTGACCGACGCACTGGTGTTCGCTGTTCTCGTCAGCATGCAGCGCATGGTGTAACGCAGGACTCACTGAAGCAAAAGACAGGAGCAATACCAACACAGCCATAAACCCCGAAAACCACGGGGTCATACTCTGGTTGTGCTGATAAGGATAATACATCAAGCATCAGCAGTGCACAGTGTTCATCGTCCGTCAAGTCCACCATTGCCAGTTTCGAGAAATTGTGCTCAATTGCCTCATGGAGATTTTAATCAGTGTAACCGTCGGAGTCATACTTGGAGGCGGACTCGTTTTCTTTGTCCTGAACAAAGCACACAAAGGTCGACAGCAAACGGCAGCCGATATCGAAACTGAACGCGATACTCTGCGCACGCAATGCGCTGAAGCTCGCGAAACACTTGCGCGCCTCGAAGCACAGCGCGAGGCAGAGCTCCAAGCTGCCAACGAAAAACTCACGTTACTTGAAGAGGCTAAAACCAAACTGCAAGAAAGCTTTGCTGCACTCTCTTCCGAAGCGCTCTCCAAAAACAACGAATCGTTCCTAAAGCTGGCGAAAGAGAACCTAGAAAAGTATCAAGAAGGGGCGAAAGGAGATCTGGAGAAGCGCCAGCAAGCAATTAACAAGACGGTCGAACCTGTCGGTGAGGCACTCAAAATTTTCAACGAGCGCGTTGGCAAAATTGAAGAGCGCCGCGCCGCGACTGACGCCAGCTTGAAACAACAGCTAGAGAGTCTAGTCAGTTCCCAAAATCAACTCAGCAAAACCACGGGTAGTCTCGTGCAAGCTCTCCGCGCGCCTCAAGTCCGAGGCCAATGGGGCGAGATGCAATTGCGCCGCACCGTCGAAATGGCTGGCATGCTGAACCGTGTTGACTTCCAAGAGCAAGCCTCAGTCGATACCGACGACGGGCAACGTCAGCGCCCTGATATGTTGATCCACTTGCCCAATGGACGCCAAGTCGTGGTCGACTCCAAAGTGCCACTTGCCGCTTACCTCGATGCGCTTGAATCCGACAACCCTGAGGTGCAAACCGAGCGCATGAAAGCCCACGCCCGTCATGTGCGTGAGCACATTAAAGGACTCTCCGCTAAGGCCTACTGGAACCAATTCGACAACGCACCCGAGTTCGTGGTGCTCTTCATTCCCAATGAAACGATTTTNAGTGCCGCCCTCGAACAAGACCCTCTACTCATTGAGCAAGGTGTCGAGAACCAAGTCATCATCGCGACACCGACCACGCTCATCGCACTCCTAAAAGCCATCGCCTACGGCTGGCAGCAAGAAGCCATCGCCCGCGAAGCTAAGGAGATTGCCAAGCTCGGCAAAGAACTCTACGAGAGGATAGGCGTCGTCGCTGGACACTTCGCTAAGCTCGGCAAAAGCCTCGATCAATCCGTTGGACACTATAACAAAGCGATTAGTTCGGTCGAAAGTCGCCTACTCGTTACCGCCAAGAAATTCGAAGATCTCGACAGCTCCTCGCTCGAACCGCTTCCCGACACCAAAGCCATCGAAAAAATTCCGACGCTGCCCAAAGAAGAGANCGCTACGTAGTCTTCAAGTAAGTCGAACCACGCAATATCTCGACATACTCATCCAGCATACGAGTGCCTTCACGCGGCTTAATCAAATCGGCCTTAGTTGCTGCATCGATTTGTTTCTTCAGCATACGAGTCATCATATGCCCATCGTATTGAGTGAACCCTAAGACATCGTTTGTAGTGAAACCATGAATACTGTCTTCAATATAAAAACCATCATCTTCGTCGTCTTCGAGAAAGACATGCACTTCATTCACACGACCAAAGAGATTGTGCAAATCACCCATGATATCCTGATAGGCACCCACCAGAAAGATCCCTAGATAGTATGGCTCTTTAGGCTTAATCGCATGCAGGCGCAAGGTGCTGCGCACATCTTCCACATCGGTGAACTTCGATACTTTACCCTCACTGTCACAAGTAATGTCGACCAAGGTGGCATCCACATCTGGCGATTCATTGAGGCGCTGCAAGGGGGCGATTGGGAATAATTGATCGCAGGCCCAATGATCAATCAGCGACTGAAACACTGAAAAGTTACAAACGTATTGCTCTGCCATCATTTGCGGCAATGACTCTAAATCCTCTGGAATGTATGAGTCGCCCTTAGTCAAGGCGGCGAGCTGCTTACATATTTGCCAGTATATCGCATCCGCCTCTGCACGCTCAGTAAGCTTTAAATATCCTAGATTGAAGAGATTATGCGCCTCCTCCTTCTTCTGCTGAGCATCGTGGTAACGCTCTAGCGATGAAGAGCCGTGCTCGTTTGCAAGAATCGCATCTAAATCGCGCAGCAATGGATTACGCTTTTTAGTCGGTTTCTTAGGGCCAACGGATGTCTTTGAAATCGTATCGCACACTTCGGTAATCAAGATCGAATGCGGCGCAACAATAGCTCGGCCACTTTCGGTAACAATATCGGGAACGGGCACATCCGCTGCTTCGCAAATGCTCTTAATATGATATACCACATCCCGTGCATACTCACGCATCGTATAATTCATCGAGCTTTCGTAATTACTCCTCGAACCATCGTAGTCGATGCCTAGACCACCGCCGACATCAATGATTTGCATCGGCAGACCCAGCTTATGCAACTCACAAAAGAACCGCGAGGCTTCAACTGCGGCCTTTTTGATGGTCTGAATATTGGGCACCTGAGAACCAATATGGAAGTGCACAAGCCTAACAGAATCAGTTAACCCCGCTCGCTTGAGCCGGCGTATCGCCTCAATAATCTCTGGGCTCGTGAGCCCAAACTTCGCATCTTCACCCGCAGAACTGGCCCACTTTCCCTCTCCCGCAGTAGACAGTTTTATACGGAAACCGATGAGCGGCGTCACTCCAACTTGTTTAGAGATGTGGATAATACGTTGCACCTCGCTGAGCTGCTCAATAACCAAATAAATCTCTTTACCAATTCGTCGCCCATTTAGAGCAAGACGAATAAACTCATCGTCCTTGTAACCGTTACAAATGATCAACGATTGCATATTTTTGTGCATCGCCAAGGCGATCATCAGCTCCGGCTTACTTCCGCATTCTAGACCATAATTATAGGACTTACCAGCGTCTTGAATCTCTTCGACCACTTCACGCAACTGATTGACCTTAATCGGAAAGACCCCGCGGTAACGCCCTTGATAGCCCTCATCTATGATTGCTTGGTCGAATATGCGATTGAGCTGAACAACACGAGTGCGCAACAGATCTTGTATGCGAATCGTTAACGGCAGCGAAAGGCCCTTACCCTTAGCTTCTTCAACGATATCGTGTAAGCGAATCGCACGTTGGTCGGCTTCTGGGTGCACCAATACATAGCCATCCTCATCAACCGAAAAATGTCCGCCGCCCCAGCGTTTGAAGCCATAATAGTTGGCAGCTTCAGCAACCGACCATGGTGCTGACAAATTCTCTTGTGGTGGCATATCCAGTTTCTTACAGATTTTGCTGCGAGCGACTGTCGCTGCTCATAGGCAACTCACTAAATCAATTCGTTATAAGCCTCAGGCCTCAATAAACCTGCGAGTTGTGAGTCGTCTAGCACCTTGAGCTTAAGTAACCACCCTGCTCCAAAGGCATCTTGATTGAGTAATTCTGGAGCCGAATCAGCCTCTTCGTTTATCTCAAGGACTTCCGCGTCGACTGGCATATATAGATCGGAAGCTGCCTTCACAGACTCGACGACTCCAAATGTTTCTCCAGCGTCAACCGTGTCGCCGACTTCGGGGAACTCGACAAAAGTAATGTCACCGAGACTCTCTTGAGCATAGTGGGTGATACCCACAGTTGCGGTGCCATCATCGTGCAGCTTTAGCCACTCGTGATCCTTAGTATATAGAAGATCTTTAGGTAATTCGCTCATGAGCTTACATCAATTCGGGCGAATTGCTACAAATCAAGCAATTAGCTAGATACTTTGCTCGAAGAACTCGATAATTTGCTCGATTATCACCTTATGCTCAAGCGGAGTGATCTCTCCTGCTTCAAGTTGGCGGTCGGCTTCGAGAGCTTGCTGAGCCATTTTCTCAAACGGATCTGCACCCGTTGAATTAGGCACAAGGCCACTCTTCAACTCGGCCTGCATCGTGCCTGGCTCTAGATCGACATAATAACCGAGATCTTGAGAAAGGCCAAATCGAATAAAGTTCTTACTCTTNTCATTAGGAACAGGANCAAAGTATTTCACTGCAGAATTGTAACCNTGCTTCTCTAAGCGGACTTCGTGAGTCACTTTACGTGGTAATTTCACAACCATTGGAGTGATCCCCGTAGCTTCCCCATTTATGTAAACACTCGCTTCATTCGGAAAAGAAAGAATGATCACTTCTTGCGGAACACCACGCTTAAACGATGCACAACCTGCAAATAGTGAAATAAGCGCTAAAAATACGCAAGAAAGGGGAAGTAGTGTTTTGATTTTCATACAATATTCTATATTAGAAGATTAGATTTCATATCACAGTAGTTTCTACGTATCGCTACGGTCAAGACTTTAGGTGACGAAGATTACCACCTTTTTCAGCCTAAATTAATACGTGAAATATCTTGAATACGCTATCGTGTTTCCTCAACTAAGCAAAGTGTTGCTCGTCTAACATTCTGCCCCGACTCTGTGGAGGCCCTCGACCAACACCCTTGTAATGATCCCTGCATTTATCATAGCCATAGCATTTACCATCGGTATATCCGCACTCTGCTCGATCTTAGAAGCCATGATTCTCAGCACGACCACGGCCGAAATCGAAGGATTAAAGAAAGCGCACTCAAAGCGCGGAGCCATGCTTGAAAAATACAAGGTAGAACTCGAAGAAACCAGTTCGGCAATCCTGAGCTTAAATACCATCGCAAATACGCTTGGGGCGACCATGGTCGGTGGCCTTGCGGTCAAAATCTGGCCAGAAGACGCCAATATACTTCTCAAGATCTCCAGCGCTATGGCACTCGCGATTTTATTTTTCTCAGAAATCATCCCTAAAAATATGGGTGTGCTTTATCGGCCCGCACTTCAGCCAATACTGGTGTTCCCACTCTGCTGGCTCTGCGCAGTAATGAAACCGATCTCTTCGGTTGTTAGCTTTTTAGTCAAATTCCTATTACGCCCAACAAATACAGTGGCAGATGGTGACGAGGAGATCTTACTGCTCGCCGAAAAAAGCGCTAAAGAGGGAACACTCACGACAAACGAGCGAGACATGATCAACAATGCGCTCAGTTTAGATGAATTACTTGTCAATGGTATCATGACCCCTCGCACCGTCGTGTATGCTATCGATGGAGAAGAAACCATTGGCTCGTTTTTCGAGAAGACAAGCGATGTGCCATTTGCTCGCATTCCCATCTATCATGACCANATAGATAATATCACTGGTATCGTCCGTAGGCGCGACCTACTCAGCGCTAAAGCGAAAGATGAAGATCATATCCGCATCGCCGATCTCGCAGGCGAGGCAATCTTCGTTCCAGATAACGCGGCAGCATCCGATGCCCTGCAAACTTTCTTAAAATCGAGACAACAACTAGCACTTGCGGTTGACGAATTCGGCTCGATGTCTGGCGTCATCACAATGGAAGACGTGATTGAGCATATTATTGGCCAAGAAATTTTCGAAGATGACGACCCTGCAGTGGATATGCGAGAACTGGCAAGACGTCGGCAATTTGCCGAAAAACACAAAGCGCGCCGGTAAACTAAACCAAGCTTTTCGCGTATTCTTTGGCAAAATACGTTAAAACCATATCTGCACCCGCACGGCGTATTGCCAACAAGGACTCATCACGGCACTTTTCCAAATCCAACCAGCCATTTTGAGCAGCAGCCATGATTTGGGCGTATTCTCCTGAGACTTGATAGGCCGCCAATGGAAGCTCCGTCTCCTCGCGAACCTCTCGTATGATATCCAAATACGGCCCCGCAGGCTTCACCATGAGGATGTCCGCGCCTTCCTCCTCGTCCAGTGCGATCTCCATCAACGCCTCGCGGCGATTCGCGGGGTTCAACTGATAAGTGCGCTTGTCCAAACTTTTCGTCCCAGCGCTCGCCGAACTACCAACCGCATCTCGAAACGGACCATAGAACGCCGATGCAAACTTCGCCGAATACGCCATAATACCGGTCAACTCATGGCCATTGCCATCCAAAGCCTCTCGGATCGCGCCGACTCGCCCATCCATCATATCTGACGGCGCTACAAGATCAGCACCCGCTTCTGCAGCGAGCACAGCCATCTCGGCGAGCACCTCCACGGTGGCATCATTCGCTAGGTCTCCTGTTGAAAGATCTAGCAAACCATCATGCCCGTGCGTTGTATACGGGTCTAACGCTAAGTCAGTGATCACAGCCATTCCTGGAATCTCCTGCTTAATCGCACGAATCGCCCGTAACACCAAAGTGCCTGGATTCGTCGCTTCACGACCGTCGTCACTCTTACACTGAGCATCCAACTTGGGGAAAAGTGCCACTGCTGAAATCCCTAGCTTCAGTAGCTTCTGGCACTCCTCAATCAACAAAGGGATCGTCAAACGCTCAATGCCTGGCATTGATTCAATCGGCTCCGCAGAGCCCTCGCCATCAATCACAAACACGGGTTGAATCAAATGTTGAGGCAGCACCGCAGTTTCATTGGCCAATTCACGCAAAGCACTAGTGCGGCGCATGCGACGCGGGCGACGTGTGAGATCTAAACGATAACTATCTGACATGGCTGTCATGGATGACAGAGTGAAAGTAAAAGTGAAGGTGAAAGTTTGCCATGGAGCCAAGCCTCGAACCCTCAACCGGACCATTTCGACATCATCACACTTTAACATGCTTCAAGCCTTAGCCTGAACGACTAAACCCTTTTATCTATAAAGTCTTTTTCACCTTCACTTTCATTTACACTCTGCCATAGGTGNCAGCATGTCCGTTCAATTATACGACACTCTCAGCCGATCCGTCCAACCGCTCAGCACTGAAAGCGGCCAGCCACTGCGTTTTTACTGCTGTGGCCCGACTGTCTATGGACCCGCTCACATCGGCAACTTCCGCACCTTTTTGATCCAAGATACACTCCGCCGCGTCCTTGAAGTCGACGGCACCGAGGTCAAACACGTCCGCAATATCACGGACTTGGACGATAAAACCATTCGCCAATCCATGGCCGAAGGAATGTCCCTCACGGATTTTACCGCAAAGTGGACAAATAAATTCCACGCCGACTGCGAAGCGCTCAATATGCTCGCACCAAGCATCGAGCCCAGCGCCGTGGCACACATTCCACAGCAAATCGCACTCGTCGAAAAACTCGTCGAAAAAGGCCATGCCTACGCGACCGAGGACGGATCCGTCTATTTTCGAGTCAACTCATTCGACGATTACGGCCGCCTTTCCAAGCTCAAGCAACGCGAGCTGAAGACGCAGAACGAGAACTCCGCCGGCGAAGTCAACGACGCCGACGAGTATGACCGCGAGTCCGTCACCGACTTTGCACTTTGGAAGTCCCGTAAACCCGAAGACGGCGACAACTACTGGAGCAGCCCTTGGGGCGAAGGCCGGCCTGGCTGGCACCTTGAATGTTCCGCGATGGTCGATAGCGCCTTCAACGGCGAAACGATCGAACTCCACGGCGGCGGCATCGACCTCTGCTTCCCACACCACGAAAACGAGATCGCCCAATCCGAATGCGCCCACGGACACGATTTTTGTAAACACTGGTTTCACAGCGCCCACTTGATGGTCGAAGGCGCGAAGATGTCCAAGAGCCTCGGCAATCTTTACACACTCGACGACCTACGTGAAAAAGGCATCAGCCCGATGGTTGTTCGCTATACATTGATCTCTGGTAGCTATCGCCAGCAGCTCAACTTCACCTTCGACGGACTACACGCTTCAAAGAGTGCGCTCACCCGTCTCGAACGCTTTGCCGAGACACTCCTCGCAAAAACAGGCGAATCCCCGACGAACTTTAACAGCACCTATGTCAGTGCGGCTAAATGCGAAGAATTTGGACGTCTAGCAAAAGCCTGGGACGCACTGCGAAACAACTTAAATACGGCCGCCTGCCTCGGGGCAATCTTCGGACTCATCGGCTCCAATCCAGCTGCCACTCTTGACGCCGAAGGCGCACGCGGCCTACTCAAAGCCTTTGGCAATTTACTCTACGCTCTCGGGCTGGAACTCTTCGCTGAAGAAGCGCAAAAAGTCGACGCACCCGAAGAGATTGTCGCCCTAGCCCAACAACGCTGGGATGCCAAACAAGCAAAAGACTGGGGCAAAGCCGACGAATTACGCGATGCCATCGAAGCTCAAGGCTGGATCGTAAAAGACACAAAAGAAGGCTTCGAACTCGAACCAAAGTAATCAATTTACATCAAACTCCCCTTTACTTTGATGCAAATCGATGCATTATTAACCACATGAGGATCACTGTAGACATCGATGAAGCGACTTTAAAGGACTTGGCCCGAATTACGGGTGAATCCAAAAAGAGCCCTGCCGTTGCCAAAGCAGTCATCGAATTCGTCAACCGTAAAAAAGCCCGTGAGTTCGGAACCTTACTTCGTGAAGGCGCTTTCGACTACCCTTCCAGCAACGAAGCGATCGAAGCCGAAGACCGCTAAATGGTACTTGTCGACACGTCCGTTTGGATCGAAGCCAGTCGCCGCGATGGCGACCTTTCCTACAAAGTCGGTCTCGAAAACCTCTTAGACGAATACGAAGCGGCATGGTGCAGCCCAGTGAAATTAGAGTTCATGGGCGGCGCACGCAAAAAAGACCGCAAGAAACTCGCCTTCTGGTTTGATTGTATTCCATACCGAGCCACAGAAGAGCACCACTGGGAACTCGCCAAAGAAAACGCATGGAGACTACGCGACCAAGGGCTTACGCTCCCCTGGAATGACATCTTAATTGCATCGATCGCGCTCGAAGCAAACCTGCGGGTATATGCGAAGGATCATCATTTCGAGCGTATGGCTGAAATGTTAGACCTCCGGCTCTATCAACCAGGCTACGGAGGTCGCTACGCCCCCGACGTTTAAGCCCCCTGAAATTGAGTGCTTTTAGTTGTCTACGGATTGACGAACCGCTCCACAGCACGCATCAACTTAAAGATGGCTGACATTTCAATACAACGCATCGGCAAACAAGTCTCACAATGGGGCGAAGGTCCCATTTGGTGGAAGGAACATTTGCTGTATGTCGACATCAACGGCAAACAACTCATTCAACTGCATCCGGAAACAGGAGAAGAGACCGTCTGGGATATCGGCGAGCGCATCGGCACGGTGGTCCCAACTGATGGCGACGACGTCCTCTATGCGGGCGACACTGGCTATGTCCGTTTGAATCTCAAAACAGGTGCGAAAACTCCACTCGGCGACCCCGAAGCCGAACTACGTGCGACCAACCGCTTCAACGACGGCAAATGCGATCCCGCCGGACGCTTTTGGGCGGGCAGCATCAGCCTCGTCAAAAACAAAGGAACCGCGAATCTTTACTGCCTCGATACTGACGGCGCACTCAGCCTGAAACTGAAACATCTCACCAATTCCAACGGCATCTGCTGGAGCGCTGACGCACAAACGATGTATCACATCGATACCCCCACCCAGCAAATCCGCGCCTTCGACTACGACCAAGCCAGTGGCGAGATCGGCAACCCTCGCGTCGCAATCGACACTGCAGCCAAAGGCTNTGCGAGTTCTCCCGACGGCATGACCATCGATGTAAACGGCAACCTCTGGGTTGCCTTCTGCCATGGAGGCTGTGTCTTCTGCTTCGACCCTGCCAAAGATAAAGAGCTGCAACGCGTCGATCTACCCTGCATTGAAACCACCGCGTGTGCCTTTGGCGGCCCGAATTTGGATCGCCTCTTCGTCACCACAGGCATCAAGCCTGGCTTAGATGAGCCAGATGCCGGCAGAGTCTTCGTCGTCGACGGCCTCGGCGTGCAAGGTGTGCCCGCCTTCCCATATAAGGGGTAGCGGTGCGGGTCCCTCCGCGCCAGACGTCAGAGCAGCCCACCTAAACAAACAATCCAGCATTGACTCTCTGAGTCCTAACTTCTTCCTCCTATCACCTTATTATGAAAGAAATGTCTCCACTCGAGGAACTCCGCCACTCTTGTTCGCACGTGCTCGCCACAGCGATTCTACGTCTATACCCAGAGACGCAGCTAGACATCGGTCCTCCGACGGACAACGGCTTTTACTACGACATCGATCTCGATAAGAAACTCGATGCCGACGACCTCGAAAAGATCGAGGCTGAGATGCAGAAGGTGATCAAAGAGAACCAGNGTTTCACACGTATCGAATGCTCCCGCGAAGAGGCGATCGAGAAGATCAAAGCGATCGGTCAAGAGACCTACAAGATCGGTCGTCTCGACGACATTCCTGAAGGCGAACAAGTCAGCTTCTACCAAAACGGTGAATTCATCGATCTGTGCGCAGGCCCACACGTAGGCTACACCAAAAAGATCAAAGCCTTCAAACTACTTTCCATCGCAGGTGCCTATCACCGCGGCGACGAGAAGAATAAGCAACTGCAGCGTGTTTACGGCACTGCCTTCCCAAACAAAACAGAGCTCGCCGAATACCTTGAGCGTCTCGAACAAGCCAAAGCACGCGACCACCGTAAGCTCGGCAAAGAACTCAAACTGTTCCACATCGATGAAGAAGTCGGTTCCGGCATGATCCTATGGTCTCCAAATGGTGCCGTGATCCGTCAAGAGCTGCAAAACTTCATCGCCGAAGAACTCCGCAAAGCTGACTACGACCAAGTCTTCACGCCGCACATCGGTAAGCTTGGTCTCTATCGCACCTCCGGGCACTTCCCTTATTACAAGGAATCTCAATTCCCACCAATCGTTGAGCCTGGCACTGTTGAGCGTCTCGCAACTGAAGGTTGCTCTTGCGGCGACCTTTCAAACCAACTCGATTCCGGTGAAATCGATGGCTATATGCTGAAGCCAATGAACTGCCCGATGCACATCAAGGTGTTCGATAGTCAGCCGCACTCTTACCGCGACCTGCCCGTCCGCCTCGCCGAATTCGGCACCGTTTACCGCTGGGAACAATCCGGCGAACTCAACGGCATGACACGCGTCCGTGGTTTCACTCAAGACGATGCGCACCTGTTCTGCACCGAAGATCAAATCGGCGACGAAATCAAAGGCTGCCTCGACCTCGTAAAACTTGTTTTCACCACACTCGGAATGTCCGACTATCGTGTCCGCATCGGCCTCCGCGATCCAGACTCCACCAAGTATGTGGGCGACGCCTCACAATGGGATAAAGCGGAAGGCGCACTACGCGAAGCCGCACAAACACTTGAAGTCGATTTCATCGAAGAACCTGGCGAAGCCGCATTCTATGGCCCGAAAATCGACTTCGTGGTGAAGGACGTGATCGGCCGTGAATGGCAGCTCGGCACCGTGCAAGTGGACTACAATTTACCTGAGCGCTTCGACCTCAACTATATCGGGGCTGACAACGAAAAACACCGCCCGGTCATGATCCACCGCGCGCCTTTCGGCTCGATGGAACGTTTCGTTGGTGTGCTCATCGAGCACTTCGGTGGCAACTTCCCAACATGGCTTGCTCCGGAACAGGTCCGTATTCTCCCAATGAATGACGAGCTGGTGCCACAAGCCCGCGAAATCGAAGCACTGCTCAAAGCAGCCAAAATCCGCGTCACCGTGGATGCAGTTGCCGATAAGCTCGGCGCGAAGATCCGCAAGACCCACCTCGACCGAGTGCCCAACTTCCTCGTCCTCGGACGCCAAGAAGCCGAGCAAGGCATGGTCAAAGTCAACTCCCGCGTAAACCCGGCTCTCGAAGGCGTGAAAACAGCCGGCGAATTTCTCACCGAACTGCTCGCCGACATCGCCAACAAGACGCTGCCGGTAGCTCGCGAAAACACTTCCAAAAAATAATGGACGAACCGACACCACTCTCTAGCGCCGAAAAGAAAGAGCTACGCGGCATTGCGCAGCGCTTGAAACCGCACGTCCACATCGGCAAGAATGGCCTCTCCGAGACCGTCACCAAAGAAATTGAAATGGCACTCACTAAGAATGGTCTCATCAAGATCCGCTTTGAAAGTGACAAGGCGGCCATGAAGCAATTTCAAGCAGACATCGCCGAGAGCAATCAATGCGAATACATCGGAGGTATTGGTAAAGTCGGCATTTTCTTCCGTGAAATGCCGGAAGAGGAAAAGGTGTAAGACCTAAGCGGTCTGTTTCATCTTAATAAAATTCTCCCAGTCGGGATCGTAGTTCTGCCCAATCAATGAGCTGATGAATGGGCGCCATTTCGGCCGCTCCGGCTTACGGATCAAATGCATGTCTGCTTGGTGTGGCAGCCGGTTTGCTTTGCGCGTATTACACTTAATACACGAAGTCACAATATTCTCCCACGAAGTGCGACCTCCTCGATCACGGGGAATCACATGATCCATATTCAGATGAGCCTCCTCGAAATTGTTGCCGCAATACTGGCAGCGGTAATTGTCGCGCTCGAAGAGCGACTCACGTGAGAAACGCACTTCTTGCACCGGCAATTGATCATAATCGCGCAGCAATAAAACCTTCGGCACGCGGATACGCATACGCACGGTTTGAATGTAGGCCTCATTATCTTCAGGTTCATTCTCAACCGAATATGCTAACCAAGCCGCCGAATCCAGCATCTGAAAACTCTCATCCCCCGTGTAGATAACTTGTGCATGGTCTTGCAATAAGAGGCTAAAGGATCGCTGAACCCCCACAATATTCACTGCTTGCCACAGTCGGTTCAGAACAAGGACGCGATATTTAAGAGCTGTGCCCATCTGGGACACTACGAGATAGCAAAATACATCCAGCTGTCAATACTACCTTCGGTTTGACAACTGACGATTTGCTGCCCTTCTCTATCTACATGTCAAAACAAGGTGTCATCCTTCTCAATCTCGGGTCCCCTGATTCTACAGCTGTCAGTGATGTGCGTCGCTACCTACGTGAATTTCTGATGGATGGCCGCGTGCTGGACGCCCCCTTTCCAATTCGCTGGTTTCTCGTGAATTGCCTGATCCTTCCGACACGGCCCAAAGAGTCTGCGGCGGCNTATGAAAGCATCTGGCGCGATGAAGGCTCACCGCTGATTCTCATTTCTGAAGGGCAACAAGCTAAACTTGCCGAACGACTCGACATTCCCGTCGAATTGGGGATGCGCTACGGAACTCCATCCACACCAGACGCCATCGCACGCCTCGTCGAGCAGGGTGTAGACGATCTCTTCATCATTCCCATGTATCCACACTACGCGATGTCCAGCTACGAGACTGCCGTGGTGCACACCATGGACGCCATCCGCGAGCAAGCCCCCAAAATCAAGACGACTTTACTTCAGCCTTTCTACCAAGACCCCAGCTATATTGAGGCACTGGTTGAAAGTGCGCGCCCATCAATTGAGAAAGGTGATTTCGACAAACTAGTCTTTTCCTTTCATGGCATACCACAGCGCCACCTCGTCAAAGGCGACCCATCGCACAACCACTGCCTGACCACCCATGATTGCTGCAACACCTGCCACCCAGCACACGGCACCTGCTACCGCCACCAGTGTGCGATGACCGTCGAAAAATTCGTCGCAGCAACTGGCCTGCCGAAGGAAAAATACATGATTACCTTCCAATCGCGCCTAGGTCGCGACCCTTGGCTGCAACCTTATACCGATAAGACATTAGAAAAACTCGGTGCCGAAGGCCAAAAACGTGTCAAAGTAATGTGCCCAGCCTTTACCGCTGACTGCTTAGAGACGCTCGAAGAAATTGCCGAAGAAGGCCGCGATAGCTTTCTCGAAGCTGGGGGCGAAAATTTCGAACAGATCCCTTGTCTGAACGAGCACCCTAAATTTATCGATTTCCTCGAATCCAAGGTAAAAGCATGGCAAGCGGGCGAACTTGAATGCGCCAAAGCGACACCGCC
>JGI26084J50262_1000422_pt1 | contig 24267 bp, 22 predicted proteins | sample SaaInl6LU_22_DNA_FD_50262 | JGI IMG/M metagenome (IMG submission 50262) | reverse complement strand
CTAATTATTCATAGTCAAAATACTTTTATTAGTATATTACTATTAAGATTTTTAACTGGTTTTTTCTTGGCTGGAATTTATCCTGTAGGCATGAAAATAGCTTCAGATTATTACAAAAAAGGGTTAGGAAAAGCATTAGGTTTTTTAGTTGGGGCTTTAGTTTTAGGAACTGCTCTTCCTCATTTATTAAAAGATCTAAATACAGGGTTTCCTTGGAAAAATGTTATGATATTTATTTCTATTTTATCAATTCTAGGGGGTTTATTAATTCTTTTTTTAGGCGATGGTAAAAATAGAAAACAAAGTCAACAATTTAATTTCTCAGCGTTTTTTGATGTTTTTAGAAATAATGATTTTAGATCAGCTGCATTCGGATATTTTGGTCATATGTGGGAATTATATGCCTTTTGGGCTTTTGTTCCTGTACTTTTAAAAATGTTTGCAATCAATAATAATATTGATTTAAATATTCCCTTATTTTCTTTTTTAATAATTGCTATTGGTGCTTTAGGGTGTGTAGTAAGTGGTTATCTTTCACTAAATTTTAAAACAAAAAAGGTTGCTTTTTATATTTTATTAAGTTCTTTTATTTGCTGTCTTATTAGTCCATTAATTTTTCAACTAAAAAGCAGTTTTATTTTTTTAAGTTTTCTGTTTTTCTGGGGATTTGTAGTAATTGCAGACTCACCTTTATTCTCAACATTAGTAGCAAATAATGCTGAGGCTAAAATAAAAGGAACCGCTTTAACTATTGTAAATTGTATTGGTTTTGCAATTACTATTATTAGTATTCAACTTTTGAGTATATTAATTTCACGTTTTAATACACCAATGGTATTTACACTTTTAGCTATAGGGCCATTATTTGGAATTTTATCTTTACGAGTCATTAAAAAGAAAAGGTCTTTTCTACTTTAAGAAAAGACCTTTATATTATAAAAAAAATGTATTTACTACCAACGAATAATTACAGAACCCCATGTAAATCCACTTCCAAAAGCAGCTAAAACAACCAAATCGTTATCTTTTATTTTACCTTGTTCCCAAGCTTCTGTTAATGCTATAATTACTGATGCAGCTGTTGTATTACCATAATTCATAATATTGTTATGAACCTTATCATCAGATAATTGAAACTTCTTTTGAATAAATTGAGCAATACGTAAATTCGCTTGATGAGGAATTAGCATATCTATATCTTCTTTTTGTAGATTATTAGCTTGCAATCCTTCTACAATAGCTTCAGAGAAACGCACAACAGCGTGTTTAAAAACAAACTGCCCATTCATATACGGATAATAAGATTGGTCATCTGGGTCATTCTCTGCTAAAATTTCTGGCACCCATCTTCCTGTTGCAGGTCCATCTAACATTAATTCTCTTGCATGCTTACCTTCTGAATGTAAATGAGAAGATAAAATACCTTTTCCTTCTTCTTCAGATCTAGATAGCACTGCTGCTCCTGCTCCATCTCCAAAAATTACAGTAACACCTCTACCTCTGGTCGATTTTTCTAATCCTCCAGAATGATTTTCTGAACCAATAACTAAGATGTTTTTGTACATACCTGTTTTTATAAACTGATCTGCCACTGACATAGAATAGATAAATCCTGAACATTGATTACGTACATCTAAAGCACCAATAGTTGGCATATCTAGCATATCTTGCACTCTTACTCCACCTCCAGGGAAATACATATCTGGACTTAATGTTGCAAAAATGATAAAGTCGATATCATCTTTAGTTAAGCCAGCTCTTTCTATAGCTATTTTTGCAGCTTTTGCTCCCATAGAAGAAGTATTATCACCAGTCTTTGGGTCTATCCATCTACGTTCTTTAATTCCTGTTCTTTCTTGTATCCATTCATCAGAAGTATCCATAAACTCTTTTAAGTCATTATTGGTAACCACATTTTCTGGAACGTAATACCCTAAACCAGTAATTTTTGAATTATACATATTTATCGGTTCTAAAAATTAGTAATTTGTTATTTGTAACTAACAAAAATAGTGATAAATTAACACCTTTACAATAAGCAATTTAAAATCAACCAAACATTTTTTTATTATGAATAGAAAAGATTTTTTATCACTTTCATCAAAANCTGCTCTGTTTTTAGGTTTATCAACAACAATTTCTTGTAAAGAAGAAACTTTAGAAAAAACAAATTCATTACTTAATAAAACTGCTAAAGGAACTGCCTTTGGACTAACTACTTCAAAAATTGACAATGTAAGAGTAGGTATTATTGGTGCTGGAAACAGAGGACAAACCTTAATACAAATGTTCGATTGGTTGGTGAAAAATAACCATGCCACTGTTGTAGCAATTTCAGATTTAAGAAAAGAAAAAACAGACAAATTAAATGCGCATCTTAAAAAAACACATAATACTACTGCAGATGCATATTTTGGTAATCCAGACGAATGGAAAAAAGTTGCAGATAGAGATGATATTGATTTATTAATTATTGCTACACCTTGGGAAATGCATACACCTATGGCTCTGTATGGTATGGAGAAAGGAAAACATGTTGCTTCTGAAGTACCTATTGGATATACTCTGGAAGATTGTTGGAAATTANTAGAAACTGCAGAACGCACCCAAAAACATTGCATGATGATGGAAAACTGTTGTTTTAATGGTGAAGAATTGTGGGTGTTAAATATGGTAAATCAAGGTGTTTTTGGTGATTTAACTCATGCAGAAGGNGCATANATTCATGATTTAAGAAANCATCTTTTAGATGAAACCTATTATGAAAATCAATGGCGAATNAAACATCATCTTAAGAAAGATGGTAATTTTTATACAACTCATGGCTTAGGCCCTATAAGTCAATACATGAATATNGGTAGAGGAGATACTTACGACCATGTAGTTTCTATGAGTTCAAGAGAAAAAAGTTTAAGTGATGCTGCTAAAAGNGCTAATCTACCNCAATTTCAAAATGTGAAATGTGGTGATATGAACACCACTATGATTAAAACNAAATTAGGTAAAACCATTATGTTACAGTTTGATGTGCATTCAGGTAGACCTTATGATCGATTAAATACAGTTGTAGGAACCAAAGCAGTACACGAAGGATATCCTTCTAAATTATATATTAATGAAGAAGAATTAGCTTGGTGGGGTCATAAATGGTTAGATGATGAAAAATATACTGAATATAGAGAAAAATACAATCATCCTTTATGGGCAAAATTAAAAACTCAAATATCAGACAATTCTGTTGGTCATGGAGGTATGGATTTTGTCATGATTTATAGACTTATTAGATGTTTAAACAAAGGATTACCTTTAGACATTAATGTCTATGATAGTGTTTTATGGAGCGCTATTACTCCACTATCAGAACTTTCTGTAGCACAAAACAGTAGCTCTATAAAAGTACCCGATTTTACAGGTGGAACTTGGAAAAACGAGAACAAAACTGAAATGTTGAGAGACATATAAATTACAAATTATGAATTTATAATTCGTAATTAAAATATTTCTGTCATCTTGTCATAATTCTTTCTTTGGTATTTTTTTTGACTTATTAATTATTAGAAAATAATATTAAAATAAATATAAAATTATGAGCAAAGGAAACATTAATGTATCAGTAGAAAATATTTTTCCACTGATTAAAAAATTCTTGTATTCTGATCACGAAATCTTTTTACGTGAGTTAATTTCTAATGGTACTGATGCCACAACAAAACTAAAACACTTAATTTCTATTGGTGAAGCAAAAACCGAATTAGGTGATGCTAAAATTGAAATCAGCATTGATAAAGATGCAAAAACCTTAACCATTAAAGATCAAGGTTTAGGAATGACTGCTGATGAAGTTGAAAAATACATCAACCAAATTGCATTTTCTGGTGCTGAAGAATTTTTAGACAAATACAAAGATGATAAAAACGAAACTGGTGTTATAGGACACTTTGGTTTAGGTTTTTACTCTGCTTTTATGGTGGCAGATAAAGTAGAAATNATTACAAAATCGTTTAAAGATGAACCTGCTGCTCATTGGACTTGTGATGGTTCTCCTGAATATACTTTAGTAGAGCATGACAAATCTGACAGAGGTACAGAAATTATTTTACACATTGCAGAAGATTCAACTGAATTTTTAGAAGAAGGTAAAATTAGAGGTTTATTAACGAAATACAATCGTTTTAACCAAGTGCCAATTAAATTTGGAACTAAAAAAATTAACGATCCAGAGCATAAGCCTGCAAGCATTACAGATAAAGATGGTAAAGAAACTAAAGAACCTCACAGACAAATAGAGGTAGATGATATCATCAACAATACTAATCCTGCTTGGACAAAAAGACCTGCTGATTTAGAAAAAGAAGATTACGATAATTTCTACAGAGAATTGTATCCAATGCAATTTGAGGAGTCATTATTCCACATTCACTTAAACGTAGATTATCCTTTTAATTTAACAGGTATTTTATTCTTCCCTAAGTTAACACAGAACTTAGACATGCAAAAGGATAAAATTCAACTCTATCAAAATCAAGTTTTTGTTACTGATAATGTAGAAGGAATTGTACCTGACTTTTTACAGATGTTAAAAGGGGTTATTGATTCTCCAGACATTCCATTAAACGTTTCTCGTTCGTATTTACAAGCAGATGGTGCTGTTAAGAAAATTTCTGGTTACATCACTAAAAAGGTTGCTGACAAATTATCGTCATTATTTAAAAAAGATCGTGAAGATTTTGAGAAAAAATGGAATGACATTAAAGTAATTATTGAGTATGGAATGTTATCTGAAGATAAATTCTTTGATAAAGCAAAGAAGTTTGCCTTATATCCAACAGTAGATGATACATATTTTACGTTTGATGAATTGGTTGAGAAAACAAAAGACACTCAAACTGATAAAGATGGTAACCATGTAATTTTATATGCAGCTAATAAAGATGCTCAACACAGTTATATTCAAGCTGCAAAAGACAAAGGTTATCAAGTGTTAATTTTAGATTCGCCAATTGTTTCTCATTTAATGCAAAAATTAGAAACTTCTGGAGATGGCAAAATTAAATTCTCTAGAGTTGATGCAGATCATATTGATAATTTAATTAAAAAAGATGACAATGTAATTTCTAAATTATCAGATGAAGAAAAAGAGAAATTAAAGCCTGTTATTGAAGGTGCTGTAAACAATTCATCTTATACTGTGCAGTTAGAAGCTATGGATTCTAATGCTTCTCCTTTTATGATTACTGTACCAGAATTTATGCGTAGAATGAAAGAAATGCAAGCTACTGGTGGTGGAGGTATGTTTGGTATGGGTAACATGCCAGATATGTACAATTTGGTAGTAAACACCAACAGCCCATTAGTTTCTGAAATTTTAGCTGCTGATGAAGACAAACAAAAAGGCTTAATTTCTCAAGCGTTTGATTTGGCAAAATTATCTCAAAACTTGTTACATGGTGAAGAGTTAACNAACTTTATTAAGCGTTCTTATGAGTTAATTAAGTAATAAATATTTTATTCCCATAAAAATGGGTAGCCACTTAAATTATTGAAACCTCTCTGTTTATTCAGAGAGGTTTTTTGTTGACAAAAAAGTTTACATTTAAAACTAGGCAGCTTTTATACTACCTTTACAAAAAAATCAATCAATGCAATTCACAGAATTACCATTACATAAATCTATCTTAAAGTCACTTTTTGAAGCACGTTTTCAGAGACCAACTTTAGTACAACAAAAAACAATACCATTAGTTTTAGCTAAGAAAAATGTAATTGTTGCTGCACAAACAGGTACAGGTAAAACTGCTGCATTTGCATTGCCAATAATCAATTTATTATTTAATAAACAAGATGCTGAAAAAGGAGCAAAAACCATAAAGGCTTTAATAGTGACTCCTACTCGTGAACTAGCAATACAAATTGAAGAAAACTTTACCTTATTTAGCAAGTATACTAACTTAAGAGCTACAGCAGTTTTTGGAGGTGTCTCTTTAGAACCTCAAAAAGAAAAGTTAGCAAAAGGTATAGATATTTTAATTGCAACACCTGGTCGTTTATTAGATTTACAGCTTCAAGGTCATTTANATTTAAGTCATTTAGAAATCTTTGTTTTAGATGAAGCTGATTTAATGCTAGACATGGGTTTTATCAATGACGTTAAAAAGATTGAAAAACTTTGTCCTAGAAAAAAACAAACCCTTTTATTTTCTGCCACTATTCCAGAAAAAATTGATGATCTTGCAAAATCTGTAATTAAAAATGCTATTAAAGTAGAAATAAACCCAGAAGAAACTACTGCAAAAAATATTGGGCAATTATTATATTATTTGCCTAAAAAAAACAAAACAGACTTGTGTTTACATTTGTTAAGAAACACCATAAATGGTAAAATAATTATATTTAGACGCACTAAATTTGGAGTGGACAAATTAGAGCAAACTCTTCTTAAAAATGGATATAAAGCAACAAGCATTCATGGAGACAAAACACAGTCTAATAGAAACAAAGCCATTGAAGATTTTAAAACTAAAAAGGCAAGCATTTTAATTGCAACAGATGTTGCTGCTAGAGGTATAGATATTACCAACGTAGATGCNATTATTAATTTTGATATCCCAAATATTCCTGAAACTTATGTGCATAGAATTGGTAGAACTGGTAGAGCAGGTAAATCTGGAATTGCTTTTTCTTTTTGTTCTCCTGATGAAAATAGTTATATAAAAACCATTGAATCTTTAATAGAGAAACCTATAAAAGTTATTGAAGATCACCCCTACCCAATTCATAAACCAAAGCACAAAAAGAAACAACCTAATACAATTAGTAAACATAAAAAAAGTAGAAAATCTACAGCTTCTAAAAAAAATAAAAAGCGTTGGTATTAATTTTTAATTAAATAATATTCAACAATTTACATTTAATATATATTCTGATATCTTTTTTTATTAGTTATATTTGAGAAAACCAATCTCATGAAAAATATACTATTAATTTGTATTGCAATTTTAGTTGTACAAACCTCTTGTAAAAAAGAATCTGCAAGTACTTCAGAAAATAAAACTACAGAAAATTTTGCTGAACTTTTAGCAAGTTATAATGAGGGTAAGTTAAGGCTGAATCCTATAGAAGCTACTTTTTTTGGAGACAAAAAATACACAGCAGATTTTCCTAACTTTTTATCAGACGATTATCGAAAAGACCTAAAATCATTTTATCAAACTACCTTAAATGAATTAGATAATTTTAAAGATGAAGACTTAACTGAAAGTCAACAAATGAGTAAAGCTGTACTAAAATGGGATTGTAATATGGCTTTAGCGCAAGCTAGTTTTAAGAAAGATATTTTGCTCCCTATAGATCAAATGTGGTCTGTAAATTTAATTATGGGTCAATTTGCGANTGGTAGTGCAGCTCAACCATTTAATACTGTACAAGATTATANAAATTGGTTAAGTAGGTTAGAACAATATAATATTTGGTTACAAACAGCAAAAACTAGAATGCAAGAAGGTATTGCAGAAGGGTATGTTTTGCCAAAATCTTTAATTGTAAAAGTTATTCCACAATTTGAAAGTTTAACAATTGTAAATAAAAATTCAGAAGGTATTACAGATTATTCTAATCATTTATTTTTAGGAGCTATTCAAAAATTTCCAGAAACTTTTACAAGTAAAGAAAAAGAGGAATTAACAAATGAATATACTTCATTTTTAAGTGATAAATTAATCCCAAGCTTTAAAGAGTTAGCATTATTTTTAAAATCAGATTATTTAAATGCAGGTAGAACTTCTTCTGGTTTTTTAGATTTACCTAATGGAGATGATTATTATAATCATGCAATTAAATTCTACACAACTACAAACATGAGTGCAGATGAAATTCATGAATTAGGTAAAAAAGAAGTGGCTCGTATTTTATCTGAAATGGAGAAAGTGAAGAATGAAGTTGGTTTTAAAGGATCTTTAAAAGAATTTTTCGACTTTGTAAGAACAAATAAAGAGTTAATGCCATATAAAACTGCTAAAGAAGTTTTAGATAACTTTAATGCTATTCACAAAAAAATGATGCCTCAACTCAATAAATTATTTGGTAATAAACCTAAAACACAATTTATTGTTAAGCAGACTGAAAAATTTAGAGAGGCTTCTGCAAGTGCAGAATACAATCCTGGTTCTTTAAATGACAACAGACCTGGCGTTTTTTATACTCCAATTCCTGATGCTACTACTTACAATGGTTTTCAAGATGAAGCATTATTTCTGCATGAAGCTATTCCTGGACATCACTATCAAATAGCATTAACCCAAGAAAATGAAGATTTACCAGATTTTAGAAAAACACTTTGGTATAGTGCTTATGGTGAAGGTTGGGCCCTTTACACAGAAAATTTAGGAAAAGAGTTAGGTTTGTATACAGACCCTTATCAATATTTTGGAATGTTAGGTATGGAAATGCATAGAGCTATTCGTTTAGTCGTAGATACAGGTATACATGCAAAAGGTTGGAGTAGAGAAAAAGCTATACAATATTCTTTAGACAATGAAGCAGAAAGTGAAGCAGGTATAACTTCTGAAATAGAACGTTATATGGCAAATCCAGGACAAGCCTTATCATACAAGATTGGACAATTAAAAATTAGAGAACTAAGAGCAAAAGCTAAAACAACTTTAGGAGATAAATTTGATATTAAAGAATTTCATAATCAAGTATTAGAAACAGGCTGTATACCTTTGGCTTTATTAGAGAATAAAATAAATCAATGGATTAAAGAGTCTTTGTAAAATTCATTTTCAATTTTACTAAATAAAAAGTAACTTTAACCCATTAAATGAATTACTTAGCTAAATAGCGTTTTTAAGTTTTTTTATTTACCTATAGTTTTGATATCAACATTAAAAACATATCATTATGAAAACGAGTACAACTGTAAAAATGACAACATCAACTAAAATTTTAATAACATTATTTTTTATTAGTTTTTTATGTACATCAACCATTAATGCTCAAAAAGTTGAAGTAAAAGGCGTTGTAAAAGGTAAAACTGAAGAAAAGGCAGAACCTTTAAATGGAGTAAATATTTATTTAAAAGATAAGTCTGTTTATACCTCATCAAATAGAAAAGGAGAATTTACTTTTCCTAAAACATTAAACGTTGGTGATGTTATATACTTTTCTTACTTAGGTTATCTAAAACAAAAAGTTACCATCACAAAAAACACTACAAATCTTACTATCGTATTAAAAGAAGATGATAATGAAATGTTAGGTGCAGTTGGAACTAATAAGCGTTTTTCTTCTAAAAGAAAAGGGCAATAATTCTGTATGCAAAAAGCTTTTTTTTTACTTTTTGTTTTATTCACTACACATTGTTTTAGTCAAAAAACTGACTTTAAACACANCAATTTTGCAAAAGCAGATAGAATTGCGAGTACTATTAAGAGTAAGCGATTATTTAATTTAAATAAGCTTACTCTTGATCTAACAAAGAATCTTGATACTGATATAGAAAAAGTAAGAGCCATTTATAAATGGATTTGTATAAATATTGCAAGCGATTTTAAATTATACTCTAAAAACGAACGCAAAAGAAAAAAATATAAAAAAGATTCTATAAAACTCGCAGAATGGAATTCTGAGTTAAAACGTGATTTATTTTCTAAACTCTTAAAAAGAAAAAAAACCATTTGTACTGGTTACGCATATTTGTTTAAAGCTATGTGTGATGTTGTAGATATAGAATCTAAGATGGTTTATGGTTTTGGCAGAACTGTAGATGTAACAGAATTTGACCCTAATTATCCTAATCATACTTGGAATGCATTTAAAATAAATAATAAATGGTATTTGTGTGATGCTACTTGGGCTGCAGGTATTTCTTATCCAGACGAAAATAGATTTATTTTTAAATATAATGATGGGTATTTTTTAACAGAACCAGAACTATTTATCAAAAATCATTTTCCAATTCAAAGAGAGTTTTCACTTCTTGGTGATAAAATGCCAACTTTTCAAGAGTTTATAGAAATGCCTTTATTGTATGGTGGTGCTTATACATATTTAAATAAATACATAGCTCCTAAAAAGATGTATCACAGCTTACAAAAAGGTGAAACTTTTAACTTTAATTATGTTTTTAAAAAAGAAATTGATCCTAAAAATCTAAAGTTAGTTTTTGTTTCTGGAGTTTCAGAGAAAACTTATAACCCTTTCATAAGTCAAAAAAATGACACCACTATTTTAAGGTACACTTTTAATAAAGCAGGTTATTTTGATGTTCATCTGTATTACAAAGAAGACATTATAGCAACTTATATTTTTGAAATTAAAAAAGATAATCAAAACTAATAAACTGTATTTAAGCAAAGTAGTACAATATGATTTCTATTAGAAAAGCTACCCAAAAAGATGCAAACTTATTATCAAAATTAAGTATAGAAACTTTTTTACCTGCACATGGGCATTCTGCTCCAAAAAATGATATAGATAGTTACATTTCAGAAAATTTTACAGTAAAAAACTTTGCTAAAGAACTTTCAGAAAACACTCACCAGTATTATTTATTAACTTATAATAATGATGTGGTTGGTTATTCTAAAATTGTTTTAAATCTTCCTTGCGAAAATATTGATGCAGAAAATATTACTTATTTAAGTAGAATATATTTTTTAAAAACACATTATGGTTTAGGTTTAGCCAAACAACTTTTAGATTTTAATATTCAATTATGTAAAAAAAATAATCAAACAGGAATTTGGTTGAAAGTTTGGGTTGAAAATAAAAGAGCTATACAATTTTATAAAAAAATGGGGTTTACAATTGTTGGTAAAAGTGATTTTAGAATATCTGCAACACATAGTAATCCAAATCATCATATGTATTTGGCTTTATAGAATTTATTATATTTGAGAAAATCGTTTTTTATGAAAATTTTTATTCTCATTATCTTTTTTATCTCTTCTTCAGTTTTATCACAAACCAATACAGAAATTCATGTTTTTGATATTGTAAAAAAAGGGGAATCCTATATTTTAAAAAATGGTAAAAATATATCTAACAACACTGGTTATGATAGCCAGCCTTTTTTTTATGAAAATGATAAAGTACTTTTTGCTTCAGAAAAGAATGGACAAACAGAAATTGTTTTAAGTAATCTAAATTCAACAAATAAAAATTTAAATTATAGATCAAACACAACTAATGGAGGAGAATATTCACCACAAAGAATTCCAAATTCTAGTCAAATTTCAGCTGTTCGTTTAGATAATGATGGGTTACAGCGTTTTTATAAATATGATCGTAAATCAAAAAAAAGCACTGAACTAATTCCTGATTTAAAAGTTGCATATCCTGCATGGTTTGATGAAAATACGGTTGTAGCTTCAGTTATTGTAAATGATAGTTTACATCTCATTATATCTGATTTAAAAAGTAAAACAAATACAACTGTCGCAAAAAACGTAGGACGTTCTGTACATAAAATTCCTGATACAGAATTAATGAGTTTTATAAGTAAGGAGAATGATAAGTATTGGTTATTGAAATCTTTAAACCCAAAAACAAAAAAAATAAAAACCATTACTTCTGTTGGCAAAACAGAAGATGTTGCTTGGTTACCTAATGGAACTTTGCTATTACCCAACCAATCTACTATTTATCAATTTAATCCCAAAACAGATAAAAACCCCAAATTATTCTTTAGTTTTTCTGATGAAAACATCAATAACATTTCTAGAATGGCTGTTAATAGTGAAGGAACAAAAATTGCAATTGTAGCAGAAGTTTCACCTAGATATTTAGCTGAAGAACAACTTATTGGATACAATAATAGAGATATTAATGCTTTTTTAAAACCATTTGCTAAAAACGTAAAAATCTATCGATTTCCAAATACTTTAAGTTATGAGGGTTTAGAAAAAATGAGAGAAAACTATGATTCGTTTTTTAAAAATACACCAGATTTACATTGCAAAATTTTAAAACGAATTGTATTTAAAGACAAAGTTATAGATCATGAATTAGTAACTGCAAATGGAAGAACATTTAAAGCAGTAGCTATTTATAGTATTAAAAACGGTAAAATTGTAAGTGTAACTTTTATGTAACTACTATGAAATTTCTTCATTCAAAAAACAGGTTAGAAAGTGTTAGTGATGGAGTATTTGCTTTTGCAGCTACTTTAATGGTAGTAACAATTGGCAACAATGCAACAATTACTTCTTTTCAAGATGAATTACCCAACTTAATAAGTTTTGCTGTAAGTTTTTTTGTAATGATGGCAATTTGGAAAGTACACTATAATTACTTTAGAAGAACAGATTTTATTGATAATTGGATTATTGCCTTTAATATGGTGCTTTTATTTATTGTACTCTTCTATATTTTTCCTATTCGTTCTTTAATAAATACAGGTACAGGTGGTGTTAGAATAAGTATTGAAAAATTTGCAAGTATATTTCAAATGTATAGCTCTGGTTTTCTATTAATATTTTTATGTTTCTGTTTTATGTATTTAAGAGCATATAAAAAAACAAATGATTTAAAATTACTTTTCTACTCTTGACATTTTTTTGTGTTTGTGTTGGTAGCCTTAATTTCTTTTATTTTTGCGACTTTAAGAATAGGCTTACTTTTTGGTTTTCCTGGTTTTATTTATGCATTTTTAGGCCCTCTATGTTACTTTCACTCCAAATGGTTTCATAAAAAATACAACCTGAAATACTAATGTATTCTACTTTCAAAATATTTTTTTAGATATATAAACTGAATAAAAATCATAAGGCCAAACAAGCAAATAATAGAAAAAGTAGTATTAGAAATAGAAACGCTTTCAATCAAATTTGATAACTGAAATTTATTTAAAAAAGTAACATCTAATTCTGGTACACTTAAAATACTTTCTTCATTAGAATTAAAAGAAATAGATAAAATTGCAACAAGAAGCAAACCAATTAAAAACCAAACTTTTTTAGAAATTAAAGGTGTAAAAGGTTGTACTTTATATACATTCAATACTTGAATTTTTTTCATTAATTCACTAGTAAATTCTGGTGATAATTTTTCTGTATCAATATCTTTTATATATTTTTTAGAAAAATCATCTAACTCTTTTATGTGTTTATTTTCTCCCATAATTTTCTATCATTTCTGGTTCTATATTTTTCTCTACAATTGTCAATAATTTTTTTCTTGCTCTATGTAGTTTTACTTTTAAATTGGCTTCAGATAAATTAGTAACTTCAATTATTTCTTTTAAAGATAACTCATCATAATAAAACATCCAAAGAATACTTCGTTCTTCGTCTGGTAATTTCATNAGACATTTGTCCATGATTACTGAACGTTCTTTTCTCTCTATACCTTGTAAAATTGTTTCTACTGATTGTATTTGATTGTAAGTAACTTCGTTTATTTCAAAAGTGTAATTGTTTTTTTTATTCTTTTTAATAGCATCTAAAGTTGTATGATAACAAATTCTATATAACCAAGTAGAAAATTTAGAATCGCCTTTAAAATTAGATAAATTTTTAAAAGCTTTTATAAATGTATCTTGACTTACTTCTTCTGCTTCTTCTTTATTCTTTGTCATTTTATATGCTAAACTAAACACCATATTTTTATAATTATCAACAAGATATGCAAAAGCACTTGCATCTCCATTGATGACTTTATTAATATATAGTTGGTCTTTAGTTGTAGTCATTTTCTATTTGACATATATTTTTAAATAAAGGTTACAATATTTATTAAAAAAATTATTTTTATTTTTTTGTAACCTCTTTGTAAAATGATTCGTCAAAGCTACAAACAATATAAAATTAACCATTTAAAAATCAAATCATATGGAAGTAGCAGTTTTAGCAGTAATTTTTGGAAGCATCTTTGGAGTTTTCTATTTGTACTTTTCTACAAGAAATAAAGAAAGATTAGCATTAATAGAAAAAGGAGCAGATGCAAGTATTTTTATGAAAGGAAGAAGCAAAAATGCTGCTCCTTTTTGGAAAGTTTTAATTTTAAACCTTGGTTTATTAGCAATGGGTATAGGAGTAGGTGTATTATTAGGTGCAGTTTTAGCTTTAAACTTTGCTTATGATGGGCCATATAATACTAGACCAGATATGTATATAAGTCCTGAAACATTTTATGTAGCATCTATATTTTTATGTGCAGGAGCTTCTTTATTAATTGGCTTTAATATTACAAAAAAATTAGATCAAGAATAATTTATATTAAAAATAATTTGAAAAAAACCATCTTAGAATTAAGCTAAGATGGTTTTTTTTATAATGAGTTTAATTTATGTTTTTTTATTTAAACCACTCTTTTATATTATAAATATCAGTCTTTTTTTGATTCTTAGCTCTTTCTATGTTTACCTGTTTATAAGCTTCTATTTCTTTAAGTTCATAAGCTGTTAAATCACGTTGCTTTTGAAGTATAAAGTCCCACTCCTTTTCTGCTTGCTTTCTTTTATATTCTTTATTTTCTTTAATCTCATCCTTTATTTCATTTTCGTCTTTTCTTAATTCTTTTTTGATATCAGAAACTAATCTTTCTAAATCTGAATAGCATGAAGATGCTGGGTCTATTTTTCGTAAAAATACTGCAGCTTCATTAGCAGCATCATAATCTTCTCCTTTATTCCAAGCTATTTGGGCATTCTTCATTAATTCTTTACAGTCTGTATTGATTATTTTCTCGAAAATTGGTTTTACTTTTCTAGCAGCTTTTTTGTAACAAGACTTACTCACAGTTGGAACTGACATTGCCATACCTAGAGCTTTATCAAGTTCTCTTGCATCTTCATATTTTTCAATATCAGCTATAATAAAATTACAATTATTATCATAGTAGTCAATAATTCTAGATTTAGCATCTTCGAGTACGTTTGTAATTTCTTTATTGTTTGCTTTAATATTTTTAATTGCAGAAATATATGCCTTAGTTTCATTGATNCCAACTCCTTGTACAGTNATGTTTGTACTTGAATATTTTGTACCATCAATTCCATCTCCGACAAATAGTGCTANATCTAGAGTTAACGCAATTCTNGTTGGTGCTCCAGCAACAACCTCTTTTGTTAANACAGAAATATTAGGTACAATAATAAATCTATTGGTAAATCCTGTTGAGCCTGCAAAACCATTTNTAGTAACAATTTGGGCTAGTTTACTNTGCAGGTTGTTTCTAACAATTAAAGAAATGTTTTCTATTTGTTGNGGAACATANGGAACAATCTTAACTCTTTCACTATCTGAAAGATTATTTCTCTGTGCATTTACTTGTGTTATCGAAATAATACAAGCAAAAACAAAAATATTTAATAATTTCTTCATATCTATTTTATTTACTTCCAAGAATTAATGTTGCTTCTCCCAATCCTCTTGTTGTTAATTTATTTTCAATACCAAACTTATCTCTTAAAAACCTACTTAGATTGCTTGCAAAACGTCTGGTATCCATGGCTCTTTGCCTGCCATTTCTATCGTAATACAAAGGAATTCGTACTTGTTCAAAAACCATCATATTTTCTGTAGCATCTGTTGTAGAAAATCTTCCTTTGACAGTATTATCTGCAAGCCAGTCTTCTATAATANTACCCAACTCTTCATCATCTTTTCCAAAATAAGATTCAAGATCAAACTCCCAATCATCCCATCTTTTTATACGAACAGAAGCTTCTCTTCCGTTTGCAAAAAGATCATCAAAATGCACTTGTAGTGAGTTGGTAAATTTATCCATATATGAGATTACTGCTTCTTCTAATAAAACTACAACTTCTGATGAAAATGTTTGAGCACCTGTACCAGCAGCAGTTGCAATTTGTTTATTGGTATAAGAATCTAAACCTTGCATATTAAAGGTTAGTGTTTTCTTTGGACCTACTTTATTGACGGTCCATGTTAACTGAATAACAATATCTGCCTTAGCTTGGTTTAGAAGCTGATCTACAAGTGATTCTGCAATTTGTGAACCACCTTCTTTAGAAGATCTCATATTGTCTATTGCTGTAGTGCTATTAATATTCTTTAATACNGTTTCTGCATTTTTTAGTGGAAAACCTCTTTCCGCCATTAAACCGTTTATTTTACTAATAACAAGTAAAAGGTCTGTATCTCTTTGAAATGCAGATTTAAAATCAGGTACTACTTCTTTAATTCCTTGGTTATCATATTCTATAACATAACCATTATCTATACACCAAGCATCACTTGGTAAAACCATTAGTGTTGGCTTTTTTGCTTGAGAAAATGTTGTAAAACAAATTACAACTAATAATATGGTGAGCGTTAATTTTTTCATCTATTTATTTTTTAATTTTCTAACAAAAAGTTTTCTTAGTTCTCTTGTATCTACAGTAAAATACAAACCATATGCTTTTTGTCCTTGCCCTATTTCTTTTTCGTCTAATTTTTCTGCTTTAGCACGTGAGACAAATTTTCTAAATTTACCTTTGTCTTTAAAAAATCTATACATTTTTCTTTCTGCATCTTCTTTAGCGTTTGGATTAGAAATAATTGGATTGATACTACAATCATCTGTACCTCGAATTCCTTTAAACAATAAATCGTCTACAGCTTTCTTTCTAGCATCAAGTTCAGCTTCTTTTTGATTAAGCCCTTTACCCCAAGCTCTTACAAGCATTTCTCCTCCTGCATCTTTTCTAATACATTCTGTATCATAACTATAATATCCAGATATTACTTTGGGTACTTGTCTTGATCCACAAGAAACTAATGTTGTAATAGTTAAACTTAAAAAAGTTATATATAATATTCTTTTCATAATAATCACCTTTAAAATCCTGCGTTTAGTTTTCTAATTATACCTGCAGCTTCTAACTCTTTTCTTAATAAGTCTTTATTAACAGAAATAACCAAACCAACTTTTAGATACTTTTTCTTTCCTATTCTTACTTGCATTCTATCTCCAGATTCAACAGCACCTCCAGTGGTTAAGTTTACAAACTTTTTGTACTTACCTCCTTCTTTAAAAAATGAATCGAAATATTCACTTTTTTGCTCCTCTACATTGGCATCTTTAATAAGTGCAGGTTGTGAAACACAATCTCTACTTTTAGAGTTTATTCCTTTAAAAATAATACCATGTAAGGCATTCTTTTTTGCTAATTCTAAATCTAGACCTTTTCTTTTTTTCTTTCTGTAAAATGAAAAGACTTTGACCAAATATTCTCCTTGATTTCCAACGCCTACGCATTCAAGATCATAATTCCATTTCATATTTTGTTTCTCGCTTGTTCTTCTTTTTCCTTGAGAAAAAACAATTGTTGAAACAAAAAGCAATATCACTAAAAGATTTAATTTATTATTTGCCATTATTTTAATTTATTTGTCTTATTAACATTCCTGAAGCGTATTTACCTTTTTTACCTTTAAATATTGTGTAATTTGGTTTTTCTACTTTTTCTTCATCTTTCTTAGATTTTTTATTTTTCTTATCCTTTTTATCTTTTTTCTTACTAGAGAAAGCAGCAAACATACTTTTTGTGTTACTTTTTTTCTCTGGTTTTTTTTCAACTGCTTCTTCTTGCTCGTTAGCTAAATAGGCATTATCCCAAATATTTCTTGGGTCTACAGTAATTGTACCTACCCTTTTGTAAGAAGTAAATCCATCTTCATCTACCAGCTGCTCTAAAACTTCAAATTTATCACCTCTCTCAAGACCTTCTTTAGTTCCTATTTTTGCAGAAATCGGATCTCCAGACAATAGTGGAGTTTTAACTCTAAAATCTTCAAATTTTCTTTGAAGTTTACCTATATTTTTATCTACGGCTCTTGTTGTAGCTATTTCAATTAATTGATCATTACTTTTAGATGTAAAAATAGTTGATTGTAAATTTGTTCTACTGATTTCACTACCAACGTATTTTAATTTAAATAAGTTCGATTTTTCAAAGGCTTCTTTTTTTGATTGATCTGGATTATCTTTATCAACCCACATTTCTGTATAAAATGCATTAGCTGTCTCATCATCCCAAACTAACTTGTATAAATACGAAGTTGTTCTTACAAAGTAACCTTTACCAACCACATCTGAAGCCATTTTAACTCCATCTGTAATTAATGAAATATCATCTGCACCNGCTATTGAGGCTATAGAGGAAATAGCTTTTAAAAAACCTCCTCTCTTTTTTGCTNTCTTTTCTTTATTAGTGTATTTATAATCATAGACAATAACAAATGTNTTNCCNATTAATTCTTCTCCTGCATCTTTTAAAATTGCGGCTCCTCTTTTAGAATTTTTTGCGATTTGTACATTTAAGTCTGATGCATTATACTGCCCTCTTTCTGCTACTAAGTCCATATTAAAATTACCATTAGAATCTCTATTAAACCATTTAGCAATTAATTCTTTGGCAACATTATTTTCATTTAAATAGGCTTCAATTTTAGGTACTTGGTCTTTTTCGGCTTCTTTACCCGAAATTAAATAAGGACCAATGTTATGGTCATTAAATTTTGTTGATAATTCTGTATTACCAAATGCATTTCTAATGATGTTATTTCTTTCTCTTCCAGGATCGTTAATCATCATTGTATAAAGAGAACTCCTTCTATATTTTAGATCTTCAAAACTGTTATAATCATCTTGTAAATCTTTTACTTTAGTCTTTACTCCTACTGATTTTATAGTATTCGTATTATTTGAAACTAGTTGAGTTGAATCGTTCTTTTTACTTTCTAAAATTTCTTTATAGGCTATATCTCTTAAACTATTTCCAACAACTACAGGTTTATTTGTAATACTAATGTTATCAATTTTATCTGGTACAGTTCCTGATGTTAATCCTAAAGTCGCTAAACCTTTTTGATGTCTTTCATTAGAAACTGTAATTGAATTTAATTGCTGCACTGAAACAGAAATATCTTCTGTAAAATAAGAATCTAAAAAGCCATTATAATTATACTCTTCGTAAACAGTCGATATAATAGACTTGATACCATTTCCTAAATCAGAAACTATTATAGTATTCATAGAAGTTAAAAAGCCGTTTATATCTTTGTAATCTAAGTGAAATGATTCTGTTTTTGTTCCTGCTCCTGTACCAAAAGTTGCGTATAATAACCCAGTTTTAGTATCAAAATACATTTTAGATTTTATTATTTGATTGTTAGCTTCTGTAAAACTTTCAATTACATGATATTGTTTTCCTCTAAGTGAATCTGTGGTCACTTTTGGTAAATATTGTATACTCTCAGCTTCTAATCCGTTTAACATTGAACTAGAGAGATTCTTATATATTTTATTTAAATTGTCATCAAAATTTGTTTTAGAATTTAAGGCTTTTAAATAAGTATATCCTTTTTCACCATCAAAATAAATTTTAGTTAGTAAATCTTTTTCATCGCCAGTTAACATTAAATACTTACCATCTTTATTAACAGCCATAATATTTTTAGTGGTCATTTTTGTGGTCTTTNCAGAAACTTCTGTAGAAATTTTAGAAGAGAATTTCATCAACTTATTATTGACTTTATTTAATTTTTCTTTACCACCTAAAGCTGCATAGTATTTATCTAATACTTTTTGATAAGTTAATTTTGAGTTTTTTTGAGTTTTTGATTGAGCAACTGTAGTAGCTTGCATAAAGGTAACAACAAGTATTGCTACAGCAATCTTATTAATTGTAGGTCTCATAGGTTTTTTTTTGGTTAGTATGCAATAATAATAAATTACTTGTTAAAATCATAAATTTTTCACAACAATTATCATTTAAATGCACTAAAAACACCTATAAAGTGCAAAAAATATAATTTAGTTTAAAAGTCAATATTAATATTAAATTAAGATGGTTTTTTTATTTTTAAAAAGCTCACTATCTTTAAAGGGTAAATTTATATATGAGCAAAGAGCTACATAATTCTACTTTTAAAGAACTATTAGATAAGTTACAGCAAGAAAGTTGGCAACTAGAACTATTAATCTCTGGTTTTGCAATTTTAGGTCTATTTTCAGCTACAGATACTTTAGCTCTAAAATTTCAAATAGCACAACATGAACAACATTTAAAAGAAACTTTTATATGGTTTGCTGTAAATATTTCTTGTTGGATTTTAATTACAAACTTATTAATACATGTTATACTTCGTGGCTTATGGATTGGTGCACTAGGATTACGTTATGTATCTGGAGATATAGATTATGATGAGCTTAACTACTCAAATAAATTTACAAAATATCTTCAAAAAAAAATAGGCTCTTTTGATGACTATATAGCAACTCTTGAAGATTATTGTAGTATTGTATTTGCAGTTTCTTTTTTATTTATTTTTTATTTTTTAGCAAGTTTTTTATGTGTTGTATTAATTCTAATATTAGTATTACTTTTTTTAGATAACGATTTAGACGGGATTTGGGAAAACATATCTAGTATAACTGGAATAGGGCTTATTTTATTTACCTTAATTGGTATGTTTTTTACATTTCTAGATTTTATTACTCAAGGCTTTTTGAAACGTAAAAAATGGACTAGTAAAATTTATTTTCCTTTTTATAGAGTTTTTAATATTATAACACTCTCTTTTTTATATAGACCATTAGTTTATAACTTTTTAGATAATAAATTTGGTAAAAAATTAAGTTTAATTTTATTACCTGTTTATATTGGTATTTTATACTTAACCTCTTATTCTTATGTAGATTCTAACTATATAAATCTAGATAAAAGGTCTTCTGAGTTTGTTGCTAATGCTGGAAATTATGAAAACTTAATAAAAAAAGAAAACGATTTTATTAATAGAGCAACAATTCANTCTAAAGTAATCACTGACAACTATTTGAAAATATTTNTCATTTTTAATGATAATATTGAAGATAGGTTATTNGATTTTAACCCAGGTCTTAAACCAAAAGATGATCATAGAGGGTTAAACTCTGGTATAAAATTTTCAAGTAATTTTAACGCCTTTGATTTCAGAAAAAAAGACAGCTTAACTAAAGTATATTTTAAAACATTTAANGAAATATATTTAACAAAAATTAATGATACTTATTACAAAACAAAATACGTAGNAACTTCAAATAAAAATAAAAAATTAGGCTTCGAAACCTATGTAAATATCGATAGCTTAAAAGAAGGNAAACACCTTTTAAGAATAAACCGTAAATACATTAACAGAAAAAAAGATACAGTATTAAGAAATGAAGTACAAATACCTTTTTGGAAATTTAAAAAATAAAAAAATGAAACAAATTACATTAATTGCATTACTTTTTTCAACCATTATTTCTGCTCAAACAGATCAAAAAATATATGATATTATAGATGCTATCTCTGCAGATAGAATAAAAGCAGATGTAAAAACCTTAACAGAGTTTGGTACAAGAAATACTTTTTCTGATACCATTTCTGATACTAGAGGAATAGGTGCAGCAAGAAGNTGGATAAAATCTGAATTCGATAAAATTTCATCTGACTGTAATAATTGCTTAAATGTATTTTATCAAAAAGACTTAGTGACAACAAAAATGAGCAGAAGAGTGCCTCATGATGCTTATGTTGTAAATGTTGTAGCCATACAAAAAGGTACAAAATATCCAAATAGATATATTATAATGAGTGGAGATATAGACTCTAGAAATAGTGATGGCTCTAATTTTACTAAAGATGCTCCAGGTGCAAATGATAATGCTTCTGGAATGGCTGGCACAATGGAAGCTGCAAGAGTTTTAAGTAAATATCAATTTGAAAGTAGTATTATTTATGTTGGTCTTTCAGGAGAAGAACAAGGACTTTTTGGTGGTGCAGGATTAGCAAAATATGCTCAAGAAAAAGGTTGGGATATCATTGGCATTTTAAATAATGATATGATAGGTAATATTACTGGTGTAGATGGTGTTACTGATAATAGAGCTTTTAGAATTTTTTCTGAACCAGTACCAGCTAACGAAACTGAAAGACAACGAAGAATGCGTCGTTTTTATGGTGGTGAAGTTGATGGCATCTCAAGACAACTTGCAAGATATATTCATAAAACAACAAAAACCTATATGCCAGAAATGAATCCTATGATGATTTATAGATTAGATAGATTTGGTAGAGGAGGTCATCATAGACCATTTAATGATTTAGGTTTTGCTGGAGTAAGAATAATGGAAGCTCATGAAAATTATACGCAACAACATCAAGATATTAGAACAGAAAATGGCATTAAATATGGAGATACTTTTGAACATGTAAATTTCCCTTATGCAAAAAAGTTAACAGCTGTAAATGCAATAAATTTAGCTAGTTTGGCTTGGGCACCTCCTGCTCCAAAAGAAGTAGCTATTGGTGGTATAGTTGAGCCTTCTGCAAAATTTAAATGGAGTAAGGTTGATGGTGCTATAGGTTACAAAATTTATTGGAGAGATACTACATCTCCAACATGGGACAATGCTAGGTATGTAGAAGCAACAGAATTTACTTTAGAAGGTATTGTTATTGATAATTTCTTTTTTGGAGTTTCTGCAGTTGGAGAAAATGGACATGAAAGTGTTGTTGTTTTTCCTAATAAAGTATTTAGATAAATGATTTTTAGGGTACTTGTTTTATCTTTAGTTTTTGTTTCTTGTGGACAAAGCCAAAAAAAACCAAGTTATATCTCTTTTAAAAAATTAAATGATAGTATTTATGTTAATGTAAAAAATACATTAGCATGTCCTACACATCTAAAAGTAACAAATCTTATTAGCAAAAAACAAAAAGTTTTAGACTTAAAAGCTTATCAAGAAAAAACATTTTTATCTTTTAGTTCTTTAGAAAAAGACAGCATTCAAATACTAAAAGAATTTGATTTTAGCCTTAAATATGGAACTTCTTACCCTTTAAAAAGATATGACACTTTATACAATTATGCCTTACCCTTTTTAAAAGGAAAACGTTACAAAATATTACAAGGTCAAAATACAAACTTTACACATAAAGGAACAAAATCTAGGTATGCTATAGATTTTAAAATGAATGTTGGTCAAACAATTTGTGCTATGAGAGATGGTGTTGTAGTAGCAATTAAACAAGATTCAAATAAAGGTGGCAGAAGTAAAAAATATTTAAATGATGGCAACTATATAATGCTATATCATAAAGATGGTTTATTTACACAATATGTTCATCTAAAAAAAGATGGGGTAATTGTAAAAAAAGGAGACTCTATAAAAAAAGGACAACCCATAGCATACTCTGGAAATACAGGAATGAGTACTGAACCTCACTTGCATTTTGGAGTATTTAAAGCTACTGAAAAGGGTTTTGAATCAATTCCTTATTTCTTAAATTCTATATCTACTAAAAAATATGTTAAGGGTAAATACGCCTTAAACAAGTAACAGTTTCTATTTCTTAATCTTTTGTTAAATACAATGTTAAATAATAGCTATTACTTCTTTATTAATAGTAAAACTATTATATTTAGGGTATAAAACTATTAGTTATGAAACTACTTTCAATTTTAGTAACATTATTTATCTCGAGTTTAACTTTTTCACAAAATGATAATTTTATAAACTCTAATTCTAACCTAGATTTTCTTAGTAAAGAAAAATCTAAAGTGAATAATGATAAAGTCAATATAAATACCATTTTCCCTGAAATTATCTTGATAAAAAATTGGGAACATAAAGAAGTTTCTGAAGGTAAATTTTTAGTGAATTCTAAAACAAAGCAATATTTTATTAAAATAAATGAAAGTTTAACAAAACAACCTAAAGATAAAAACATCCATTTATCTCCTGATACTAAACAAAATTTTATAAAAGAAGTTATTGTAAAAAAATTAAACGAAGAAATTTTAAAATTATCTCTTTTAGAAGAGTCTTTAACTTATGGTGACAGAAATATAGAATTATACAGAAACTATGAAGAGTTGATAAATAAACTAATTATTGATGTTGATGTTAATGAACAAGTAACACTACAAATTGGTAAAAACATTTATCCTTATTTAAACAAAATTTTAAAAACGGAACTAGACAAAACATTACAGAATAGCTTAAACCTATTTGCTGTAAATTTTTAAAAAGATTATTTGAATTTTAATTTGGTTGATTGATTGATTTGGCATCTTAATGTATTTTAAGGTGCCATTTCTCTTTTATTAGTTTTTTGAATTCTTAAAAGATTTATAAATAAAATACACTGAAAACCACAATTTCTTTATTTCATTTTTTTTTTAAATTCAATTATATTTTTAAGAAAAAAGTTAAGATTAAATAAGAAAAGAAATCAATACATCAATTTTTTAATGGTTTCCATATAACCTCTACTTACTCTTACTACAT
>JGI26084J50262_1000418_pt1 | contig 24515 bp, 18 predicted proteins | sample SaaInl6LU_22_DNA_FD_50262 | JGI IMG/M metagenome (IMG submission 50262) | reverse complement strand
CTGTGTTGATTGCCGGTGGCGGTCCCGTTGGCCTCACGTTGGCCCTTGAGTTGGAACGTCACGGGATCGATGCCATTTTGATTGAGCGCAATCTAACGACGACNCGCCATCCAAAAATGGATATTACCAACGGGCGCAGTATGGAAATATTTAGGCGCCTCGGTTTGATCGATAAGCTTCGCGAAGTTGCAGTGCCCAGCGATCACCAGGTATCGGTGGTGTGGGCGACTAATCTGGTGGGCGAGGAGTTGGCGCGATTCGATTATCCCAGCGTTGACGAGGCCCGCAGTCAGCTTCGTGAAAACAACGATGGGCGAATGGCCCTGGAGCCTGCTATGCGCGTCTCGCAGGTAGTGCTGGAGCCTGTGCTCAAAGAAGCCCTCGATACACGCGCCCAGCATATTGATGTTCGTTTCGGTTGGGGGTTGGAGTCTTTTGAGCAGGATGACGAGGGCGTAACCGCGACCATTAAGTGCACGGAAACAGGTGAGCTTAAAAATATCCGCTCCAGATTTCTTGCCGGTTGTGATGGTGCCAATAGCGTTGCACGAAAGGGGCTCGGGATTCCGGTTAATACCATCACGCCACTTGAAGTGCTGGAGTCAAATGACCGTAGCAACTATCTCGCGGATTATCGTGGCGAACCGCTGCAAGACCCGAAAAGGTGGCCGGCGAGGTATCAAATTCATTTTAAGTCCAGCGATCTGGCGTTGTTTGAGCGATTCGGTGGCCACACCTGGCATCTTCAATTGGCGAACGGGACAACGGTGATCGCACAGAACGACTCTGATACCTGGACGATGCACTTGTTGCCCGATTTATATCCGGGTATCGAGGATGCCGACCCCAAAGACGTACTCTACAAAATCTTGGGTTGCGAGTTTGACTGTGAAGTTTTGGTGTCGAATCGTTGGTATCCGCAGCTTGCACTTGCCGACAACTTTGGTTCCGGAAGAGTATGGCTGGCCGGTGATGCTGTTCGTCAGGTGATTCCTACCGGAGGTTACGGCATGAATACGGGAATCGGCGACGCAATGGCACTGGGCTGGGTGCTCGCGGCGAATGTGGACGGCTGGGCTGGATCNTCGCTTTTTGCNGCTTATGANGTTGAGCGTCGACATGTTGCCGCGCGNAACAGGCTTGCATCAGGGACTCACGCGGCAGTCCGATATCAGATCTCCAGAGCAAACCCTGGAGAAATTCTCTTTCAGCAAGGCGCGGAGGCAGATGCAGCGAGAGCCTCGTTTGGAGACTACATCCGCGAGCTAGGCAATCTCGAGAACGAAGCTTGGGGTATCGAGTGTGGATATCGCTACGATGACTCTCCAATCATTTGTCATGAGGGTGGTCAGGCGCCGCCCTATGAGTGGGAGTACTACGAGCCCACAACGTGGCCAGGTGGAAGAGCGCCCAACGTATTTATGTCCGATGGCAAACCGTTATTTGACGTGTTGGGAACTGGGATGACGCTGCTGAATTTCAGTGATGCATCTAGCGANACNCTCGTTGAAGCAGCTGATGCGGCGGGCGTACCTTTGAAGGTCATCAACCTCAACGACGATCATGTGGCTCGGCTTTATGAGAAGGCACTGGTGTTGGTAAGACCTGACCAGCACGTTGCCTGGCGCGCTGACCAGCAACCGTCATCGGTAGAAGAGGCCGCAGGAATATTTAACCGCATCAGAGGTGCGTGAGTTCCTCGAAGCTGCAGTTATGGGTGACGGTGCCGCCGAGATCCGTCACGGTTAGGATAAAAATTTAATCGGGAGTTATGCATTTGAAACTGGTCACATTTACTTTTGAAGAGTCAACGCGCACCGGCGCACAGATCGGCAGTGATATTCTGGATTTGAGTGTCGTGGACTCACGCATCCCCCGCAACATGGTGTCCCTGCTGCAAGGTGGGGACGCCATGATGAGTCGAGTTCGCGACGCAGTAAACGCGGGCGGGTCCACCATAAATATTGAGCAGGTGAAGCTGGAGAGTCCGGTGATAAACCCCTCAAAAATCCTCGCGGTTGGACTGAATTTTATGGCGCACTGGGATGAAATCCCCGCCGATGTTAAGCAGCGAAATGGTCTCAAACTGCCTGAAAAGCCCGTGATATTCAACAAACAGTCCTCGTCAGTTACCGGGCCATTTGATGACATTGAGCTACCTCCCGAATCGATCAAGCTGGATTATGAAGCCGAGTTGGGTGTGGTGATCGGTAAAACATGTCGAAGGGTTGCCAAAGAGAATGTTTTGGATGTCATTGCAGGGTTTACCTGTCTCAATGATGTGACTGTTAGAGACTGGCAACATCATTCGCCAAACTGGACCATGGGGAAGTCCTGGGATACCCACTGTCCGATGGGCCCCTGCATGGTTACCACTGACGAGATAGACGATATGCAGAACCTGCAAATCAAACTCTGGGTTGACGGCGAGGAAAGACAGAACTTCAACACTGGCGAAATGATTTTCGATGTGGCGACGCAGATAAATTATTTATCCACCGCGTTTACTTTATACCCTGGCGACGTAATCGCTACCGGGACATCCGCTGGTGTAGCACTCTTTCGCCCGGGACCGCCATGGCTCACAGCAGGTCAGAAAGTGCGTATGGAGGTCGAGGGCATAGGTGCTATCGAAAATACGGTCGTAAGTGAGCCGGGCAGGAGTTTTATTCGGTAATGAGACGTACTGGCTAAACACAAACATTTCGATGGAGACAGTGAAAAGCGATGAATGAATCTGAGACTGCTTTTATAGGCGCATGGTCATTGCGCGACTACAAAGTTTCCAATCTTGAAAATGGCAATGTGTTTTATCCGTTTGGTGAAAATGCGCAGGGTCATATCCTGTACACGCCACAGGGCATCATGTCGGCAACATTAATGAAGCCAAATCGCACATTACACACTGCTGATCGGGCAATTCGTTTGGCTTTTAAGGATAAGCTTGAGGCGACCGGTTTGACCAATCTGAGCAGCGAGGAACAATCCATAGTATTGGTGTACCTCGAGGCTATTTACGGGTTTCTTGGCTATTGCGGCACGTTTGACGCAGATAGCAGGCAAGTTCATCACCGCGTCAAACAAGCGAGTTATCCAAATTTTGTCGGTACAACGGCTACCCGAGATTATGAGTTTAAAGGGAACGAACTGCATTTGTCGGCCGAAGGCTTTGGCTTTCGAGATGAGCTTATCTGGGTGCGTGTGCCAGACGCCTGATCCGTTATTTCGAAAGTATGATTGAGGCATTCAGCACCCAAGGGAGCGCCAACACATGAAGTTGATTGAAGAGTTTGTATTGACAGCGCACTTAGCTGCGCCGATCCCCATAGGACGCGGTCCAATGGGCACAAGAACATTCTTTGAGGTGACAGGGGGAGAGATAATAGGCGAGCGAGTGAACGCAAGAATCCTGGGCGGGGGAGAATGGGCCCTGCTGCCCGCTGATGGTTTTGTCCGAGTTGATGTGCGTTTCCAAGCTGAAACTGACGATGGTGCGTTCTTTTACGCGCAATATTTCGGGCTACTTGAAAGGTCCGAGGCAGTCGTTGCGTCAACGCAGGCCGGCAATTCGACAGATTTTGACGATCAGTATTTTTACACTAACCCCCGGATTGAGACTGGCGATGAGCGTTACTCTTGGATGAACACCACGTTCTTTGTTGGTGAGGGCCGCTTCATTTCTGGTGGAGGCGTTCAGTACCGGGTGTGGCGGCCCGAATAAAGCTTGCCTTTTCAATAGAATAATGACAAAAATCTTTTTTAATAATAAAGTAACCATAATTGCACAAAAACACCTCGAGCGTTACCGCTAGAGAACGATAAGGCACACAAAAGTCTGTGAGCGATAACGTTGTGGGCCGCCCGCTAAATGTCACGCGACAGATCGGCCGAGCGACAATCAGCCGACAGGTAAAATAAAATGCGCGAGAGAATGGACATGATCAAGAGCGTTAAGGATTACGTTCAGATGCCGCTACTCTACAACCACTGGTACGTAGCTGGCACGGTCGACGAGTTTGGTCGAGAGCCGATTGCTCGAACTATACTCGAGCATTCTGTTGTGTTTTATCGCACTGAAGATGGCGAATTAACCGCCCTGCAAAACAGATGCCTGCACCGCTCTTTTCCGTTATCGGAAAGTTCTCTGCAAGGCGACGAACTCGTTTGTCGCTATCACGGGGCCCGATACAGCGCAGATGGCAAGCTGTTACGCATGCCCTGCCAAGCTATCACACCAAAAAGATCACTTAAAAAATACCCGATACAAGAGATTGGGGTGTTCGCTCTGATCTGGATGGGCGAGAGCGAACCAGACCCTTCGCGCTTACCCGACTTGGCGCACTTGGAGTGCAACAACTTCCGCACGATCCATGGGGATTTTGAGGTTAAGAGTAGCTACTTGCTGATGCAGGAGAATTTGAATGATCTCAGCCATTTCGCCTACTTACACAACGAATCTTTCGGTGTCGAGGAAGTCTTTCTTGAAAATCCGATGGAGATTACGCGAGTGGGCCAAAGGGTGGCTTGCCAGCGAACGGAGACCAACAAGGAAGTAATTTTAAGGAGCCTCATGCCTCCCGGTATCGCTGAGCACCTGCGGGCCTCCGGCGAAACGCTAACTCGATATGACGAGGGCATTACTTTATCCCCGGGCGTGTTCAGGAGTCACGGCTGGACGTTGAAGGATGGCGAGACCGACATTACGGACGAAACACCGCAATACTACATCATGCATTACTTAACGCCGGTTACAAAAACGAGCTGTCGTTACTNGTTTTCGGTGTCATTTAATCACGCTAACAGTGAGGACCGGTTTCTCGATGAATTACCTGTATTTTTAAACAGAGGTTTTAGTGAGGATGTCTGGGCTTGTGAGCATATGCAGGAATTATTGACAGCCGATAAACGAGACTTCAAGGAAATGAATGTCGCAAGCGACAAAGCAGGGCTATTGTCTCGCCAGGTCATGCTGGAATGGGCAGAAGAAGAATATGGTGACGCCTTAACGGCCACTTAGAAAAAGGGCGCTTAGAAAATACTTTTTAAACACAGTGCNAGAGAAGATTAACGGAAGATTAATAGGAGTAAGAAAATGTCTGGAGTAACTGAGCTTGGTTATGTTCGTTTTGGNGTGTCCGATCTGGATGCCTGGCGCTTTTTTGTCACCGATCTGCTCGGCTTGGAATTGCGGGACGACATTAACGACGGCAAGCTTTGGGTCCGAATTGATTACCAGCACCACCGAATATGTATCGAGCAAAACGACTGCGATGATTTGCTCGCTATGGGTCTGAGAGTTGCTGGCCGCGAGGAATTCCGCGAGTTACAGGGCGTGCTCACCGAGGCTAACATTGCTTTTGAAGTTGGTGATGAGGCACTCGCTATCGATCGACAGGTTTTGGAAATCATGATGCTTGAAGACCCAGCCGGTAATCCCATCGAGATTTACCACGGTCCTCATATCGAGCCACAGATGCCATTTTATCCCGCACGTCGTCGGCACGGAAAATTCGTTACGGGTGACGGTGGATTGGGGCATATGATCGTCCGCGACCGCGATGCTGACGAGGCCTATGAGTTCTACAAGCTTCTTGGNTTACGCAGTGCATCGGAGTTTCGCGTTCCTGTGCCACCCGAGATGGGCGGTTATATTCGAGGGCGGTTTATGCATTGTGACCACCCTACTGCTCGAGAGCATACAATCGCTTTCGGCTTGGAGAGAGCGAAAAGAATCAATCACTTATTGATGGAAACAGACAATATTGACGATGTGATGGTTACCTATGAGCGGTTAAAAGCGCATGGTGAGTACCCCATCATGCTGGATATAGGTAGGCACCCTAATGATCAGCAAATGTCATTTTATGTGCGCTCGCCGTCGGGCTTTATGATAGAAATTGGATATGGGGGCGGTGCACTTTCGAACCAGTCTTACATATTAAATGGGGATTATTGGGGTCATGCCCCCAACCCTGAATTTCCTGCAGCAATGGGTTCAGTGGATGAGCAAAGAAAGTAACTTTTGCCCGTTAACAAATTGATAGCAGCACTGCCGTGTCATTGAAAATTAAGGAGAAGTCCGTGTTTGCAAAAAACTGTTGGTACATTGCGGTTGACGTCGAAGACGTAACGCAGGAAAAGCCACTCGGCATAAAGTTGGCTGGCGAGCATATAGTGTTATATCGCAACTCCAAGAATAAGGTAGTTGCGATGGCGGATCTGTGTCCGCATAGATTGGCTCCGTTATCTGAGGGTAACATTGAGGGAGACGACATTCGCTGTATGTACCACGGGATCAAGTTTGACTCCCAAGGACAGTGTAATGAAGTACCCGGGCAGGACATGATTCCAAAAGTGTTGTGCGTCAAGCCCTATGCCGTTCATGAGGGGCACGAGTGGATATGGGTTTGGATCGGCGATCAAGACAAAGCCGACGAGGCGCTCTTGCCGGACCAGCACTTCCATGATCCAAACGTCTTTAATGTACGCAAAGGCTCCGTTGCCTTTGATGCAAACTATGAGCTGTTCAACGACAATACGTGCGATCTATCCCATGTCGCATTTGTCCATGCAAGTACCTTCGCCGAGGTTAGTGGAGGCGACGAGTTTGCTGAAAAGATGCCAACGATTACTCTCCATGAACGTCATGTAGAGGTCAATCGTTGGATGGTTGGGATTCCACACCCTGTGCTCGGGTGTAATGTGGATTTCTCCAGTCGATTCAAGCATATGCTGCCCGGCGTGTTCATTATGGATCTGCAATATCATCCAGTTGGCACGGCAGAGAAACTTAATTTCGAAGCGCCCCCCGAAGACCTAAAGCCTCTGCACCATTCGGGTACCATTCAAACAATGCGCCCCATAACGGAAACGACCTCTCGCTTCTACTTCAGTATCGTCAGTCCAAAATGGGTGGCTGAGGAGGCTCTGGATGGCGATTTTGAGTTTGGTAAACAGGGGTTTATCGAAGATAAGGCCATATGTGAGGCGCAACAGCGCATGATTTCCGCGCATCCCAACGTACCGTTGCGACAAACCAGTCACGACAAGGCGGGATCGCATATCCGAAAGCTAATAAGGGCAACACTTGAATCTTGACCATGTGTGGTTCTAGGGGTGGGTTCGTCCGAGCTCGAAAACAACGAACGTAACCCCCTAATTTGACCACGCAAAGAAGTGAACTTGTTAAGGGCTTCGTGGCCGGTTGAGCCAGATATACGCCATCGCAGCCTACTATGAACAATAGCTGTCGTGACTTGAGGTTTGAAATGATTAAAGTATTTCACAGGCATATGACCCGCAGCGTGCGAATTCTTTGGCTACTAGAAGAACTTGGGGTTCCGTATGAGGTGGAGCCCGTTGAGCGTGGTATTGGGGAGTCGGAGGAGTTCCGAAAGATCAGTCCCACCGGCAAGATGCCTGCCATCATCGACGGCGATGTTTCGGTGTTTGACAGTGGCGCAATTATTGAATATCTGCTGGACAAATACGATGTAGAGCAGAAGTTCTCACCCCCGCGCGGATCGGCAGAGTGGTTGCAATACATTCAGTGGATGCATGGTTCGGAGACTTTTATGCTGCCGGGATCCCTATTCGGCCACCACACAGTTGTTAGATCCGAAGAGGATCGCGTGCCCAAGATTGCCGAGGAAGGAAAAGCAGAATTTGAGACCAACCTGCGCTGCCTCAATCGCCTGTTGTCGGAGCGGGAATATGTAGCCGGTGATCGGTTTACCGCCGCGGACATCATGCTCGGTTGGTGTTTGTTTGTGATGGAGACAGTGGGTTTTGGCGGCGGTCTTGAGCACATTGAACGCTATTCTCGTAAGCTTAAAACGCGTCCTGCTTACGGAAAAATTGCCTTCTGATGAAGCGCTTTTGTTCGCGCTNGCGGNCCANTGTAGCTGGAACAAATGATGTCTGATCGAAAAGACGATAACCCTGACCGTGCGTTCATTGCACGCGTACTAGAGCAGGGCTTGACCGAAGTGGATGTAGACAGCTCTGCGCTATTGCGTGCGCTGAAATGTCAGGTCGTCGGCGCGCGGGCTGGCGAGGTTCATCTGCGTTTTCTACCGGGTGCCCAGTATGAGCAGGGTAACGGGGTAGTCAGTGGTGGCATTATCGCTACGATGCTGGATTTTGGTATGGCCTTCGCCGGATTAACAACCTGCGCTGAGGGAGAGAGCGTCATNTCGGTGGGTTTGACTGTGACNTATGTCGCGCCCGTGCATTGTGGTCCGGTATTGGTTGAGGCGAGCCTGCTGTCTTCGGGCTTCAGGCTGTCGCAGGCGGAAGCTCGCTTGACCGATACTGGGGGAAACTTGCTGGCGAAGGCGAGTAGTCCTCTGACAATGAAGCGACGGCGCAATTAATAAAACCCTATGAAAGTTAAGGACTGATGTATGACCGCTGANATCCCCTCGCNGCCGCCTCTTACGAGCCTTGCCGACATCGAGGCCTTTGAGTCAGTGCCGCTNGCCTCGCGTAATTTGCCGGCGAACACGTTGGAAGTAATTCGGGAAACGGTAAGGAGNCAGCCCGATACGTTGGCAATTCGTTACATAGAAAATGGCGATAAATGGAAGGCCGCGCGAGATAGTGGCGAGACGGATTTATCTCGGGATATTACCTACGGGCAACTTCTTGCGAATATTTATCGTGCAGCCAACCTGTTCAGGGCTACTGGTATCGGCGATTCTGACGTTGTATCAATGGTCCTCCCCAACGTTCCAGAGGCGCACTACGTACTGTGGGGCGCTGAAGCTGCGGGAATTGTCGCCCCNATAAATCACATGCTTGATGCCTCAGAAATTGGNGAGATTATCCAGTCAGCGGGTAGCAAAGTGCTGGTTGTTATGGGCGTGCACGAGGAATTCGACATTGCCGAAAAACTCGCGACTATTCGGGCCCATGCCCCCTCTGTTGAGCACGTTTTCGTGGTCGGTGCGATGCCCCAGCATGCCGAGGACTGTCAATCTTTTGAAGATGCTTTGGCACAGCACGCGGATGATGGCCTGACATTTGACAGAGAAGTTCGGCCAGAATCTATTGCTTCTTTATTTCATACTGGGGGCACCACGGGATTGCCAAAATTAGCACAGCATTCCCATAGCAACGAAGTTTATACAGCGTGGGCACTGAACCTAGTTCTCCAATACCGTAGCGGTGATACGAATATTACTGGCTTGCCTCTGTTTCACTGTAATGCTGCGCTTGCATCGGGCTTACTGTCGTTCATGCATGGATGCACCGTGTTACTGACAGGTATCAACGGATATCGCTCTCCGGGCATTTTGAGCAATATGTTCCATCTTATTGAACATTATCGCGTTATTGGCTTCGCTTCGGTGCCGACTATTATCGCTGTTTTGTCGCAGCTCCCTACCGAGGGCTGTGATCTCAGTTCCTTGAAGGTTGCCGGATGCGGCGCTGCGCCGATGCCCGTCGAGTTATTTAACAAATTTCAAAACGCCACTGGCGTTCGTATCGCTGAGGGCTATGGACTGACTGAGGCAACGGTCTGCAGTACCATGTGCCCGCCCGCAGCAGATCCTCCCCGTATTGGCTCAATCGGCCTGCGGATTCCCTATACCCGCGTTAAGTCGGCCATCCTCGATAGCAAGGGTGTTTTTGTGCGTGATTGTGAGCCGGATGAAGTGGGCATTGTGTTGGTCAACGGTCCCTCGGTAACGCCGGGTTATCTCGATAGCAGTAAGAATGCGGCGTTATTCGTGACTGATTCCAATGGCGATGTTTGGCTCAACACCGGCGACCTTGCTCGCCAGGATAATGATGGTTACTTCTGGCTCACGGGGCGGTCAAAGGAGCTCATTATTCGCGGGGGCCACAATATTGACCCTAAGTCTATTGAAGAGGTTTTGGTGACGCATCCGGCGGTCAATCTTGCGGCAGCGGTTGGGCGGCCGGACAGTTACGCGGGCGAGGTGCCTGTGGCGTATGTGGACGTTGTAAGCGATGTATCCGAAGAAGAGCTCATGGAGTACTGTCGTGAACATATTGGAGAGCGCGCGGCCGTGCCCAAGGCAATCACGATTGTAGACAGCCTGCCGGTGACTGGCGTGGGCAAGATCCACAAACTGACCTTAAATCTCATGGAGTTGAAGCTGGTGATCGATAAAGAGCTGGCTAAACTTCAGGANAATTGGGTGAGCTGTCGCGTTGAGCCGCAGTTAGACCCCAAGCTAGGTGCTATGGCGCATATTGCAATTCGTTGCCCTGAGGGCGTTGTTGAGTCGGACGTCGATGCTGCGGTACGTGAAGCGCTGGGCGCATTTAGCTTTCCCTTCACTCTAGACGTACGCTACTGAAGGATCGCCTCGGTGCGGGATGCCGTGTTATGTGATGACGCTCTCACTAAACCGAGTGCAGTCACCCGGTAGTGAGAGTTATCGAGAATCTTGATGACCGACGTTATTTTATTCCAAAGGTCGTCACATTGAGAGCCGAACCACCACCATCAACCGTTAATTCCGTGCCCGTCACAAATGAGGCGTCATCAGANGCCAAAAATGCAATAACAGCTCCGACTTCAGCTGCCTCGGCAACGCGCCTCATAGGGTAAACGCTGCCGATCTCAGAATAGACTTCTTCAAGAGAAACGCCTTTCTTCTCGGCAACGAGTCCGTAGGCATAGTCTGCCAGCTCTGTTCTAGCCACACCGGGACAGACGCAGTTTGAGCGTATCCGCTCCGGCGCAAATTCTACGGCAAATGATCGGCTCATGGCGTTAAGTGAGGCTTTGCTGGACTCGTAAATCGCACCACCAAGGCGGGAACGAGCACTAGACACAGATGACACGTTGACAATTGAACCGCCGCCGCGTTTACGCATGGCGGGTATTGCAGCGCGAGTTGCGTTGATGGCGCCAAATAAGTTGAGGTCCAAAACGCGTTTCCACTCGTCTAGCTCCAGTTCTAGCAGCGGACCGCCCGTGCCAGTCCCTGCATTGTTTACCAATATATCGAGGCCACCAAATTCTTTCTCCGCAAGTTCCACTGCCGCGAGTAAATGGTCATTGTCCGCAGCATCACCCGCCAATGCCAGGCCGCCTATTGCAGTCGCTACTTTTTCAATNGGTTCGGGCCTTCGTCCTGTGACGATCACTTTGCAACCCTCCGACGCTAATCGTTCAGCGGCAGCGGCACCAATTCCTGCGCCACCTCCAGTTACGATTGCCACCTTGCCTTCGAATCGATTCATACTTATCTACTCCCTTCAGATCGTTGTAATGGAATTGCAGAGCGCGTTGTTAACATGGGTTCTGTGACAACCGATGATTTAGAGCTTGCATACTTCAACAGTGACAGCACCTAGGCGCGACATATTGCTCAATGGTTCGTAGCTGTCTGCGGCAGAGGGCATCAGTTGGTTGGAATTTGAACCCCTTGCTGCTGAAGCGATAGTTAGATTTGGATTGCCTCCGTCTGTGTATCCATGGGTCATAGCAACCGCTCCTTGCCGCATGTCCTCAGTCACATGTAGAACTGTTGAGATACTGCCGTGGCGATTAAAAACGCGAACCTCATCACCATCAAAAAGGCGGCGCGCTCGCGCATCCTCTGGATTCATGTGGATCGGGTTTCTTTCTAGGGCGCCCTGTCTCATCCGTTCCAAATTGGTCATCCATGAGTTGTGCATGTGGTTGGTGCGGAAAGAGCCTAATTTCAAAAGACCCTCTGGCTCATCCTCTAGCTCCTTAAAAATGTTTTCGCAGCGCTCTATCAGCCCGGCTTTGACAAATGCGGGTGGGTAGCATTCGACTTTGCCGTCGGCATGCAACACGCCCGTTGTGTAAAAATCGTAGTAGGGCTCAGGGGGTCTGGTTGCAGTTTGATGTGGCATATCTCTGAGTTTGGTGACAGACAGATCCGCTGCCGATAACATGCTATTAATCGTGTCAAACCCATCTGTATCAGGCCGATCGAGCATGCAGGGAACGCCCAATTCCTGGGCGAGNCGATCATTGATCCACCAGTCCTCTTTGCGCTCATGCTCTGGCGGCACCATTGCGTCCGTGTACTGGACATACGGAACGCCACCCTGCAGGCCATCGGCAACAAAATTTATATCAGCGCGTTCCAGCCAATCGGTGGCCGGAAGCACGTAGTCCGCCAGCTCGCCTGTGGCGTTGAGCATGATATCGGTCGCCACCAGAAGTTCGAGCTTCTCAAAAGCTTTGCGGAGTCTAGCCTCGCCGCCGACGGATAGAATGGGATTGCCGCCAAANACAATGAGGGCTTTAATCTCGCCGGTTTCGATCAGATCGGGCAAAATAACGGAGGGCAAGGGAATCCCAGGCGGTTGGACTTGTAGTTCGCCTACCGAGCTTGTGAACGTGGGTAATTGGGTCACGTCGATAGCCATTTTCTGCTTTAACACGCTGTTTGGCGTAAAGGTGCCGCCTTTGCGCCCCAAATTGCCGGTGACAAAATTGAGCATTTCGGCTAGCCAGTAACCTAGCAGACCCTGACCGCCCTGATTGACCCCCAGCGAAACATACGCTGCTGCGCCGTCGGCCGCTGCAAATTCCCGAGCGACTTGTTTGATGACGGCCTCGTCGATTCCCGTCAGCTTGCTAACTCTGGCAGCCGGATAAAGCTTTACGAAGTTTAGAAGCGCCTCAATATTTTTGCCGTGCTTGGCTACGTGCTCAGTAGCGATATCGTTATTTTCTGCTATCTCATTGAGTAGCGCGGCTAAAAAGTAGACGTCTGTTCCTGGCTTAATTTGTAGTGTTTCGCCGGTTTCCGATATTGATGATTCTGTTTTACGGGGATTAACGAACACGGTTTTGCCACCGCGAGCGCGGATTTTTTTGAGAATACCCAGCGCGTCATTCGGTTGAGACATGAGTGCCCAATGGGATACTTTTGGATTGGCTCCGATACACAGTAAGTAGCTTGTATGTGTAAGGTCGGGGATCGGGAGGCTGCTGGTGCCATACAAGTCATAGCAACCTCTGGTTTTATTGGTCATGTCCTGAGTGCCAGAGTGGAAAACCATTTTCGAGCCAGATCCCATGATTAGGCCTACTTGGTTTATAAACTGGCGTGAATCAAAAACGCCCGGGTTTCCCGAGAAAAAGGCAATCGCATTAGCGCCATGTTGATCGCGTAAGTCACGCAGTTTTTGGCCAATTTCTCCCAAGGCATCATCCCACCCAAGCCGTTGAAATTTACCCGTTGGCTCGACGCGAGGGTTTGTTCTTTTTAGTGGCCAGTTCAGCCGATCCGGCGAGTGATGAATGTCCAGATAGGACAGACCCTTGTGACACGGTATCCCGCCGCTGGGATGGTCTGGGTCTGGGCTGAGCTGGATGATGTCTCCGCTGTCATTAAAGTGCGCCTTGAGCGGGCAGGCGGGTTCGCAGATTCTGCAAAACGTATTTTTAACCTTGTTCATGAATGAGCTGCCTCTTAGTACTAACCCAGTTCCGTAGAATTTGCCCGAGCGATCCTGAGCATGTCGCCAGTAGTGCACAGTTTCGAGCGAGGCCTTTTTTGTGACGCGCCTCTTTCTTTTTCCGCGCGGTCTATTGTCAGCCAGTCCGCAAGAGTGACGAAGTCCGGTTTCCGTTCTTTTATCTTGCTGAGTACTAACTCTGGAGACAGTGCGCGGCTTGTGTTGGTAAGGCGTAAATCATCAATCAGGCATGCCACGGTTTCGCCCGCGCACTGCTTGTTGGTGCCAATGACGCCGCGTGCCCCTCGCTTTATCCAGCCGGTGCAGTAAATTCCATTGATCACCACACCGTTATCAGTCACACGGCCGTGGACGTTCTCGATAACAGCCTTCTTGCTGTCAAATGGAAGTTCTGGAAGGGGTGTGCCACGGTATCCAGTCGCTCTAAACAAAATACCTGCGTCGATTGAAGTGAACTGGTCGGAAGCTACGCGTTGTTTGCCATTGGGTACGTGAGCCGGAACATTATGTTTAACCTGAACATGTTGAAGCCGATCCTCACCAAGTAATGCGGTGGGAGAGCTAAGAAATTTAAAGATGATTCGTTTTGTTACAGCGCCAGCTTTTTTCTTGTGTAGCTGTCTCAGCGTTTCAACTTTGCGGCGTGCCTCCCAGCTAAGTTTTTGCAACTCTGACTCGTCATCAGTGAGAAATTCGGGGTCTTCTACTTGGACTTGGATATTGTCGAGGTGGAGGAGCTCTTCAAGTTCCGGGTTGTTGAAGGCTCCGTTTTTATACCCTCGTCGGCCAAGAATAACGACCTCTTGAATGCGGCTACTTTCAAGGGCGTCCAAGGCGTGATCGGCGATATCGGTCTTTCTCAGTTCTTCTATTGGCAGGGTCAGGATGCGAGCAACATCCAGTGCAACATTGCCATTGCCNACAATCACTGCGCGCGGGCAGGAAAGATCAAATTTGAGGTGGCTGTAGTCGGGGTGCCCGTTGTACCACGCCACAAACTCTCTGGCTGACCAGCTGCCGGTTAACTCCTCGCCGGGTATCTCAAGCGCATTATCTGAGTTAGCGCCACTGGCATAAATTACGCCGTCATACCAAGATGCAAGCTCGGTATTGCTGATGTCTCTTCCTATTTCTACGTTGCCGAAATAACGCACATTGGCTCGGCTGATAATATTGCTGTACAGCCGATTGCTGATCAGTTTTTTTTCGGGGTGGTCGGGTGCAACGCCATAGCGTACTAGGCCCCATGGGGCGGGTAGGCGCTCAAACAAGTCAGCGTCGATGGCGACATGCTTGTTTTTCACCAAGTGCTCCAGCGCGTACATGCCGGATGGGCCCGAGCCCACTACCGCGATCCTGTAGGTAGGCCTCATGAGCGCAGCACGCCAGTGCGCTGAATGAAATACATTCGATTGACGTCTTTGTAGTGCTTCCATTTGTNAGGCAAATTATCGTCTTCATAAATTGCCATAACAGGGCAAGCTTCCACGCAGGCTGCGCAGTTTATGCACAACTCAGGATTGATATAGAGCTGTTCCGTATCACTGAAGTCTTGGCTTTCCGGTCCCGGACTGATGCAGTCCACGGGGCACACTTCTAGGCAGGAATAATCTGCAACACAGGGTGCAGCAATTACATAGGCCATAAGGTTGACCGCCTCGTTTTATGGTGAAAAAGATAGGGAGAAGCCATCAGTGACTGTCAGTGAGGTTGTTAGATGGGAGGATGTGTTGATATTCCGTTGTAATACGAGAGATCCGCTCTTCGAGAAACCGCCAGTGCGAGGGATGAGTAAATAGATAAAAGTTTTTAGCGGCCATACCCGCAATAACGCGCTCGCCAACTGACGTCACGCTTATCCCTTCAGCTTCAATGATTCGGCTGTATCTGCCTCCCGCCTCACCCTCATAGTTCTCTGCAGCTCTAGTAGGATCCGGGTGGTTGCGCAGACTCTGCGCGATACGCGTTTTCACCCACGCGGGACATAGGACGGAGACATCAATCTTTGAACCCTCAAGCTCTAGCTGCAGAACTTCTGAATATCCCACGACCGCAAATTTGCTCGTGATATAGGGTCCTCCGCCGGGCTGCGCTACGAGTCCGCCAAGCGATGCGGTATTAATAATATATCCTGGCTCGCCGGACTCTTGCATTGCCGGAAGAAAGCACTCTATGCCATTAACAACACCCATTACGTTAACGTCCATCACCCATCGCCAATCATCCAACGGCGTGTTACCCGAAAGGGCGTAGCCCGCGCCCACGCCTGCGTTGTTAAAAAGGAAGTTGAGCTTGCCATGTGTGGCTAATGTTCGGTCAGCCACATCCCGAAAGGCGTTCGCATCACGTACATCGAGAATCTCGGTGTGCACCTGAATACCCTGGCTGCTTAAATCACTGCGCGCGGCCTCAAGCGCATCGTGCTCTATGTCTGCAAGAACGAGCGTCATGCCTCGTTCACCGAGTGCCCGCGCTACGCCGAGTCCTATGCCCGAAGCCCCTCCAGTGATGAATCCCACGGTATTTTTAAAGCTGTTCATAGGTTGTTCCTGTGTGTTGAGGTGCGGCCCTCCCATTTATCCGCAGCCTATGCGCACTTTGGTTTGGGAGCTCGAGGATTGCCTTGGCTCTGTCGAGCATCTTCCTAGATAACGACTAGCTGTTATTTAATAGTAAAAGATCATAAATTACATAAAAATAATAATATTACTAGACCTATGCATATTTTTTGGTCGTTGGCGTAGCCATTCATTCTGCCTGTCACAAAAAATTCACGTTATCGACACAAAGCTGTCACGCCTAATCTCTAGGGTTTGCCTATCTGCTGCCGTTCTCTTATCGACGGTTCAGCGTGTTATCAAATCGAGAGGTTTTAATGACAACATTGTTCCACGCTCGCCGAATTGTGACCGTTTTCTTCACGTTCTTAATCGCGCAATGGGCCACGGCTGCTGACGAATTACTGCTCTACGTTGTTGACGGTGGCAATGGCGTTGCAGGCGCTGAGGTGGTCGTTGATGGAAAGTCGGTGGGCACAACTCGTCCCGATGGGTCCTTAACGGCAGATTTAGNCGANGGCTNTCACGTTGTAGCAGTGACGGGGCCTANNGGANAAACTGTTCTAGCAAGATTCGCNGCNGGAAATGGTTTGTTAGCTAACGTNGTTGCTAACCTTGAAAATAGCAGTGCACGTGTGCAGGTGTTTTCACAAACTGAATCTGCCGCAGACCGTCGCGATGCACCTACCGGNACTGTGAGCATTACTGTGCGCAAGGGCGCNGATGTGGCGNCTAATCAGCTNGTTATCTTCTCCGGCGGTGTTGGCGCGGTCAACACGAATTCACAGGGCCAAGCAACAAAGACACTGCCACGCGGTTTATATACCGTATCGGTCGGCGACGTCTCTGCACGTGTTCGTGTGGTTGGCGGTATGGCCCATACTGCCATGCTGCGCCTGCCTGAAGATGAGGGTATGGCCATTGACATGCCGAGCCTTGAGGAGGTGTTTGTTATTGCCTCCTTTGACCCCGGTAGCATTGAGGTTAGCGAGCGCGATACCAGCAACATCGTCGATACAATCGGCGTTGAGATGCTGACCCGTTTCGGCGATTCTGATGTCGCCGCATCGGTGGTTCGAGTCCCAGGGATTTCCGTTCAAGACGACAAGCATGTCTTCATTCGCGGTTTGGGTGGCCGTTACATCACTTCAACCCTTAATAACGCGACGATGCCCTCGACCAATCCGTCAAAACGCACGGTGCCCCTTGACTTGTTTCCTTCGAACTTTGTCAGCCAGTTAGACATTAAGAAAACGTTCCTGCCTTACATGCCGAGCGAGTCGACGGGTGGCAATTTGGTGATCAATACCAAGACCTTCCCCGATCAACGCGGCGGTACAGTATCTAGCTCTTTTGGCCATGTCTCAGGTCTGACCGGAAAAACCGTTGCAACCGACTCCGCGAGCGGCGGCTTTGATATTGTTGGTTGGGATGATGGTACGCGCGAAGAAGATGTTGTCATCAGCGCAATTTCGAAGATTATGTCTGATGGCACTTTCGTCGATACCGAGGGTGACACCTATGCCTTGACCCCAGCTATTCGCGGCGAGTTACTGAGAACAGCGGGAATCTTGTTGAAAGACAACTGGGATCCTGCGTTTCAAGAGGCCACGCCCAACGCGAGCTTTGGCGTCAATTACGGCAACCTGTTCTATTTCGACGACAGTGAGCTGGGGTTTTATTCGGCGTTCAACTACAGCAATGACTGGAGTAAGCGCGATAACGGTATTCGCCGCAGCTATTCAGCCAGCGGAAATGTGGCGGACGATCAGTCATACAGGTCTTATACCAACAACATAGAGCTGTCTGGATTGCTGTCCATAGGCTTCGCTACCGGCAACAATACCTTTGAGTGGAACAACTTGATTTCGCGTTCAACCGAGAGCTTTGTTGAGCGCAGCGTGGGCCAAGAAGGGGACGAATTCGAGACTATTTATCAGCATACGAGTCAGTGGGAAGAGCGCCAGTATCTGTCGTCGCAAATAACGGGTTCACACTTCCTCAACGAAGATGGCTCATTGTTTGGCGAGTGGCAGTTCACCGCNAGCCAGGCACGCCGCTATGTTCCGGGCCGGACCGACGTTCGTTTTCGAACGCCACAAACCAATACTGACGCCGAGACACTGCGCAGCNATTACGACTTTGGTGCAGCTAACGACACTCAAACAAACGTACTCAAGGGCTTTACCTTTGAAGCGGGTAACTCATCAAAGCGGTGGGATGACTTAACCGATAATAATTTCGACGGTTCGTTTGACGTAACCTGGGATGTGTTTGACGCCGGCGCCAGCTTTGGCACGATTAAAGTGGGTGGCCAAGCAATTTACCGCGAACGCGATGCAGAGAGCGCAACCTATGGCTATTTTAACGATGGCCGTAACCCTGCGCTCGAGCGTGCACCCAACGTGTTGGTCTCTGATGTTATCTACCTTTGTGGCGCAGGAGATGAGGCCGTCTCATGCCCAGCAACTCCCGCCGAGAATGGCGTGACACTGCCGCCAGTCGGCGGTGTTCAAGATAACGCTCGAACCGGCTACGTTTTTGCTATTCGTACGGCCGTTTCGGATGAGTACTCGGCNGAGCTGTCATACAACAGCGCGTATGCAATGTATGACCACACCTTCGACTCCACCTGGCAGTTTATCGTCGGTGCGCGCTACGAGATCTACGACCAGACCACCGACACATTTGATCTCACCACAGGTGCACCAGTCCAGGGCGTTGTGGATGAGGCGAGCTTGTTGCCGAGTTTAGGTGTTAATTGGTTTTACTCGGATACGCAGCAACTGCGTTTTGCCGTGAGTCAAACCGTGGCGCGTCCTGACTTCAAAGAAGCCTCTAATGCGGTTTATTTTGACAACGAGTTCAACGTGCGAATTCGCGGTAACAAAGATCTCACCATTTCGGACGTGCTCAATCTCGATCTGCGTTGGGAGTGGTACTTTGGCGAGAACGAGCAAGATAGCTTGTCAGTTGCCGCTTTCTACAAGGAAATGTCCGACCCTATCGAGCGGGTTGTGCAGCCCGCATCGGGTACCGCCGGCAACACCCGTACGTTTCAGAATTCGGATCAGGCTGAGCTTTACGGCATGGAAATTGATGGCCGCAAAGAATTTTTGCTGACCAGCGACTACAACCGAACACTCTTTGTGTCTTTCAACATGGCCTACATTGAGTCAGAGGTGACGGCCGCGAACCAGTTAACGCGCGCCTTGCAGGGTCAGCCCGAGTACACCGCAAACCTTGTTATCGGCTATGACGATCTCAGTGCCGGACAACAGTTAACGCTGCTCTACAACCAAAACGGCAAGTCTATCGCCGATGTTGGTGTATTGGGCGCCCCCGATGTCTATCTAGAGCCGCGAGGCGAGCTCAATCTTGTTTTTCGCTATGACATCAGCGATTCCGCCACGTTAAAGGCGCGAATAGAAAACTTACTCGATGAAAAAGTCGAGTACACACAGGGTGATGGCGTTTTTCAAAGCTACGAGAAAGGAACAACGCTCCAACTCGGATTTGACTGGAGTTTTTAAGTATTAAGCGCGACTCATAAAGATCATTGGAATCAGTGGAGAGTAAAGCAATGAACAAGCAGCTTGTATTAGCTCTTATAACCTCAGGGGCCCTGGTCGGTCTCGGCGGTTGCTCAGAAGGTGACTCGGCAACGATTAACATCGAAGCGCCTACGATAGATAACAGCGGAAGCGGCAATAACGGCACGGCCACACCTGAGGAGCCACCCGTTGCAGGCGCGTGTCCAGATGGAACAACCGAGGTGTCTAGCGGCGTGTGTTCGCTGTCCGGGCGCATTGTTTCTGATATGACGCTGACTGCGGANTTCGAATATCAACTGGATGGCCGCGTAATTGTTGGTAACGGTAACTGTGAGCTAGCCGATGCAANTACNTGTAGTAATGNCGATGCCGTACTCGATGTCACGCTGACGATTGAGGCGGGTGTTGAAGTCAAAGGANTGCCTTCATCTGATCCTCTTAATGCCGCTGTACTCGATGTGAATCGCGGATCTAAGTTGGTAGCAATCGGCACGGCCACAGCGCCCATTATTTTCTCTTCTNCTGANGACGACTATGTGGGTTCTGGTGAGTGGGGAGGCTTACAGATGAGTGGCTTCGCGCCACATAACGCGTGCGATGGCACGCCGTGTAATGTTGACGGNGAGGGCGCTGTTAACTTTATCGGGGGCGATAACGCGGCTGACAGCAGCGGTACGCTTAAGTATGTGGTTATCACCGAAGGTGGCACCGAGTTGGCCACCGGCGATGAAATCAACGGCTTGTCACTTAACGCTGTTGGCGGTGGCACGGTGATGGATTACGTCCAGATCAACGACAACCTTGACGACGGCGTTGAATTTTATGGTGGTAACGCCAATATCAAGCACCTAGTTGTCACGGGTGCTGGCGACGATTCTGTCGATTGGGACGAAGGCTATCAGGGGAATTTGCAGTACGTATTTGTGAAGCAAACGGCTAACTCTGCGGGCGAAGCTTTTGAGATGGACACTGAGGGCACCACCGCGTTTTTGTCTAAGCCAACGGTTGCCAACCTTACCGTGATTGCTGACAAAGCCGCGGGCGAAGCCGAGTACAGTCTCAACTTCAAGAAAACCTCGGCAGGCTTCTTTCACAATAGCGTAATCACAGTGTCTAGCGAGACCGATAATACTTTTACTACCTGTGCTCGTATCCACGATGGCGCAGATGCCAACGTCGGCTCGTCGCTGTACTTCAATAACTGGATTCAGGACTGTGCTAACGGCTCCGGTGACCAAGGCATACTTGCTACCGTTGATATGAGCGGTGCTTCGGCCAATATCAACGCGGTTTATGCCAACCTCAACTCCCTTGGCGCGTCACAGGCCTCCGCGGCACGTCTTTCCGCGCCGCTCGATTGGGCAGCGATTAACGTCTCGTTGCCCGAGTCAGTGGCTGATGCGAACTTTCTCGACGCCACTGACTACATCGGTGCCGTTGATCCGGCGGCTTCATCGGCTTGGTGGGCTGGCTGGACGCTGGAAGGAACCGTCGGGACACCGGATACGCCGGTAGCCGGATGCCCGTCAGGTACTACTGAAGTATCAACGGGCGTTTGCACCCTGCCCGACAACATCACCAGCGATATGCGTCTTACCGCTGGCAATGTCTATCAGTTAGAAGGCCGAACCATTGTCGGAAACGGTAATTGCGAGCTGGCGGACAGTACTACCTGCACTAACGGTGATGCGGTGTTAAATGTCACGTTGACTATCGACGCCGGTGTCGAAGTTAAGGGACTGCCTTCCAATGATCCGTTGAACGCCGCAGTACTCGACGTCAACCGTGGCTCTAAACTGGTTGCCGTAGGCACTGCGAGTGCGCCGATCATTTTTTCTTCCGCCGATTCCGATTACTCCGGCCCCGGCGAGTGGGGCGGTATCCAGCTGACTGGTTTTGCCCCACACAACGCGTGTGCAAGCACACCGTGTAACGTGGACGGTGAGGGCGCTGTTAACTTTATCGGCGGTGACAACGCCGCAGACAGCAGTGGTACGCTGAAATATGTAGTGATCACCGAGGGCGGCACTGTCTTATCGACTGGCGATGAGATTAACGGTTTGTCGCTCAATGCAGTCGGTTCTGGCACGGTAATGGATTACATACAGATCAATGACAACCTCGACGACGGCATTGAGTACTACGGCGGGACAGCCAATATCAAGCACTTGGTGGTAACAGGTGCGGGCGATGATTCCGTAGACTGGGACGAAGGCTTTCAGGGCAATCTTCAGTACGTGTTGGTTAAGCAGACTGCAAACAGCGGCGGGGAAGGCTTTGAAATGGACACTGAGGGCACCACTGCCTGGTTGTCTAAGCCCACGATTGTTAACGGCACCTTGATTGCTGACAAAGATGGCGCGGGCGCTGAGTACAGCCTGAACTTCAAAAAGTCGTCCGGTGGTTTCTTCCACAACATGGTGGTCACTGTCGCGGCAGAGTCGACGCAAACCTTTACGGCTTGTGCCATTATTCAGGACGGGGCTGAGGCGAATGTGGGGACTACCATTGCGTTCAACAATTGGGTGCAAGACTGTGGCTCAGACGGCGCCGGTGGCGACTTGGCGAACGTATCTATTGACGCCACGACGGTCACGGTTGAACCGGCAGACTTGAACACGCTGCTGGCTTCCCAGGCGGCTTCTGCAAGTGGCCTAACAGCTATAGACTGGACGACGATTGAAGCAGCGTTCTCTTTGCCTAATGTTGGTACGGGCGACCCTCAGGACTTCNACGCTNCCTTCTTTGATGACACGACTTATGCGGGTGCTGTGGATCCCCAGGCAAGCTCTGCATGGTGGGCTGGCTGGACATTGCCNGGCACTCTGTAATCGGCTGTCGGCGCATTTAAAAAATGCTATAGGCCTCTTAACANAGGAGACGTTCGAGTTGTTATCGCGCGCTCCTGTTTTATGTTTTCACTGTGTTTTCCTATGAAGCNTTAAAGTGGCGTTGGCGCAACGGTGCTCGGGTCGAACTCCCTCGGTCATTTCCGCGCTGAAAAAGTATAGGCGCGTTAAAGTTCGCGGTGTAGTGTGGTGTAAGCTGCTCAGAGATCGCTGAGGTTATTGGAGGACTAGTTTGAAATTTCTATGGTTATTCTTCGCTGTTTACTGTCACTTTGTGAACGCTGACGAGATTTCGCCCCAAACGGTGGTGGAAAATTATTTCGAGTCGTTCAATAACATGGATAGGGCGGCGCTTAACGCGTTGTCTGGTGAACCCTTTATTTTTGTAAGAGCGGGCAAGGCTAGTGTGTACTCCAAATATGGAGATGCAGTGGACTTTGATGGAATAAAAGCATCGGGCTGGTCNTATTCTCGCATTCACAAGAGCGACTTGATTTATCAGGACGATATGTCTGCGATGGTGAGTATTAATTTTTCGCGATATAGCGAGGGTGGACTGCCGATATCGACTGCAGATGTTGTCTACCTTTTGATAAAAGTGGACGGTAGCTGGCTATTGAAGGGCGGCTTCATCGACGGCAACCTGACTCTCGGCAAGGACTAAAATTTCGTAATTCATAGGTCTGATCAAAGAAGCGCCTGTGTATTGCGACCAACATGCTCCTGAGACCGCGCAGCTCATTAGGCATATTCGATTCACGGAATAGCCTAATCGGGTNATCGAAATGCGAGAAGCTTAGCAATGCAAATGCGTTACGTATCGGGCAGGTTCCGATCGATCGACACCTGGGGTCTTCGGTCAAGGGTTTTCCGAGTGAGAACCATGGTGTAGAGTTTTGGTACAGATAAGAAAAAACTGAGAAAAAGGAGCGTGAAATGAATATTGTGAAGTTAATAGCTGCGATTGTAGTACTGGCGCTTTCACCGGTGGTTTTGGGTCAAGACCTGAAATTAGGTGAATCTTTTGTGGGTGACTTTACCGTCGACTCAGTGTTGACAACAGACGGTGTGAATTATCACGTCACAGCCTCAGGTGAAGCGGGGCCTTACGGACGCGCTTACGGCAACTGGTTCTTTACCAATAAATTGGGACTTGAGGATATGGGGGAGTTCACCGGATATGGTTGGACACAAAGCGGCGAAGGCGTTGTAACCGTAACACTCCAAGGTGTTTGGAAAAAAAACGGCTCGGTGTTTGATCTCTACACGTTCGATGCAGTCTCTAGCGGGCTTATCAACGTAGCGACAGGCAAACTGGATCTGGTTAATAAAACCCTGCGATTCAATGTTGCGCCTGTTCAGAACTAATAGGAAGAGAGACCAATAAAGCTATCGTTCTGGCCTCCAAATCGATATCGCGCCACTTAAGGTCTTAAAGGTTTCCTATACGAAGCCCAGTGTGGAAGNCCAAAGCGATGAGGTCGGGTAATTTGCGCCATCTTTGGTCAAAAACGCGAGCGACCTTAACAAGGTNTTCCGCTTCTTCTGGCCGAAAGTGTTTGTCGGGATCGACCGTTTCGGCCAGAGTTGACTTTATCTCTGGCCACCAGAGCCTCCAGAGCACGATCGACGTCGTCTTCTGTGATGTCTGTGATGGGAGTGGAGCCGAACTGATCGACCCAGAATTGAATGCGGCCTAAAGAGCCGGTGCAGTGTTCACGCGAGACAATCCACGCCTCGGAAACGTCTTGAAAGGTGGTTATGAAGACCTCCATTAATCGCTAGTAAATCAATACCCTAAATCGGACGTTTTCTGTCTACCGTGGCCGGTTCGATTTCAATAAAATCAATGACCTACAGTAATTTTGGTAGGACCAGGCGGATGGTTTCGAGCGCGCTTGCCTCGCGCACTCTCACCCCTTCGGGGCGCCTTTGGCGATCAAAATGCTCCTGTGGTCGCATTTTGTCGAACCGCCGACCTCTACCCTATCAAGGCTTCCAGGACTCACCGAAACACCTTTAAAAAGAATAAAAGTAGCGTATTTCTCTCTGTCGTAAGAACGACGTAGTGAGATTTTCTCATGATATTGGGAAGCTAATATTTGGAA
>JGI26084J50262_1000406_pt1 | contig 24938 bp, 15 predicted proteins | sample SaaInl6LU_22_DNA_FD_50262 | JGI IMG/M metagenome (IMG submission 50262) | reverse complement strand
TAAGTTTCTCAATCTCATCTTGCTGTCTGTCGATATAGCCTTGGTATTTGATATGAATACTTACTTGCTCATCAACCTGCCTTAGGAGTTCTTTTTCTAGCATTGGTGTTAGCGAGCCTGTTAAATTTTCGACAGGTGTATCACTCATGTACGCAGCGAGGGATTTGCTGCTCTCCTCAAGCGCCTCTGTCAATCCTTCGTAGGTCACACGCGGGCGCGCAAGAAGATCCGCCAAGCTGTATTCACGTGTGAGTGGTTTTTCTAAAAATNCATCGACCTTGTCTGCCTCGGCCGTGTTCGGCTGCAACCACGTCTTTCTNAGCCAGGTGAGCCTGTGCTGAATATGCGCCTGCTTATCACAGTAGAAAGCCCAGCGGAGATCGTCGACCACACCCAGTTCGCGGCCAATCGGGGTAAGCCGCTGGTCTGCATTGTCTTCTCGCAGCGTNAGTCTGTATTCGGCGCGGCTCGTGAACATCCGATAGGGTTCGTTGGTGCCTAAGGAAATCAGGTCGTCGACCAACACACCAAGATAAGCCTGATCGCGGCGAGGACACCAAGACTCTTTTCCGCGCGCGGCGAGACCCGCATTGAGTCCCGCTAAGAGTCCCTGTGCCGCGGCTTCTTCGTAACCTGTCGTTCCATTTATTTGACCAGCAAAGTAAAGCCCTTTGACAAATTTCGTTTCGAGAGAATACTTAAGATCCCGAGGATCGAAAAAATCGTATTCGATTGCATAACCCGGCCGCGTTATTAACGCATTCTCGAAGCCCTTTATTTTTCGGACCATCTCAACTTGAACATCGAACGGTAGACTCGTCGATATCCCGTTAGGGTATAGCTCATTGGTGGTTAACCCTTCCGGCTCGACGAAGATCTGATGCGAATTTTTATCGGCGAAACGCATAACCTTGTCTTCGATAGACGGGCAGTAGCGCGGTCCGGTGCCCTCAATAACGCCAGTGTACATAGGCGAACGGTCAAGCCCGCCACGAATTATTTCGTGACACGCTTCATTGGTCGATGTGATGTAGCAGTTTACCTGTTTAGGGTGGTCGGCTGCGTTACCAAGATAGGACATTACGGGCAGCGGTTCATCGCCCGCCTGCTGCTGCATCACGCTAAAATCGACTGAGCGGGAATCGATTCTAGGGGGCGTGCCAGTTTTTAGCCTGTCTACCCTAAACGGTAAATTGCGTAGCCGATTTGCGAGTGCTATTGAGGGCTGGTCCCCCGCACGGCCACCGGAACTACTTTCCAGACCAATATGAATCTTGCCGCCTAAGAAGGTCCCTGCGGTCAATACAACCCGATTAGCGCGTATCAACACGCCCATTTGTGTCACCACACCTCGAACCTCGCCATCTTCGATTAGAAGATCGTCGACCCCCTGTTGGAAGAGGCTTAGGTTGGGTTGTGATTCTAAGATTTCACGAATAGCAGCTTTGTAGAGCGTACGATCGGCCTGCGCGCGTGTCGCTCGGACTGCAGGACCCTTGCTTGCATTCAAGACGCGGAACTGGATACCCGCTCTGTCCGTTGCTATTGCCATAGCCCCGCCGAGGGCATCAATTTCCTTAACCAGGTGACTCTTCCCGATCCCGCCAATAGCTGGGTTACACGACATCTGACCCAATGTGTCGATGCTGTGAGTAATCAGCATCGTGGCGACACCCTGACGCGCAGCGGCGAGCGCTGCCTCTGTGCCGGCATGGCCACCACCGATGACGATTACATCGAACGGCGTTGGGTATTCCATTGTTGTCAGGGGCGGAGTCGTCATGGGTGCCTCTAAAATGACTGTTCGCGGTTTTAGGGTGGAGAAGTATATAGAATTCAGCGTAGTAGTGAATTGCTTTATTTAGTCTTTGATTAAAAAACAATCACTTTATTACAGACATATTTCTTTCAACACACTTTTGGACCTTATAGCTGATCGCCTAAAGAGTAGATAGCGTGTTAATACTGATAAATATAGTAAACAGGTTTTCTGTGGCTAAGTCGAATTATAGTATTAAAAACAGCGTTTTATAAAACTCTTAACTGTGTGGCTAGAATGTGATTAACGCGTTCTAAAGCTATGGATCGATGGGGATAAAACACCAGGTCCCAGAGAGCGAGTAATCTTATCCTTTGTTGTACACAGGTTTTTACCGTTTTGGCGTCGGTTATCAATAGCTAATCTGTCTTGGCGCCTGTGTTATCCACTGCTTGAGTTAGACGGTTAAGCTGTAGATAGTCTCAGGGTTAGATGTGAGTAAAGTGTTGATAACTTTAGCGATGGTTTTTGCTACTTACCCACGCAGAAAGTTGAGAAGATTTCGCCAAGTAGGTCATCACTCGTAATCTGTCCGGTAATTCTACCAAGCTCGTTTTGGGCAAGTCGTAGGTCTTCCGCAGCGAGTTCAAAAGGCACACCGTCGACCAAACATTGTTCTGCAGAGGCGATGAGTTCGCGAGCCGCCCTAAGGGCAATAAGATGACGCTCGCGGGCGACGAAGGCTCCCTCAATCATCGAATTAAAGCCGATTGACTCTTTTAGCGCATCGCGAAGCGCGTCAATGCCGTCGTTGAGTTTTGCACTGAGCGTGATTGATTCGAGCTTAGCTGGGACACCGTCGCGGGCGCGCAGGGATGCAGGAACTGTTAGAGCGCCTCTACCTAAGGTTGCGCCCGGTGTTAGGTCTGCCTTGTTAAAGATAACCAGTGTTTTTGCGAAAAGCGCCGGTTCATCCAAGAGCAATTTGGGCACAAGACTCAGGGGTAATTCGTGGAGTCCATTCGCGTCTTCTGACATTTGCTGTGACACGTCCGGCGACGCGCTAACCGAGCTGTCTATAACCAAGAGCACCTTGTCGCTTTTGCGCACCGCATCGGCCGCCCGGCGAATACCTTCTTGTTCGACAACATCCTCACTCAGTCTGAGGCCAGCGGTGTCGGTAATATGAACCGGCATTCCGTCTATCTGCAGCTGCTCGGAGAGAAGGTCGCGAGTGGTACCCGCGATAGAGGTCACAATAGCGGAGTCATTGCCTGATAGCGCATTTAAAAGGCTAGATTTACCTGCGTTCGGTTCACCTGCGATAACGACCTGCATTCCTTCTTTTAGCAACATCCCCTTGTTTGCTTGTGACAGCGCAAGAGCAAGCGATTCACTTATTTCCCGCAATCCTTCCTTAACACGGGACTCAGTTATTATATCGATATCTTCATCACTGAAATCGATAGCCGCTTCGATNTTCACTCNAATCTTGGTTAATNCCGCAACAAGATGATTAACTTTATTCGAAAACTCCCCGCTCAGCGTGCGTAACGCAGAGCGCGCAGCCTGTGCTGAATTCGCATCAATTAGGTCNGCGATGGCTTCGGCTTGAACGAGATCTATTTTGTTGTTTAAAAAGGCCCGCTCAGAAAATTCTCCCGGATTTGCGAGTCTTGCACCCAAGCTCAATACTCTATCGAGGATTAATTTTTGGACACTGAGGCCGCCGTGGCCCTGAAGCTCCAGAACGTCTTCGCCGGTGAACGACGCGGGNCCTTTGAAGAAGAGCGCGATGCCTTCGTCNATTGTNTCGTCGCAAGCATCTTTAAACTGAGAGAGGTGAGCGGTTCGAGGCGTTGGCGTAAAGGCTAGAATCGACGTTGCAATAGACGCAGCTTCTGGTCCAGAAACACGCACGACGCAAATTCCGCTTTTACCCGGTGCTGTAGCAAGCGCTGCGATCGTGTCAGTGGTCAGTGCGTTCACTTAATGCCTTACTCAAGCGGCGCAGGCGAATACCGCTAGGCCTTTTTCGCTTCATACTGCGCTTCAATTTTTCGGGTGATATACCATTGCTGAATAATACCCAGTGCGGCATTGGTGAACCAATAGAGGACAAGCCCAGCCGGGAACCAGAGGAAAATACCGGTCATCATAATTGGCATAAGCTTCATCACTTTGGCCTGCATAGGATCGGCCGGCGCAGGGCTAAGCGAGGTTTGTAAATACATTGTGCCACCCATGAGCAGTGGCAGGATGAANTAAGGATCTTTGACGCTAAGGTCCGTGAGCCANAGCATGAANGGCGCATGTCTTAACTCGACGCTTTCGAGTAGTACCCAATAGAGCGCGATAAACACAGGCATTTGCACAAGCATAGGAAGACAGCCACCGAACGGATTGATCTTCTCTTTTTTGTACAGCTCCATTGTTGCCTGCTGCATTTTCATTCGGTCGTCGCCGTAGCTTTCCTTCAGTTTTTGCATCTTAGGCATGACGCGGCGCATGCCTGCCATCGAGCGATACTGAGTTTCTGAAAGCTTATAGAAAAGCGCCTTAACGCTGACCGTTAGTAAAATTATAGAGAAACCATAGTTGCCAACAAACTGATTGATTTGTGTGAGTAGCCAGTAAATAGGTGCGGCTAAAAACCATAAGAAGCTGTAGTCGATTGTAAGATCGAGGTTCTCTGAGATTTCCGCTAATTTGTACTGGTCTTTAGGCCCCGCGTAAAAACGCGTTGTGTACGTTGCGGATTGCCCCGCAGGAACATTGATCGCATCACTGGTGAACTCACCAAAATAGATACCCGCATTATTCTTGCGCGTTGTGAAATTATTCTGCGCCGCATCGTTGGCAATCCACGCGCTAATAAAATAATGCTGGCTGAAAGCAATCCATCCGCCGGTTGTGGTGTTGGTATTTGCGCCGTCGTCATCGATGTCGTCGAACTCGATTTCATAGTAGGGATCATCGATCGTCGTTGAGACAAAACCAAGGTAGGTACGCCCGAAGCCGCCAGCATTGCTTGGGTCGTCGAAATTACTGCGTTTGATTTGGCCAAAGGCGTTTGCGCGCCACTCCGATGCCGAGCGGTTGTTTATTAAATAGCTAACATCAATCACATAACTGTCTTTGGCAAAACTAAAGCGCTTGGTTATGTCGACGCCTTCGCTCGTTGTGAGCGTCAGATCGACGTCGAGAGTTTGTTGATCTGCGCCCAGTACATACTCGGTTTTCTCGACGCGGTATCGCGCGCGGCTGTCACTATCAATCCCATCGCGCCCAATTAATCCACTCGGTGCGGTATAGGTTTGTCCTGGTGCGTTGCTAAGGATTACGAAGGGGTCGGAGTTTGGTTCGAGGGCTTTAAGGTATTTTGGCAAAGCGAGGTATTCAATATCTCCGCCTACTGTGTTTATGCTGAGCACAAAGGTATCTGTTGTGACCGTAACAAGTGTTTCTGGGGCGGCTGCGTTTTGCTCTGTGCGTGGCTCACCTGGGAGGCTCGGTACGTCGGCGCTGGTAGCGGGCTCGTTAGCAGTTGCGGCGGTAACCGCGGGAACGTCGGTCTGCGCTATTTGCAGCGACTGGCTCTGTTCTACCGTTTCGATGGCGCTCGCCTGCTCGATGGTTTGCGGATAGTCTTCTTGCCACTTAAGTAGCATCAAATAGGTGACTAAAGCGAGTGCGGTATAAAGGCCTAAACGTATAAAGTTCATTTGAGTCTACTTGTCTTTAATTTGGTAAGTGTTGGTTTCGTCTTTGGCGCCGTTTTTCGGCGGGACTGGATCGAACCCCCCTTCGTGCCAGGGGTGGCATTTACCCAATCGTTTTATCCCTAAATACGAACCCTTGATTGCCCCATGAAGCAAAATGGCTTCGGCTGTGTAGTGCGAGCAAGTTGGAGCAAAGCGGCACTGCCGACCTATGAACGGGCTTAGTGTTAATTGGTAAATTCGTATGAGTAGTAAGAACAGAGGGCTTAGTAGTGTATTCACTGCCTTGTTGATAAGACGCATTAGTTTCTGAGTCTCTTGTTAACTTCTTTATCGGCCTTATCCTTTGTCTTTTCTATCTTGTTTCTCTTGTCTTTCTTATCTCTCTTATCTTTCATCTCGCGTAGGATTAAGTCGTCTATTAGCCGATTTATCGTTGTGCGCAGTTCGATGGCCGCTAGTTTATCAGCATCCTTGCGCGCGAGCACGACTATATCGACAAGTGGGATTTCTGCCTGTCGAAGCCTAAAAGATTCGCGCAATACGCGCTTCAGCCGATTTCGATGAACGGCTTTTGAAACGTGCTTTTTTGCGATGACGAGGCCGAGCCTTGGACGTCTGGCCTGTGAGGTGGTCGCCAAGAAGAGGAATTGCTTACTTGAGACTTTGTAGCGAGAGTGATCGAAGACCGGTTTGTAATCTCTCGGGCTCAGAAGCCGAGCGGTCTTTGGAAATGCGTTCTCGGACACTTAAGTGAGAGTGCGGTTAGTAAGGACGGGGCCCAATAAACGTCGCACTCTACCCTCTACTCTTTGTCTTTACGCAGATAGCTTGGCGCGGCCTTTAGCGCGACGACGATTGATAACAGCGCGTCCGCCTTTTGTAGCCATGCGAGCTCGAAAGCCGTGAGTACGTGCGCGCTTAAGCACGCTTGGTTGAAATGTTCTTTTCATGACTTACACCTAGATAATTAGTGGCCTTGGAACAAGAGTAGTACTGGTTAGATTCCACCGTTAAGCACAAACTGACTACCCTTTCACAAAGGGACGCGAATAGTAGAGGGTTTGCGCCCAAGATGCAATGCCTTGTTTAGGGAAAAATCCCTTGATTCAAAGCACCTACGTCGGTTGCTTCTCTCACTTCCTCTCGTTAGGCCTTGGGCAAACTACGGGTTTTGGCCAGTTTACGCAGTGAGTTTCGTTCTTTGCGGAGCTGTTTTGCAGGGCACAAGCATTAAAACATAGCTTAGTCACAGGTTATCCACAGTTAACTTACCCACAGGGTAATTCAAATACTTGCTTAATTTTCCTGGTGAATCCGGTTTTTCACTTAAAATATTTTATAAATTATTGATAATTATATATTTTTAAATAATTAACTTCGGTGGATAAAATCCTCTAAGCGGTGGATAACTTTTCCGCGACCCGCTACACTCTTTGCTCATAAAAACATCGAAGCCCCGCTTCAAGCGCCGGCTAAGAATAAATAGTAAATAATAATTAAAAAGCGTAGCAAGCCTTGTTACCTGCGAGTACAAGTGCGTCAGGTCAACTGCGCGATAGGATTACAAAATAGTGTCATCAGATAGTTTCGAAAGGGCTCCGCGCGCAGATCTCGCGTATTCGGCAGAGCAAACCGCNTTGTCGCCGACGATTTCCCCAAATACAGCGCCTATTAATACTACTGATACTAATATAGCCTCTGGAGATCCCGCCCTAGCCGATGCTCTCTGGCAAGACTGCCTCGAGTCGCTTCGTTTGGAGTTCCCGGCGCAGGCGTTTAATACGTGGCTGCGTCCGCTACGCCCAGCTATTTCTGAGGCGAGTAATACCGAAGCTGAAAGCATCTTCACCCTGTCTGCGCCTAATCGTTTTATACAAGACTGGGTTAAATCTAAACTTCTTCCTCAAATCGATGAGATTTTTGCGTCGGTGAGTCGTAAACACGGTGTAGTACTCGCAGGCCCAGTTATCAGTGTTGGCGCTGCACCAACTGTCAATGTGGCAGCATCAGCGGATTCGATGCCTAGGTATCAGGGCCCTCAACACACCCAACACTCCCAAACTACTCAACAATCCCAGCAGCGCCAGCAGCCTCACTACGCACAGCAACAGGGTTTTCCTGAGTCCCTAGAAAACGAGCTTGAATCGATGCTCGGCAGTAGAATTAACCCTAGCGCTGGAAGTGAAGATTTACTTGCAGCTCATCAAACACCCCTAAATACGACGACTCAGGTGATGCCTCGCGCCTTCGACAGGCGCGTCCCAGTCGCTAAGTCGGGGGTCGATACGATTATCGAGGGCAAGCTTAGCCATCAGGGGGCGCTCAATCGCGAAAACACATTCGAAAATTTTGTCGAGGGAAAATCAAATCAATTAGCGCGAGCGGCAGCGATGCAGGTCGCCGAGAATCCCGGGTTTGCCTACAACCCTCTTTTTATCTACGGGGGTGTGGGATTAGGTAAGACTCACTTAATGCACGCGATCGGCAATTACCTCAAAGAGAAAAAACCCAATGCCAAGGTAGTCTATCTTCATTCAGAAACCTTCGTCGCCACAATGGTTACCGCGCTGCAGCTTAATTCGATTAACGAGTTTAAGCGCTTCTATCGCTCCGTCGATGCACTGCTGATCGATGACATTCAGTTTTTTGCAGGTAAGGAACGCTCACAAGAAGAGTTTTTCCATACATTTAACGCGCTGCTCGAGGGTGGGCAGCAAATTATCTTGACGAGTGATCGCTACCATAAAGAGATTAATGGGCTCGAAGAGCGCCTCAAGTCGCGTTTTGGTTGGGGGCTTACCGTTGCGGTTGAGCCGCCGGAACTCGAGACGCGCGCAGCGATTTTGATGAATAAAGCGGCGCTTGTGAACGTGTCGCTGCCGAATGATGCTGCAATGTTTATCGCACAGCGTCTGCGATCGAATGTGCGCGAGCTCGAAGGCGCGCTTAAGCGGGTTATTGCCCATGCGAGCTTCAAGGGTGAGGCAATCAGCATTGATCTCATAAAAGAAGCCCTCCGTGACCTTTTCGCGCTTCAGGATAAGCTCGTTACGATCGATAATATCCAACGCACGGTTGCCGAGTACTCCAAAATTAAGATGTCGGACATGCTCTCAAAGCGCCGAAATCGCTCGGTTGCGCGGCCCAGGCAGGTCGCTATGTGCCTAGCGAAAGAGCTTACTAACCACAGTCTGCCTGAAATAGGTGATGCCTTTGGGGGGCGTGACCACACGACGGTTATGCACGCCTGCAAGCAGATCGCAAAACTACGACAGACCTCGATAGACATCGAAGAAGACTATAATAATTTACTCAGGCTCTTATCGAGTTAGGAACGACTCGCTGCCTGACGACCTAGCGCCGTCAAGCTGAGCGTTTACAGCCACAAAGAATCAGAAAACAGTAAAGAAAACAGTAAAGGTGCGTTAAGAACTAGCGCACCGAACAAGCCTCACAAGGAAAAGTAGACATGCATTTTGTTATTTCTCGGGAAGCCCTCTTAAAGCCACTGCAGCTGGTTAGTGGCGTCGTCGAACGCCGGCAAACACTGCCGGTTTTGTCCAATGTGCTTCTCGTACTCAATAATGACGAACTGTCTTTAACTGGTACCGACCTTGAGGTCGAATTGGTAGGTCGAACTCGAGTCGATACTGCGCACACCCACGGCGCGGTCACAGTGCCGGCGCGCAAGCTTCTCGATATCTGTAAAGCATTGTCGGACGATGCGATGGTTGAGGTGTCCCTAGACGAGAAGAAGCTTTTGGTTAAATCTGGCCGCAGCCGCTTTACACTCGTCACCTTACCCTCTTCTGAATTCCCGAATGTCGAAGAAGAACCCGATACGTTTTCTTTAACGCTGCCACAGAAAAAACTCGGTGAACTCATCGACAGCACGAGCTTTGCGATGGCGCAGCAGGACGTGCGTTACTATCTAAANGGCATGCTGTTTGAAGTGTCACCTGATTACCTGCGTGTGGTTTCGACCGATGGCCATCGCCTAGCAATGGAGACGCTCGAGTCTAAGAACGATATTGCGTCTGTGCAGCAGCTCATCCTCCCTCGAAAAGGCGTGATGGAGCTCGCGCGGCTACTCGAAGATGAGGGAGATATTACCCTCGTATTCGGTCAGAACCACATCCGNGCCGCCGTCGCGGACTTTACATTTACCTCTAAACTNGTCGATGGGAAGTTTCCAGATTACAACCGCGTGTTACCGAAAGGCGGCAACAAGGTCATTTTGGGCGACTGTCAGNCGCTGAAACAAGGGTTTAGTCGCGCCTCTATTCTCTCGAANGAGAAATACCGCGGAGTGCGCGTGGTGCTCACAAACGGTGAGCTTCGGATCTTCGCGAATAACCCTGAGCAGGAAGAAGCCGAAGAAGTGGTTGCGGTGGACTACCAGGGCGACGAGCTCGAAATGGGCTTTAATGTCAGCTATCTGATCGATGTGCTGTCGACCCTTNGAAGCAGTCAGGCGAAGATTACGCTNCTNGATGCGAACAGCAGNGCCCTGATCGAGTCNGGTGATGAGAGCAATGCNATGTATGTNGTTATGCCGATGAGACTCTAAGCATAATTCCTACCGTGTTTCGGCAGCCCACCGTGAGCATCCATGCGTCTTCTCGAGTAAACCCATGAGTCGAATTGAAAAACTCACGGTGACCGGGCTGAGAAATTTAGCCGATGTAGCCATTGATCTGTCCTCCCGTGTGAATATCTTCCACGGGGAGAATGGCTCGGGCAAGACTAGCCTACTCGAGGCTATTCACCTGCTCTCCTCGGGGCGCTCGTTTCGAAGCGCCAAACTAGACCCTCTGATTACCCACGGCTTAGAAGAGGCTGTCGTTTTTACGCAGCTCAGCGATGGGCTTCGGATTGGGTTGGCTAAATCTAGGCGTCGCAGACACCAGTTGCGGCTCCAAGAAGAAACTCAGAAAAACTGGGAATCTGTCGCGCGCTCCCTACCCCTACAAATAATCGATTCGACCGCCTTCCAGCTTTTGGAGGGTGGACCCAAGGCTCGCCGACGGTTTCTCGATTGGGGAGTGTTCCACGTGGAACATAGTTTTCTGAGTGCGTGGCGTGATTCCAAGAAATGCCTGGCTAATCGCAATGCACTCCTGAAAGCGCCGCGCCTCGATCGGTCTCAGCTCGAAGCCTGGGATCGAGAGTTTGTGGCTGCCTCGATAAAGGTAGATGCACACAGAAGCGCGTACCTAGAAAGATTCTTGCCGGTATTCAACGAGGTCTATACCCAGCTGGAAGGGTCTCATTTGGAGACTCTCGAGATCCGGTATGACCGCGGATGGGCGGAGGGAAGCACTCTTGATGCTGAGCTGCAGCGCCTGTTGGATACCGATAGGCGCTATGGCTCTACTCAGCTAGGACCCCAGCGCGCTGATTTGCTCCTCTTGCTCAACCGCACACCGGCGGCCGATGTCCTCTCGCGCGGACAGCAGAAAATACTGGTGAGCGCCCTAAAAATCGCCCAAGGAAGATTGCTCTCAGAGAACCTTGGCGTCGACTGCCTCTATTTAATCGACGACCTCCCTTCGGAATTAGACCCAGAGAATAGAGCGAGGGTCTTCGCGGCACTGCTGTCACTTAACGCGCAGCTGTTCGTGACCTGTGTGGAATTAGAGGGCCTCCTGCTGGCGAAAGAAGGCGTGCTTTTCAGCGCACTCGCGCCAAGCGAAATCGCGCAGTTCCACGTGGAACATGGTAGAATAACGGCTTGATTTTCCACCCAATTGTCCGATAACACTAGTATTAAGAAACACCCTGGGGCTACCCCTGGAGACCAAGAATGACCGACGACACCAACAGTGTTGCTAGCACAGCAAACAACAGCGACTATAACTCCGATAGTATCAAGGTTCTCAAGGGCTTAGATGCAGTTCGCAAGCGCCCAGGCATGTATATCGGCGATACCGATGACGGCACTGGCCTGCACCACATGGTGTTCGAGCTCGTCGACAACTCTATCGATGAAGCGCTCGCTGGACACTGCGATGAGATTCGTGTGGTTATTCACGTCGGCGAGACGATTAGCGTCTCCGACAATGGCCGCGGTATCCCGACGGAAATGCACAGCGAGGGCGTTTCCGCCGCCGAAGTGATCATGACGGTACTGCACGCTGGCGGTAAATTCGACGATAACAGCTATAAGGTTTCTGGCGGCCTTCACGGCGTAGGCGTCTCGGTAGTAAACGCCCTCTCGGAGGAGCTGAAACTCACCATTCGCCGCGACGGCAAGCTCTGGGAACAGGTGTATAAACACGGCGTACCACAAGCGCCATTAGCTGTTATCGGTGAAACCAACACGACGGGTACTGAGTGTCACTTCAAGCCCTCTGACCAAACCTTTAGCAGCGTCGAGTTTCACTACGACATCCTTGCTAAGAAGCTGCGCGAACTCGCCTTCTTAAACGCGGGCGTGTCGATTCGTTTGATCGACGAGCGCAGCGCCAAAGAAGAACACTTCAAATACGAGGGCGGTGTGCAGGCCTTCGTCGAATACCTGAATAAAAACAAGGCGGCAGTGAATAAGATATTCCACTTTGCCCATGAGCGGCCGGAGGACGGAATTACCGTCGAGGTGGCGCTGCAGTGGAACGACTCCTATGCGGAGAATATCTTCCCCTACACCAATAATATTCCTCAAAAGGATGGGGGCACACACCTTGCGGGTTTCCGCGCCGCGCTGACGAGAGTGTTAAAGGGGTATATCGATAAGGAATTGGCGGCGAAAAAAGGCAAAGAAGTTGCCACATCTGGCGATGATGCGCGCGAAGGCCTCACGGCAATTATCTCGGTGAAAGTGCCAGATCCCAAATTCTCCTCGCAGACCAAAGATAAACTCGTGTCATCCGAAGTAAAAACGGTAGTAGAACAAGAGATGGCTGCTAAATTTAGCGACTATCTTCTGGAAAATCCCCATGATGCGAAGCTAATTGTCGGTAAAATGCTCGATGCTGCACGCGCACGCGAAGCCGCGCGTAAGGCCCGGGAGATGACACGACGAAAGGGCGCGCTCGATATAGCTGGCCTGCCCGGTAAGCTTGCCGACTGCCAAGAAAAAGACCCATCACTGTCCGAAATCTACATCGTGGAGGGAGACTCGGCGGGCGGATCGGCGAAACAGGGCCGCAATCGCAAGAATCAAGCAATCTTGCCGCTNAAGGGTAAGATTCTGAACGTTGAAAAGGCACGCTTCGACAAGATGCTNAGCTCGGCGGAGATCGGCACGCTGATCAAGGCGCTTGGCTGTGGAATTGGTAAAGACGAATTCCAGCCAGAGAAACTGCGCTATCACAGCATCATTATCATGACCGATGCCGATGTCGACGGCTCACACATTCGCACACTGCTCCTAACCTTCTTCTTCCGTCANATGCGGGANTTAGTCGATGGNGGCCATATCTTTATCGCTCAGCCGCCGCTCTACAAGATTCGCAAGGGCAAACAGGAGCAATACCTCAAGGACGAGGCCGAGCTGGCGAATTACCAGACTCAAGTCGCCCTCGAGGGAGCGAGTCTCCACGTGAACGCCGAAGCACCCGGTATCGCCGAGGATGCGCTCGAGTCTCTCGTGAAAAGCTATAACGATGCCTACGCCATCATCAGCCGCTTGGCGCGTCTCTATCCGACCGAAGTGCTCGAGGCGATGATTTTCTCGCCCTTGTTAGCGGTTGAAGAATTACAGTCAGAAGCCTCTGCCGAGGCGTGGTTAGATAAAGTGCGTTCAAAGCTCGCGGAGCTTCACGCCGGAGCGAGCGCTAACTTAACCCTCTCTGTCAGAAAGGACAACGAGCGCAACGTTTACCTGCCGGAGGCTAGACTAAACCTCCACGGCCTCGAGCGTAGCTATAGCTTTAGCCTCGATTTCTTTAAGTCGGGCGAATATCGCGCATTAGCGAATCTCGGCGCGACACTCGACGGGCTGATCGAAGATGGCGCCTACGCGAAGCGAGGGGAGAAAACTCACCCAATCAAGAACTTCGCCGAGGCCATCGCTTGGCTGACCCAAGACGCGATGAAGGGACATTATTTGCAGCGTTATAAGGGATTGGGCGAGATGAACCCCGATCAGCTCTGGGAGACGACGATGAACCCAGAAACGCGCCGCATGCTGCAGGTCACCATCGATGACGCCATTAACGCAGACCAACTGTTCAATACATTGATGGGTGATCAGGTCGATCCGCGCCGCGAATTTATCGAAATGAACGCAATGGCTGCCGAAAACCTCGACATCTAGGCTCCTAAACTCAATCTCTCACCACCACCGAGGTTAGGCGTTAAGCTGCCCGGTGGAGAATTGTTAGGTCGAGAATTGTCAGGTAGAGAGCTACTTGGCGGAGGGTTGCCTGATGGAGAGCTGCCTGATTGAGCGTAGCCCAAAGAGCGCGATCCAACCAACAGCGTTCTAATTAAGCGTAGCCACGAACGACGCCAAGTCGTCGAAAACCGGCACTTTCACTTCGCCCAAAAGAGCCGGCTCGCTGATGAGTCGCGCCTCCGTTTCCCTCCCCTTTCCGGTACGCACCAGTATCGGTTGACAGCCAAAGGCTATGGCCGCCTCAAGGTCTCTCAGGCTATCGCCGACAAAGGGCTCGCCACTAAGGGCAACGCTGAAAACGTGCTCGATCTCTGTTAACAGGCCGACGCGCGGTTTGCGGCATTCGCAGCCAGCATCGGGCAGGTGTGGACAGAAGGCGATTCCACTGATCGTTCCCCCGGCTTCTTCAACAAGCGTGATCAGCTTTTCGTGCATCTGCGCGAGTGCGAACTCGTCGAAAAGTTGGCGCCCAAGCCCAGACTGATTCGTCGCGACAAACACCTGCCAGCCGAGTTCGTGAGCGCGCGCGATGGCTGCGACGCTGCCATCGATCGGGACAAACTCGTCTGCTGACTTAATAAACTCGGCGGAGTCGTGATTGATTACCCCGTCGCGGTCCAAAAGAAGAACGGGCAAGAGACACTCCTCGGCTAACTGGCAAAATGCGCGGCGAGACGCGCAGCATTATCAAATCGTCGTGTGCTAGGAACATCCCGCGGCTGTGTCTACGACGACAGATACGAAATATCCGCTGCCCGGAGGAACCCACGCCGAAGTCGCGACAGGAGGGCAAGCCGGTTATTGCGTAGAGCCTCGTCATCGCTAACCACGAGCACATCGTCAAAAAATGTATCGACGGTTTGCCTCAGTTGGGCGAGCGCGGCGAGCCCCTGTTTATAGTCACCGCGCGCGAATAGCGGATCGACCTCTGACTCAACCAAAACGAGCTTATCGAAAAGCGCTTTCTCAGCAGGTTCTGCAAAAAGCTCTGCATTAACTTGAGCATCTGCATCGACGCTTTGCTTTGCGAGCAAATTCGACACGCGCTTGTTCGCTGCGGCAAGCGCGGCGGATTCATCGAGCGATTGGAAATGCGCGACGGCCTGAACTCGTCTGTCGAAGTCGACCGGGCGAGTCGGCTTTAAGGCCATAACCGATTGAAAGACCTCCGCGCTAATCCCTTTGTCCGCAGACCATGCCTGCAGGCGATCGAGCAAAAACGCCAATGCCTGTTGCTGCGTCTTATCGCTGCAATCGACGCTAGAGGGATCGAGATCGGCAAGACCTCGGAACGCAAGATCAATGCAAATCGTAAGATCGAGGTCTAACTCTTTCTCTATGAGAATTCGCAGCAGGCCGATCGCCGCGCGACGAAGCGCAAACGGATCTTTCGAACCAGTTGGCGGCTGACCGATTGCGAACAAACCGCAGAGTGTGTCGAGCTTTTCAGACAGAGCCAACACCGCGCCAGTTACGCCCGAGGGCAATTCGTCGCCGGCGAAACGCGGTCGATATTGCTCATCGATGGCGTCGGCAACTTCGCGAGGTTCGCCGTCGTTCAGCGCATAGTAGCGCCCCATCAATCCTTGCAGGTCGGCGAACTCGCCAACCATGTTTGTCATTAAATCGCACTTCGACAGCATCGCTGCGCGTTCGCATAGCTCGGGGTCGGCGCCGCAGAGCGGCGCCAGCGCGCGACTCAATTTTGCAATTCTAACCGAGCGGTCATAAACAGTGCCAAGCTTGTCTTGGAAAACGATTTTCTTCAGCTCCTCGAGATGGCTCTCGAGCGAGACCTGTTTGTCTGTCTCGAAGAAGAAGCTCGCATCGGCAAGACGCGGNCGAATCACNCGCTCATTACCTTCAATAACCTGCGCCGGATCTTTGCTCACAATATTGCTTACCGCGATAAAAAGCGGCAGAAGNTTGCCTTCGTCGTCTACGCAATAGAAGGTTTTCTGATGCGATTTCATCGCNAGAATGAGCGCTTCNGCAGGTACCTCGAGGTAGTGTGCTTCGAACTTACCGGTGAGCGCGACGGGAAACTCGACTAAGCTCGCCACCTCGGTAAGGAGCGCCTCGTCGATTACGCTCGTCGCATTAGCTTTGACGCCTTCGGCGATAACAAGCTCGCGAATCATTTCACGGCGGCGGTCGAACTGGGGAATTATATGACCTTCGCTTTCGAGTAGCGCAGCGTAGTTGGCCGGACTGTCTATTTCGATAGACTTGTCGGCGTGGAAACGATGCCCACGAGACTGCTTACCCGCAGCTACACCGAAAAACTGCCCCGCAACGACTTCGTTACCAAAGAGTTGGACCACCCAATGNACTGGGCGCACGAACTCGGCGCGTGAATTGCCCCAGCGCATACGCTTAGGAATAGGCAATTTGTCGAGCGCCTCNCTAACTATGGTGCTTAAAAGTGTCGCAGTAGGCTGACCCGGTTGCGACGCACTGTAATAGAGTTTTTCGACGCCGTCTTTTTCTGCGCGCTGGAGCTGATCGACTTCGACGCCGCAGGACTTCGCAAAGCCCGCCGCGGCGGGAGTCGCGTTGCCGTCTTTGTCGAAGGCCGCCTGAACGGCAGGGCCAAAGCGTTCTATCGTTTTATCCGCCTGCGACTCGTCTAATCCCTTCACGAGAAGGGCGAGCCTGCGCGGTGTTGCAAAACTCTCAGCGTCAGCAAACCCAAGCTGCAGCTGTTTCAGGCTTGTAAGTATTTCAGTCGAAAATGCTTTGGATAAACTCGTGAGCGCTTTGGGAGGAAGCTCTTCGGTACCAATTTCGACTAGAAAGTCGCGGGCGCTCATGACGACTTCTCCTTGTTCTTTGCTTTTTGGTGGCGCATAAAATCGTCTTTAAAATCGTCGGCAATCAGCGGGAAACCGAGCGCCTCGCGCGTCGCATAATAGGTTTCGGCGACGAGTCTCGACAAAGTTCGCACCCGCAAAATAAAGCGCTGACGCTCTGTAACAGAAATCGCGTGGCGCGCATCGAGCAGATTAAAATAGTGCGAGGCTTTTAATACCTGCTCGTAAGCGGGCAGAGCGAGTTTGCTCTCGATGAGTTTTTTGCACTGCGCCTCGCAGTCATCGAAGTAACCGAACAACAAGTCGGTTGCTGCGTGTTCAAAGTTATAGGCCGACATCTCTACTTCGTTTTGCTTAAACACATCGCCATAGGTCACTTTGCCATTGGGTCCATCTGTCCAAACGATGTCATAGATGCTGTCGACGCCCTGCAAATACATCGCAATACGCTCGATGCCGTAGGTGATTTCGCCAGTAACCGGATAACATTCAAGTCCGCCTACCTGCTGGAAATAGGTAAACTGAGTTACCTCCATGCCATTGAGCCAGACCTCCCAACCGAGACCCCACGCCCCGAGCGTCGGCGACTCCCAATTGTCTTCGACGAAGCGGATATCGTGTACCGACATGTCGATACCGAGGCTTTCGAGGGACTTGAGGTAGAGTTCTTGGATATTCTCTGGCGAAGGCTTGAGAACAACCTGAAACTGATAGTAATGCTGGAGTCTATTGGGGTTCTCGCCGTAGCGTCCATCAGTGGGACGGCGACACGGCTGAACGTAGGCCGCGCTCCAAGATTCTGGGCCTATCGAACGCAAAAAAGTGGCTGGGTGGAACGTACCAGCACCAACCTCCATGTCTAATGGCTGCANGACGACACAGCCCTGCTCCGCCCAAAACTGCTGCAGTGCGAAGATGAGGCCTTGGAAAGTGTTGAGATCGGATGCTTTATTCACGTTAACGCCACATAATCAGTCATTTGAAGGGCGNTAATTATCCTTGATTCGTAGGGACTTATCTACCGAACAGGCCGACTTAACGGGCGCGGCTAACAGCGCGCTATTCGGGTCGGCCATCGGGCGCCGCGCACCGCTTACACCACGAATCTCAGGCAAGCACTTGGTGGTGCCAAGCGGTAGATGCGACAATCCCACCCCCGACCGCAACGGTTTCGACGACCTATACCTAAGACTAGCAAGCTCATGGATCAAACAGACACCACTATAACGCTCGGGAGTCGGCTCGCTTTTTGGGTCGTGCTCGGATTCCTCCGCCTCACCTCGGTGCTCCCCCTGCGCCTACTCCACTGGCTTGCCGGCGGGCTTGGGTGGCTTTTCGCGGTAATTCCGAACCGCTCGGCGGCGACGACTCGGCGAAATATAGCCGCTTGTTTCCCGCACCTCAGTGATACCGAACAAGAAACGCTTGCGCGTCAGAGCCTCAAAGGTATGGTATGCACGGCGCTTGAGATGGGCAAAGCGTGGCTATTGCCTATCGAGGGGACTCTCGCACAGGTTACCGAGATCGAAGGCTTGGAAGTCCTGCAGGCAGCCGCGAAAACCGGCGAAGGCGTCATTCTTCTCGCGCCGCATCTTGGTAACTGGGAAATCTTTGGTTATTTCGCCTGCGAAGGCATCGCCTCGAACTTCATGTATCAGCCGCCAAAGAATCCGCAGATGGACGCGCTGCTGCGGGGTGTCCGAGCAAAAAGCGGCGTTCAGCTTGCGCCAACCAATCGCAAAGGTGTTGCCTTACTACTAAGTGCTCTGCAGAGAGGCGAGCTTGTCGGCGTCCTGCCCGATCAGGTTCCAGCGGATGAAGGTGGCGTCTACGCTGACTTCTTTGGTAAGTCAGCGTTTACTATGACACTTACAAGCCGGCTCGCCCAACGCGGCAAGCCGCGGGTGTTCTGCGGCTTCGCGCAGCGCCTGCCTAAAGGGAAAGGGTTTAAGGTTATCGTCCACGAGGCAGACGCGGGGATCTACGATCAAGACCTGGCGGCCTCGGCAGCGGCAATCAACCGGAGCATCGAGCGCTGCGTCTTACTCGCCCCCGAACAATACCAGTGGGAGTACAAACGCTTCCGCCGACAGCCCGACGACAGCGAATTCTATTAAGGATTGCGCCTAACGCCGCCAGAACATCGGTGTGAATAGCACCAACAGCGTGAACACCTCGAGGCGGCCGAGGAGCATGGCGAAACACAGAATCCACTTTGCCGCATCCGATAAGCTGCCGTAGGTTTGTGTCACCGACCCCAGACCCGGCCCGAGATTATTGATGCAGGCGCCAACCGCGCTAAAGGCGGTCACGATATCCAGACCAGTGGCGAGCAGCGCGAGCAGCATCAGCATAAACGCCATTACATAGACAGCGAAAAACCCCCACACCGCTTCAACAACCCTGTCTTGAACCGGGCCGCGACCGAGTTTAATCGGAATCACCGCACGTGGATGAATAAGGCGCTGCACCTCGCGAAACCCCTGCTTAAAAATAAGCAGGATGCGAATCACTTTCATACCTCCGCCAGTCGATCCCGCGCAGGCGCCGATAATCGCCGCATACATGAGAAGATAGGGCAGGAAGATAGGCCACTCATTAAACTGACTAGTCGCAAACCCCGTCGTAGTTGCAAAGGACACGACCTGAAACAGGCCATTCACAATCGTCTCGGGCACNGACGGATAAACCTCGAAACGCAGCAGCACGGCAATAGTGACCAGCGAGACGGCAAGCAGAATAAAGCCGTAGAAGAGAAACTCAGGGTCGCGGAAGTAATGATCAATTCGACCGCGCTGCCAAGCGGTGAAATGCAGTGCGAAATTAATCCCTGCGATAAACATAAACAGGATGGCGATACTCTCGATCGCCGCGCTATCAAAAAACGCCATGCTTGCATCGTGGGTAGAAAACCCGCCAATCGCGATTGTCGAGAAGCTGTGGGTTATTGCATCGAAACCAGACATGCCCGCCGCCCAATACGCGGCGGCGCAGGCGAGGGTTAGGCTTACATAGATCGTCCACAGCGCCTTCGCCGTTTCGGCGAGTCTAGGCACCAGCTTATTGTCTTTGACCGGCCCCGGGCTTTCGGCGCGATAGAGCTGCATTCCGCCGATTCCCAGCATTGGCAGCAGCGCCATGGCGAGCACGATAATTCCCATGCCGCCCAGCCACTGCAGCTGCTGGCGATAGAAGAGTATGGATTTTGGCAGCGTGTCCAAGCCAGAAATTACGGTGGCACCCGTTGTCGTGAGGCCCGACAACGATTCGAAAATGGCGTCCGTTATGGATAATTCGACCGACGAGGAGAGGATGAACGGGAGGCTACCCGCCGTCCCGAGTACTGCCCAGAACAGCGTGACGATGAGAAATCCATCGCGGGTGCCGAGCTCGGTGCGCGCCCGAAATGTGAGCAGCCACATGAAAAAACCTACGGTAAACACCGTAAAAAACGATTCGATAAAGGGCGTCATCATCCCGTCGCCATAGAAAAGGGAGACGAGAACAGGCGGCAGGTTACCGATCGCGCTAAACAGCATGAGCAGTAGACCAAGTATTTTTACGATTAACGAAAAATGCATTTACACGCCTAGAAAAAAGTGAGCCCGACTTGGAATAATCGTTCTACTTCGGGTATTCGCTTGCGGTCGACCAAGAACAAAATCACGTGGTCTTCGGATTGGATAACCGTCGCGTCGTGGGCAATTAGCACTTCGTCGCCTCGCACTATCGCCCCAATCGTTGTCCCTTGCGGAAGTTCGATATCTTCGATCGCTTTGCCTACCACGCGAGAAGAGCCAGAATCGCCGTGCGCGATTGCTTCCATCGCCTCTGCAGCGCCGCGGCGCAGTGAGTGCACCTGCACCACATCGCCGCGCCTCACATGGGTTAACAAGCTGCCGATCGTCGCCTGCTGCGGTGAAATCGCGATATCGATTTCACCCCCCTGCACGAGGTCGACATACGCTGGATTGTTGATCAGCGTCATAACCTTTTTCGCCCCGAGACGCTTGGCAAGTAGAGACGACATGATATTGGCTTCGTCGTCGTTTGTGAGGGCGAGGAAGACATCGGTGTCGGCAATATTCTCTTCGATAAGCAGTTCGCGCTGAGACGCTTCGCCGTTCAATACGATTGCCCTGTCCAGACCCTCGCTCAACACTTTGCAGCGCTCGGCATCGCGCTCGATCACTTTGACCTGATAGTGCGACTCGATTGACTCGGCAAGTCGGAGTCCGATATTTCCGCCGCCCGCAATCATGATGCGCTTATAGGGTTTATCCATGCGCCGAAGTTCGCTCATGCAGGCGCGGATATCTTTTTTCGCAGCAACGAAAAACACTTCGTCATCCGCCTCGATAACCGTCGAGCCTTCAGGAATGATTGGGCGGTCTTTGCGAAAGATGGCGGCAACCCGCGTGTCGACCGAGGGCATGTGCTGGCGCAAAAGCCGAATCTCCTGACCGACTAAAGGGCCGCCATAAAAGGCTTTCACCGCTACAAGCTGCACTTTGCCTTCGGCAAAATCGAGAACTTGGAGTGATCCTGGAAGGCGCAGAAGACGCGAAATTGCTTTCGATACAATAAGTTCGGGGGAGATGACGACGTCGACGGCAATGCCATTCTTGCCCAGTAGCTTCTCGCTTGTGAGATACGATGATGCGCGGATTCGACAGATCTTCTTTGGCGTGTGAAACAGAGAGTGTGCTACGCGGCAGGCAACCATGTTTACCTCGTCGCTTTCGGTTACCGCGATGATCATATCGGCGTCTTGCCCACCCGCCCGCTCGAGAACATCCGGGTGCGAGGCGTGCCCGGGGACCACGCCAATGTCTATGTGATCTTTAAGCTCGCGAAGGCGATCGGGGCAGGAATCGACGATCGTGATATCGTTGGCTTCATTAGCCAGTGTTTCAGCTAGGGTGCTACCAACTTGATTGGCGCCTAGGATTATTATCTTCATCCGGTCTTGCTCTCAGGCTCGCTCGTTTTGCGCAGAAGCGCAAAGAAAAACCCATCGGGTCCCCGTGGATCGATCGGTAATAATTGCCGGCCGAGGCTGCCGCCATCGGCTGCAGCGCATTCTACTCCCCAATCGGCCGTGATGCGCTCACATTTAGCGTTATCTGTTGCTGCAAGAAATCGTGCGATCGCGTGCTGGTTCTCTTCGTCGAGTACGCTGCAGGTCGTGTAGAGAAGTAATCCGTCCTCTGCGAGACACGGCCACAGCGCGGCGAGGAGTGTTTGCTGTGACTCGCAGCAGCTCGCAACTTCGGCGGGTGAGCGCAACACCTTAATATCGGGGTGCCGGCGTATTACCCCGGTTGCACTGCAGGGCGCGTCGAGGAGAATGCGATCGATGGGATTGCCATCCCACCAAGCGTCTAGATCCTCGGCATTTGCAGCGTAGAGTGAGACGGGCTGCTCGGTAAGCGTCAATCTCGCGAGGGTCTCGGTAACCCGCGCGAGGCGATTTTTACTCGAATCTATCGCCACGAGTCGCTTAAGCGCGGTTTCGCGTTCGAGAATAGCCGCGGTTTTTCCTCCGGGCGCAGCACAGGCGTCGACCAAGGTTAGGCCGGGTCGCAGCTGCAATAGACTCGGCACGATTTGCGAGGCCTCGTCTTGAACGCTTACCAATCCGTCTCTAAAACCTGGGAGGTCGTCGACGTGGCAGGCGTCTCGCAAAACGAGCGCGGTGTCGGCGTAGCCGCCGCGCGTCGCGTCGATGCCGCGCTCACCTAATCGTTCGAGGTAGTCGTCGCGGCTTATCTTGCTCAGGTTAACCCTGAGAGTCATCGGCGGGCGGGCATTGTTTCCGTCGCAGATCGCCTCTACGCTTTCGGGCCTTTGGGTTTTTAGCCTATCGAAAAGCCACTGCGGATGCGCGAGCGCATTCGCAGCGCGGGTTGCATCGCTCGATGCGGCGCCGGGATCTTGACTCAATTGAAGCGCGGACTCTAACGAGTCTTTTCGCCTTAAATAGTTGCGTAACACCGCGTTGACGAGCGCAGCGGCCCAGGGCTTTTTGAGGCTCCGACTCGCCTCGACGCTTTCGTTGATAACAGCATAGTCGGCGATAGACAGTTCGCGCAGCTGGTAGAGCCCGACGAGAAGTAACCAGCGCACATCGCTCTCTTTGGCCTTCAGGGGTTTACTCAACAGGTTATCGAGCAGGTGTTCGAGCGCCGGATACCAGCGGCAAGCGCCGAAGCAAAGTTCTTGAATGAGGGGGAAATCGTCGCGCTCGCGGTANTCGTCTAGCAAATTACTAAGCGAGCCATTCGTGCCGACCTGCAGTGTGGCGAGCACCTTCGCNGCGATTGCGCGAGCACCCTTGATAGCCATCTAGAGGCCCACACACAAGGACGTACTGGAGAACCTATGCATCTACGACTCCTCGTTTGCCGGTGGTTGATCAAAGCAGGTTCCCACAGCGAACGCATCAGGTTTGCCGTTGAGTAGTTCGCCGACGCTCACCTCGCCTTTGCCCGGCATCTGCACGCGGCTCACCTTTAATACGCTTCGCTCTCCGCAGACCACGCTGAACCCACGCTTGTCGACGTGTGTGACTGTGCCCGCAGGGGCATCACTCTGCGNCGAATCGATTGCTGATTCGAGCAGCCGTATACGTTGACCCTCGAGAAGCGTAAAAGCAGGCGTGCGGCCGATGCACGCACGCACTAAGAGATCGATTTGTGAGGCTGGCAAAGCCCACTCAATTAGCGACTCGGCCTTGTCTATTTTTGCGGCATAGGTGCTTTGAGAATCGTCCTGAGCCTCGGCCTTTTCTTGTAACGCCTCGAGCGAGTTTATCGCCGCAACGAGTGCGCGACTCCCAGCCGCAATGAGTTTTTCTCCGAGGCTGACACGCGTCTCTCTCGGGTCGATCGCGACAACCGTTTTATCGAGCATCACGCCGGTATCGAGGCCCGCGTCCATCTGCATTATTGTCACGCCAGTAGCTTTGTCGCCGGCGAGAAGCGCGCGCTCGATAGGCGCTGCGCCGCGCCAGCGTGGAAGCAACGAGGCGTGCACATTCACACAGCCCAACCGAGGCGTGTCGAGAATCGACTGCGGCAGGATCAAGCCATAGGCGACGACGATCATTACATCGCAGCCGAGCGCCTCGAGTTCGGCGCTGGCCTCTTCGCTGCGCAGCGATAACGGCTGGAAAACCGGCAGTCCGGCGTCGAGGGCGCTTTGCTTAACAGGACTTGGAGAAAGTTTTTTCCCGCGCCCCGCTGCACGATCTGGCTGTGTGTAAACGGCCACTAACTCGAAACGCGACTCGGCCTGCGCCGCGATTAACGCATTGAGATGAGCGGCGGCGAATTCGGGGGTGCCGGCGAAACAGACTCGCAGTTTATTCATGAGGGCTTCGTTTTAGAGTGTGAGGCTTAAGATAAGGCCCCGTTGCGGCTAGTGTGCTGGCGTTCTCGGGGCACGCGGCGTTTATTAAGCGCCTAGGTTAGGCCGATTTTTTGTGCGCTTTAGTCAGCTTGCTGCGAATTCGGTCGCGCTTCAACTTGCTAATGTAGTCGACGAAAAGCTTGCCGTCTAAATGGTCGATCTCGTGCTGAATACAGATGGCAAGCAGGCCGTCCGCTTCCAGTTCGAAAGGAACACCCTCTTCGTCCTGCGCGCGGATAATGACTCGCCGCGGTCTGGAAACCGTCTCGTAAAACCCAGGTACCGACAGACAGCCTTCGTCGTAATCCTGAAGCTCTTCGTCAATTACTTCAAAAGTTGGATTGATATAAGCGCGTGGACTATCTTTAGTTTCAGAGACATCAATGACCAGAATACGTCGGTGCACATCGACCTGCGACGCGGCGAGGCCAATACCTTCGGCCGCATACATTGTCTCGCGCATATCGGCGACTAAGGATTTTAACTCGTCGTCAAAAAGAGTAACCGGCTTGGCGACGGTGCGTAGCCGCGGATCCGGAAATTCTAAGATTGGCAAAACGGCCATTGTTGCGTCCTCTTTTAAAGGGGTCAGACCCCTTATTCTAACCCTGAGGCGACCGAAAAGCAGTAGTTGGCGGGCCTAGTTAGCAAACCCAGCAGAGGATACCTGCGGCAATGCAGACAAACGGCAGCAACGGATTCTTTAAAGTGCGCGTTACCGCGAGCCTCGCGGCCGGTCTAAGTGCTTTTTTTATCTTGCAGTTCATGCCGTCTCTTGTTTTTGCTCAAGAGATTGTACGACTCGTTCCTACACTCAAATCTGAGCCACTCAAAGTGGGCAATACCAGTAATGCTAGCGTCGAAAGCGTAGCGCTGTCTGAGCTTAG
>JGI26084J50262_1000396_pt1 | contig 25098 bp, 22 predicted proteins | sample SaaInl6LU_22_DNA_FD_50262 | JGI IMG/M metagenome (IMG submission 50262) | reverse complement strand
GGGCTTCTTATCGTTGGCGCTGCCTTTGCAGGGCTCGAGCGCCTCGCAGCGGAACGCATCGAAGTGGTCGAGCTCGTCGCCGCGAATGACGTGGGCGAGATGCAGATTACCCGTCTCTGGGTAGCCGATGACGAGGGCATGGCCTATTTGCGGGTCGGTGCCGATGGTTCGGGGTGGTATGACCGCATTCTGATGAACGACTCCGTTACGGTCGTTCGGGAAGGCGTAACGGCGCAGTACCGTGTGCAGGCGCGTCCCGGAAAGTCGGCGCGGATTAATGAGCTCATGCAGCAAAAATACACCTGGGGCGATACACTGATTGGCCTGATGGTAGGCGGCAGGGAAGGCTCGATTCCGCTCGAGCTGCAGCCGCTTTAATCAACCGACGTGTGACAGGTTCAAATACCGAGGCGGCTTAAAGAATTAACCAATTCCCGAAGTATTTTTTCTGCAACGGGATGTTCTGCTGCAAACAGTGCTTCGAGAGCGACGGCCTCCTCCAAGAGTGATTCTTTCGCCTCGTTGTTTAAGGGTAGGTCTTCCGCAGAATTTAGCGGGGCATTGCCGACACCAACATAGTCCTCCACTCGACGCCTGAATGCCGCATTCTGTAAAGCTAATTGACGCTGCGCGCTCGAATTGATTTCGCTATCGATGGCATCCAGTCTTGCACGGGTTGCGCGTCTAAAGTCTTCTCTGTTCATAGGAGCTCCATTGCTGAGGAAACATGTCAGTAAGCTTAGCGCGCGGTGGCGTGGGTGCCTTGACCTAGAACAACGCCTCGCCATTGCCTTGCTTGAGTTTTTAAACGCCTACTCCTATGCTTAGAGCGGATTGCTAACCACTGTATTCGCAGTGTCACTAAATAAAAAGAGTTTCTGAGGACTAACTATGTGTGATTTAGACACCCAAAAAGACGCCGAGGCGTTTCTCGCAGGAGGCGACAGCAAGAAGAAGTCGACCACAGCATTTTCGCGCCGAGAATTTGGCTTGATGACCGCCGTCGCCGGATCGGCGATGCTGTTGCCGCCGGTGGCGAATGCGCAGTCGGTGGTAGAGACCGACGTGGATATCACTACCGCAGATGGCGTTGCCGATTGCTATTTCGTGCATCCTGCGCAGGGTAGTCATGCGGCGGTGATTGTATGGCCAGATATCCTCGGTTTGCGGCCGGCTTTCCGCGCCATGGGCAAACGCCTCGCGCAGTCGGGCTACAGTGTTCTGGTGGTGAATCCGTTCTACCGAGACGCACGGTCGCCGGTGGTAGGTGAGGGGGCGAGCTTTGGTCAACCTGAGACGCGAGAAATCGTTCTGCCGATGGCGCGCAATCTCAATGCCGAAACGCATTTTACCGACGCGCGCGCAATGGTCGCTTTCCTCGATGCGCAGCCTTCTGTTGATACCTCGCGGCGTATTGGCACGACCGGTTATTGCATGGGCGGTCCAATGGTTATGCGCACGGTCGCGGCTGTACCAGATCGTCTAGGTGCAGGGGGCACATTCCACGGAGGCGGCCTTGCGACGGATGCCGACAATAGCCCGCATCTGCTCATTCCGCAGACACAGTCGGCGATGCTGCACTGCGTGGCTGCGAATGACGACGCAGCGGATCCAAAAGCAAAGGATACTCTCAATACGGCCTATGCCTCTGCAGGTATTTCGGCCGAAATAGAAGTGTACACCGACACGCTTCACGGCTGGTGTCCGCCGGATTCACAGGTGTATCACGAGGCGCAGGCTGAGAGGGCGTGGAGCCGTCTGTTAGCGCTGTTCGAGGTCGCGCTCGCCTAGCGGCGCGTTTTCAAGTTCGAAGAGGGCGCGGAGAATTCCGCGCCACTCCCTGTATTGCTGTTCCATCGTTCCAGATAAGCCGTGCACCTGCCCGTTGAGTTCCAGCATCGCGGGCGCGAGCTCGTTATTAAATCCTGCTGCGAGTTCGGTGAATTCGTGTTCGTAGATTTTGCTCCACTTAAACCGATCGTAGCGTTGGCTGAGCGCAAGGAAGCTGCGTGAGTCGCCGTAGGTCGTTGTCGATGGGGGCGTTGCATCGCGGCTTAGGGTTTCCTCTGTCTGGTCTAGCGAGTAGCGTCGCCAGAGCAGATAGGCAGGCTGTATATCCGCGTAGAGCGTCTGATAATACTCGTCGACGGTGTCGATAAAGAGATGATGCCGATAGCGCATGTCGCTGACGCGGGCGAGCATAGGGTCGTCCGCGGCGGGCAGGGTCACCAATTGCAGAAGTCCTTCCTCGTCCTCGGCGAGTGTGTTTGCGAAGCGTTCGGGTGAGAGATCACGCGCATAGACGAGGTCGGCGATTTGCAAAATTTCAGCGAGGCGCGCCTCTGAGAGCGAATCGCGACGTGCAAGTAAATCATTAGCCACCTGCTTGTAGAGATCGTGGAATGGATCGATCGCGTTCGCACCGTCAAAGCGATTACTGTAGGTGAAACGCGTCGACTCTGGGTAGTCGGAAAGCTGCGCGATGTCGGCGTAGTCTTGCGATAACCACACTCTGCCGCTGCTATCCGTCGCGTTGATGTGTACCGCAAGGTCGAGGCCGGTAGAGCTTATTATTTCGCCGCGGATGGTTAAGACAAGCGAGGGATCCGCCTCGGGCACTACCCTCACCGCGCCCCACAGATCGGACTCAATCAGCGCTTTGCCTAACAGATGCGGTAAGAACTGCGTCTCTTTCTGTTTAATCTCATCAAAAATCCAGTCGCCAAAAGCAGTATTGATGGCTTCACTTTCGCGCGTGGTGAAGGGCACTATCCCAATGTCGATTCGAGTGCCGAGCATGTCGTTAGCAAGGTTTTGGTCGCGTATCTGCGAGGTGACTAGGGTTACCGACCCAACAGGGTCGATAGTTGGACGCGCCGCGAGCGCATCGGCGGCACTGGTGTCTACCGGCATGGTGCTGCGCTGCGCACATCCCGCCAGCGAGGTGATTGCCAGTGCCATGAGTATGAGTGTGTACTTCATTGCTGCGTGCCTGCTTGGCTGCAAACGCGTCCGCGGCTAAGAGTTTGCTCACAGTCGAATTCGGCACGCGGTGCGTCGTAGCGGTTAAAGGCCTGTCGTAGGTCGAAGGATTCGCTGCCCTTGCTAATGACCGAGGTGATGAGATTGAGCAGCAGGCCATCGGAGGACACGCTAAAGCGATGAACGATGATCAAGTCATCGGGGAGCATGGTTTGAAAGACTAGCTGCTGCCCGTCCCAGCCGCACGCCTCAACGCCATGGCTGCTCGCGAAAGTTTGCTGCACCTGCCAACCCGTGCCGCAGACCAGAGACGAATCGCCGCGACGCTCGATGCGGATTTCGTCGCGCGTTTGATCAATTCGCAGCGTGGTCTGGCGGCTGATATATTCCGCGAGGCGCGCGAGATCTACGATGCTAACGCCGCGGCCGCGACTGCTATTGAGATTGATATTACCGATCGAAATCGGTGGCACGCTGACTCGCGCCGCCGCTCCGGGATTGCCTCCTTGGCGCGCGGCTGCCTCTTGCCGCAAGCGCATTTTGCGCGTGAGTTCATCCTGCCAGTCATCGCTGCGGCGGAAGTCCTTCTCCCAAAACCCGCTAAAGTCCAATCGAAGCGGTTGGTCGAGGTCGAGAACCGTTAACTGATCACTGTCTTGGGCGATAGCCGGCAGGGCGACGAAAGAGATAAGCAGGGTCACTGCGCGGAGACTATTCGCGAGAAGACTCGATATGGCACAGTGAGGCGCCGCGAGCCGGGTCCCTGCATCGGACGAAGACGGAGTATGTGGCAAGAATTTTATGCTGAGCACTGCGACTGAGTTTCCCTGAGTCTGACTGCGAGCTAAGAATACACATGCTATGGCGGCACAGTCTAAGAGTATACGGGCTGAGTGTAAAAAACACGCAACTCACTCAGCTAATGCCGAAGCCCGAGAGGATGACGACTCTAGCCCCCCGCTAGACTTACACGCTTTGCGGGCCTACTCTTAGGCCGATTAGCTCGCGGCGTAAATGCAGAACTTAAGGAGAACACAGTGCCATTCCGCAGTCAGACCCCCTTCGTATCCCTGATGCTTGCAATGGCATTGCTGTCGGTCTGCGTGCGCGTGATTGCGCAGCCGAGCGCTGCCGATGAGACGCTCGAAACGCTTGTTTACCGCTTCTGGCATGCACCAACCGAGGCAGAGCGCTCCGCAGCGGCAGACAGGCTGCTTGCAGCGAACCCAGAGGTGCGCAGCGTTTTCCGCGCACTCGCGGGGGCTAAATTACATACGGCCGATGTAGCGACCGGCGTTGTCCGCGCCAGTCGGATGAGCATATCCGGCCTCGAACTGCCCTATGCGGTGCTCGTACCGACAAGCTACGATCCCGACAGGCGCTACCCCGTAGAATTTATGCTGCACGGTGGCGTTGGACGACCAGCGTGGCAGGACAACGAGGATTTCTGGCGCCGCGGGTATGATAACTTACTCAGCGAGGACCGAATCACGGTCGTCCCCGCGGCGTGGCGCGACGCGATTTGGTGGCAAGAGGAGCAGGCGCGCAGTCTGCCGGCTATACTGCGCCAAGTGAAACGTGATTACAGCGTCGATGACAATCGGGTGACGATGACAGGCGTATCCGACGGCGGCACGGGTGCGTATTTTTTCGCCTTTAAACAGCCAACGCCGTGGGCAGCTTTTCTCCCATACATCGGCAATGCGGCGGTGCTGAGAAACCCGCAGAGTGGCGGCGGCTACCGGCTCTATTTTGAGAATCTGCGCGACAAACCGCTGTTTATCGTCAATGGCGAAAACGACCCTCTCTATCCTGCGTCGTCCATACAACCGTTTGTCGAGGTCCTTGACGAAGCCAAGGTGAACTTCGAATTCACGGTTATCGAGAACGGAGGTCATAATCTCGACTGGTTGCCCACCCAGCTCGATCGCATCGAGGCGTTTAAACGCGAGAATCCGCGTGACCCGCTGCCGGATGTGCTGCAATGGGTTGCCGATCGCACTGACATTTATAATCGCAACCATTGGCTTGTCATAGACGAGCGCACAGGATTTGGCAAGCCCGCAGTCATTGCCGCGACCCGCAACGGCAACTCGTTTATGATCGATACCTCGGGGGTTACAAAATTCACACTCTTGCTCAGCCCGAGCGAAATCGATTTCTCTGCGCCGGTCACCGTGACGCTTAACGGCCGAGAGAGTCACGGTGCGATGATCGAAGAGAGCACCGAGACCTTGCTTAAGTGGGCTCAGCGCGATCTAGATCGATCGATGCTGTTCACCGCAGAACTTGTTATTCGTTTGGAATACGACGAGTAGCTGCGCGCTTTTAGTATTGTGCGGTGGCCGAGAACTTGCCACTATGGTCGACCTAGTCTTTAGAAAAATAACTCGCAACAGGGGAGCAACCAGATGCCTAGTAGTCTTTATCCGCGTGGGAATTACAGCAGCCGTGAGGGTCGGGCGATTCTCTCTCCACTTAAGTCGCTACTCAGCGCGCTTAGCGTGGGGATAAGCCTAATTGCAGCCTCGGCTGTGACCGCCCAGCAAGCGCCAGAGGGCAATGCGCGTGGCCCGATTGGCCCCAGTCCCTATGACATTCAATCGCTTTGGCATAAGCCGTTCGCCGAGCCCGGCTTCGCCTTCGGNGGCAATTCGGGTGTGTGGGCCGAGTCGCCCGATCGCATCATTATCGCGCAGCGCGGTGAGACAATTTTGCCCTATCCGATCAAAGACGACTTCTTGGGCTTTGCGGGAGATATGGGCATTAACGTGCTGTTCGAAACCGAGCGTCGCACATGGAAAAACTGCCTTTATGAGCTCAATGGTGACGGCGAGGTCATTAAGCTTTGGGATCAATGGGATTTCCTGTGTGCCGATTCCGATGGTCCCGGCCCGCATCGGGTCCGCATCAGCCCCTACGATCCTGAGAAGCGCGTGTGGGTGATAAACGAGACCTTCCATCAGATCTATGTGTTTAGCAATGACGGCAGTGAACTACTTCTGACACTCGGTGAAAAGTTAGTGCCGGGCAACGACGCAACTCACTTCGGTCGCCCTCAAGACGTCGCGTTTCTGCCCGACGGCCGCATACTTATTGCCGACGGTCTCGATAATCACCGCATAATGATAATGGACTCGGCGCTTAATTACCTCGGTGAGTTTGGTGGCTTTGGCGAAGAACCAGGACAGTTTAACGGCATCCATGCCCTCGGCGTGGGGCCCAACGGACTCATCTTTGCGCTCGATAGGTCGGGAGGCCGCATCAATGTCTTCCGCACAACGGACGATCCAGTGCGCATGGACTTTGTCGATGTTTGGGACGGCTTCACGCTGCCGCTCGACATAATTGTCAACGAAGACAGTATTTGGATAACCGACTTGGGGCCGCTGAGATTCGTCAATCTCGATTTTGAGGGCAACTATCGCTATACCTGGCTCGTGCCGCGCGAGCTGCCTGACGGCTATATTGAGGTTCACACATTTTCGGTGGACGATGCGCTGAATTTATACGGCGGCGACAATCAGTATGGTCGCTCACAAAAATTCGTGCCTAAGCCCGGTATTGATCCCAAATTAATTATCCAACCGCCATGGGTTGCAAACTAGCCAAGACAAGTAATCAAGCGACGCACTCAAACGGGCTCGATAAGATCGAGTTTATAGCTGTCGAAATGGCCTGTTAAGTGAGCGCTGAGCGCCTCGGGTGCGCTCAGCGCCGCATGCACCTCTGACCCTCGAATGAGATTAAAGCGGCACTGCTGCACAAGTTGATAAACCTGCCTCGTGTTCACATTAATCGCGCACACCTCTATGCCTTTGCGATTTGCCACCGAGTTAAGAGAGCTGTACAAAAACTCAGTTTCGATATCGGGTAGCTCGCTCTTTGAGTTTACATAGGTTCCCAAATCAACGATAAACTGATCGATCGGAAGACTATCAACACCTAAGAGTGCGGCCTCTCCTCCGTCGCTCACGACAGTGCGGGTTTTGAATCCTTTGAGCCTCATGCGCGACAATACCTCCTGTGCACGGGCGTTGAGGCGCGAGGAATCGGATTCGAATAACTCCAAAAGAACCGACTCACTCGTCAGGCCTTGGCTTGCAATGTTGCTTTCCATCACCTGGGGCAAATGATTGTTCTCAAGTAAAAAAGCAGGAATGCCAAGGACTATCTTGGGACAGAATCCGTTTGCAGCCCAGCGGCAGAGGTCTGCTGAAATTTCACTGAAAACAGATTTGAAGAAGGCCTCACCCAGCTCGCTCGCCTTGGCATGCGCAAAAGACTCCCGCTCAGATAGCATTCTTCCCGAATCTAATCTGATCGATGGCAGTGCGCGCAAGCAGGTTTTCGAAAACCCGGGCGGCTGGAGCGAACCCATTTCGGGTTCGTAATCGACGGTAAGCCCGAATCCACCTACCTTCGCAGCGGCGACCTCCTCGGACGCCTCAGCCTCCACGCCGAGGATTGTCAGTTTTTCGAGCAGCGGCTTGAGCACGTCTTCCAACGCTTCGATGGTTATCGGTTTGGTCAGCGTCGTCAGCATGTTGAGATTATGCTCTCTTCCGAGTGCCTGCACTGAGCTTAGCGTTCGCTGATCCATTCCACTGACCAGCACGATAGAGGCATCGCAGTGTTTTTCGGCTAGCCTCGCGATAACCTCGACAGCGTCCATGTCTGGCATGCAGAGGTCGAGAATAATGATGTTTGGTTTGAAGCTGTCGACGATTCCTAATGCCTCCGATGCCATTGTCGCATCGACAACGTCCATGTCTAATTCGGTTGCCACCGTGCGAAGGAAATCGCAGATTGCAGGATCGTCGTCGACTATTAACAGCCTTGGTTTACTCATTGCCCGTATCATCCCACCGAAACTCCTGCCATTTCTAAAGGGGATAGATAGTGTGAGCAATCCTTGGGTGCGATTCCGTGCGCTAGTTCACAACGCAATAATCCTCCCGCCAGCGGCTTGTGCGTCGGCAAGATCATGGGTGACTAGAAAGGCGGGGACGTTAGCGGCGCGAAGGGTGTCGAAGGTAAATGTCCTAATCTCTTCGCGCAGCTGCATATCGAGATTGGAGAACGGCTCGTCCAATAGGATTGCGTGAGGCTCCGATAAAAGTAGCCGCATGAGTGCAACACGCGACTGCTGACCGCCAGATAGGGACGACGGATCACGGTCGCCGAAGCCCGCTAGCCCGATTTTCTCGAGCGCCTGTTCTATCAGAGAATCTCGCGCCTCAGGACTCTCGCCGACTTTTCGAATCAAGCCAAATTTAAGGTTCGCAGCAACACTCAGGTGAGGGAAAAGAAGCGCGTCCTGAAACAACAGGCCGATGCGTCGCTGCTCGGCTGGTACGGTATTCAACTCTTTCCCCGAAAGAAAAACTTTCCCCTCGGCGGTAAAAGCGTCGCCTAAAAAACCGGCGATAAAAGCAAGCAGCGTCGACTTTCCGGTTCCGGAGGCGCCCATAACTGTTATGACCTCGCCGGGTGCCACGCTGCAGCTCAGCGCAAGCAACTGCCGCGAACCGACACGCAGTGAGACGTTTTGTAATTCTAATCCGTTGTTCATTAACATCCTCAAAGCATGCCTTTTCGCTTCGACCAAATGAGGCGAGGGAGCAGTAAGGCTAGCATGAAACACAGAGTGGGCAACGCAGATTGGAGCAGCGCCCAAGTCCCGATCGTGCCGCGGCTGCCAGACGAGACGAGCGCGATCGCCTCTGTCGTGATCGTGGGGACACGGCCTGCTCCTAGAATCTGCGTTGGCAAATAGAGACTCAGGCTAATCGTTAAGCCGAGCATGGCCGCGGTGATGAGCTGCGTACTCATCAGAGGAATCCGCACGCGCCAAAAGCAAACAGTTCTTGATGCGCCAAGCGTTTTCGCCAGCAGCAACCAGCGCGAATCCAACCGCGCATAGCCGCTCTGCAAGGTTAAATACACATAGGGCATCACGAAGAAAAAGTGACCAACGGCAACCAGTAGGAGCGACGGAGGAAGCCGCGTGCGTTCTGCGAAGACGGCGATGCCCGAGATAAAAACGACCTGCGGAATTAATAACGGGAGATAGAGAAATGTTGAAAGACTCGCAGTGCCTGCCCGCGATCGTGCCTGCGCTTCCAGCGTGACAAGCGATAAGACAATCGCGGCAGTAACCGAGAGCAGTGCGATAGCAATTGCATTGAACAAGGGCGCCTGCCATGACGACAGCGCTGCCGACCAATGCTGCAGGCTCCAAGTCGTCGGTAGAATCGTCGGGTAGCGCCATTGCCCGCCAACACTGGCTAGGCAAAGCGCCGCGATCCCCATCAGCACAAGCACGAGCGATATAGGAAGTAGCGCGTTGCCGACCGGGGTGAGCACTGCCTCAAAGCGCGAAACTCTGGAGGCTTCGCGCGGCGCGCCTCTCGCTGCAATCGTTGCATAGGCTCGCGCAATCAGGCGTTCAAAAAGCAGCCAAATACCGAGTGCAGAAAGGCTGATAAAAAGTTGCAAAAGCGCCGCGGCTGAAGCGAGCTGTCGCTGTTCGATCTCGGGCGCAACGAACCACTCGACGAGTCTTACACTGAGTGTGGGCGGTAAGCTTGGGCCGAGAATCAATGCAACATCAACGGTCGATGACGCGAAAACAATCACTGCAAAAAGCGGGAGTCTAATCAGTGGATAAAGCGCAGGCGCGACCGTAAGTAGCCACGCTGTCGTCGGCCCATAGCCTAAGGTGCGCGCTAGGGCAACGCGCCGAGGCGCGGCTGTTGAGGGTAGCGCGGCGAGAGCGACTAGCAGAACGAAAGGGGCTTCTTTCAGCGCGAGACCTAAGACGAGTGCAACACTGTTCGGATGATTGATGAAAAGATAGTCTGGCGGTAGCTCCCAGCCGGCGAGGGTCGCGACGAGCCTACTTGCAACACCGGTGGGTGCAAGCAGTAGCGCAAGAGCAAATGCTGCCGCGGCATGGGGTATCGCAAGCACCGGCGCTGCGAGCTGGGCTATCAGTTTGCTCGCGCGCCCCGTTTGAGTGGCCGCTAGAAACAGAAAGACGCTGACAAGAGAAAGTGCCGGCGTTAGCAGGCCAGCGAGAAGGCTCGTCATTGCGCTCGTTGCGATGCCGGGCGTCGAGACGAGCGCGAAAAAAGCTGGCGGGATTAGGCCGGCAGGGTGATTCGAAGAGTGATTGAGGGGGTCGTTAAAAGAACCGTCGGGCATGTAATAGGCGAACGCAGGTGCGAGAGCCAGAATGCTGCCGACCAGCAGCGGGGCGCCGAGTAAAAGAAAAAGGAAGCGCGTAGCCCAGGTCATTCGTCAGCGGCCTCCGCCGTAACGTCTTAGCCATTCTCTCTCTAACTCATTGGTCCAGCTTGGATGCGGCTCTTGGATTTTTCTTGCAAGTTCGGTGGGCGAGACTGCGCCCGGCGCACGCGCATTCTCGAGCAGCACTGCCTGTTGGTCGGGTGTAAAGTTTTCGAAAGACAGAACCGGCTCGCTTGCAAGTTTTGCATTCGTAGCTGCTTTGAATTGCACTTCGGGCGAGAGTAGAAAGTTAGCCACAGCCATCGCGCCTTGTTTACTCGGCGCGTTGTTTGGGATGGCCACAAAGCTTACGTTGCTCAGCGTGCCTGATTCGAATACGTAGCTTCGAGTGCTAGGGGCAAGTTCGCCGCGGCTAATTGAACTCACTACCTCGTTTGGACTGAAGGCGAAAGCGAGGCTTATTTCTCGGTCATTCAACGCGGACCTAAGCTGCGCGCCGCTTTGCGGAAAATGTCGTGCCTCTCTGAGTAGGTAGGGATGAATTTCGTCTAGGAATGCCCACAGTGGCGCGCTGACCGCGTCGAATGACTCGTTAGGAGGATTCGAGAAAAGGGTTTCGATGTCAGCACTTGTCTCTTCTGCAGTGAGCTCGATTAGGAGTTGCTTCAACAGTGTTGTGCCCAGAAAAGCAGGTGGGCGCGGATAAGTAAATTCGCCGGGGTTTTTTCTTAGCCACGTCCTTAGCGACTGTGCCGTGCGCGGCGGTTCAATAAGTCGCTCGCTGTCGTAGTAGAAAATAAGTTGGGACCGAGTCCAAGGCGATTCGTAGCCGTCGGTTCTAACGCCGAAGTCTTGCCGCATTTCTGGAAAGCGATCTGCGTCAACTAGTTCGAAATTTGGCTGAGCCTCAGCCCAAGGGCCGAAAAGCAAATTCGCACGCTTGAGCGCCGAAAAATTCTCGCCGTTCAGCCAGATGAGATCTGCACTACCGCGTTCGGTATTGCCCGCGTCATGCTCGGCGATAAGCCGAGTGACGGCCGATGAGGTGTCGGCTAGCTTGACGTGGATGAGCTCGATGCCGAAGCGGGACATTGTCTCGGCAGCTACCCAAGAGAGGTGTGCGTTTAGTGCTGTATCGCCACCCCACGCGTGAAAATAGACACGCTGGCCGCGCGCCTCAGCGCTAATCTGCGGCCAGTTGTCCACATCAACAGAAGATTGGCACAGTGCGCTGGTAGAAAAGCTGACTAGCAACCACGCTATCGCAGGCCGCGCAATCAGCCGTGTCTTTTCGAAAAACGTGCGTGTAAACGAGTTACCCATTGCTCGCAATAACGGCTAAACGTTTCCCGCGGCGCTCGCTGCGGCGTTTATCCAATGCTGCGCCCAGCACCTCTTTGTGAAACTTGTCACAGGCGATGCAGAGATTCGCATAGGGCTCGCCCTTCGGTGTGGTGGTCTGCGATTCGGCAAAGAAGCGCTCTCTGTCCCAGCCATCACTAAGCCCCATGCGTTCGGGTTTGCCCGCGTTAATGGCTTCCATCGCAGGCATGCCGGCGAGGCTGTCGAGAATCTCGAGCAGGGGCTCTTCGGTGAGGTTACCAAGCGGATGCGCTGTTTTGATACAGCATGGAAACACATCGCCGTTGGGGTCGATAGAGACCTCAGAACCAGCGTAGCCATGGTTAAGAAAATTCAGACCGCCGGACCACGCATCGCAAAAATTATCGGTAAGTGTAGCGCTCGATAGCCCATTCTCCCAAGCGCGCCCGCGTGGCCAAAGTTTTCCAATCCACGTGTCTTCGTTGGCGCCAAACATATTGTAGAGAGGCCCCTGTTCGATACCACGTTCGTGGCGATCTGCGTCAGGGTCTGCCTTGCGCACCCCCCCTTCCTCGAGCATTGCAGCAATCTTATCGGCCAAGGTGATTTTCTTGTCGCCTTCCATACCAACGTGGAAGTCGTCCATGCCTGATACGGAAATTGTCCACACGCCGAGGTCGACTAGTTCGCGAATAATGGTTGGTGTTAGTAGATCGCCGGTTGTTTGTACGACGACGCGGACACCGCCCTGCGCGGCGTATTTTTCGCGTATCGCGGCGAGTGTCGGGTAGAGGACAGCCTCGCGCACCGGTTCGGTGAGAACGTCACCGCCGGAAAGTATTATTTTCCCGACGCGCTCGATGAATAGCTCGGATCCTGCGGCGCGCTCCGCCTCGGTGGCTGCCTCGAGGTAGGTCAAGCGCGCGGGGAGGTTGGCGATCACACGCGGGGCGTTGGCTTTTGCCTCCGCAACCACGCCTGCGAGCTCGTCGCGGATGTAGGGCCTGAACCGCTCCTCGTAACAGTGTTTGCAGCGGCGATGGCAGTGCCAGCAGAGCACGTAGTAAATAGATTCCATGAACTTCTCACTGTTGTCAGAGATGACTAGCGTAGCATTGCGGCTGTTAGGTGGCTAACGTCTTGAGTGCGGGTTTGGTAACTTTGCCCATTGCGTTGCGCGGAAGCGAGTCTAGAACGTGGAGAGACTTGGGGATCTTATATCCCGACATCTTGCCGTCGCACCACGTTTTGAGCGCGTCGTATGACAAGGTTTTGGTGGGTTTAAGTACGACGAAAGCGCTAACGGATTCTCCCCACGTCTCGTCCTCGACGCCGATTACGGCTACCTCAGCAATGTCATCGTGGGTCAGCAGAGTGCCTTCTATTTCGAGCGCGGACAGCTTGTACCCACCGGACTTAATGATATCGACAGACGAGCGACCCATGATGCGGAAATAGCCTTTGTCGAGAACGGCCACATCACCGGTGCAAAACCAGCCGTCGACGAAGCTCTCTTTTGTTGCCGCTTCGTTATTCCAGTATTCGAGGAAGACGTTGTCGCCTTTTATGCGGATTTCGCCAGGGGTGTTTTCCTCTGTGATCGGCATGTTCGAGTCATCGAAAAGCTGTGCATCGACACCCGGCAGAGGCTGACCAACGTGGCCGGCCCGGCGCTCGCCCACATAGGGATTTGATAGCCCCATGCCTATTTCTGTCATGCCGTAGCGTTCGAGGAGCACTTGATCGGTCAGCGCTTTCCACTGCTCAAAGAGCTTAACTGGGCATGCAGCGGAACCGGAGATATTGAGGCGCATACTTCGAAACCCCTCAGTTATTTTGGCAACGTCGTCTTCGCCAAGGGTCTCGAAATACTGCAGTAACTTTACATAGATCGTTGGCACCGCCATAAACACGCTATACCGTTTGCTCGCCACCTTCGCGCAGATCTCGGGCATATCAAACTTCGCGTAGAGGTCGACTGTCGCGCCGGCCCAAAGGCCGCAGCTGAGGATATTAATTATGCCGTGAATGTGATGGACCGGCAGGAATAAAGGAATCGCATCGCTTTCGCTCCACTGCCAGGCATCGAGTAATGTCGTGATCTGCGCGGCGATGGTTTTATGCGTGCTCACAACGCCCTTGGGCTTGTTGGTCGTTCCCGAGGTGAACAACATCATCGCGCGTCGCTCGAGCGCGACGTCGGGCAGCGTCGCGACGTCTTCGCTCAGAATTTCCTCGACGCTGAGCAGCTCGATATTAAGCGAGGCGCAGAGCGCGGTGAGCGACTCACGATACTCGCCGTTCGCGATCATGCGGCTAACGCTTGCCGAGCTTAAATAATGCTCGAGTTCGGTGACCGCCGAGGCCACATTGAGAGGCACTGCGATGCCACCCGCTCGCCAGATGCCCTGCATCGTAGTGACATAGTCGATACTGGCAGGCATAAAGAAGGCGATGCGCTCTTCTTCTAGATCGGCTTTGCCGCGTAACAGCCCCGTTGCGAAACGATCGCAGCGCAGATTGAGCGCCGCATAGGAGATGACTTTGTTGCCCTCGACGAGAGCGGTCTTGAGGTTAGTGGCATTAAGTGTGGGAAAGCTGCTGCGCATAGCGAGTCAAAACCTTAGGTCTACTGGGTCAATTAGAATGTGTGAAGGGGTGGTCAAACGCGACTAAAAGAGTGCGCTCACGGCAAAGAATAAAACCGACGGCCCGAGGAGGCAACCGACGCCGGTGTAGAATGTTGCCGTCATTGCCCCATAGGGCACGAGCTTCGGATCCGTTGCCGCGAGTCCGGCGGCCACGCCGCTAGTCGTCCCCATGAGGCCTCCAAACACCATCGCCGACTGTGGATTGTTCAGCCCGATCGAGCGCGCGACAAGCGGCGTGCCGATCATGACCAGAATTGACTTAACAAGCCCGGCGGCGACACTGAGGGTAATCATTTCACCGCTCGCACCGATGGCTTCGCCCGTGACAGGGCCAACGATGTAGGTAACCGCGCCCGCGCCGATGGTCGTGATTGCGATGGGGTCGGTATAGCCGAACGCGACGGCAACCGCCGCGCCAACGACGAATGACACAATGACGCCGGCGAAAATCGACACGACACCCGCAAGCCCCGCTTTCTTAAGCTCGCTTAAATGCACGCCAAAGGCTGTCGAGACAATCGCGAAATCGCGCAGCATGCCCCCGCCCATGAGTCCGATGCCGCCGAGCAGCGTGATGTCGGCGACCCCTTTCGAGCCGCCAGTCACGGTGCCGCCCCAATACGCCGCCAGCAAGCCCAGCGCAATCGCTATCGCCGAGCCGTGGAGCCGCCCGGCGGTGAGTTTGTCGGCGAGGAAATAGGAAAACCAGATGGTGACACCGATTACCGCGAAGGCGACGACGAGGCTGTTGCGGAGAAAGACTGATTCGATGAGATCGATCATTGCGCGTCTCCTCGCTGCTCAGAAGCAGCCTCGGAGTTGCCTATTCGGCTAATAACCGGGACAAGCAGAAAGCTAACGACGACCGCAGCGACACCGGCAACAAGTGCAAGTAAGCCGCCAGAGGCAGCCGCGGCGACATTCTGCTGCGCCGCCATCGCCACGACTATCGGAATATACATGGCACTCCAGAACGCGATGCCCTGCGCGGCGGCGCCACTGCTGAGGGGCCGGAATCTGACCGAATTGCTCGCGAGGACAAGTAGCAGCATCGCGATACCGACGCCGCCTACGTTAGCGTCAATCCCAAGCGCTGCGCCAATTGCCTGGCCAATGAGCATACCTATCACGAGGCAGGTGGATAGCAGCGCGACGCCGTAGATGATCATGTGTGAATCCTTCTTGTTATTTTCCCACGAACTCGTGTTTTAGCCTGTTCGGAGGAGGCTGGCAAGGGGCGGGGATTTCGACGTAGATCCGTTTTCTGGTGAGTCGGCGGCGCATTGACACGCATCGAGGGTTATAGGTTAAATGGGGCACGCATTCGCGTGCCAGAAAGGAACTCTGCGGGCGCTAACGCATTTAGTTAACTAGTTAATTTTTAAAAGAATAGGGTAGAGATATGTCGAGAATGCAGAGTTTGCAAAAATCACTTTGCGCCGCGTTGCTGGGGGGGCTGNTTNTCGCTGGCGCGGCGTCTGCGCAGAATGTCACCACAGAAATCCTTGAGGATGCACAAAACCTCTCCGATCGCTGGGTGCACTACGGCCGCAACTATGGCGCGTGGCGCTATATGCCAGACGATCAGATTAACCGCGAGACGGTAAAAGATCTGCGCCCCGTGTGGATCAAGCAGACCGGCGTAACTGGCGGGGCATTCGAAGTGACTGCGCTCGTTAACGACGGCCGCATGTATCTGACCACAGCTAACAGTCACCTCATCGTTGTTGATCCCCTGACCGGCGCCGAGCTCTGGCGTTATGACCATGATTTCGCTGACGTCGATCTCTGCTGCGGCCCGCACAACCGCGGTGTTGCGCTCTACGAGGACATGGTGTTCTACGGCACGCTCGATGCGCATCTCATGGCGTTCGATGCCGCAACCGGCACACAGCTATGGGACACTGAGGTTGGCGACAACCGCGAATCGCTCTCGATTACCGGCGCACCGCTGGTGGTCAAAGATATGGTATTGATTGGCGTGGGTGGTGGCGAGTTTGGTATTCGCGGCTTTATCGACGCATATGATGTGCACACGGGTGAGCTACGCTGGCGTTTCTGGACAACCGCGGGCGAGGACGATCCGAACAATGACACATGGCTCGGCGATTCTTGGAAAACAGGCGGCGGGCCAACGTGGGTGACAGGCACCTACGATCCCGAAACCGACCTCATTTTCTGGGGCACCGGTAATCCATGGCCAGACGTGAACGCAAACATCCGCGCCGGCGACAATCTCTACACTAACTCAGTCGTCGCGCTGCAAGCAGATACGGGGAAACTCGAGTGGTATTTCCAAACCTCTCCACGTGATGAGTTCGATCATGATTCGACTTCTGAGCCGATGATTATCGAGGAGATGTGGGAAGGCGAGATGCGTAAGATGGTCATTCAGGTCTCGCGCAACGGACACGTTTATGGACTCGATCGTTTCAGCGGCGAATTCCTCTACGCGGGTGAATACACGCGCGTGAACTGGGCTGATCGCGATGAGCGAGGCAAGCCGGTGCTCAAAGAAGCCTTTAAAGAGCCTAAGAACGAAATGGTGTTCCCAGGTCTTTATGGTGGTAAAAACTGGCCGCCGGCATCTTACAGCCCAGACACGCATATGCTCTACATCCCGACCACGGAGTGGGGCGCGCGCTTCATCCGACGTGAAGGCGAGGGGCGAGCGGGTACCATGGACCTCGGCGGCATGGTGCAGTTCGACAAGTCAGGTACCGGTTGGGTCGTCGCCTTCAACTTGCTCACAGGGGAAGTCGACTGGCAGAAAGAGATGCCGGGCAATTTCGCTTGGGCAGGTACGCTCGCCACTGGTGGCGGCTTGGTATTCTCGGGTGCGCCGGATGGATATCTCTATGCGCTAAATGACGAGACGGGCGAAGTGCTCTGGAAATTCCAAACTGGCAGCGGCCTCTACGCACCACCGACGAGCTTTACGATCGACGGTAAACAGTACATCGGCATCGCCTCTGGCACGCGCGATCCTGTCTCGCGCGCAGGTGTCGCCTCAGGTATTTCTCCGGGCAATTACATCTTGTTTAGCCTTTAATAGAAAAGTTGCAGCGCCGCGGAATCCGATCGGACGCCGCGGCGAGTGAGTTGCCGCGTAAGCGGCGTGCAAAAGAGCTTAGGAGCAAGAATAAAATGATGAGTTTGAAAAGTTCGGTAAATAAACTTGCGGGCTTAGGCGTCGCGGCATTACTAGGCCTTGCTGCGACAACGGCGCAGGCGGGTCTCAGCGAGGGCCTTGTTTTATATCAATCATTCTGCGCAGTGTGTCACGGCGCCGAAGGCGAAGGCCAGGCGATGGGTAAGTCTCTGGTCGACGACGGCGCTAAGTCGCTCGAGCCAATGGCCCTGCTAGCCGTGATTAGAGAGGGTCGTGCTGGCACGGGAATGGCCGCTTGGGGAGACTCATTCAGTGAAGAAGAAATACTAGACACGGCCAATTACATTCGCGCTATGCAGGGTAAGCTCGGCATCGTCATAGAGCCCGAAGACCCCATTGCAGACGATCCGCTTGCGCTTGCCGGCCGCGACCTCTTTAACGGCTCGGCGAATTGTATCTCCTGCCATACCATTGGCGATAAGGGCGGGCAGGTTGGTCCGGTGCTAGACGGCTTGTCTGATCGACTCGACGCTCAAGCGATACTGCAAGCGGTATCCTCGCCGTCGGCCACGATTGTCGNCGGGTTTGGCGTGAAGGTGATCGAGCTTAACGACGGTTCCACCGTGAGTGGGCGTGCGCGCAACGAGACGGCGAATACAGTGCAGATTCAGAGCGCTGACGGGAAGCGCTGGCGGACGTATTTTAAAGACCGTGTGAAGTCGGTTAGCGACAGTGACACATCGCTTATGCCAAATATTTACGCGGGCTTGAGTTCGGCGCAGCAGCAGCAGATCGTTGCGTTCCTAAATTCCCTTTAACTGCTAGTTTCGCAGGCGAGCGACAGTGCTCGCCTGTGATTTCTTCCCTCCCCGCACTTCCTGCTTCCACGTCTGAGATGAATCCTTTCACTATCCGGTCTATCTTTTTAGACTGATCGCGCTAGACTCCCTCGGGATTACATGGACGAATTGAGGACGAAGAACATGGAATTTTCTCAAGAAACGATTATGGCGCTTATCGTGCAATGGGGCACTTCGCTAGTACTCGCCTTGGCGACGCTGATAGCAGGGCTTTTTGTTGTCGGCCTCGTTGGTCGCCTGCTCGGCAAGGTCTTAGATCGCGCTCAGGTAGATCCTTCGCTCCGTAGCTTCCTCACAAGTCTGACGTCGATTCTGCTTAAGGTCATGGTCTACATCACCGCCTTGAGTGTGCTCGGTATCGAGATGACGTCATTTGTGGCGATTCTCGCCGCCGCGGGACTCGCCGTGGGTATGGCGCTTTCGGGTACGCTGCAGAATTTCGCAGGCGGCGTGATGATTCTGCTTTTTAAGCCTTTTAAGGTCGGTGATTTTATTGAGGCGCAGGGCTATGCGGGCGTGGTGAAGGAGATCCAAATTTTTATCACTGTGTTGACGACCGGCGACAACAAGACGGTGCTAATTCCTAACGGTGGATTGGCAAATGGCTCGCTTATTAATTATTCAACACAGCCTCTGCGCAGGGTCGATTGGACCTTCGGCATCGCCTACGGCGATGACATAGATAGGGCGTATGAGGTGCTGCGCACAATGCTCGGGGCGGATGAAAAAATACTGCAGGAGCCGGCGCCTTTCGTCGCACTCGCAAGTCTAGGCGACAGTTCGGTTAACCTTGTGGTTCGGGCATGGGTAAAAGCGCCGGACTACTGGGAAGTCCATTTCCGCATGAACGAGAATGTGTATCGACAGTTCGCCGAGAATGGGTTGAGTATTCCTTTCCCGCAGTTTGACGTGCATGTTCACGACAATTAGTGCGCGTATAGCACGCGGCAGACGGCGGTGTTTCGCGGTGCAGTGCTAGCGAATGCAATCGGGTGTCGCGCCGCGCGCCCGTGCGGCATCGAGTTCGGCCTCCGCTGCGCGCATGCGCGCACGCAGATCATCCATGCGCGTGCTCGGCGAGGGGTGAGTCGATAAGAGTTCCGGCGAGCGTTCACCGGCAGTAGCGGCCATGTTTTCCCACAGGCTTATACTTTCCTCCGGCTCAAACCCGGCTCGCGCCATAAGCGTCAGGCCAATCACATCGGCCTCACTTTCTTGCGTTCGGTTAAACGGCAAAAATAGGCCGAGCTGGGTGCCGACATCGAGTGCGCGCAGCGTCGTATCCGACGCGCCGAGTATTTGCGCAACACCGAAGCCGACGTTGCGGAGCGCAGACTGACTCGCTCGCTCGTTGCTGTGGTTCGCGAGCACATGACCCACTTCGTGCGCCATGACCGCGGCGAGTTGATGCTGATTGATCGCGACGTCCAATAATCCTTCATAGACGCCTATTTTACCGCCGGGCAGCGCAAAGGCGTTGACCTGCTCACTTGCAAACAGGGTGACTTCCCATTGCGTGTTTACTCGCTGCGCCTCTGGCAGCGCCTCGACGACGTGGTCAGCGACACATTGCACATAGCGCGCCGCCCGCGCATCCTCGCTCGCGGCGATCTCCGCGCGCATCTGTGAATAGGCGGCTTCGCCTCGTGCGGTCATGTCGGCCTCGGAGTAGAGCACAACCTGACGGCGTTCTAAGGGCGAACTCGCGCAGGCGGCCAACGTGGCCAATAGAGACAGCAGGGTGAGGTGCCTGCCTGTCGCTGCGCGGGGGTATAACCGAGTCATCATCACAATCTCTCCGGCATTGTTGGGATAATCATCCTGTGCTGCTAAGTCATCACCGCCGGAGTATAGCGCGGGCGGTCGAGCCGAATCATCACCGTTCTACAGCGAACATTGGGCAGGGTCGAGCTGCAGGCGAACCTCATTGCCGAGGCTATCGCGACTGACATCGAAGCAATTCCCTTCAAGATCTAATAGCAACCGGCGTGTGGGTTCTGGAAGGCGTCTTGGCAGTTCGGAGCTCGAAGGTCTGATAACACTCGGTGGAGTGACTATCGACGTTGTCACAACCGGTGCGGGATTAATGACGGTCTGATAGACCACTGTGTTTGAGGGTCGGCCTCCTCGCCACACGTCAAATCTGCTGCCATCATATCTGCTGCTATAGATACGTCCGTGTCCGAAGACTGTGGGACCGAACGTAGGATAGTGGGTCGAATACCGGTAGCCTGTCCCGCGTCGCAGGTCGAAACGACGATCGAAGTGGCCACCGTAGCGACCACCATAGTGCAACGTGCCACGGTAGTTACTTGTAGTGTATCTGTTAGCACCTGAGTGATTGGCGCTCAATAGAGACCCCAACACGACGCCTCCGAAAAAACTGCCGCTATCGAAGCGATTGTCGCGTCGATCGTTGCGTTCTCGCCGTCGGTCAATTCGCACGGTGCGGTCGCGGTNATGNGCNCGNCCGCCNNGCTCGTTGTGTCGATTGAAGCCAGGTTTGTCGAATTTGCCGCCCCGGCGATCGCCTCTGTCGTCTGCAAGCGCCGAGTTCGCGCCCAAAACCAGTGAGATGGCCATCAGGATGACGATGCTCGCTCGTGCAGAAAGGGTTGGTAGCCGCATAGAAATGACTCCTTGGGTTGAGTACGGTGTTGCCTCGACTCTCAGTCTATCGGGTGCGTCTTAATCTAAACTGAATGAGCAGCGCCGAGGATTGGCGGCGTTTTCATGAGCCGCGCGCAGAGCTGCTGCCCAGTTTGGCGATCAGAATATCTGCAAGTCCGAGCGTTGCGGGCCCGGCCGCGTGTTTGGCGGCGAGCAGTAAGTAAAGCGGTATGTGCCTATCCAGCGACGCGCCCAGCGGAATAGTCACCAGACATCCCGTTTTCAGTTCGTCCTCTACCCATTCCCTTGGCACAAAGGCAAAGGCGAGCCCGCTTTTGAGGAGTTTTATGCTGGTCGCAAAATGGCTCACCGTCCAACGCTTCTCGGCCTGCAACCAGCCGGCATCGACATTCCGCCTAAGGCCCGAATCCCGCAGGACGAGTTGACGATGACCGCGCAGCTCCGTCTCAGAGACCTCACTAAGGCCGAAGCAGAGCGGGTGGCTAGGGGCAGCAACGGGGATAAGCGTGGCACCGCGAAGCGATTGGCCAGAAAAGCCAACGGGAACTTCGGGCGTGATCACGAGATCGGCTCTGCGCTCTAGCAGCGCCTCGGTAGTGCCGGACAGCGTGGTTTCGAGCACGCGTACACGCGTGTGCGGGAACTGATCGGAAAAGGTGGCGAAGGACGAGGCGAGCGCGCCGACATCCTGCAGCGCGTCGATCGCGAGGGTGACCTCAGACTCGAAGCCCATCGCAAGCGAGCGCGCAACAGCCTCGGCGTCGCTCGCCTGCTTGAGGAGTTGTTCGGCATGGCGGTAAAGGATTTTCCCTGCCTCCGTTAAGACCGAACGACGGCCCTCGACTCGCAGAACTGGCTGTGGCAGCTGCGCATTGAGCTGGCCAATAGCATAGCTGATACTCGACTGGCTTTTGTTTAGCTTTTCGGCAGCGCGCGCGAACGAGCCCTCGTCGACGACGCAGCGAAATGTCTGCCATTGCTCAAGCGTGATCTTCGGGCTCATGGTTACCTCGCGACGCTGCGCGTGCTCTCAGATATATCAAATTATTAGATTAATATTAGCAATTTTTGGCGCATTTAAATCTATTTATCTGACTTAATATCGTCTTAACGAAACGCAACGCAACTAATGATCAAAACAGCAGGAGCCAACAAAATGAGAAAGGTTTTACACATAAACAGCAGCATCACCGGCGACAATAGCGTAAGCCGCGAGCTGAGCCGCGAACTCATCGAACGGCTCACCCAAACCTCGGAGAGTATCGAGCTAATCGAACGGGATTTCAGTAAGCAGCCCATCCCGCATTTGGACGGCGCCCGCCTAGGTGCGCTTTTCACGCCGGCGGAGGCTAGAAGCGCAGAGCAGAATCAAGCGGTGGCGTTCGCCGATCAATTGATCGATGAGTTGATGCAGGCTGACATGGTGGTGATCGCGCTGCCAATGTATAACTTCACCATTCCTTCGATGTTGAAGGCATGGGTCGATCACGTGGCGCGCGCGGGCGTGACATTCCAGTATACCGACACCGGGCCAGTCGGACTGTTGTCGGGCAAAAAAGCGTATTTAGTCAGCGCGCTCGGCGGCAAGCATGAGGCGGGCGGCAGCGACTTTATGCGGCCTTATATGAAGTTGATACTAAATTTTGTCGGTATCACTGATATCGAATTCATCAGCGCCGACGGACTAAGTATGGGTGATGAGCCAAGGGCCGCTGGACTCGCCGCGGCCCGAGCGGCGATTAGCCAGATCGCTGCATAGCGCGAATCAGATAAAAAAGTAAGTGTTCACATACACGAATGTCACTGCTAAATAGCGTTGGCAGGCAAAGGAGAGCGTCATGACAGAGGNCAACATGAACAATTCGAAGGTCAGAAAAATCGAGGAAGTGCTTGTCGCGCAAAGTGCGAGCGATGGCGACGGCGTGCGACTCAAGCGCGTCTTCGGCGGGGGTAATCTCGCGCGCTTCGATCCTTTTTTAATGCTTGATGAATTCGGATCCAATGATCCGGGCGACTACATCGGCGGGTTTCCGTCTCATCCGCACCGCGGTTTCGAGACGGTAACCTACATGCTCGAAGGGCATATGGAGCACCGCGATCACATGGGCAACGTCGGTCAACTCATGGCCGGTGATGTGCAGTGGATGAAGGCGGGGGCGGGCGTTATTCATTCGGAAATGCCAAAGCAGGAAGAGGGTCGCATGCGCGGTTTTCAGCTCTGGGTGAATCTTCCTGCGCGTGAAAAGATGACGCCCGCGAGCTACACGGAACTCGCTGCAGCCTCGATTCCGCGATACGAAATAGACGGCATACACGTCAAGGCGATCGCAGGAGAGTTGAGGGTGAACGANCATGCGGTGTCTGGTGCGATCTCTGGGCTGGCAACCGAGCCGGGCTATTTGGACATTACCGTTAACCCGGCTGACCAGCTCTCAAAAGAACCCTCAAAAGAATTCTCAGTCGGCGTCCCAGAGGGTCATACGACGCTTATATATGTCTACGAAGGTGAGCTTCGGATCGGCACCGATGCTTACCAGATAAAGGCGGGGAGCCTCGCGCGCTTGAGTCTTACGGGCGACCTTGTCATCCAAGCCGGCGCTAAAACCCGTCTGCTGATCATTACCGGCAAGCCGATCGGCGAGCCGATCGTGCAGCGGGGGCCGTTTGTCATGAATACGGCGGAGGAGATTCATCAAGCGATTCGAGACTACACCGAAGGGAAGCTAGTCGCGGCCTAGCCCTCGAGTGCCTCCCAGTCGGCATAGGCCTGGGCGAGAGCCTCAGCAACGCTTGCGACCTCTTTGAGGGTTTCGTTAACTTGACTCGACTCGCCCTCGTAGAATGTTGGGTCAGAGATCAGCGCTTCGAGCTTCGCCTGCTGCGCTTCGAGTTCATCGATACGCTTTAGCGCGCTCTCAAGCGCGCGCTTCTCGCCGTAGCTCAGTTTCTTTTTTGGGGCTGGCTGGGGCGCGCCGAGGCCTGCTGCAGGTTGAGCGCTTGCGGCTGGCGCCGAACCCCCGATTGTCTTGGCAATGGCGTCTTTCGCGGGGCCGGCCTGTGGTGCGGCAAAGTCGCTAAGATTGCCGCCGTGGCGAACCCAGTCGCTATAGCCACCGACGTATTCGCGCACGTGCGAGTCTTCTTCGAACACCATAATCGAGGTGACGACGTTATCCATGAATTTCCGGTCGTGGCTGACGAGTAATACCGTGCCGTCGAAGCCCAGCAGCAAGTCTTCGAGGAGTTCTAGCGTTTCGATATCGAGGTCGTTGGTCGGTTCGTCCAACACGAGAATGTTAGCGGGGCGGCTAAACACTTTGGCGAGGATCGCGCGATTCTGTTCACCACCCGATAGCGCTTTGGCGGGTGTTCTGATGCGATCCGGCGTAAACAAAAAGTCGCTTAGGTAGCTGATTGCGTGTTTACGCTTGCCACCAATCTCGATGTACTCCTGTCCGCCACACACATTGTCGATAAGATTCTTTTCTAGGTCCAAGTGTTCGCGCAGCTGGTCGAAATAGGCGACCTCGAGTTTGGTGCCTAGCTTTACCTTGCCTTCGGTAGGCTGGAGTTGCCCCAGCAGAATTTTGAGCAGCGTCGACTTGCCCGCGCCGTTAGCGCCGACGAGACCGATGCGGTCGCCGCGCATCACGGTGGTGGAGAGCTTGTTGATAACAAGCTTGTCGCCAAAGCGCTGAGTAATCTCGGTGAGCTCGGCGACGATTTTGCCGGAACGCTCAGCGCTGCTCACTTGAAAGTTCGCCTTACCCTGCTGGACGCGGCGCTCGCCGCGTTCTTTGCGCATCGCCTCTAGCGCACGGACACGGCCCTCGTTACGTGTTCGGCGCGCCTTGATGCCCTGTCTAATCCACACTTCCTCTTCGGCGAGTTTCTTGTCGAAGAGTTTATTGGCAGTCTCCTCTGCGGCAAGCTGCTCTGCTCTGTAGCGGAGGAAACGCTCGAAAGTGCCTTCGAACTGGTAGAGATGCCCACGATCGAGTTCGACAATCTTATTCGCAACATTCTGCAAGAAGCTCCGGTCGTGCGTAATCAGCATGAGGGCGCCGTGATAATCCTGAAGCTGCTTCTCGAGCCATTCGATCGCTGGGATGTCGAGGTGGTTGGTTGGCTCGTCGAGCAATAAAAGCTCGGGCTCGCGCACCAGCGCGCGGGCGAGGGCAACGCGTTTGCGCCAGCCGCCCGAGAGCTCTTTCATGAGCTTGTCGGCAGGCAGGTCGAGCTGTGAAATGACTGTGTCGACCTTTTGACTCAGGCTCCAGCCATC